>ERZ791887.31-NODE-31-length-152310-cov-14.397839_pt1 | contig 152310 bp, 144 predicted proteins | sample MGYA00510157_ERZ791887 | MGnify/ENA primary metagenome ERZ791887 (study PRJEB30046, sample SAMN00792112) | human gut metagenome | study: EMG produced TPA metagenomics assembly of the A metagenome-wide association study of gut microbiota in type 2... | reverse complement strand
ACAGCACGGCAGGGGCGACAGCACAGCGCAGGGGAGCGCACAAGTTCCACAAGGGCGGCAGGCTCTCAGAAGTTGCGGCTTTGGCGGTCGTTGTTCTGAAAACCTATAATCATGTTGTCATTGAGCGTTGCAAGGTATGCGTTGACCTGCTCCAGCTCCTTGCGCATTTCACGGGCTTCAAACCATGTGCCTATGATCGCTACAATGATTAGAATAAATACGATTAATCCTATTATAAACCAAACTGTAAATGTTGCTAATGCTGCTTCCATTACTTTTCCTCCTTGATTTTGATAACAGCCTTAGGGCTGTTATTCTGTGTTATGTTGTACTTGCTCTGCACATTGTTGTGCAATCCGCCTTTGTCATTGGTCAATCCTGCTATGTAGTCTATGCTCACGTTGTAAAATTTAGCGTATGTCACTATGACGTCTAGCGGTGGGTTTCTTTCCCCGTTTTCATATCTTATGTAACTGTTCTTTGAAATGTATCCGATTTTGGCACACTCTGCTTGTGATATGTCATTATCTTCACGCAAATCTCGTAATCTTGTATACATTTAATTCCTCCTTTTTGTACAATTATAACAAAGTTCTCCATATGGGGTTGACATTTCACCCCATATGGGGTATATTATATTTGTACCCCATATGGGGTATTAAATCAAGTAAAAGGTCAGCGGATAACCTCAACCGCAGAAAGGAAAAAACATGAGAGGAATACTTATAGGAGCAATCCACAAGAAAGGCACATTTACGGACGATAACGGAAAATCAATCGACTATGACAACTTGGTGCTACAGGTGCAAAAGCCTATAGAAAACAAGTTGGCAGATGATTCAAATTTCGTTCAGGGTGTCGGTTACACTATTGCCAATGACTGCAAGTGTGCTTGGAGCGAAAGAGGAAACGTGTTCGGTAAGGATGTGTCTATGAAAGATATCGGAGAACTTGTCGGAACGGAAATCCAGTATTTCTACAACGATAAGAAGAAGCTTGAAGCGGTCATTATCTAAGGGGGCTTGAACATGACAGTATACGCACTTTATTTCTGCTTGGTAGTGGCACTTGCCCTGTTTTATTGCCTTACTCGTTGCTTTAAGGCAATTGATAAGAAAAATAAAGAAATTTCTAAACTGCAGTTCCGTGTTAAAGAACTGGAGCGACAGGCTCAGGGAATTGAGGTTGTGGGCGTTGAATGATGTCACTTCTTCACAAATTGATGTATCGTCTGTTTCTACCTCTGAGCAGACTGATGAATATACTATGTCGGCTGTTATCGAAAATCAGCACACTATAATCAATAATCAAAATATTACAATTTCATATTTAGGCACTATATGCTTTTTGATAACAATATCTATCGGTATTTATCTTGTCATCAAGTTTGGCAAGTGGATATATAGCTTAATTAATTAAGAAAGGAGAATGTGTTAATGAATCCTGTTTCTACAACTGCAGAAGGTGGCAATACTCTCGTAAATGTCGGTGAAGTTATGACACAGTTCGCTAACTCTGCTATTCAGGGCATTTCCGATTCTATCGTCGCTCTTATCCCTGTGATAACTCTGACAACTGTAATCGGCATTGCTATCAGAATGTTCAAAAAGTACGTAAAGGCGTAAGCCTGACAGCAACGAGGGCAGTTCATTCAGTGAACTGCCCTTTTATTATGCCAATTTTTAAGGGGGAATTATGATAAATAGAAAACTTAAAGCAACGCTGTCATTAGTGCTTGCCCTTATCGTGATGTGTTCGGCTTGCGTGGTGCCTGTGTTTGCACTTGATGATGTAAGCGGTGGGGGTGTTGGCGGTGAAATTGCTATTCAGACTAATGCGTATAACATGGCTTGCGATAAACTTAAATCACTTGGCTGTGATACTGATAATGTAAATTATATTTTTTGCACTGATACACAATGGAATGAAAAACGTTATTTCCTATGGGTTTTAAATACTGATAGTTTAGACCTTGAAAATTTTGTTACTAAAAGCTTTGACGCAAGATTTTATTGTCAGGTTAATTATAACATGAATACTGGTAAAATGCATATAGAACGTTCTGGAATTAACGCATCATATTCCAATATGTCTTTCTATAATGCAACTGGCAACCCTGGGGGGCAATTTCATGTTGTTCATACAAATATTGATATCAGTAATAACGGCACTTCGTTGAATTATCCTGGTAGTCAGCCATATATAGCTACTATTTCATTTGATGAACAAAACAAAATGTTTTCTTTTTATTTTGTGCCGAGAAAAGGCGGCGAGATATACAATGTAAATATTGCCGTATCTAATCAATCTGAATGGGATTATCCTAACTCTGACGGGTGGTATTATCTATCTGATGATTATTCGGGTGACTATACAAAAGAAAATCCTTTGGATGTTTCTGTTTCTCTTGATGAAATGCTTGGTAACATAAGTAATAGCAATGATGTTAAAAATTCAGGCAAGTTTTACTTTTATCTTATTGCGGTCAAGGGTAAGGGTGATGAAGCGTTATATAAGGATAGATTTTGCGCCGCAAGTTATGAGTACAGTCTTGTTGATACTGTAGATAGTCACAAGAAAGAGCCTTTCAGCGAAAAGAAAGACTATGAAGAATTTCCGTCATTGTCTGATTATATAGATACTGATTTTCCTGATATAAGGGATTACGTTAATTTTGATATGTTTCATGACTTGGACGGCATAGCTGACTTTGTAAAAGCTGTTGTTGAATTTCTGTGGAACGCTTTCACAGGCTTCTTCCGTTGGCTGTGGGCGGCTTTGAAATTTGTATTCTTCAACTTCTTAGGCATTTTTGAGTGGCTCGGCAAGTGTTTGTGGACTATTGTTAAAAATATCGGCATTGCACTGTATAATCTCGTGGTCGACTTGAAGAAGCTCGTGACCTATCTTTTTGTACCTAACTCAAAAGATTTGAATGTGGCTATAGAAAGCAAGTTTCCTGCTTATGCAAAGTTGAGAAAAGCTTTTCAGCAGGGTAAGCAATCATCATCAAATTCAGTTACGTTTACACTTTTCGGAAAGGACTTTGATTTTAATATGAACTCCGCTCCGAACGAGCTTAAGAGTGCGCTGTTCAATGCTTCAACTATAGCAATGTACGCTATCTGTATCTATGCGACAATTAAGGCTTTGTTCCGTTGCTTCGGAATACAGCTTCATGAATCAAGTGAAAGTGAGGGAGAATAATGATAACTGCGAAAATAGTAGAGCTGTTCTTTAGTCTGCCGTTCTTTAAGTCATTCTCAATAAGTGATGAAGCTTATTCGGCTCTTAGGGATATGATTTCTTTTCTGTATCAGCTTGACCAATTCTTAAATCTTGAATTGATGTTTGAAAGCATTTTCTATGTTCTCGGACTTTTGCTTGTATCTGCACTTGTGAACTTTGTAAGGGGGCTTTTATAATGTGGTCGGCATTTGCTAATATCAATTGGAAAGCTATGCTTATACCTCTCGCCTTGGGAAGCGTTGTGGTGGGTGTTATCGTGCTTCTTATGCTGTTTGGAACTCCTGTGCTTCATGCTTTTCCTTTGTCGGTAAAGGACACTTTCAAGACTATTAGAAAACGGCTTAAAGGTGAAGAAGTTCCGTTCAATATGTATGGGCTGTATCTCTATAACGGCTTGGGCGGTCGAGGTAAAACTATAAGCATGGTGAAACGTGCGCAAGAGGTCAAGAGTAGATTTCCAAAAGTGCTTATCTGTGCTAACTTTCATACGGAAGTGGCTGACAGATTTTTTGATTGTTGGGAAGATATCTTGAACGTTGAGAATATTGACGAAAACGGTGTTAATCAAGGCGTACTGTTTCTGTTCGATGAAATGCACCTGACTCTTAATTCTCAATCATGGAAAGATGCTCCGGACGAGCTTCTCGAATATATCTCACTGCAACGGCATTTACACAAGTGTATATGGGGGTCGGCTCAGGAGTGGAAAAGGTGTACAAAAATAATTCGTGAGCAGGTCAATTATATCATAGATTGTAAGGCGTATTTTAATTCACGTCTTATCGTCAATAAGTGCTATACAAAAGAAAACTATCTCATTAACGGAGAGCAGGGCAGTGCAGGAACGAGGAAACGTCCGAAAGAATGGAAAGAAACTTTCTGTGCTACTGATGAATTAAGGTCGCTTTATGATACAGAAGAAATCGTTAAGGGGCTGAAAATCGGTCGGACGAGTGAGCAAGAGAAAATAGCAAGCAGAATTTTAAAAGCTATGCAAGATTGATTCAGCCACGTGCGCACGCTCCTGCGTGCGCCGTGGCAAACAGCTTGCAAGCTTAGAAATTTGCGGTTATATACTTGATAATAACCGCAAATTTCCGTCAAAAACTAAAATGGCGGTGGGAAAATGGCAAATTTTTATGATTTACCCCCTGAGGTCGTTTTAAAAAATACTAAAACAAAAATCTACGCTGACGGCTCTTCGACAACAACTTATTGCAACAATTACATATTCGTTGACAAAAACCTTGAAGAATATCAGCAAAATCAGAAAATATTACAGCTTAAACGAAAATGGGAGAAATTTGAGAAATCTCAGCATGATGAAGATGTTCAAACAGATATGTTTGAGATAATCAAAAAGCCTGCAAAGGTTTCAAAAGAGGAAAGAGGGGAACGGACAGATATATTAAAGCGTGCAAAAGACAAGGCCTTTGATATAGCCTTTTCAAATGAGTGGGCGTATTTTCTCACTATCACTTTCAATGGTAGTGAATACGATTTTTCTAATGCTGATTTTGTTAAGAAAAAACTTAGGCGGTGGCTTGAAAATCAGGTCAAGCGGAAAGATATGAAATACTTGCTCATTCCTGAAAGGCATAAGAACGGCGGTATACATTGCCACGCTCTTATCAATGATTGCTTTGATATGGTCGATTCAGGCACAAGGCTCGTAACTGGATATAACAAGCCTGTGACATTAAAGACTATTGAGGAAAAAAACTTGCACGTTAGAAACGTTGTATATAATATCCCTGAATGGAAATACGGCTTTTCCACGGCTATTCCTGTGGAAAATAATTCGGCGGCTCTTGCGTTCTATATCACAAAATATATAACAAAGGGCAATAACAAGATATTCGGCAAGTATTATTGGAGTAGTCGGAATTGTAATCGAGATCCTCAGATTATATACAGTAATACCGATTTTTATAGCGTTTCAAAGTCGGCTATCACAAAACCTTATACCTCCAATCAGTATAAATACAATACAAATGTAAATATTATTCCGAACTTTGAAGAAGTTTCAGCTAGGTTTGATAATATTGCAGATTTTCTTGATTATATTTACTCTGACGAGTACCGCAAAGAATATGATGATTATTTTGAAAGGAGTGAACTAAATGAATGATGAAATGCTTATTGCTTTTCAACGTTTTCTATCTGATACTTGCAGGATTAGTTATAATCATTATTTGTCATTGTCTGAAAATGTTCAGCAACAAATACTTGAAAGCTTTTATAATAATGATTGCAATTCTGATATTGTTAGGGCTTTACGTAATACTTCGCCTGCAACTGAATCAAAAAGTTTCCTTGAATATCTCCGCAAGCACAGACTTTCAAGAGCCGTCTTTCATCAGCTTGATAACGTGACAAAGGTAAAAATCTATAACAACTATCATCAGGAAAGGACCTTGGCAAAATGATAATGAGCATTGAAAACATTGACACGGATAAAATATTATTCTGTGACTATATCATAGTATGGAATAATGAAACGTGTTACAGAAAATCTCCGTCAACCTATGACGGCTATGTAGGTATCATAACAAAATACCTTTACCCCTATTTCAAGAGCAAAGGACTTAGGCTTGCTGATGTCAAGCCTATGCACATAGAGGGCTATCAAAGGCACATACTGCATGATACAAGGCTTTCTGTGAATACGCTCCGTAAACATCATGAAGTTATGCGTGCGTGTCTGAATTACGCATATAAGAACGATTTTATAAGCAAAAATCCTTACACGGCTTTTTCACTTCCCCGAAAGGTTGAAAATGAAATGTCATATTATACAGAAGAACAGCTCTTGAAGCTCCTGCGTGCGGCTTATGGTACTCAGATAGAAAGCTTTGTGTATCTCGCTGTGTGGTTTGGACTTCGCAAGTCTGAGATACTCGGTTTGCGGTGGGAGAATGTTGACTTTCTCGGGCGTTGTCTTTATATCCGTGAAACAAGAACGAGGATAAAAGACTATAAGTCAGGGCATTGGGTCGAAAGTCAAAACAAGAGAATGAAAACTGTAAAATCTCGCCGTGAATTTCCTCTAAGTGATGAACAACTTGACTACTTGCATAAGCTTTATAGCAGACAAGCTCCACTGTGCAAGGCAAGGAATTATGTGTGTGTGAACGCTGAGGGGGTACCGCTTCACTATGATTATGTATTGCACGCCTTTCAAGACTTGCTCCGCAAGAATGATTTACCGAAAATTCGTATACATGACCTTAGACACAGCAATGCAACGCTTATGCTTAATAGCGGTTTTAGTATGAAAGAGGTTTCGGAGTGGCTCGGTCACAGTACATACAAGCTTACGGCTGATACATATACTCATGTATCTGCTGAGAATAAAGCTCAGATGTCGAAAACGATAGGCTATAAGCTTTCACCTTATAAGGGTGATAACTTATGAGGGTAGCACTTACGGCTTATTCAGGGGTGTTTCTGCTTTATGTGAGCTATGTTCTTGAAATGATTATTGAGAATTTTGAAAGGAATGTTGAAAATGAAAGAGTTTAATTTTTGGTGTAAGGAAAATACTGATTTCGGTAAGTGTGATAATAAGAAATGCGGTTTTTTTGAGTGCGGTTGTTATGGTTACTGTGAGGAATGTGTTTATCATTTTACGGATTCCGCTGTCTGCAAAAATTGTTCCGCTCCTCAATTTATGAGAGATTATGCAAAACAGCAGGAAAATGACTAATAAAAAAATGCAGGGGCTTAATGCTCCTGCATATCTTTTTCGAGTAGTTCAATTATAAGGGCGTTCAGGCTTTTGCCTTGCCGTTCTGCATGGGCTTTGTATTCTTCTCGTTTGCCCTTTGGCATTCGTAAAGATACTTGGTCATATGCTTTTGAAATATATTTGCTTGTGGCTTTCTTTTGTGCTTCGCTTACCATGTTATCACCTCTTTGCTCTATTATACCATATAATTATAATGCTATCAATATACAATTTCAACATATAATGCTAGCAAGTTTCATGCAAAATGCCTATTGATATATTGCTAGCAATATGGTATAATATATACAGACAAAGGGAAAGCGGATAACCCACAAACCGCAGAAAGGGTGTTTAAAATGAAAAGAAAATTTTATTCTATTAATGAAATAAGATGTTGTTTTGCAGAGAATGAAGAAAACATTTGTAAAGAATTTTGCAGAGTTAACGGATTTACATATAAAGTTGTATACATTAACTTAGGTTATTGACTAACAGTTCTAGGGGGTTGACTGTTTCAGCCCCACTCCATTAATCAAATATGAAAGGAGTGAGGATTATGCAGAATATGCCTACAGCTACAGAACTTGCGATAAAGTATGCAAAGCGTGAACAGCTTAGAATTATTATCGAAAAGGCTTATAATATTCATGCTGATTGCGAATATGAAGCTTTATCAAAGCTGATTAACGAACTCAAACAAATGCTTGAAGAAGCATAAAAAAATGTAGTCGGCTATCCGTCAAAACACACCGACTACATAATCACACACAAACTCGGATATCCTCCGCTTTGTAAATCCGAGTATAACACATTAAATGATAAATGTCAAGGAGAAATGAAAAATGAAAAATTTAAAGAATGGCAGCGTTATTAATTACATTGATGTTGGAGAAAAATTTTACTTAATCTATGATGTTACAGATCCTTATCACAATATTGAAATAGGATTTGCATATGACTTGAATGAGGCAAAACAGATTTGCAGACGGCACTGTAAAGAGTTCCCTGGCTCAAAAATTCAAGTTTACGAAATGATAAAAGAATGATTTAATCAGTTCTAGAACTTATCCGCCAAGTAGAAAACGACCGTATTTCTCAGAATGATTTCTGATTATTATTCCTGTAAAATAAAGAGAAGCCTTTTTTCAAGACTTCTCTTTGTTGGTTGCGGGAGCTGGATTTGAACCAACGACCTTCGGGTTATGAGCCCGACGAGCTACCGAACTGCTCCATCCCGCGATATTTTTTGTGCTCTCTCTTGAGTGCTTATTTATTATATCACAAATGAATGTGAATGTCAATACCTTTTTTGCAATTTTTTTATTTTGATTGAAAACTCTTGACTATTGTATCCAAATCGGGTATAATATATACGTTGTCGGGGTGTGGCGCAGATTGGTAGCGCGCTACCTTGGGGTGGTAGAGGTCGCCTGTTCAAATCAGGTCACTCCGACCAAAAGCCCAAAGTGCGGTTGTTAAATTAATTATCTAATTGTATCTTATCGACCGCCTGACGGCGTAAATCATCATAACTATGCAGATAAATATTTGTGGTGTCAAGCTTTGTATGTCCGAGCAAGTCGGCAACTGTCTTGACATCAGCTCCGTTAGCAGTAAGCAGACTTGCGAACGTGTGACGGAACTTGTGCGGAGTGAGGTGTGGCAAGCCCTCTGAGTGTGTCTTTTTCCATTCCTCATTCTTGCGAATGAACATAGTGTTATATTCCTCATGATAGCGCCGAGGGGAAAGAAAATTTTTTGAGCGTGGATTGCCAAACACGAAATCACAGGTAATAGGCAGAGAAAGAAGAAGTTTATAAGCCGTTTCGTTAAGTTCAACATAGCGGAACTTGTGGTTTTTGGTATCGTCAACGAGCCTTGCACAGCCTTTAAGCACAACAACAGTTTGACAAACAAAGATACGGCGGTGAGGTAGGTCAACGTTTTCCCAACGCAAGGCGAGTATTTCTTCACGGCGTAAACCTGTCAAGCACTCAAAGCGGAACATCTTAATAATAGTGCTATCGCCCGAAGTCAGAAAAGCGGCTTGCTCCGCCGTAAATGATAGCTGTTGCACTGTTTCAGGGCGTTTCCTGCACCGCCTAAGTTCAAATGCTGAAAGGTCAATGGGTGTGTAACGGCAAGCGTAAGCGTATCTCATGATACGTTTAAGAACACTGCGGAGCTTTTTAACTCTATCAACGCAGTATGTATCATCACATTGCTTGATAAGATTGTTGAGGTCTGAAAGACCGATTTCGGAAAGGTCCTTGCCGTTTATAGACTTGCAATTCTGCTCTATCACATAATCGGTTTGTTCAGGGTAACGGACAACGCCCTCAAGATATGAGGGGCGAAAGTCCTTGTAATAAAATTCTTTAAATTTCATAGTGATTACTTCCTTTCGAGGGGTTGTAATATCGGGTGTAGTCATTCCATGTACGCCAATACATGGGCTTATAATGGCTACACTCTTTTTGTTGTAATAATGCGTGTGGTAGGCTCGAAAGCCTTTTTAAATGCACTGTAGCGGTGCTGTGCGTTATATTCTTCAAGAAACGTTCTGAGGAGCGTATCACGCTCAGCAGGGCAACACAGATATACAAGCCTTTTATCCTCTCCTTTCTCCTTGCCTATCGTGCCACAGAGCCACAAATAGAACAGGTTGATTTCTTCCTTGCAAATTTCTTTTTGCTTCATGATGTACCTCCTGATTTATTTATACCATATTTTTACGGCATTGTAAAATCGCCGTTTTCTTACATTAAATATTTTTACTTGATTTTGTTTGGCTTGTTTTGCTTTTTCGGCTTTTGAGTTGGCTTTTACGTTGGTTTTTCTTTATCGTGTCACTTATGCCACGGCTGACGCTGTGGCGGAACGGCAAGCGACCTTGTTCACTGCGTTCACAAGTTCCATTGCCTAAATTTTCAACCTCTTACAGTCGCTTTGCTCCTTTCAGAGTTTAAAAATTTTCCTCGTGACACTAACTTTGCGATTTATTTTCAACAAATTTTGACGTCAAGCCGTCCATAAGTGTGAACAATCCCATTTGTGATACCACATGACGAACGTGCGAACACTGTTCACGGATAGCGTAACTATCACAATGCAGGTCAAAATCAACGTTGTATTTACAATAAAATGTACCGCTGTTGTTCTCGGCAGAATATTTGAAACAATACACAATATCATCAATACGCCTTGTAAGCTGTTCAAGCTTGTCTATGCCGTCATTACGTTCAGCCGTCTTTTGATAAAGTTCTGTAGGCAGGAACGGCGAAGTTATATATACTTCCGTCCATAACGTCATTTTATTGCTATATCGTGCCGACACTTGCGAACGGTACTTGTCAAGCAGGGTGAGCAAGTAACTGTATGAGATACGACCTCGAAACTCGTCAAGTATTAATATCGGCTCTCCTTGGTAGCCGTCAAAAGGGTGGTCATAGTCGGTCACACGATAGATATTTACATCACCATGCTTTTCACATAACTCAATGTATGTATAAGATTTTCCACACCCTGTGCCACCGAAAAGCCAATGCACTTTAACATCACGTTCGGGCGGTGTGTTGTCTTTACGATACAAATAGAATAGTTCTTCTGTTGCAGTTTTGGACTTGATAGCCTGAGGATATTGCCTATATATATCGTTTGGAGTTTGTCCGCTGTATATCAAATCACGGATATCAGACATTGAAATTAAATCGTTACGCTTGCCTTGACAGCCTTTAATCTCACCGACCTGTGATTTTGCGATAATCTTTTCGCCCTTTTCCTCGAACTTGCCGACCTTGTTTATATAGTCCTCGACTTGCTTTTTGTTTCCTTTGGTTATCTCAATATGTACCTTTGGAAAAAGCTTTTTCAAGGCAGACAGCGGACGGAACGTCTTTTCACTTTCAAAAACGCAATGCAAATGCTCAAGACCGAGGGCGGACACGCAAAATAAAACCGCTCCTGTTCGCTTATCATCATCACCGACCCACTTATTAAGAACATCATCACATATCTGTTGTTCTGTCAATGAATGATACTCCGTAGGCTCTTGCTTTAATATAACCGCCTTGCCGTTCTCGTCTTTGATTATCTCACCCTCTTCATTGTGCTTGTATGTAATATCGTAGCGAGGGTTATTTATAACGCAGAAAGCGGAGCGACAATTAAATTCCGCCATATATAGAAACACCACCTTATTTTGTATCAGAAGTTGTAACAAAATTTTGTGACATGGGAAAACACGCATTTACGCTGTTTAAACTACTTTGTATCATGTATCAGAAGTCGGGGGTAATACTATACCCCGACTTCATGAGAGTATAGCAGAACGCCGAGAGGGAAGTGAAAAGGGGGAATCTTGAACGGCGTTCCCCTCTTGCGAATCATTGAAATCATTGAAATGTTGAAAACCTGTAAGCTGTTGTTTCCAACATTCCAACAATTCCAACAATCCGCAATTCACCCCCAGCCGTTCGCATGATAGATTTCACGGATAGAAAAATCAGAAATCAATCTTATAATTAAGTTCGCCGAACTTTTCACAAGTACGGCAGGAAAGCTTAAAGAACCTATCATCAAGAGCAAAGTGAAATTGAATATCAAGAGAGGAATCTCTATGCAACTCGCCAAGAGTATATTTTATTTTGCCATACAAAAGAAAAAGGTCAGATAAATTAAGAGCATTGCGATATTCACGATAAAGGTGAAGATACTCACGGACATAGTAGTTTGAAATAGTCATTTTCAGCAATCCTTTCAAATTTGATTAATGGGGTGGGGCTGAAACAGTCAGCCCCCTAGAACTGTTAGTCAATAACCTAAGTTAATGTATACAACATTATATGTGAATCCGTTGACTCTGCAAAATTCTTTACAAATGTTTTCTTCATTCTCTGCAAAACAACATCTTATTTCATTAATAGAATAAAATTTTCTTTTCATTTTAAACACCCTTTCATATTCTAAGTTTTATGTTTCTTCAAGCATTTGCTTAAGTTCTGCAATCAGCTTTGACAACGCTTTGTAGTCACAATCGGCGTGAATATCCATTGCCTTATCAATGATAATTCTAAGCTGTTCACGCTTTGCATACTTAATTGCAAGCTCTGTTGCTGTTGGTATTGTTGGCATAATATTTTTCATTATAATCAATCCTTTCTGCGGTTTGTGGGTTATCCGCTTTCCCTTTGTCTGTATTAAGTATACACTATATCCAGTCCATATGCAATGGATATAGTGTAAAGTATTTATTAAATAATTATTAACTGGATATAGTGTATATTGTGGTTGACAAATTACAATAGATATAGTATAATGTAAAAAAGGTGGTGAGGTAATGGCGGTATCAGAAGCAAAGAAGAAAGCTAATGCAAAATGGAACGCAGAAAATCTCGAAAAAATACAGTTTTATGCTCCAAAGGGGTTTAATCAGATGATTAATGACCGAGCAAAAGAACTAGGGTTATCAAAAGCAGGATATCTTAAAAAGGTTATCACTGATGAGATAAAATCAGCAGAGGACAGCCACATTGTAATAAAGACACATACGGACGAGGGGTGAGAGTATGGAAGAAATATTCACAGCGTTGGAGGCTATGACGTCAATAAGCGTTGTTATAATTATCGTGAAAATAGTCATTGTGATACTGTTGATATGTGCTATATTTGAAACAGCAGGCAACAGCAAAGCGATAAGACGAGAAGAAGAGAAACAAACGGAATTATTAAGACAGATACAGCAGAACACAGTTAATAGCAATCTGCTGATGATTAACAACAAAGACAACAACAACTCGCAGTGAGCCTCACGGCAACCACTGCGAGTTGTTTCATTACCAAGCATTTTTCCGCTTGCGAATAGATTTCTTCTGCTTTCGGTCAAGTGGCTGTGTGTTAGGCTCTATGCCCTCACGATTGGCGAGTATTTCTTCATCGGACAAATACTCTTTTTGTAACATATTCGTGACAAGCTGTGATGTATCGTAGAGCTGACGGCGTTTATTTGTCTGTAGATACGTTCTATTGTACATCTGTGCAGGTGTATAAGCCTTATTTTCCGAATAGAGTTCGTATTCCTCTATATCATAGGTGTAACCTGTCTGTATACGACAAAATGGGTGCTTGAAATGCGTATGGCAAGCGGTCACGTCTGCGGTGATGTCCCTAATTTGTTTGTCAAGCAAGTTGAAACGTTGTACCGTTGCATATATCATCATACGCCTTTTACGACATTGGCAAAGGTGTTGAAACAGCGGTTTAGGAACAGCACATTTACCGCCTGAGAAGTCACGGCTATTGAATATAGTGCCTATTTCATCAATAAGCACAAGAGTGTTTTTAGGAGCGTTGAGAATATCTTGTGCAGTGTTTAAGGGGAGTATCTCCGTATAATCGGGGAAGTTTTTGATATTAATATTTGTCAAGATGTGCAGTTGAGGATATTTGAGACAGAGTTCATAAGCCTCAGCGACCATAAGCGAGGTTTTGCCTGCTCCGAATTTGCCGACAAAAAGGTGTATACCCCAACCGTTGAATATTTGCGACCAATTAAAATATAAGGCAGTAGCCTTATCATAAGCTACATATGCCGCCAAGGACGGCAGGCGTACAAAGTAATCGAATAAAATCATAAGCTACCTCCGAGGATTGAAGAACCTAATCATTACATTATAGAGCATTTTCCAAAGCAGGAAAAGCATTAAACAAGCGAACACAAATTCAAGGCAAAGCACGCCGAATTGTTTCCACGTTTTAATAACATCAATAGCGGCTAAGTCACAGCCAAGGAGTTTTAAAAGCTGATAGCAGGCATTTTGAACATCATATAGCAAATTTACCACCCCACTTTCTCAGGCTCTTGCTTGTCGCTCTGTGGCGTGTCCTGTGGTTGTTCAGCCGATTGTTTTTTTAACTCCTGTTCTTCATAAAGTGCCTCTATAAGCCTTTTTCGAGGGAGAGACAAGTCTTTATCAGATTTAAAGGCGTGCAAGTCCATAAAGAACGCCACCACGCCGAGAACTGCACTGATAGTAAGAATTACTATCAGTGACAGAATGAATAATTTTAATATTGCAACCATTTTAACAACTCCTTATGTATTGTGGAAAAGATATTTTAGCAGAGCAACAGAGCAGGATATAACAAACAATCCTATAATCATTGCACCTACTGTGAAACTAAATTCACCGAAACGAATACGCAAACACATTAAGTGTTGAATTGAAACAAAAAGCGACTTCATAAGTGAAAACCAATCCATTTTGCACCCCCTATTTCAATACCCATTTTACAACGCAAATTGCTAACATGACAACAAAGAAAGAGATCAGGATAGTTAAGAACGTTGTAGGCAAAATGCCGATGCTTGCAGTTAAGAACTTGAAGAAGTCGGACGAGCCGTCAAACACTGATTTAATGCTGTCAAGTCCGAAATCAACAGAACCGAAATTTTTATCAAGATTTTTTTGTTCCTCATACTTCTCGAAATCGTCAGGAGAAAGACCGCTTTCTCCGTTTTTATCCATATCATAATCATACATATAATCAGGGGTCAACTTCTTATCAAGATAATCGGTAAACGGCTTGTTTGTATCCATTTCAGCACCATTCTTGAATATTTTCGGCTTGTATTCGGGATAGTCCTTATAATTGAACGCCGTTGACGTTACGCAATAGTAATCAGGCATTATAACATCTGTTCCCTCGCCTGTTTCGGCGTCGGCATTTACTGTTACAATCTGCTTTGTATTCAAAGAGCCTTGATTGCAAAGATAACCTTGATTGTCAAGGTCAAAATAATCAGGGGTAGGAACTGAAAGCGAGGTCAAGCGACCATATACCACGATATAAAGCTTTGTATCGGCTGTGAACTGTGAACTATCAAGATTTTCAAGATTGATAGTAACATTCTTGACAGAGCCACCCTTGCCAATAATATAGCCAGCATTTATGCCCTCTGCCTTTATCCATTCCGTAGGTTCTTTGTTATCGTCCGTAACATCATCAACAACGCCACTTGTAGTATACATATATTTGCCATAGTCCAACGAGGTATAAACAGCGTTTTTAACGCTCTTCTCATACGAGGACTTTTCAGGGGGCGAAGTAGTGATATAACATACGAATTCATATGTATAATCTTTAAGTTCATCATAGCTGTCACGAAGTTTTATAAATTCGTCCGTCAGTGTAACACGAACATTAAGTCCATTGCTTTCAATTTCCTGTCCGTTGTTGCTTGCACCAGGAGCGACAAGAGTTCCCTTGCGGCTCATGCCCTCAGAGAGAGCAGGGGAATAATCGACAGTAAAAGGGGTTGGTGGGGCGTTAGGGTCTTTTATAACAACATCATCACCGATTTTAACATTGCAGTTACTACCAAAAGAGTATATTTGCCAAGAAAGAGAATAATCACAATCGGCAGAGCTCTCACCATTCAAATAAACCTGAGAAAATTCATTATTACGATAATTCCAAAAGCAACGATAAGACTTAAAAGGTTTATTATCAGTATTTTTTAATCGATAATTAGAGCCATTTTTAACGATTTCAAAATTTTTGCTTTCATCACAATTAAACCAATAAAAACCGTATTGAGAAAAAGAGGAATCAGATTGAGGAAGCATAAAAACATAATTTTTAAAGTAGTCAGGGTATTTTTCAATGAGTTGTGGAATAAATTCTTTGTACGTGAAATCATCATCAGATTTATAACTACCTAAAGGCAAATCAGAATTAGAAAAAGCAAACGCAGGAACGGCACAGCAGACCATAAGAACCATGGCGGAGAGGATTGAAACAAACCGCCGAAGTTTTGTTTTCATATTTTTTTCTCCTTTCTAAAATAATCATAAAGATGACAAACAGAAAAAATAAGATGATGTATAATAATCTCCAAAAGAATAAACAAAACAAAACCAAATAAAGCAGTTTGTTTAGGAGTAGTAAAGGGATATGAAATAATACTATTAGAAGTAATTACATAAAAAACTATAAAGGGAGCAATGAAAAACCAAGTATCAAGCATACCACACAAAAAGTTAATTATATGAAATAGTTTTCTATTCATGTAACACGGAACACTTGACAGGTCATTTTTAGATACTGTATCAACATTTTTCATTTTGTTTTCTCCTTTCTATAAATAAAAATGCGGAGCGGATTAACCGCCCCGCACAAGCGAGATATACGGCTTACTTATGCGTAAGCTTTCTGATAACGCCGATTGCAACACCAAGGAGCGATGCACCTACAAAGACCATGACAAGCGGATTGCTTGTCATAAGTGTCCACACCTGTGACACAAGGTCAGTGATTGTTGATACACCCGAAGTAATAGCTGTTGTTTCACCTGTAAGAACTGTAATAGGCATATTATTTAATCTCCTTTCTTAATTGATTATGTCTATACTTTCGACAACAAGCTTTTCAGCACCGCCAAAAGTACGAACGCCATAATTAATATTTACATGGCTATCAATGATAGCCGCAGAGTTAGGGAAAGTTTCCTGCAAGACCTTTGTTGACACTTTAGCAATATGTGTTTCATATCCTGTCACTCTCTCGTCCTTACTTTCCTTAAGACAAAAGAGTGTGTAGTTTTCCCACTTTCTGTCCGTTTCCTTGATAACTCCACTGTTTTTCTTAAAACCTTTGACAATATACATCTTGTCATACCTCCAAAATCAATTAATAATTTGTTGTAGTTCTCTTGACTACAGTTATATTATATAACATTATGAAAATGGCGTAAATACTTGTAATATTTCTTGTCAATGTATAATTTGTTAAAATACCGCACTAACAAACTAAACATTTTGTAATATTTCTATGCACAATAAAACCGCCGATATTTAAACAAAATACGGCGGTTATTATCCTAAAATTTTCTATTTGTGTTTGGGGTGGTAGAGGTCGTCGGTTCAAATCCGGTCACTCCGACCAATATATCAAAACGGCTTTCCGCTATTGTGGAGAGCCGTTTTTTAGTTGTCAAAATATTCTAACACAAAAAAGCTCCGACGGCAAATCGGAGCTTTTGGCTTTGTATTACATCTTCGCAAGCTTTGCAAATTCTGCTTTCAGTGCAGGATAGATCTCTGTGTAAAGCTTGTAGTATTTCTCATACTCCGGTACTCGCTCTGCTTCAGGCTGCTGTACCTTGTCGGTCTTTACTACTGCCTTACAAGCTTCCGGTACTGATGAGTAAATGCCTGCGCCTGTTGCTGCAAGAAGTGCTACGCCAAGGGCTGGACCTTCTTTCGATGAAGCTGTTTTTACAGGGCAGTTGTAAAGATCTGCGAGCATTGATCTCCACAGCGGTGAGCTTCCGCCGCCTCCGCATGCCATCATGTCGGATACGTTGATATCCATTTCTCTGAATACCTCAACGCAATCTCTCAGTGAGTATGATACGCCCTCCATTACTGCTCTCAGCATATCACGCTTTGTGTGCATTGCGGAAAGTCCGAAGAATACTCCTCTTGCGTCAGGGTCAAGATGCGGTGTTCTTTCGCCCATGAGATATGGCAGATAGAGAAGTCTGTTTGCACCAACAGGCACTTTCTCTGCTTCCTTATCCATGAGATAATATTCGTCAACACCCATGCACTTTGCTGTTTCTTTCTCTGCATTGCAGAAATTATCCCTAAACCATTTCAGCGAAAGTCCTGCACCCTGTGTAACACCCATAACGTGCCATGCGTTCGGCACTGCTGCACAGCAGGTGTGAACTCTGCCCTTTGGGTCGATAGAGATAGAAGAAGTGTGTGCGAATACAACGCCTGATGTTCCGATAGTTGTGAACGCCTTACCGTCCTCTGCAACGCCTGTTCCGATAGCCGCAGCGGCATTGTCGCCTGCTCCGCCTACTACTATAGTACCCTCTTTAAGTCCTGTAAGTTCAGCCATTTTCTTTGTGACCTTGCCTGTTACCTCGCATGACTCGTAAACCTTGCCCAGCATTGACATATCAATGCCAAGCGTGTCGCAGACTTCCTTTGACCAGCAGCGGTTTGGCACGTCAAGAAGCTGCATACCGCTTGCGTCGGAAACCTCTGTTGCATATTCGCCAGTGAGGATAAATCTCAGATAGTCCTTTGGCAGAAGAATGTGTCTGCACTTTTCATATATATCAGGCTCGTTGTTCTTTACCCAAAGAATTTTCGCAGCCGTCCAGCCTGTGAGGGCAGGGTTTGCTGTTATCTTGATGAGCTTTTCTCTGCCTAGCTTTTCGTCCATTTCTTCAACTTCTGCGGCAGTTCTCTGATCGCACCATATTATGGACTTTCTAAGAACGTTGTTGTCCTTGTCGAGCATAACAAGTCCGTGCATCTGACCTGAGATACCAACACCTGCAACGTCCTCTTTATTTACGCCGCTTTTGGTCATAACAGCCTTGATAGTGTTTATCATTGCGTTTGCCCAGTCAGCAGGATCCTGTTCTGCATAGCCGTTTTTAGGCTGATACATAGGATATTCAATAGTTACAGAAGAAATAACAGTACCCTTTTCGTCAAAAAGCACCGTCTTAGTGCCGCTTGTGCCGCAGTCTACGCCGATTACATAAGCCATAGTTTTTACTCCTTTATAATATGTATAGTATCATTTGTGCTCATTAAAACGATTACATTAATTATACAATATTTCTCTCTAAAATGCAATACCCATAAAACGTTTTCGCAAAATTTATCTGCACATAAAAAAGGACGGTGGGGCTACCGTCCTATAAGTTTGTTGAAAGACCTGGCGAACTTGTTGGCGGGACGTCGTGTCTGCGTTATTGGCAGGGTTCGGTCTTATACCGCCATTTTGAGTCTAGTCTGCTTTCTCAAGCACAAAGAATGTGCTGTTGTTTTCGCTTTTCATTTCCTTTATAGCCCAGCCTGCCGCGATCAGACTGTTGAGCTTTTCAACTCGCTGAAATCTGTCCATATCCGGGGCTTTTCCATCATGGGCTTTGTCCTCATTTCTTGAAACATAAAATATCTTTTGCATATATATCCTCTTTCCCTGAGAGTGACAATTGTTCCCCGATTTTTTACAACTGTCGCATTTTATTGATTACATTATACTACACAAATATGGAGATTTCAAGGAATACCAAAAATTTTAACCTCTTTTTAACGCTTTAGTATTATTCTGATTTTTCATGCTTTTCAGTGCTTATTATATATAACGGCATAGGTAAGGTGAAAAAATGCACGTTTTCAGGGCTGTTTTATGTGCTGATATGTACAAAAACTTATGACGAGTGAGTATTTTTATATGACAGCCCTTGACTTTTTTTTATAAAAGGCATATAATAATATTATTAATTTATATATTTATAGTCTTTATAAATAATGAAACTAAGAAACTAATTTATATGGAGGGTTTAACAATGGGTAGAGTATATAACTTCAGCGCAGGTCCTGCTGTACTCCCTGAGGAAGTGCTTAAGGAAGCTGCCGATGAAATGCTCGATTATAAGGGCACAGGTATGAGCGTAATGGAGATGAGCCACCGTTCCAAGGCGTTCGATGACATCATCAAGGAAGCTGAAAAGGACATCAGAGAGCTTATGGGTATCCCTGATAACTATAAGGTGCTGTTCCTTCAGGGCGGTGCTTCTCAGCAGTTCTCAGCCGTTCCTATGAACCTTATGAAGAACAAGAAAGCGGCTTACATAATCACAGGTCAGTGGGCTAAGAAGGCTTATCAGGAGGCTCAGAAATACGGCGAAGCTGTTGCTGTGGCTTCTTCTGCTGACAAGACTTTCTCTTATATCCCTGACTGTTCAGATCTGGATATCCCAGAGGACGCTGACTATGTTTATATCTGCGAAAACAATACTATCTATGGTACAAAGTACAAGACTCTGCCTAACACAAAGGGTCACACACTTGTTGCAGACGTTTCTTCCTGCTTCCTGTCTGAGCCTGTTGACGTAACAAAGTACGGCGTTATTTACGGCGGCGTTCAGAAGAACGTTGGTCCTGCCGGCGTTGTTATCGCTATCATCAGAGAAGATCTTATCACTGACGATGTTCTCGAGGGAACACCTACAATGCTCAAGTGGAAAACTCAGGCTGACGCTGACTCTCTTTACAATACACCTCCTTGCTATGGCATTTACATCTGCGGCAAGGTATTCAAGTGGATAAAGAAAATGGGCGGTCTTGAGGCTATGAAGGCTCACAACGAGAAGAAGGCTAAGATACTCTATGATTATCTTGACCAGAGCAAGCTCTTCAAGGGCACTGTTGTTCCTGAGGACAGATCTCTTATGAACGTTCCATTCGTAACAGGCGACGCTGAGCTTGACAAGAAGTTCGTTGCTGAGGCTACAGCAGCAGGCTTTGTAAACCTCAAGGGTCACAGAACTGTCGGCGGAATGAGAGCGTCTATCTACAATGCAATGCCTATTGAGGGCGTTGAAAAGCTCGTTGAGTTCATGAAGAAGTTCGAGGCTGAGAACGCATAAGCGTAACCTTATTATAAGAGAGGGTAATTTACAATGTATGAGATAAAGACATTAAATAAGATCGCTACCTGTGGTACTGATATCTTTGACAAGGCTAAGTACACAGTAAGCGACAATGCTGAAAATCCTACCGCTATAATGGTACGTTCAGCAAAGATGCACGATATGGAAATGCCTGAGAGCCTGCTTGCTATTGCAAGAGCAGGCGCTGGCGTAAACAATATCCCGGTTGAGAAGTGCGCAGAGCAGGGAATCGTTGTATTCAACACACCTGGCGCAAACTCAAACGCTGTTAAGGAGCTTGCTATTTGTGCGCTTCTTCTTGCTTCAAGAAAGATAACAGAGGCTGCTGCATGGGCTGCTTCACTCAAGGGCACACCTGACGCTCCAAAGACAGTTGAGGGCGGCAAGTCTAAGTTCGCAGGTCCTGAGATATTGGGCAAGACACTTGGTGTAATCGGTCTTGGTGCTATCGGCGGAAAGATCGCAAATGCTGCTGTTGCACTTGGCATGGACGTTATCGGCTATGACCCATTCCTTTCAGTAAACGCAGCTATTCAGCTTGATCCTGCTGTAAAGGTAACTGCTGATATCAACGATATCTACAAGAACAGTGACTATATCACTATCCACGTTCCTTATACACCTGACACAAAGAACACTATCGACGAAGCTCAGATAGCAATGATGAAGGACGGCGTTCGTCTTATCAACCTTGCAAGAGGCGAGCTTATCAACAGTGCGGCAGTTGTAAAGGCTATCAAGGACGGAAAGGTTGCAAAGTATGTAACAGACTTTGCAGATGATGTTGTTCTTGGCGAGGAGAATGTTATCGTTCTTCCACACCTTGGCGCTTCCACACCTGAGTCAGAGGACAACTGCGCAACAATGGCGGCTCATGAGCTTATCGACTATATTGAGAAGGGAACTATCAAGAATTCTGTAAACTTCCCTAATGCAGAGCTTGCTAAAACAGGCGACCACCTTGTTTGCGTGCTTCACAAGAACGTTCCTGCACTTATCGCACAGATCACATCTGTTGTATCTGACAAGGGCGCAAATATCGAGAACCTTGTAAACAAGTCTAAGAAGGACTGGGCTTACACGATGCTCGATGTTACAGGCGACGTTGACGCTGACGCTTTCAAGTCTATCGAGGGCGTTGTTGGCGTAAGAGTTCTTTAATTGTTGATAAAAGAAATTTTATATGCAGCAATGAGGCTGCCCACGGACGAACTGCGTCTTGGGCAGCCTTTTTTGATACAAAAAAAGCTATAATTTAAGTGAAAAATGGAGGAATTTAAAATGGACAAACTTATAACAGCAATTTTATTTATCGGAATACCAATGGCACTGACTCAGCTTATTTACAGGATAATTGACCACAAGGGTAACAAGACCGCAAAGCTTGCTGAGCGTTTTCCTGTGCTTGTGAAAAGAAAGTTTCTTGTGCAGATAGGCGGAGCAATGGCGTTCGTTATCGTGTTCGGGCTTATATCGCTTCTGCTTGACCTGCCTATCAAGGTGTTTTTCATTGTGTGCGGAGTTGTAGTGGGTGTGATAAACGGAATGGCGGTCACGCTTATGTACAGAGATTAGTCGGTTGCAACGTGGCAACTGATGAAAAAAAGCTGTCAGCATTTTTTGCCGACAGCTTTTTATGTATGCTTATTTCTTCCTGAAGACCACAAGCTTGCTGATGACATAGTTAAGTATCAGCACAACAACGTTTGCCACTATCTTTGTTACCCAATAGTTGAAGCTGAGAAGCGAGTAGCCAAGCCACATCATGAACATTTCTACGAGAAGTGTGAATATCCTTCCACCGTAAAATGAAGCCGCTTCGGAGATTATCGCCTTTTTGCCCTCTGCTTCAGACTCGAAAACCCATATCCTGTTGGTTATGTATGCGAATGTTACTGCACATATCCATGATATGACGGTGCTTGTGGTGGAAACACCGCCCTTGCCTATGCCTGCCTGCTCCAAAAGCACTTTTGAGATGCCTGCGGTCACAAAGCTCACTGCGGTGGTGAGTACGCCGAAAAACAGATACAAAAGCATTTCCTTGTTTTTGACGTAAAAGGGTCTGAACCAACCGAATATCTTCCAGTCCATTATTTTGTCGAAAATGTCCTTATCTTTCTTTGCCATTTTTGTTATCTCCTTTTGTGCATATGAATATTATGAACACAAAGAATATTATAACTCTTTTACATCGTTTTTTCAATAATACTGTTGCAATTGGTTAAAAAATATGTTATGATAACTATATGTAGTCAGTTTTCATGACTGCCTTTAGTGCTATTTTTATAACTAGGGCAGCAAATTTATACTCTGACCTGAAAGGATAATTTTATTTTATGAAAGTTGTTATCATCGCTGTGCTTCTTATGCTGTCTGCTATTTGTTCTGCAACGGAGACAGCGTTTTCTTCATGCAACAGGATAAGGCTTAAAAAACTTGCAGACGACGGAAACAAGTCTGCAAAGAAGGCAATGAACATATGCGATAATTTTGACAAGGCACTCACTGCTATACTTGTAGGAAACAATGTGGTGAACATTTCTTCATCATCACTGGCGACTGTGCTTTTTACTGAGAAATTCGGCAAGGGAAGCGTGGGTCTGGCTACTGTAGTCATGACGGTGCTTGTGCTTATTTTTGGTGAGATCTTGCCTAAGAGCCTTGCAAAGGAAAATTCTGAGCGGTTTTCTATTCTTATGGCGGCTCCGCTTTCCGCATTCATGTTCATCATCACACCTATTACGGCTGTTTTTATGGGCATAAAAAGCGGCGTTTCAAAGATTGTGGGCAACAAGAACAGCGAGCCGTCAGTTACTGAGGAAGAGCTTAAATATATCATAGACGAGATTCAGGACGAGGGCGTACTTGAAGAGCAGGAGTCGGAGCTTGTGCGTTCGGCACTTGATTTTGACGAGATAACCATAAGCGAGATACTTGTGCCTAGAGTAAATATCGAGGGTGTTGAGCTTCATGAGGATATGGAGAGCATAAAAAAACGCTTTGTGCAGACAAAGTTTTCAAGGCTTCCTGTGTATGACAAGGATATAGACCACATTGTGGGACTTATCCACCAGGCTGACTTTTTTGAAATGTATCTGAAGGGTAAAACGGACATAAGCCTTATAATGAACAAGCCACTTTACATAACTGAAAACCGCAAGATATCTGAGATCCTGAAGCAGATGCAGCGCAAAAAGGTGCATATGGCGGTGGTGCTTGACCAATATGGCGGTACAGAGGGCATTTGTACTCTTGAGGATATCATAGAGGAGCTTGTGGGCGAGATATATGACGAGAGCGACGAGGAGGATACCTCCCTTGTGAAAATAAGCGACGGTGTTTACGAAGCGTCGGCGGAGCTTTCGGTATCGGATTTTCTTGACAGGATAGGACTGCCGGAGGACACTATCGAAACCGAAAGAACATCTCTCGGCGGCTGGATAATGGATATGCTTGACAGACTTCCTGAGCAGAATGAAGTTATAAGCTGTCCGCCTTTTGAGATGACAGTGAAAATGGAGGACGAACAGAAAATAGACAGGATACGCTTCAAGATATCTGAGGAGGAGCTTGAAAGCAAGAAGGCGGAGGAAGAAAATGCCTAAGCAGATAAAGAAAGAGCAGATAAAAAAGTCAGAGCTTTTATACAGAAAATGGTCTGTTGCAGGGCTTGCGGCAGCGGCTGTGTTCATGGGGTGTATGGCTGGGCTTATGAGCATGATAGTGAAAACCGAGGGGGCAAAAGTGCCAACGATAGTGCTTTTTGCGGCGTTCATTATCTACACGGCAGTGTCGGTGGTATGTGCGGTGCTTGGAGTGAAAAGCTATGTAAAGGACGACTGCGGAGTGTGCCTTTTTCAGGGTATAGTGCATATTTACAGCGTTATAGCCTGCGTAATGAATGTGAGAATGGCATTTATAATATTGTTCTCAGCGTTAGGCTCGCAATCGGGGGTAGATACCCTTATAGGAAGCCAATCGCATAACGAATTTATACAAAGTCAGTATGCAAGCTGGATATGTCTTGCTGTTGCTACTCTGTTCTCAGTGATACTTGGTATTTTGGCGGTAGTATGGCTTGTGAAAAATAAAAAGAACTGATAAATCGGCTTTGCGTAGGGGCGACCTTGGGTCGCCCGTTATTTCGTATGTTTCACAGCATACAGGTCTTAGAAAATCATATAGTAAGGAAGAAGAAAAATAATGTTTTTGCTTATACTTGTAGTTGTATGCTACACAATATGTTCCCTTAGTGACAAGTACGCTGTTTCAACGGCAAAATTCAACGGCGATGAGCTTGGATTCTTAATGGCGGCGGCAACGGCTGTTTTCATGGCTTGCTGTCTGCCTTTCCTCGACAGGACTATTACGCTTAGCTGGCAGTCATTTGCGGCGATAGGTCTGCTGTGCTTGTCGAAGATCCTTGAATTTAAGCTTTCGGCTATTATCCTTGATGAAATATCAGCCTTTGAGCTTAAGGCTTGGCTTGGTATCACCCTTTTCATGTCCTATGCAACGGATATTTTTCTTGGTGAAAAGCCGAGCATTTTCAAGTTTCTTTTTATCGTGCTTACTGTTGCAGGACTTGTTTTTATCGCAAAATCAGGCAGAACGGACAGCGGCAATATAAATTACCGCAGGATAGTTGTTCCGCTGGTGTTTTATCTTTTGGCAAGATACGGCTACGGCATAGTTGTAAGAGCGTCAGAGAATTACATATCCTCGACCATGGCGCTGTTCTTTGCACTTATACTTATGGCTATCATACTTCTGCCAAGGGCGAAGCCTTTGGAGATATTCAAGAAAAATCAAAAGGGCGCATGGGTGGTCGTGCTTACAAAGATTCCGAATGTGGCAGGTCTGCTTGCGGAGAACGCTGTTATTGCTGTGAGCCTTGCGAGTGCGTCATTTATCCAGCCTATGATACTGTGTTCCCTGTTTGTTATAGCGCTCATAAGAAAAGAACCTATCACAAAGCTGAGATTTATCGGCAGCGTTATTTGTATGGCGGGCATAATAGGATTTCAAATATGTTAAAAAACAAAACGTCGGACGTTTTCAAATTCGTCCGACGTTTTGTTGTCTGAAAGTTTACAGAAATAAAGTGAGCGACCAGAGGTCGCCCCTACATTTTGATGTTATGTTTATCTTTTGGTATTGTACATTGCGGCAAACCAGTAATCTTCTTCAAGATAGCTTGTGTTTTTCTTGCCCCATGTAATTTTTATTTTCACAAGACAGCCGTCTATATCCTCTTTCGGAAGCTCCAGCTTTTTGGACTCCTTGGCAAGCACCTTTCCATCATAGCTGTAGACAGTGTAAAGCACGTCACCGAGCCTGTCCCCTGTGGCTTCTACGGACATAGGGGTTTTAAGGGTAACATTGCCGTCCTTATCTACATCTGCCTTTATATTAAATGACGGTACAGAGGAGAGCAGATCTTCAAAGCTCTTTTCAGCGGAAAGGCTCTCGCTCTTGCCATTGCAGTATCGTGTCTTTTCAGTGCCGGGAAGCTCATATTTGCTTCCGTCACAGGTCAGCACAACTGAACCTTTCTCCACCTTTGGGGTTATATTTATCACAAGGGCGCAAGCCAAAAAGATAACGGCGGTAAGCAGACCTACAAGTATTTTCCTTTTCATTATTATCACCAATGCTATTATATCACCTTTTGGAATAATAATCAAGGGCGGTGTTTGAAAATGAGATCAAGCAAATGAGTTGTAAATGTACAATAAAATATATAAAAAACTATTGACAAAATCAAAAATATAGGTTATAATAACCTCATAGTAAAAGAGAGTAGCTGGCGGAGAGATCCGTTTATGTTTGCGTCAGTACGTTCCGATGAGGGACCGCTGCATATCTAAACGGCGAGACTTTTATTGATTAAATTGCCATAGGTGCAGTTTACCCAATAAACGTCTTGCCGATTTTTTATGCGTTTATTTTTCTGAGCCTATGAGAAAAGGAGGCTTTGAAGGGTATATCGGCAGCGACTACAGGAAAAAATAAAAAAGGTGGTATTTTATGAAGCAGTATCAGAAAAAACTTGACCAGCTTTACACTGAGTTTTCATCAGGTGAAAATGGTCTTTCAACCGAGCAGGCAGTGAAAAACTGCGAAAAGTTCGGACGAAATGTTATCACGGAGGGCAAGAAAAAGTCCATTCCTATGATTTTTTTAGAGCAGTATAAGGACTTCCTTGTGCTTATACTCATTATTGCGGCGATAGTTTCAGCTTTCATGAAAGACGTTGAGAGCTGTGCGGTAATTCTCGTTGTTATCACAATGAATGCTATTTTGGGTACAGTTCAGACCGTCAAGGCTGAAAAGTCACTGACGAACCTTAAAAAGCTTTCTGCACCAACAGCTAAGGCGCTTCGTAACGGCGAAAAGGTCATTATTCCCTCTGAGGAGATCGCAGTGGGCGACATTCTTCTTATCGAAGCAGGCGACCAGATATGTGCAGACGGACGACTCATAGAGTGCGCTTCTGTACAGGTGAACGAGTCGGCACTCACAGGCGAGAGCGTTAATATCGACAAGGATATGAGCGATATAGAGGGCGAAAAGCCTCTTGCTGAACGTGCTAACATGGTTTATTCAGGCTCTTTTGTCACATACGGCAGAGGAAAAATGCTTGTCACTGAGGTTGGTATGGACACTGAGGTGGGCAAGATAGCTTCGCTTATTCAGAACGCATCAGAGAGAAAAACGCCTCTCCAGAATACGCTTGACGAGTTCGGCAAGAAGCTTTCCATTGCTATACTTATTGTCTGTGCAGTTGTGTTCGGACTTAGTGTGCTTCGTGGCGGCAAGACTATGGATTCGTTCATGTTCGCTATTGCACTTGCTGTTGCGGCTATTCCTGAGGCTCTCAGCTCTATCGTTACTATTGTGCTTTCTTTCGGCACACAGAAAATGTCAAAGGAAAACGCTATCATAAGAAAGCTTCAAGCTGTTGAGGGCTTGGGCAGCGTTTCTGTAATATGTTCTGACAAGACCGGTACTCTTACTCAGAACAAGATGACAGTCAGAAAAATAATGGTAGACGGCAGGATAATCGACACTGACGCTGTTGATCTTGACGATGAAAAGGTCAAGACTATGACGAGAGCCATGATCCTTTGCAACGATTCAAGCTGTAAGGACGGCGTTGAGATAGGCGACCCTACAGAAACGGCTCTTATCAATTTTGGCACAAAGCTTGGTATCGACACTGACAAGGTGAGGGAAGATCTCCCTAGAATTTCTGAGATACCATTCGATTCAGACAGAAAGCTTATGTCAACTCTGCACGTTATCGACGGCGAGAAGGTGCTATATGTAAAGGGTGCGGCTGACGTTCTTATAAACAGGATAACTTCAAGCGACGAGGAAAAGGCTGTTATAACTCAGCGTGTGGCAGAGCTTTCGGAAAAAGGTTTGCGTATACTTGCATTTGCAGAGAAAAAATTCGACAAGGATACCGTATGTCCAGAGGACGAGGACGGATTGGAGTTTGTCGGTCTTATTGCTATGATGGATCCTCCTAGAGAGGAATCAAAGGCGGCTGTTGCGGAATGCCGCAAGGCAGGCATAAAGCCAGTCATGATAACAGGCGACCATATCGTTACGGCTTCGGCTATTGCCCGTGAGATAGGTATTCTTGACGACAACTCAAAGGCTGTTGAGGGTCACGAGCTTGACGCTTATTCAGACGAAGAGCTTGTTGACTTTGTAAAGGACAAGGCTGTTTACGCTCGTGTTACACCTGAGCATAAAATAAGGATCGTAAAGGCTTGGCAGGCAAACGGCTGTATAGTTTCCATGACAGGCGACGGTGTGAACGACGCACCTGCGTTAAAGCAGGCTGATGTGGGCGTTGCAATGGGCATCACAGGAACTGAGGTTTCAAAGGACGCTGCCTCAATGGTGCTTGCAGACGATAACTTTGCAACTATAGTCAAGGCCATAAGAAACGGCAGAAACATTTACGAGAACATTAAAAAGGCTATACTCTTCCTGCTTTCGGGCAACTTTGCGGCAATTCTTGTGGTGCTTTTCAACTCACTGCTTGGACTTCCTGTTCCGTTTGCGGCAATACATTTGCTGTTTATTAATCTGCTTACAGACTCGCTTCCTGCTATCGGTTTGGGTCTTGAACCTCACTCTGAAGAGGTCATGAAACGCAAGCCAAGAAACGCAAATGAATCTATACTCACACGTCCTTTTCTGGGCGAGATCGCATTGTATGGCGTAGTTATAGCGATAGCAGTAGCTTCGGCTTTCCTTATGGGAAACAAGACAAGCGCAGCTCTTGGTATGACGATGGCATTCGCAGTGCTTTGCTCTGCAAGATTGTTCCACGGCTTCTCGTGCAAGAAAAAAGGTCCTGTTATATTCTCAAAGGACTTTTTCAACAACAAGTTCGGTCTTATGGCGTTCGGTCTTGGAATGGTATTTTTAAACTCCGTTCTGCTTGTTCCACCGCTCAAGGGTCTTTTCAAGATAGCAGACATGACAGGTATGCAGTTTGCATGGATATACATTCTAAGCTTTGGCTCTATGCTCGTTATCCAGCTTATAAAGGCGATATTCTTTACAAAGTCTGAGAAGTAAGGCTGTAGAGTTATCTTATAAAAGTTTCAAGGCGGGCGACCTTAGGTCGCACCTACGCAATAAAAATAACCGCTCTTCGTGATGTCACGGGGAGCGGTTTTGTTTTACATATCTTCGCAAGGCAGCCAAATGCCGTCCTCTTTATGAAGTATCCTCTGATTTTCAGATCCTCTGAATTTCAGGGAGATGTTTTTCTTTTCGAGAACAAATTCGCCGTCAACGAGGTAGTCGATAAGGCTCAGCATTTCGTCTGTGTACTGTGTTCTGTATGGGGACTTTGAGCCTGCAAGCAGGTCAGTTTCAAGGGTACAGCCTGTGTAGCACCACACGTCCTTGTCGGGAAGTTCTGTTTTCACACGGCGGAGAAGCTTTGTAAGCTCAGGCTGGTTCTCAGGCTCCATAGGCTCGCCGCCAAGGAGCGTAAGTCCTTTTATATAGCCCTTTGAGAGGGCGTTAATTATCTCGTCTGCGGTGGTATCTGTGAAAGGCTTGCCGTAGTCAAAGTTCCAGGTGTCAGGCTGAAAACAGCCCTTGCAGTGGTGTCTGCAACCTGATACGAACAGCGTGACCCTCACTCCTGAGCCATTGGCGATATCGGTTTTCTTTATCTCACAATAATTCATTTTCCGCTCCTTTCATACATACAACGCAGGGCAATACGATTTTGTATTGCCCCGATAGTTATATGCTGTTTGCTGTTTTATGTCAATAATAATGTTCATTATTTTCGGATTTTGCAGTTTTGAGTTTTCCTTGCTATAATGTTCACTTTTTTTGAAAATCGCTCAAAAAAATTTTTGGGTTTTTGAAAATTTTCAAAATTTTTCTCATACAATTATTGTTTAATTACAATTCATAATGAGATATTAATATCTTAGACATTATTTTTGTAAGGCAATAATACATTTGATAATGAGATATTAGTATTTTGAGCATAAAAAACATTAAAAAATTACAATTTATAATGAGATATAATAGATGTATACTGTATCTCATTATCTTCTACAGAATATTATAACACTTTTAAATGAGAAAGTCTATATATTTTGCGATATTAATATTAATGCAGCCTATTAAAACTTCATATTTATATCGCAAAGCTTCTTGTAGCGTTCTTCACTTAGCTTTCCTATGTTGTAGTTCCTTCTTTGCAGTACCACCCAAACGCCAAGTTTTTCACCCTCAAAAATAGTTCGTTTTGTTATATCTGAACTTCCGTTATTTTGTTGGATATATCTTTTATATTGTTCGTATCTTCTTTCCCATTCTGCAGCTAATGGATCAAGTGTTATTCCTAATGATACAAGAGCGTCTTCTTGTGATCGAGTCAGTTTACCCGCCTTATATTTGTCTCTCTGCGATTGCAACCAATTGCCTAGAAAGACACCTTTATAGTGATCACGCTTTGGTATATTGGCAGTGCCACATTCCTCTTTGTATTCACAGAGTAAGGCATACCCTTTTTCCCAAGAATCGTTTGCTTTTTTACGATCAATGAATTACAGGCGTTGCACCTCTGACCGTCAAGGAATGCCGACGGCTTGTATTCTTGTATTCCACCGCATTTGTTATGCTTTATTGCAATCCTAGTCCTTTGATCAACGAATTCACCTAAAACTGTGTAGTCATCCCCGACTAGATCATATACTCTTTCGGCGTATAGCTCAGTTGTCATATTTTTAGGGCGGCATACTCGACAACTCGGATATTTTATGAATTTATGGAATCTGCAACTGAATACATGTCCACAAGCCTTGCTTCGCATAGTTATTTTTGAAGACTCACTATCATAGCTAATAAATTCATAGTCTTCAAATTCTTCAAGCTTTTGCCTTACATCCCATTCATTTAACAGACTTTCACATATACACCTAACATGGTCGAATATGAATTTACGTGGTTTTATCTGTATTGTTTCACCACAGATTTTATGATGTATCTTTGATTTTATATTTAATGATCTAAATGGCTCTAGTGGCTCATAATTCCCTTTACCAGCAAAGTCTATCAGTTTTTTGTACCTTTCATCTATTAGTTTATTAGCGTCGCAATAAGTACAGCCCCAGCCCTCTGTGAGTGATGTAGGTGTTGCATAGAAGTTTTTGCCGCACTCAGCACAGTGGTATTTTTGTATAATAGGCGGAGCATTTTCAAACCGATGTATGATTTCCTGCACATTTGGAAATAGGTACATTAAAAGTGGGAGCATTGATCTAGCACTTGTACTCTGAGTACTGATAATACTTACAAGCAAGAAGTTTTTAAGATCTGCATCAAACAAAGTTACAAGTTTTGAGTCATTAAATGCAGAGATAAAATCTTCATACCCATTTGTTGCTTTATGTCCAAGTTCTTTTAATTTGTTGTATATCATATGTTTTAGATCAGCTATATTGCAGTTTGTATTTGAATTAAAAAGAGCTTGAGCATAGTCGGTGTATTCATTTTCTATAGCTATGTCTTTGATCTCTAGCTCTGTATAATGGGATAAGTCATATTCACATTCGTGACCCTTGATGCCAGTATACTTATACAATGGGGTCTTGTGTTTGTGACAGGTGCATACGCCTGAAAGATGATGAGCCCTGTGTATATATGGTTCTCCAAATATTTCAATGTCATTTTCTATGCATTGTGGGCATATGTGTATTTCCCTTATCATCGTATTTACCGGAGCATTTAGCGGATCAGGCTTTCTAAACATATTGTTTACATATCGTGTTTGTTGTCCTACAGAGAAAAACATAGCCTCAAAAGGAAATATTGACATAGATAAGAACATTTCTTTGAGATCCTTTTGAATGAAAAAACTCTCGTTAAGACATAATAGTCCATATCGAATGTCATATTCCAGAGAGCCAATTTTGGAGTTGAATTTATTAAGATATGAGTCTGCAAAAGTTGTTATCGGCAAACCATTTTTCTTTGCCAGACGATGTATCCAGGAATACATTAATTCATCAGGATAAGGGTTTCTGTATACAGGAATAACAGGCATTTATTTGTCCTCTTTATCTATGCCAAGAAAGTTCTGCATTTGAATTACGCTTGGAGTGTTCTTTTTATGCAGATCTGATCTTGTGTGTTGCTGTTTTGTAAGCTGTTCTATTACCAATTTGCTTATTTCTCTTTCGGCCTTTCCAACTGATGATTTTTTCCTTATTACCTTTTTGAAAGCGTTTTCTATTTGTGTTGGCGTGTATTCATCATAGATAGCGGTTATGTTTGCCACAACATTTTTTATTTGTACCTTTTCCTCACTGCTGTTATTATTTAATATTTTCTCGGCTTCTTTGAGCTGTTTGGCTTCATCTTCTATTTTATCAAGCTCAAGCTTTGCATTTTCCTTTATTTCTTGCATAAGATAATCGCTAAAGTCAGAATCAAGATTTTCCAATACATCACGAAGTCCTGCGAAATGTTTGTTTGTTACAGCATATATATACTTGCTGTTTATTTCAGGCTTTTTCTTTCTGTTTAAAAAATCAATATTCATATATATGTAAATGCTGATAAGCTGGTCTACGATTCCCTTTGTAACATCATACAAAGCGTCTGTTATCTCCTCTGAAACTGTAACAGGTTTATCAAACCATTGGTATCGGAAAAGTTCGTTTACAAGAAAGTAAAAGAAATTTCTGTCCGTACAATACATATTCCCATTAATGACATTGCCGACTCTTCGAGCTGTTCTGAGTGTTTTAAACATTTTGGCTTTTGCGTCTTCCGTACCCACAACAGCTGTTGCGACCTTAGTTCTGTTTGAGAGTGTAAGCAGAGAATCGAAAGAGTTTTCTCGTGTGTGCGAAAAATCTATTAGCTGTATTTCGTCGAAAATGATGATTCCAATAGCGAACTTTTCTACATATTCACGGATACGCTCTGCTTTTGCGCCTAATGTCCTTATTTTCATTATCTCAGCGGAATATATGGGTTTGATATTTCCCAACGCTTTATCGATAGCGTCACCTATGCCGTCATACAAGGCAGAAAAATTGCTGTTTGGGATACAGTTGACAACAAGATATGTTATCTGAGGAAAATACTCTCCGTTTTCTGTTGTGTGCATAATAACTTGCGGATAGTATGATACAAGCATTTGTATTGCAGAGCTTTTGCCGCAGCCTGAATATCCGATAAGAGAAAAGCCTGCGTCTGTGGAAGCACTTGAATCGCCTATCAAAATATTTGATGCGGCGAATTCCTGGTTTTCCACGGAATAAGATACCTTATCATTGTCAGAATGAAGAATGTGACGTGATCTGTATGACGTTATCAAGGCATTGTAGAAAGAAAGCTCAAGCTCTGCATGAAATGGAAGCGGAAAGCGTATGCTCCTCAGAGATCTTATCTGAAGTATCTTATCAATGGTTGACATACTCTTTATTTTATCGTAATCAAAATCGGCCATAGTTTGGCTATATGACGATATGATGTTTCTTCCTGTTCTCGGATATGGTAGAGCTTCTATGTATGGATTGCCAGCGTCTATTGCTAGTTTGGCTTTAACATATCGTGCAGGAACTATCCTCTGTTCTTTCAGATCGTAATCATCATACTGTGACACGCCTTCTTCACATGTTACATAATTATATTTTGCCATTCGTTATCTCCCCAAGTTTGACATCAGTTGTTGTCATAAAAGTCCTGCAAAGCTTCTTCAAAGCTTGCATAATCCCGATACTCGGTCACACCGTTTTCTTTTTGTTCATCTGCTGAAATGTTTTTGGACGTTTCATCTTTGTTTTCAAGTCTTGTGCTTATCTTGCCCTCATAAGATACTTTTTGCTTGTCGATCTCACGGGAGCTTCGTATGTCCGTTGTTCGTGAGTGAACGTTTTTCTTTGCTGACTTAACGATACTCTCGTTGTTTGCATACACGGCAGAGTCTATTTTTTCGTTGTCTATCCTGCCTTTAGCCTGCATTTTCTTTTTTGCACTATAATATTCTTCATATTGTTTCATTGTAAGTCCCTTATAGTCGCTGTTGCCTGTAATGAGGACGTTTAGTGGTATTTTTACCAGCTTGGAATTTCTGATGTAGTATATGGCACCCACATCACGCATATCCATTCTCACTTCAAATGGCATACGCCTTGTGCCTGCGGCATACATCTCTGACATCAGCCGTTTATCGTTAGGTGCAAAGTACCACAGGCCTTTGTAGCTTATGCCTCGTTTTGATATCTTGGCTTTGATAGGCGTCATCAGGCTATAAAGGTATTGTTCAAGAACAGGTATCGGCTGCGGCATTCCATATTTTTTTGAGCCGTATTCCCACAATATCGCAGGAACAGGAGCTATGTTCTTTTCTATCATTTCTTTTGTGAGAGGGTATGTTTCAAGGTGCTGCTGATTATGTGCTAACACAAAGTTTATCACCATTCGGGTGTAATCGTGTATGGTGAGAGAGGCTTCTTTGTGATGAAGAGAATCATATCTTTTCTCGATAAGTCCATGATTTTCGAGGTGAACATTCTGCTTGGCGTGCATTTGATGAAAGGCTTGCTCAACAACGCCCTTGAGAGAGCCTGACGCACCGCTGACTATTTGTTTTTCAATTCCGAGTTCGTTGCATATCCTGTCAAACTCATAGCTTTTAAATTCGCTTCCACGGTCAACTCTTATTCTTTTGGGGATAACACCTGACGGCCATAGTCTTTTGTCATTAAATTCGATACCGTATTTTTTACAATATTCCTGCTTATCGTCAGCTAGATTCAAAAACAGATTTGTTATGCCGAGAATAGAGTTATTGTCAAATGCAACTGACACCGCAAGTATTATCCTAGAATATACGTCTATCATAAAATACACGATAGGGCGGCCTATTGCCTGGTCAGGGTCAAGCTCAGATACCAGAGAAACATCAGCCTCACAAGCGTCTATCTCGACCATATCCGCAGGTCCATAAACGTCTTTCAATGAATCGCTTATGAGAAGTCTTTTGTTGTTCCGCTGTTCAGCTGCAGAGGTTTTTATCAGATCTTTTTCTTCCTTTGTCAGATGTTTTTGGGCGTAATAGTAAAACTGTCTGTAGGTAGGTCTTTGACATTCAGGCAAAAGTAATCTTGTGGCTACTCCATCAATTATTTCTGCTTGGGTAAAGTGTAGAATATTCATTCTTGAAAAAGCATTTTTTAATGTTTTCTCTCTGCCTGCTTTGTATTCATTAAGGGCTTCCTCAAAATATATGACATATTCATTAGGCTTGACTACATTATCAAGATTATATGTGGATTTAGCTCCTGGTCGTGCTTTGTAAGTATATGTTTTTACTTCATTTGATTTAAACGATTTGGCGTTAATAAGTGAATAATTCTTCATTCCACTTTGAAAATAAGTGGTACACATTCTCCAAAAGCTCGATATAGGATAGTTGTATTTGGCTAGTATTTTCTGCAATTCTATTTTTGAGGATTTACCCATTAATCCTAGATAAGAAGGTCCATATGCGATCTTGACATCGTTCATAATATGTACTTTCAGTATATATCTGTTTCTTACGCTTTCTGATAGTTGGTCAATGTCATAAACGAGGGCTTGGTCTTTCTTTATTTCTATTTTATTAGATAATACCAAATCAGCTATAATGGTATATTTGATTTGTTGTAACACCAGTTTGGTTGTTTCCATTTCACACAGTATTAAATGATCGTCAATTAATGATATTATTCGATAGCTGTTTTGATTATCTTTATCATACAATATATCGCCTATAGCTAAAATATAATCATTCATCGCAGTATTCACCCCATATTTTATCCAGATCGTCATTGGTTAGAATGTTGTCTTCCATATCGCAGCTGATCTTTTTCGTGGCGATATTATGTCTTATGTTACTATATCTATCAAATACACGACTTTCGTCATAATATTCTGTGACAAGCCTTATATTTGACGCCAATATCGTGTTAACGTCCTCTTTGAAAAGCATATCAAACTCAATATTGTTGTGTTTCCAGTAGAGCTTTTCTATACAGAGAATTTCCAAGGTACGCTTGCTTAGGTCACGGTCGGGTTTCACAGAATATGCGTGCAGTTTATTATTTTTCTTTGTGACAAGGAAATCGGTTGTCATAATATGATCAGAATTTCCTGGGTGTTTAAAACCATATTTGTCAGCGATCTTGCGTGTGATATTTCGGTCAAGAGGGTATTGTTCCCGAATATCTATATTATTATCGTCCCAGCGGAGAATGTAGTACCATAAAGCTTCTGCCTGTGACAGGCAATGAACGCCACGTCCTGTTTTCCAATCCTTAATGACGGAAGTTGTCCCCAAGCTATTGAACTCATTGGTCATAACATATGGTTTATACGTTGCGCCCTCGCCGGATCCTTGTCCCCTTGCCAGTTTCGTTGCTCTGGATATACGTTTGCTCATAGCTTTTCCCTCAAAGTGTGGTTACACTTATTTGACTTATTTTTATATCTTAGTAGTTTTTTATGATGTTATACATCCTTTTTTGCACACGTTTGTTCTATTATTATAACATTGTAATATGAATTGAATATTAATAAATTTTTGACTGCGATAGAATTACAGATTATTTCTGTCTTATTAATGTTACAAAAATTGGCTATTTCAACTTCCATGTTGATAAATGTAAACTTTTTCAGAAAACAGGTTGTAATATATGACAATTTGGGATAAGGCTGTAGACAAATGGGGCGATTAGCAAGCTGCACAGCATATAGCTAAGAAATATGATGATGACGGATATCTTCGCAAGAAGGAATAGCATAAACAAAAAATAAGCTGCTACAGAAAAAAGTCTGTGGCAGCTTATTCTATTCAGAACAGTCCTAATTTTAACCTATCAATATCAGCTCCTGATATCTGTTTGTACGAATCCATAAGATTTTGAATCATATTTAATGACGAGCGGCTTGAAAAACAGCTGCTGTTTTTTACAGCATACAATAAATACCGTAATTTGCCGAATAGACTTGACAAAAAACATTTAAAATTGTAGAATTAAATATAACTAAGTGATAAAAAATCAATTATTCAGAATTAAAGAGGTGCCGTCAAAATGAAAAATAATTTCAACAAATATTTTTCAACATACTTCATTATAAAGCTTATTACCTACATTATTATGCAGAACATTTTGTTTATTATGATACTAGGAAAACTATCAGTAGACCTTGATGATGATATTACGTGGGTTGTTGTTATCGTTCCGTTGATAGTATTGATATCAGTATTTTTCCTTTTTACTTATACCTCAGCTAAAACAGTAACGAAATTCAGAAGAAATGACTTGCTGATAAAAAAAGACACACCGCACAATTATTTTAAGATCAAAGCAATACTTACGTCTGTTTCATTCTCGCTAAACGATCTGTTTTTGCATTTTAAATTTCGAGAACATTTGCTGTTGGCATATAATGAGGGCGTGAGAAAAATCAGTATGCTCAATTCCAGCAATTCCACATATAGAAATAAACTTCTGAACGATCTTGAAATGTTGAAAGGAAAATATTACAAATGCTCTGTTGCTATCGTGATAGCCATTATGCTATTTCATCTTGTCGGCGGATTATTTTCTGCGAGGACAATGGTCGGCAAATATTATGACGCAGAGAGAGTACACTAGATATGTTTAGGTCGCAAATGGCACGCAGTTCAAGTATATTAAATTAATCAAGACAAAGCATATTTTGGTTGTGGTTTATAAGCATATTACTTCTTCACTGTCACGCTCTTAACAGCCGACCATTCTCCATAATATTTCGTACCCTTTACAAGCGTATAGGAACGTACCTTAACATAGTATTTCTTATTTGCCGAAAGCTTTGAAATCGTCATTTTGTCGGTCTTGTTGTTGGCAACATCAAGCTTCTTTGCGCCTGTAAACTTAGAGTTTGTGGCGTACTGCACCTCATAACCTGTTGCAGAGCCTTTCTGCGCCCAATCAATAAAGAAAGCCTTTGACTTCGCTGTGAGCTTCTGTATCTCCTGCTTGGCAGGGTTTATCTTGAATGTCTTGCTGACAGTTCCGCCGTATTGTCCTTTGCCTGTTATCTTTACTGTGGCTGTTCCTACATTTTTGTTGCTTGAATATGAAACTGTGTAATCTGTGCCGCTTTTAAGCGTCTTGCCGTTGTATTTTACCTTTACGCTCTGCGTGATATTCTTCCCTGTGTATGTCTTTGTGGAAATGCCTGAAATAGCTGACTTTATAATGTCATACTTTGCAGTGGTAATATTTTTGCTGTCTGACCATGCTCCATAGTATACCTTTTCGCCAAAGTTTGTGTAGGAACGTACACGAACATAATATTTATTTCCTGCTGTCAGACCGCTTATGGTGAGAGTATCAGGCTTGTTTGCGGTAAGCTTTTTAACCGTACTGCCCTTAAAATCAGCATTTGAGCTATATTCTATCTCATATCCTGTTGCAGAGCCTTTCTGCGCCCAGTCTATGAAAAAGCCTTTGAAGCGTGTTTCAAGCTTCTGTATCTGCTGTTTTGCAGGCAGTATATCAAAGCTTGACTTTATCTCGCCGATATATGAACCTGTTCCTGTTATGGTGATATCAACAGTACCAACCTTTGTGTTTGCGGAATAAGAAATAGTATAGTCAGTACCCTCATCAAGCACAACATTTCCATTTTTGATGACTATATTCTGAGTAACAGGCTTTCCGGTGTACTCTTTGTCCTTAATGCCTGAAACGGCAAGCTCATCAATTTTTACCTGATATGTGTCATATGTAATACCATTTTCTTTTGCATACTTTTCAGCGGCGCTATCCTTAGCGCAGGTCATTGAGAAGTTTTTATTAAGTGTAAGTTCTGAGCCGAAAGTATAACCAAAAGCCTCATCGCCTATTTTCTTTACACTTACAGGTATGTATACCTTGGAAAGTGAAGCGCAGTTTTCAAAGGCATAATCGCCTATTTCTTCAACACCATTGCCAAACGTCACGCTTTCAAGGGCTGTGCAGCCGTAAAAGCTCTCATCGTCGATATATTTTACTGTATCAGGAATGACTACGGTTTTAATTGTCTTGTTGTTCTTAAAAGCACCAGTTATGACACCCAAAGGGTGAGAATTTGTAGGTTTACCCGACCAACCGCTTATACCTGTAACAGTATATCCGTTGACCTCAGCAGGGATAACAACGTTTTCATCTGTGCCGTTATACTCTACTATCTCGGCTGTTCTGTCAGCTTTTATGATATACACAAAGTTGCCGTATGTTGCATAGTCTATGCTTGCAGACTTTGAGATATCATCGGCATAAGCTGATATTGGCGCAGCCACGCCTGTGAATGTCATTGTTATTGCCGCTAGTCCGGCGAGATAGTTTGTTGTTTTCATATTATTAACTCCTTTTCACAATATTTGTCTTTTATATATTAATTATTCTAAGATAAGTTCACCACCTTTCAATTGCCACCCACGCTCATCAACACGAAACAGTCTTGCTGAAAGCCGTAACAGTTTCATACTTTGAGCCACTGTAAACATCAGCAATTGTCTTTACACGATAAGTGCCGCTGCTTAAAGACTCTTTGGAATTTGAATAAATCGCATACCAACTGTTGAATGTTTTTGCCCAACTACTGTATTTATTCCATGAAGATCCATTTTTTCTTCTGAAGTGTTTGAGTTATAACGATTTTAGCAGTTGTACCTGAAATACCACGTACAGTGGATTTACAAGTTGCAGCCTTGTTGGAGATTGACAATGTACCTGATATTTTATCTGTGTATAAATAACAAGCAGAAATGTCATCGTCAGAAGGCGTTTGCAGTTCGGGTTCGGCAAAAGCTGTAAGTGACAGGCATAGCATAATAGCAACCGATATAATTGTCGATATCACTTTTTTCATATATGGAAGTTCCGCCTTTCACCAAAAATAGGTGCAAGAGATTTTTTTCTCCTACACCTACTATGACAATGAAAATTGTTTGTTTGTGATATGTTTTTATTAATTTAATTTGTTTTTGTGGATTCACACAATTCCAACACAGATTGTTTGTCTAAGTTGCTGCATATTTCAAAAATATATTTACCATTGTCCCATATAAATGTATGATCATGATCTGTATTATGAACTAGATACTCTTGTCCGTTTTCATCTGTATATGATTCAAATGTTGACTGTTCATTATCATAATTACTAAGATATGCATCTTTTGTGTATTGTTCAAAAAAGATATAATCATCATCCTTGAAGTATGTTATTATAATTGAATTTTCCATTTTATCATAGTCGACTTGTTTAAATCCATTTGGAAGTGAAGATATATGATATTCCTCGTCAATCGAATGCGGATATGAATTCTCAATTTCACTGTCTGCTATAATCTCCGTATGGTCTGAAAAAATATTCATAAAGAAATTACAAACTGCCTCTCTCACAGCTTTTACGCTAAGCGAAGAAAATGATAGGATCAACAATGCTGTAACAAAACAAGCAACACGTCTGCCGGTCGTGCATATAAGAGTAAAATAGGGCTTTTCTCTGTGTTTTATAAGTTTATTTATTTTTTTATTGTACTTTTCCGAAAATTCATATCGTTTGTCTACTTCAAGAGTTTCCACATAATCATCCAATCTGGCATCTACGACTTCATCGAGAGCTTTTGAAAAATATGAAAAATTATTCATGTTATAAATCACCCTTTTCAAGTAATATCTTCAATCTGTTTTTGGCATACTGCAGACGTTTTCTTGCTGTGGCAGATGTAATACCAAGCGTTTTTGAGATTTCAGAATATTCAAGTCCACACGAAAACTTTAAATAAAGAATCTCTTGATCGTCAACTTTCAGTTTCTTTATGCAACCTTTCAAAAATTCAAATTCGTAACATGACATATTTTCATTTACAAAATAAGAATCATCATCGTAGGAAACCGTCATTAAATTTTCTTTTTCCTTTTTAGATATATTCTTTGCCATGTTCCTACTAGTTATGACAATGTAATAATCCAATTTGTGATATCCTAAATGTTTAATTTTTTGAAAACATTTAGCCAACGATAAAAAAGTGTCAGAAGTTGATTCCTCAGCAAGTTGTTCATTTTTTAATATATTCAAGGATATTGCATGAACTTTATTTTTGTATTTATTATACAGCTTTTCAAAAGCCTTTCTATCTTTTTCATCATCGATCAATGCCATACACACGCCAAGCATTTCATCACATCCTATATACTTTATAATGTATCAAGTATAACATTATTTATGTATAAATTCAAGGGGGATGTTTTGTAGAAGTAAAATCTTGTTGATTGTGAAATGTTTGTTAACATCAACACGGAAGTTGAAATAGCCCAAAAATGGCATAACTTACATTGTTGTAAGCTATGCCATTCTATAATCAAAGAAGCTATAGGTTATTAATGTCAGAGATATCTCATTGTAATTGTAATTTTGCTTTGTGTACAAAGTGTTAATATCTCATTGTGAATTGTCATATCTCATTATGAATTGTAATTTTACAAATTTTTTCAAAGAAATCACAAATGCAAAACTCTTTCCTTTATCTCTTGAGTCCTGCCCTGATTCCAGAACTGCGTGCCAATGTAGCCGCAGGTGCGCCTTGCAACGTTTAGAGTGTTCTGATCTCTGTTGCCGCAGTTCGGACACTCCCATACAAGCTTGCCGTCATCTTCTACTATCTTTATCTCACCGTCAAAACCGCACTTCTGACAGTAGTCGCTCTTTGTGTTAAGCTCTGCATACATGATGTTGTCGTAAATATGCTGCATAACTGCAAGAACAGCCTCTATGTTGTTCTGCATATTCGGCACTTCCACATAGCTGATAGCTCCTCCTGGTGAGAGAGCCTGGAACTGTGACTCAAAGGTGAGCTTGTCAAATGCGTCGATGTTCTCGGTAACATGGATATGATAGCTGTTTGTGATGTAGTTTCTGTCTGTTACACCCTCGATAACACCGAAACGCTTCTGCAAACATCTTGCAAATTTGTATGTTGTGGACTCCAATGGCGTGCCGTAAAGACTGAAATCAATGTTTGTTTCCGCTCTCCACTTTGCGCAGGCGTCATTAAGGTGCTGCATAACTTCAAGTGCAAAAGGCGTTGCTGAAGGGTCTGTGTGTGACTTGCCCGTCATGTATCTTACGCATTCGCAAAGACCTGCATAGCCAAGTGATATGGTGGAATATCCGCCGAACAGGAGCTTGTCGATTGTTTCGCCCTTTTTAAGTCTTGCCAATGCACCGTTCTGCCAAAGGATAGGCGCAACGTCTGACGGAGTGCCTTTAAGTCTTTCGTGACGGAGCATAAGCGCACGTCTGCAAAGCTCAAGTCTTTCATCAAATATCTTCCAGAACTTATCCATATCCTTATATGACGAGCAGGCAACGTCCACAAGGTTTATTGTAACAACGCCCTGATTGAATCTGCCGTAATATTTAGGTTTGCCGTTTTCGTCAAGATATGTTGTAAGGAAGCTTCTGCAGCCCATGCAAGGGTAGCACTGACCATTGCCATTCTTGTCTACCTTAAGCTCCTTCATTTTCTTTTCGCTTATATAGTCAGGAACCATTCTCTTTGCGGTACACTTTGCAGCAAGCTTTGTAAGCTCCCAATATTTTGAGCCTTCTCTTATGTTGTCCTCTTCAAGGACATATATTAGCTTAGGAAACGCAGGTGTTATATAGACGCCCTTTTCGTTCTTTACGCCTTGGATACGCTGTCTGAGCATTTCCTCTATGATAGCCGCAAGGTCATCTCTTGTCTGCCCCTCAGGGACTTCGTCAAGGTACATGAAAACAGTAACGAAAGGTGCTTGACCATTTGTTGTCATAAGAGTGATGACCTGATACTGTATCATCTGAACGCCCTGAACTATCTCAGCCTTTACTCTCATTTCGGCTACCTTATTTATAGTATCCTCGTCGGCGGGGATATTAAGCTCTGCGAACTCTTTTTTTACCTCACGGCGGTATTTATCACGGGATATCTGAACGAACGGAGCAAGGTGGGAAAGTGTGATACTCTGTCCGCCATACTGTGAAGAAGCTATCTGAGCGATAGATTGTGTAGCGATATTGCAGGCTGTAGAGAAGCTGTGTGGCTTTTCTATCATGACTTCACTTATGACAGTGCCGTTCTGGAGCATATCCTCAAGATTTACAAGACAGCAGTTGTGCATATGCTGAGCGAAATAATCGGCGTCGTGGAAATGTATCAGACCTTTTTCGTGAGCTTCAACTATATCGTCAGGAAGCAAAAATCTTCTTGTGATATCCTTGCTCACTTCACCTGCCATATAATCCCTCTGAACTGAATTGACAGTAGGGTTCTTATTGGAATTTTCCTGCTTGACTTCCTCGTTCTCGAAGTTAAGAAGAGAAAGTATCTGCTTGTCAGTAGTATTAGCCTGTCTGACGATAGAACGCTCATAGCGGTAAGTGATATAATGCTTTGCCACTGTATACTTGCCGTGGCGCATGATATCGGCTTCCACCCAGTCCTGAATAGTTTCAACGTCCATAGCCCTATTCATTTCAGAGCATTTGTCCTCTATATTCTGTGCTATCTCTCCTATCTCTCCCTCAGAGAGCCTATCCTTTTCCTCCACTGTGATATTAGCTTTCGCAACGGCATTTTCTATCTTTTCCTTATCGAACGTATTCTCAGCGCCGCTTCTTTTTATTATCTTCACCTATACTCTTCCTTTCATTCTATTCTGCTCAACCACTATATATTGTGGTTGGTTACTTTTATCATAACATAATATTGAACATTTACTATTATACCACAATCAGAATATAAGTCAAGGGCATAGAATGATAAATAATCTACAAAAATTCCGGTTAAAAACAGAGCAGTTTGCCGAAAAAGTATTACAAATGATTACAAACCCTTGATTGACAAAAAGTGTGAAAAACAATGACATTTAAAGGGATGATAAAGGTGTGAAGCTACGAGAAACGATGTGAACATTCTGTAAAATAAGTGGAGAAATTCAATTAACTTGTTGACAAGGGTGCTTGCATATGATATAATATTAGAGTTGAATGCGCCAGTAGCTCAGCTGGATAGAGTGACTGGCTACGAACCAGTAGGTCGGGGGTTCGAGTCCCTTCTGGCGCACCAATCATTTTCGATACTCACAAAGGAAAATCCACAGTGTATAAAAGCGTGGACTTTCCTCAGCAAGTATCTTTAAGTATCCTTGCTGAGCATATATGAAAGCTTGTAGTAACAAGCTAGGATATGTTTTGTGACATTTGTTTCGTTTCGCTCTTAGACCTTGTCAAGGCAGCTGCACATTGTGGAGCTTGGGCGAATCATCTGATGTTAATCCATAGTGGCGTCGGCACATAGGCTTGCAGTTAGCTTAACTGTTACTGGCTGGCTCGTGTTCATGTTCTGAAATGTTAAGGATGCCTGATCGGCGTGATTGAACAGTAACGAACGTCATGGCTCAAAGCGACTTAAAGACAACTCAATGTCTTGTTGTGCTTGTGTTTCACATCAGTTGACCTCATCTCAATCTTATTTGAGGACTTACGATATTTGATTTTCAAGCTGCATTTTTGATGAGTTGAATCAGCAGCTAAAAGCAAAAAGAGCTTTCCAGATGTTTGACATCGTGAAAAGCCCTTGACAATCTATTTCCAACGTGCTATAATAGAGCACGAGGATAGCATTCTCTGAAAGCTCCACAGTTGCTGTAACATCTGTGCTGCTGGGCTTATAATCTCCTGCAAGAGATTATAAGCCTTAGAGGGTGCAATTTTTTATGCCCTCTAAATTTCCTCTGTATATTAATTATACCACCATTTTGTCAATTTGTCAATACTTTTGCGGAAATTAATGGCGGAAAATATATATTTTATATATAAATGCAAGAAGCCCCTAGTGTGTCACCGTGACACATATTCTTGGTCTTGTCATTTTAGAAACTTTTTCGAAAAAGTATTTTTTCAAAAATGGAGTTGTTTCTTATGGTTATTCTTGAGGTTCCTGAATTTCAATATGATGTTGTCAAATTCAAGGGTGCTGTCTGGGACGATAAAATCAAAAAGTGGTGTGCTGATCGAAAACATCTAAATGCATTATGCGAATGGATACCATATTATAAGGAATCTTACTACTATGGAAAAGAAATTCGTGGTATAAACAATTTTGAATTGCAAGAGTTTGATAAGTTTTTTGATAATAATATAGATATTATTAATCAATATTTGTATCTATGTATTGCGAATATCAAGTGCCCTAATTGCTGGGAAGAAACGCCTGTTGTGTTTAAAATATCTTGTTATGAATATTATGTAGACGATGGTTCTAATAATTTTTCCCCTTTTAAAAACTTTTCTATCCTGCCCTTAAAAGACATAATGCTTATGAATAAATCAAATCCTGTGATTTCATATCTGTATGAATATCTCCATGATAATTTCGGGTATGATATGAACATATTTATATCTGAGTTCTATGATGACAAAAGCAATTTAAAGTATAATGACAAGGGTTATTTATGCTACAACACTTGTCATAACTGCCACCGCCACTTAAATATTGAAGATGAAAAGCTGTCTTTATGGTTTAGTGATGTCTTGTTTGATTTTTCCTTTGATGTTTTAAAAATTGAATTAAAGTATGATTTGGTTTATTCGTATCACGCAACTCCTGCAATTATAGATTTAAAAGAATATTATTATGAGATTCCCGATGAATATAAGAATTCAACAGACCCTCTTCGTAGCAATTCTCCGTTTTGTACTGATGCTTACGAAACGTGGGAAAACGAAGGCTTTTACAGATCAGAATTTTTTGCCAAATGGAAACAAAAATTAAAAAATGCAGAAGTGATAAGATTTACATTTTAATTCATATAGCGATTTCGTATGTTGATATACTGTGCAAGTGTTTGATTGCAAATAAAAACTCCCTATGTGTCACGATGACACATAGGGAGTTTTTATACAAATTCTATTTTAAGTTTTTTGCCTAAAGCGGCGGCAAGTCTTTGAAGCGTTTTTATTGAAGGATTGGCATTCCCTGTTTCAATGTTGCTTATATCGCCTTGTGCAATGCCAGTAAGCTTTGAAAGCTCACTTTGTGTTATGCCGCTCTTTTTACGAGCGTCTATCAGTGTTTGAATTATTGTGAACTCAGGTTCAAGTGCGTCATATTCCGCTTTGAGCTTAGGATCTTTTAACTGTTCATCAAGAAAATCATTAAAATTTGTCATGGTGCTATTCCCCTTTCTGAGTGCGTTTTAAGTAATTTGAGCGATATGTCTTTGCTAGTTCGATTTCCTCCTTAGGCGTTTTCTGCGTTTTCTTTACAAATCCATTTGTAAGTATGGCTTTTCTGCCAACTACAAAGAAATACATTACCCTTGATATGTTTGACCCCACTTTTGCTCTTAGCTCCAGTATTCCATCACCGATTGGTTTGGAATATGGCTCTCTTAATTCATATCCATTATGCTGTAGCATCTCAATAGTCCTAAGCATTTTGGCTCTCATTTTTATGTCAAGGCTTAATAAAAATTCTTTGGCTGGCTCAGTGCCGTCTTCTTTATCATAAAATATTATTTCAAATTCCTGCATTTGTATTCCTTTCAATATAGGTTTTATCCTATATTTATTATATATCATTTTATTTTTTTTGTCAAGCTTTTTTGTGTCACGGTGACACATTCACATCTTTCATGTAATCTTCAATAGTGTTAGCAACGTTAAGCTTCTCCTGAAATGTTAAGTGAGTGTAGATATCGCTCGTCACTGCCAAACTGCTGTGTCCAAGCCATGCAGATACGGCTTTCATGGGAACGCCATGTTGAACGAGCAGGGAAGCGCAAGTGTGGCGAAGATCGTGAAAGCGGCATCTGAGGTGCATTTCGTTCATTAGTCTGATGTAACGGACAGAAAGCTCATCAGGCTGTATAAGAATGCCCTTGCTATCAACGCATATGTATTGTAAATATTGCCGTGAATAGCTGCTCCTGTTAGCTGCATAAGACAAGCACTGCTTGTGTTTGAGCCATTTCAAGTAGCTGTATACACTGTCAGGCAGCGGAAGTGTGCGGCGGCTTGACCTTGTTTTAGGCACGTCTGAAAATATAAGCGTAGTTTTATGGTTTTTGACGCATTTGACCACAGTATGTTGAATGCACATCGTGTGCTGCTCGAAATTGATATCCGACCAACGCAGTCCCAGAACTTCACTGCGCCTAAGCCCCATTGTTCCTGCTATAAACACAGGTGTGTAAATTGCAGTGTGTTTTATTTTGCTGAGAACAAGATCAAATTGCTCTGTGTTGAGAAAGTTACCACAGAACTTGTCGCAGGAGGGAAGTTCTGCAAGAAGTGCGGCATTTTGGTCTGTCAATCCGTTCTTTACGGCAAATCTCAGCGCCATCTTGATGTTTGAATGATGTTTCCTTATGGTTGAGCCTGATAAGCCTGATTGAAGCTTTGTGAAATAATATTCTTCAAGCACTGCTGGCGTGAGCTGAGAAAGCATTGTACCCTTGCTGCGAAAATACGGCACAATGTGGTGATTGACCTGGGTGCAGTAAGCTTCATATGTGTTGGCTTTTACAGACATTTTTTTGTTGTGCAGCCACGTTTCAAGCAGATCGGCGAACGGAGTGTCACTAGCTTTTTTAGCCGACAACTTGTCTTTAAGCTGTTGGTTTTCTCCTGCAAGCTGTATCACAAGTTTTTCAAGTTTTGTTTTTTCGTCAATTAGTTCTTCGATAGTCATAATGATCCCCTTTTTTGAAATAATAAATTAATTATATTACAAAAACAGGCATTTTGACAGCTTGAATTGATATCTGTCTGAAAGAAAAAAGCGAATTTCACATAAAAAAACAAATACTCATCAATAACTTTGATAATAACTAAGTATATAAACCAAAATCAATTATTTGATTTCAGACAGATAATCAAGAATGGGTCAGTTATAGACAGTTCATTTTACCCACTACCCCTTTTTAAGAAAAAAATCTCTAAAAGCCGCATTTTTTTCTTAAAACCTATTGACAAAGCCGAACTTTTGTTATACAATGAACTTGTGTTTTTAATGGGTGTGTTCATTGTAAAGCAATGAATGCTCTGCCTCCTGCTTGAGCGGCGGGGGGCTTTTTTTATTCTGCTGTGAGGAACATATATGCAGACAGTATATGTGTTGTCTGTAAAATCACCTACACGAGTTCTGATTTTCTTCTTACGAATGAATTTGCCTTTTACAAGCTTTTCTATCGTCCTGAGAACGTCCTGACGGCTCATGCCAAGAAGCTTAGATAGATCATTATAGCTTTGGAAAAAACTCTTGTGCGAGCTGTCAGCCAGCTTACAGCACACTGCATAAACTCTGAATTCATTTCCATTCAATCTGCTCATAAGCTTTTTATCCATGGTGAAATATTTAGAAGCTGTAGATACGGCTTCAATAGTGTATGTATATGTGCCAAGCTTTCCAGGAGCATTTGTCTGGCGCTTCTGGGACTTGATAAATCCACTCTTGAGCAGTGAGCTTGCCGCACGCTTAACAGTGGATACTGAAAAGCCGCATAGTGACACAAGAGTTGTCTGCTTGACTGTGATCTCATAGCCAAGCAGATTTCTTTTTGTATTCTTGTGGATAAGACTATAGAATACACAGGCAAGTTTCAAGTCTGATGCCTGTGTAAAATGTGTAACAAAGCTGTTAGGTATTCGCATTTTTCAATTCCTCATTATTAATGTATTGTTCCAGTGCCGCCCATTCATCGGCAACAAAATTGCTGCGTATATCAGGACGTTTCTGTATTTTCTTTATGTAGCCCCTTGCAGCGGCATAGTTTTTCTTTTCAAGAAGGCTACTAAGCTCATCTCCTGCAAGTCCATTGACCTTATAGAGCAGTGCAGATATATCTACATATGGGAGTTCGCTTTGAGAAGCAGGGAAGTCATCGGGGAGATAAAGCTCGTCCGTGCTTTCATCAAAGCCGTCCTCGTCATCCTGAAAGCCATTGTCAGAATAAGCCTGGGCAAATATTTTTCGTGCTTCATTATCACGAAATTCTTTTAGCTGTTGGATATGCTGCTGATACTCTATGACCTGACGCTGCGCCTGACTTGCCTGTTTTTCAAGATCCAATGCAGCCTTATACACAAGCTCAGAAACTGCTCCGCCTGCAGCCTTTATTTTCTCAATATCATTAAGCTGCATATAGTATTTGTTCATAGCACTTTCTGCATTATTTTTCAGCTTATCAAGTCTATACTGATTGCCTATAACGCCCAAACTGTCCCAAAGCTCATCATATGGGTAAAGCACAGCAGAGAGGTCTATGTTATGGTTTCTTATAGGCAGATTTTCTACAGGTATTCTTGGCGGCTTATTCTCGATAAGGTGATAAGGCGTGATATTAGTTCGTATTGGCTCACAACGCATTTTCTTAACTATGGCAGTGCCAAAAGGAAGCTTAGACAGCTGTGTGGTATCGAGCAGAGCCTTGCGGTCAACGTGTTCGCCTTGGTGATCGATAAAGCCGTATAGGCTACCGCTGAATGTAAGATAGTTTACGGTCTCGTTTCCTATCATTTCAGAAAACGCCTTGTTAGTGTTTCCGTTAAGAGAAAGTATGTATATCTGAATATTGCAAGCGCCCTTTATGCCGTCCTCTTCTTTATCATACTTTTTGAGCTGACCATAGTCCTGCAGAAAGAGATTGAACAGAATGTTAGCTCCTGGAGAAGCGTTCATTTTGCTGCTGAGGTCAGGAAGCTTTGTCATTTGACCAAACTCATCATAGATATACTCTATTTTTCGTGGCAATTTGCCGCCCTGGTATTTTCTTGCCTGCTTTGCAAGGTACATAAAGGATTGGTCTGCAAACATTGAAGCTATTACATAACGTGATTTTTCCTCATACGGCACAAGCATATATATTATGCAAGGCTGATCTTCATTGATAAGGTCAGCAAAGTTTATTTCATTTTTAGATGTGAGCTTTTGAACACCCATATCCGTCATGAAGATCTCAAGGTCTGCGGAGAGAACAGTGTATATTGAAGAACGTGTATCGCCCTGGGAGAACTTTGACGTTGAATAGGATGTTCTTGCAAGACAGCCCACAGGCAGCGCATTGAACAGTTCATCGAGAGCATTGACCATTTTCTTATTGCCGCTTTCGTCCTCGATCACTGTATTATATACGCCAAATTCAGTGAAGAATGTTGTTATGCTGTACATATTAACGTTTGACATATCACCTTTTTCATAGCCTTTATCAAGAAAATAGTATATCAAGGCGCTTAAAAGTGACCTTGCAGAGTCTGTCCATATTGCTTCACTTTGTACATCGTCTGTAAGACAGTGGGCAAACGAGCTGACAAGCTTAGAGGTTTGTGAAAGATCGTTGCTTCCGCTCCGTTTTGCAGCGAGATATTCGTCAATGATAAGTTGTAGAGGATTCCAACAATCAGATCGGTCCGTATCGATAAGATTAAGAGTGACTATCTTATATCCGTTATTTGCAAAATCTTCATATGTCAGTTCAAGCAACTCGCCTTTCATATCGTTTATGATAAGCGAGGGCTTATTTTTTGAGTTAGCCATAAGCCGCATACTTGGCAGCACATAGCATTCGCCTTTACCTGAACGAGGAGCGCCTACTATCATTGTGTTGTATGTACCAGTTTCAACATAGTACATACCATTGCTTTCACCAATGAGCATACCTGCTTGTTCCGCTGACTTTATATTATCCATAGGGACTGCCTGAAAGTGTTCAAGAAGCTCATTATCTTCCATGAATTTATTATCACCCTTGATGTCCTTGCTGTCATTCTTCATACGCCACAGAGTATGGAGCTTTACTGTTATACACAATCCTACTACCATTGCCAGGATAATCTCAAAAATGAACATCATAAATCCTGACGGAACAACGATGTTCCACGGCATAAAGTGAGTGCTTGTGTATTCACCAGAGCGTCCGTTAAGGCTTACCCTGCGCATACTTTTAAAGATGTAAATAAAAATGCTGTTAAAGATCACATATAGTATCGATGTAGCTATTGCAAATTGTTTTATTCTGACATTTCGGCGGTCTTTGTCTTTTTCAATAGGTGTTTTATTCACCGCATTTAAAATACGCATAGCAAGATCATAGATCCAGCCAAATACAAAAAGAATTTTTGCGATGATAAGATTTTTTATGCGCTTAAGTTTTTCAAGATCCATATTAGTTCCCCTTTATATGCTATGATATTGTTCTTTTGCTTTCGCCATTTCCTGCTCGATCTCAAATTCTCTCATAAGACGTGCGGTTTTTGCTTCTTCAGATTTAAGGGCGTTGCGCAGCATACTTGATGATTTATGAAGAAGTGTCCTCTGCGCCTGCATACAGCCTGCAAGTCTGAACTCAAATGGTATATCCGCTTTTTTACCGCTTATTATCTTTTTAGCAATGTCATTGCCTGAGCGTGCTGACTTTCTCAGCCATTGATATGCTGCTTTCTTTTGACCGTCACGAAGCAGCATTAAACCATAAGCGAGCTGTCCACTGTTGTTGCCGTTTAAAGCGCACTGACGGAAGCACTTTTCAGCCATTTCGTTTTTATTTTCAGACAGATACACTTTTCCAAGAATATACTGTGCATTTGGATCGTTGTATTCAAACGCAGAACGCTTAAGGTATTCTTTAGCTTTTGTATTATTGAATGAGCTATAGTATTTGCCTAGAGTGTATATCGCAGGCTCAAAGTCCTTATCGGCGGCTGATGAAAGGTAGCGTATTCCTTTTGAAACTTCTGTTGATTTTCTGCTATCAAGAAGAATTTTCCCTGCAGCATACATTCCGTATGTATTATCCTTGTCTGCGGCTTTGATGAAATACTGCAATGCTTTTCTTTTGTCCTGAAATGAAAGATACAATTTACCAAGGCGGTACGCTGCTATTCCCATAACATCATCCTTATGCTCAGCAGCGTGCATAAGGTGCTTTTCTGCAAGAGCATTGTCGTTGAATTGCTCCTGATAGAGTTTTCCGAGAGTGTATGCTGCATAGTAATTATCTTTTGCTGCTGAACGTTCTAAGTATGATGCCGCCTTGTCATATCTCTCTTGTGAAAGATACAGCTTGCCAAGACTATATTCACACAATCCTGTTTTATCCTGTGCGTTTTCAGCACCCTTTATCAGGACTTTTTCAGCCTTTTGAAGATCTTTTTTGTTGTCGCTCTGATAGAGCTTACCGAGCATATATTGTGCTTTATAGTTATTGGAGTCCGCCGAGAGCAGCAGATATTTTTCAGCACATTCAAGGTCTATATCCGTTCCTTTGCCATTCAGATACATCATACCTATCTTGTAGCTGATATTATCGTCATGGTTTTTAGTGAATACTTTCTCTAAACCTGTTAAAGCTTCAGCGTAAAAATCATGCGCACTCGTTAGGTCTTTTTCTACTCCTTGTCCCAGTTCATAAGCTTGTCCTACGGCATAACTTGCGAACGGCATTCCGCCTTTGCTGCTTAGTGAGCGCATATAATAGTCAAATGCTTTGGCATAGTCTGTTTCAACACCAGAGCCGTATTTGTATATGTTACCGAGAGCAAAAAAAGCATATTTGTTTTCAGACAGCTTATAATGCTCTATGGCTGAGTTATAGTCTTGAGTAACTCCAAGACCATATTCATACATTTTACCTATGCGATAGTTGAGATAGGACTTTGTCCAATTATCACGTTTGTCATCACTCATGCTTACTATGGACAGCAGCTTGTGAAAATCCTCAAAGGCTTTGCTGTAATATTGCTGACTTAGTGTATCGCCGTCATTGGATTTTAGCATTTGGCTGTCATAAAGCTTGCCTATGTCATATGTTGCGAGAATATTTCCGCTTTTGCTTTCTATTGAGAGTATTTCAAAAGCTTTTTCGGGGTCTTTTCTTATGACTGCTGATTTGTTCTGTTCATTTCCGTACATATAGTCGAGGGCAAGCTTATAGTTCTTGCTCCAATCTATGCGTAGACGTTCCACTGCCTGATCGCTTTTATCATTTTCAGACAGATACGCTTCAGGCTCTTGCGGAAAAATATCCGTGCTGTAGTCAGGAGCAGTTGGTTCATACAACTCATCATAATTTCTTGAAGATAGGTACATTTCCAAATCATCAGGGATATCAGAGTTTTCTAAAGAGTCATAAGGCATAGCATCCTCTAAATCATCTTTTTTATTTTCAGACAGATACACTTTTGATTTCTGCGAGGAAATACCGTTGTTGTAGTCAGAATCATTTTTCTCAGAAAAGCCTTCGCTTTCTTTTTCAGACAGATACGTTTTCGTTTTTGGAAAGTAAGAAGTATTATCAAGATCTATATGGGAATGCAGATCCTCAGGTGGTTCAAAATTGACATTCTTTGTGTTGTAGTATTCACGGCAGATAGAAAGAAATGAGTTTCCTACTCTGGAGTAAAAACCTGACGGATCGTGAAGCTGATGTTCTTTATACTCAGCCCACCTTGAATTTTGTCCGTATCTGTTTCGGAACATTGCTTGTGTGCTGTCGAGTTTATGAAGATATGTGTCAAACATTATTTGCAAAGTTTGATTTTCTGATATGACAGATCTGATACAACTGTCTATCTCGTTTTTTGTCACATCATTTTGTTTTGCATACCACCACTGCTTGCCGCTGTTTTTTAGGACATCAGGAAGCTTGTCGATAAGTGCGTTTATTTTTTGAATACTGCCTGCAAACTCGGACTTGATATGAGGTGCAAGCACGTTTCTTTGAAATTCAGTAAGGTTAGCAGCGGCGGCACTTTTGTCAATGAAGTGCGTCATTTCAGTTTTCAAAGCGTTGAATGCTTTCTGCTCGATATCGTCTTGACCTTTGTTTTTGTATGTAATGCGTCTATCTTCAAGTCGGTGATATTCAAGAAGCTGATAATGGATATGGACATTGCCTGTATTGACGTGAATGCTGCCGACCCAGTAGCAGTTACTTGCATCCAGCTTTTCTGATTTGTCTATCATTTTGTTAATGCCTTTTCGTGCGGCTTCAATAAGTGCCTGGCGGTTGAGCTGATTGCCGACTATGAAATTATTCTGCCGCAGATATGCGTTATCAAATGATATAACTCCTGCATATTTCGGACAGCCCTCAGAGCGGCTGACAGCTTCAAGCTGACGTATCTTGTCTATATCGGCAGGAGTCAGACTATCTTGTGTGCTTGTGAAAGCACCTAATGAGCGTTCAGCTTTTATGTTTTGAGCCTGACTTTTCTCGTTTGGCACAAATTCTGAATATACATACTCCATTTCGTTGGCGTGTTTGTTCGGCTCAAAAGCTTCAGGGCGGAGCATATAGTCCAGAAAATCGAATATCTTGTTGCCACCGTCACCGCTTATTCGCCACTTGTATACGAATTTGCATTTGTGAAATATTCCTGGTGTCATTATTAGTCACTCTGTTCGTCTTGCAGGGAGTCTGCACCCTTATCAACTGAGCGCTGATGTACGATGCTCTTGTAATTGTCATTTGATCGTGACATGACGTCATGCGGTTCGCTGTCACTCAGACGCTTGTCGGCTGAGTGGAATTCCTGCACTTCGTAGAAGTGCAGGAGCGTATTAATTCCGTCACGTTCCTGATATATCATGCTGTTATTTTCTTTTGCAATCGTCAGCAGCTTTTCAATGTTATCTTGAATGTTTTTCAAACATTCATCGTTTGGTGTTTGTTTGATGTTATTGTAGGCACTGTCTATCAGAAACGCAAGACAATTGCTGTATGTTTTAATTCCGTTCAGCTCCATTATCTTTAAAAACCTTTGATAATGTAGTTCTGAAAAAGACAGCAGCTTATTGATAGGTTTGCTTTTCATTTTTTCATCCAACCTTTCCGTGTAGTTTGATTTTATTTTGTGATATTTAAGTTAGAGGTGTGGGTCAAGAGCATAAAGGCACGATATCGTGCCTGCTGGAAACCTCGGTAGAACCGAGGTTTCAGGTGGGGTACTGTGATATCATCAGGTCTTTTTCTATATACGATTTATATACGATTTTCTGTATATATATGTAATTTATATATTTTATATATATTGCAAATCAAAATTTATATATGATTTATATACGAAAACTTCCTCTATTTACCTCTTTATATACGAATTATATAATTTTTGAACTGTAATAATCTGTATATATTTCTATTGTGTAAACAAAACGGGCTTATTTATGAATTTTCTTTGTCCGAAATTTCAAGTATCCTGAGAATTTCTTCATTTGTAATTGAGTTTTCTTCAGGATTTGTTATCGTTTCTGTAAGCAGATTTTCGATTTTTTCTGTTGTATTTATCATTTTTTGCGCTGCAATATACACATTATTTATAGTGGAATTTGCACCCTCTGAAAGGCGGTCAAGCTCCTGATTTACTAACGCACGAACGATAGGCGGAAGAATATTTACAACAAAATCGTCATTGCTTTTCACAAAATCTGATATTAGTTTTGTAAGTAATGCGTTTCGTGATAAGTCCTCAGCTTTTGCTATATTGTCTAGTTTATCTATCATATTCTCAGGAATATTGCGTATGATTATATCCATTTTCAATTACTCTCCTTATATACTTCATTGTAGAAATCAGCTTCATCACCATATTTTTTTGCTATCTCTTTGCTGTTGCCCTTGAACACGTTAGGGAGAATTTGCGGTATGGTGTAAAGGAAAAAGCCTTGCTCAGGTGTCCACTTATTTAATTCAAAGTAATATGGTTTACGTCCTTCTTCTTTTATATATACAGCAGTGAAATTTTTGTCTGCAAACCTTATCTCTTCAATGCTTTTATATTGGAAGTGGTAATCCTCTTTTTTATCTTTATAGTAAGCAAGCTGCAGTTCATTTTCTGTTGCCTTTATATAAAGAAAATGCCTTGGATATTTCACAAACATCTTTCCTGTTACCATTGCAAGGATAGTAAAAAACGCTGTAAGTAAATAAAAAAGCAGTGCTGCTTTTGCAAAAAGTGCAGATAAAAAATACATTACCAATGCACAAAAAACTGCGATTATAACAGTGTATTTTATCTTGATAGTTCTCGCTTTTTGAACTTGAAATTCATCATCAAAAGAACTGTTTTCGTTATTGACAGGGTACTCAAAAAGTATATTTTCCATAGCACTTTACCTCACTTGTTCTGTGACGAGATGGTTATATCACTGCTGCATATTTTCACGTTATTATCTTTAAAAGTCCTCAGTTCTCCCTTAACTACTATCACGCTGCCTTTGCGCAAATGATTTCTTGCAAAGGAAATTGTGCTTTCCTCATTAACGTATACAGTGAAAACATCGTTAAAGCTCTGCTCGCCTTTTTTAGCCTTTCTAGGCACTGCGATAAGAAATTCGATAGCATAGGCACTTAGGTTTTTTATATCAGAAACGATAAAACCTATTACTCTTACTTTGTTTGAAGAATTATTAAAAGTCATTCTGATTACCTCTTTTCATTATTGGCTAACTGTTATCATACAGCTTGCCTTTAAGCCCTTATCTTCTGTTGTTGCGGTTATGATAGCTTTGCCTTTTGATACGGCTGTTACATTGCCGTTACTGTCAACTGTTGCAATATCAGGACGGTTACTCTCCCATTTTACGTTCTTATTAATGGCATTGTCAGGCTCGATCTCTGCACGAAGCTGAGTGCGTCCTCCCACTTTAAGCTGAACGTCATTATACTCAAAATCTGTAGCAAGCTTTATAGAATAGACTCTAGGCTGCGTTGTTGTAGTTGTTACTTGCTCTGTCAGCTTTGCAGATGGAGCAAGTGTTTGAGCAGGCTCATTATGTGTTGCGCCAGTAGTCTGTTCTGGGGCATATGCAGGCTCGTCATATCGTCTTGTCTCCTGCGGTCTTGTGTTGTTTTCTGCTGTTGCAACTTGATGTTTGGTTGAAGTAGTTGTGCTTGTTTGTGACTCTTCTGCCGCCTTTTCGCTGACGTTATGTGTTGTTTGTGATGTAGCCTTTGTAGTCACAGCGACAGCTTGCGCTGTTGTGGTTTTTGGCTTTGTTGTGCTTGAAATACTGCTTGCTGTACTCGTTTGTGTACGGCTTTCAGTATTGCCTGGGACGATTTTTATTGCACTTTTCTGCATATCTTTTCGGTCAATAGTTATCGTTCTAATGTACCCTTTTCCTTTCTCAGTGTGTGCAGGTATCTTCTCTCCAAATTCATCATATGCGTCTGCATATTTTGTATCTGGCAGAGCAGATCTGACAACAACACGCATTATCTTGAAGTCGGACGGAGGGTCTTTCACTGTTACTTTTCTTGAATAATCATCATATTTTTCGCTGACTGTGAACTTATACTCTGTTAGATCATCATCAAATCTTATCGTCTTAATTTCGGGATATGTTGCCCTAGTATCACTGCTAGAAAGGCGGCATTTTAAAACGAATTCGCAAATATTATCGTGGTAAGAAGCGTCTGTTATCTTTATATTGTAGCAATTAAGAGTTAGCGTCTGATTATAATTATCGCTTTTGCTTTTGTATGTAATTGATTGCATCCATCTGTTCGACGTGAGAAAAAATGCTGCTAACAACACTGTCACAACAGTAAATATTATATATATTTTACTGCTGCTTTTAGGACTTACTACTTTCATCGTGCCGCCTCCGTTCCTGCAGCTTGAAGAAGTTCTTTGATAAGATTATCCACCATTTGAACTATAACTGCGTCAATATAATGACTTATGTTTTGCTCCATTCTAAGGTAGGAATATGTTTCTGCAAGGAAGCATTTCCTGAAATAATCAGCGTCCATTTTTCTCAACATAAGTCCATATTCCTGCTTAGAATATTCGTTGTAATAGTGAGAAAAGCAGTTGTGGATTATCTCTATTCTGTCCTCTGCATTGCCCATATAGAGGAGCTGTCTTGCGCCAACAATTCTTCTGCAATGCAGCTTGTCCCTGCCTGCTCCTAATGACAACAGCATTTGACCAGGCTCAAATGCTGTGCTTTCTTTAAGCTCGGTATATGAGAATTGCGGAAAGGCTTGGTGCAATATCTCAATGCTTTCAGGCGATTGTTTAAGCACCAATCGGTATTGAACTAGGGAGAAAATGACTTTTATAGAGCCTGCTGCTGTGATGTTTCCGTCAGGAATAAAGTCTAATATTGATTGAGTTGCAAACCATAATCCTGCAAAATATTTTCTTGTGCGGCGAACAAGTTTTTCAATAAACTCTGTTACCTGTGGATATTTCACTGAGATAAATCTGTGAGCTTCGTCAATAAGACACACAACATTTCTTTTATCCCATGGATTGATAAGGTTTTGATTGTAGCCTATGTTTTTGCATATCGTTGACCACATAATAGTGAGAATATTAAAAAGCTGAGCGTTGTATACATTCTCAGCCATTTCACTTATGCTCTTAACATCAAAGATTATCAGGTCATTGTTTTTTACATCAACATTAGTCGCTCCGTCAAACATTCCTGCATATGCACCTTTGCCGCAAAGCTGTTTTATATACACCTGAATGTTGCTGTACGCTTCATATTTTCTTTCTGGCATACCTGTTATGTTGCAAAGCTTTTCGTGAAGCTTGTTGTTTACATCTGTAAAAGACGGAAACTGTTTCGGATCAAGATATGTAACATCTGTTTCAGGGAAAATACCCTTGTCCGACAGACATTCAGTTACAAGATCCATAAAGATTTCCATAGTGTACATATCTATTTCTGGCATATACATTGACATAAATGTGCGTATTCTTGACATTTCAGAAGCAAAATTTTCTCTTGCTTCGTCCTCTGGTGATATCTCATCATCAACTCGTGAGTCTACCACTTTACATATTTGCAGAGGATTTATCCTTGAATTGCTGTTTATCTTTATGGTTTGACCATCATAGACCTTTGCCATAGGCTGATACTCGTTTTCAATATCAAGTACCATTACTTTATTGCCTATAAGCAGCTGATCTTCAAGCATTGATTTCAGCGTTACTGATTTACCGCCGCCTTTAAGTCCTATTGCCAAAAGGTCAAAGGAATTACGACTTTTAGTCCGTTTAAAGGTATTGAGAATATTAAGACCGCCTGTTTCCGTGAAGCCAAAGAAAAGCCCTGTATCGTCTATATGTGATTGATAGTAAAACGGAAACTGACGTGACAAGGTATCAAACACTGGGAAAGGTGTTTTTATCGTGTTGCTTTTATCAATAGTGGTTAAAAACTCATGCTGCATTATATTTGTTGGAACATACGCCGCCAAACCGCTGAGTTCAAGCTCGTGGATCAGTTCCTGTGTCCGTTTATTCAGTGAGCTTAGATCGGTATCACTTACAATAAATCTGAGTGTTACATAGTATATCTGCTCATTGCCGTTTTTTATGTTCTGGTATATCATTTCTAGCTTCTGATATTCAGTGCTTGTATCGAGCTTTTCTGTGGCGTCCTGAATTATACCTCCTCGTGACTCTAACTCTCGCAGGGAAGAACTAAGTTCATCTAATACAGTTTCTTTATCAGCCACATTAACGTCCCATACTATCGTATCATTCGATTGTGTAACTATCTGAGCAAGTCTAAGGTCATCTATCTCAGCTGCATAATCGTACACTACCACTGTCTGAGCAAACACATCATTTATCTTGTAATAGTTTGGCTTAAATATTATTGTTTCAGGCAGGATAGTTTCATTAAGATCTCCATTTTCGGACAACTGCTGATTTTCTGTATTCAGACAGATAAGCTTATTGAGCGTAACGATTATTTCTTCGGTTGAACACCATGATACATCAACATCTCTCATGTGGTTTATAAACCTCTGAGCGCCAGTATATATTTTCTTCTCGTCATCAGAATAGATAAAAAGATAAGCCATTCGGTCATAATGGCTTACCTCAAAATCTTCAAATATATCATGCTGTTCATTGAGCAGATATTCTGAATACCTATTGATGCTTTTTTGCATTTTATACTTTATATAGGCTTTCTGATTAGCAAGATACGGAGTTTTTGAAGTGAAAACGTATTTGTGATCAGTGCCTATAGATAAAGTTGCCTTGGCAAAATTATTGAAAACTGTATTGCGGTCATAATCGTTAAGATCGAATATATCCATGCCTGATACGGCAAGAACACCCATTTTAAGTGATTTTCCTTTGACCTTAAGCGTCACAATGCCGTTTTCAATGCTTTCAAATGAAAGACGTGACATTATGCTCGATTGGTCTTCGGCAGCTTTCTTATGTGCTTTTCTTTTTGAAAAACCTTTACCATTGACCTTGTTATTCGTGCTTTTCGGCGTCGATGATCTCCTCATCATTGATCTCTCCTCCTTGGTGCTTGTGCAGAGTTTTATTTGTCATTAGGAAACTGAGCCACTCAAGCCATGCTTCAGCAAAGCTTTTGCATGGATCAGAGGGGCTTTTTCCGCTCATTATGAGAAATATCACACTACAGAATATGATAAATGGAATGCCTAGTTTGGGACTTACCATGATATTGGCTAACTGTGATGACACCATTAGTGTTACTATCAATCCGACTATTTTTGTAAGGTTGATATGGCGGAAGATACGCTGTTCCGCTTTTGTCTTTTTAGGTACTACTCCCATATGTTACTTGCCTCCCTTGTCCTTAAATCCATTTCCTTTTGATGTGTCAGGCTTATTGTTATTATTGCTTGCTGCAGCCTTTGGAGCGTCAAAGCCACTGCCATGAGCAGGCTGAGATGTGCCGCTATTATTGCTGTTATTGTTGCTGTTTCCACTGTTGTTATCGGCTCTTGCGTCAGTTCCATTTGTGCCGTCTTTGCCTGTTGCGCCTTGCGCACCTCTGTCGCCTTTAGCTCCATTCATGCCGTTAGCGCCATTTAAGCCGTCTTTTCCGTCAGCACCCTTTGAAACACTGCCTGCGCCGCCTGATGAAAAGCCCTCTCCTACAGACTCTTTTACGTTATTGGCAATGTTGTCTTTTGCATTTGAGAATGTATCTTTTATTGAGCCTGGATTTGTTGCTGCATAAGCTGCCTTTGCGCCTGCATTAGTATGACCGAAAGCCCCGCCGACAGCGCCTGTTACAGTTCCAACAGCCGCTCCGCCTATAGCTTTTCCTATCTTTCCAGGGGTAGTATCACCGCCGTGTATACCGCCATATACGCCGCCTGCAAAGCCTTTTACTGCTCCTGCTGCGCTGCTTGCGGTATGCTTTGCTATATTACTTGCACCATGTACAACGCTGCTTCCTGCACGAGCAAGTCCCATTGTGGCATAACTGCCCATTTGCATTGATTGGTTGATAGCCATCATTGTGGCTGCACCTGACTTAACGCCTGCATCAATGCCGAACAGCTTAGTCAGTATCTCAGGTCCGTCTATAACAAATTTTGCTCCTGCGATTATGACTATAATCATTACGGCAAAATTATCTCCATAATCAGAAGATTTTACGCCCCATATAACGGAAATATATATCCTTATGAGAATGACAACTATCATAAGAACAATATTTGAGAGAAGCATATTTTGTATAGCTTTTTTTGCACGTCCTGAGCCATTAAGATCAGTTGCTATTATAAAAGGTGTTATGAGCTGTGAGAACATTATCTCAAAAAGGGTAGTTGCTATTTTTATTCCGCTGAAGATAAGACAAATAGCTACTGCTATCATAAGTACGAATGTTGACCAGAAGTCTATGTGATAATAGTACAAGCTGTCATATGTGTATCCGCTAGTAATATTTCTTCTTATAACTTGTTCTAAAGAATTAAGATTGTCATATTCTTCTTCATCAAAGAGCGGAAAAGCTTGATATGTTGCATTAACAGGCTCTGCTTCTTTAGCAGTCCTTGTGTTTGCAGCTATGTTAAGATTTCTTATGACATCATTTTTTATGATATCAAGCGCTTCTTCAACAGTGTGTGCGTTTGCTCCAACTTCCTGCGTTTTGCCTGCGGCAGCTACAGCAGGGTGGTTTGCTATAAGGTCACGAAGATATGTATTATAGTTAATGACATTTGTTATCCTGCTGCCGTCTGGATAATGCAGATCTCCAAGTGTAGCACCATAAGGACAAGCGTCCCCAATAGAAGCTGATAAAAATGTTTCATAATCTTTTTCAGACAGAACGCTTCCGTATATTGAGCCTGATGTGCTGTATACAGAACAGTAAACTTGCATATTTGCGCCATAATCAGCGCTAAGTATAAGTTCGCCGTTTGCATTTTTTAGAATATTATATTCATCTTCAAGACCGAGCAGGGACATCATGTTTTCTGTTGTCAGGTCATTAAATTTTTTCTGGGCAGGGTATACATCATTTACATCAGTGATATAATAGGTAGTCCATGGTTTATCATCATCAGGCGCAATACCACCAGTTATCTCGATATCTTTTATATTTCCAGAACTTCCTACAGTGTCAAGGTAATTCATTTTTTTCTTCAGGTCAACGCTGTTTTCGACGTCATATATTCCTGAAGCTAAAAGATCTTTTCCGAGTGTTCCTATAGCAACTGTTCCGTCACTGTTTACACTTGCTTGCTCAGATTGATCGTTTATCTTAATGTTTTGAGCTACATCAACACCTTTGCTGCGGAGAGAGTTGCAGGAAGATATAAAGGTAGGAAATGCCACAAGAAGTATAGATGAAACGAGTATGCTCATAAGAAAGTCGGACACACGGATCTTATTGTGGTAAACTACTAATGCACAAGCTCCTAAAACGAGCGCAAGGCTCATTACTGCTATTATGACAGTTCCCATTTTACCAAAACTGAATTCATCTGATAAGTAATCAAAGAAATTGAGTTTGAGCATGGCGCTGACGGCTTTATCGAAAAAGTCTATTACATCTGCGAGAAAACTCAGAATGTTAAATTCGATATTCCGTAACAGATCACGAAACTGATTTCGGACAGTTACCATTTTTAGAATACTTGAAGAACAGCCAGTATATCCTGATTGTCCTGCAGCCCATACCTCCAAGCTTCCAAAGCCACTTGTTACTATGGCAGCTATAAATATGAGTTGATACCATACCTTTTTTGTTTTCATGTACTTCAAAATTATGCTCCTTTCGTGTGCTTTTTGTTTGTGTATGCTCGTAGAAACACCATAGATAAGCGTTTTTACGGACACACACAAACGTGTGTCCTTGTGATTTAACCCACTCCCATGCTCTGTAAAAATCTGTCTGCAAATACGAGCAAGATAATGGCAATTACCAAAGCGATAAGCCAACCTTTTACAGAAGCTACACCTTGTTTACCACTTGTGCTGAGGCATATAACTATACATACAACACACAATCCAATGAGAGCTTTTGCGACTATGGACAAACCATTTTTGTTTTTGGTTATCCATGCAGCTATGTCTGACCATACGCCACCTGCTTCTGTGTCTTCAGCGTCGGCATAAGCTGCCACGATCGTTGAAAAACAAGCCGTCATTGCGCCGAAAATGCGTCCGCTAAGCTTTACACCTTTTTCTTTGATCTTTTCAATTATTTTTCTCATAATTATTCCTCCGTATTTGTTTTTTTGTTTTTTGACGTTACAATAAATTTCAGCGTATCGTTCCAATCCTTGCCGTAAGGCGGTATGCTCACTTTTACAGTGAAATTTGCAGAATAGTCAGACATTAGCTTTTCTGTTGCTTGACGTCCTCTTTCATCATTATCAAGACAAAAGACTATCTGTTTGATCCGAGGATCATCAGATAGTCTTTGTTTAAGTGCTATATCAGAGCAGCCTGATAGTGATACTCTGTTTATTCCAAGCCAACAATCAGAACGATACATTTCAGACATTCCAACTGCTGCACACTGTTTTTTCATTGAAAGCTGCATTAAAGCTCCGTGAGATAAAAGGTCTATGGGTGCTTCAAACACATAAAGCTTTGTAGGGTCATAACCATACGCATTTGGTTTAGCAGGGATATAAAAGCTGTATTCTTTCATGCTGCCTTCAATATTCTGCGGATAGTATTTGTTAAAGGTATTTGTGATCTTCGCCTCGGCAAATCGCATTTTTCCTGTCTTATCGTAGCCGCAGAAGATAGCTCGCTTTTTAACATCGAGGTATATGAGCTTATTGCTGACACAATAATTTATTATGTCAGCAGGCAGCTTTCTCGTTATGTTAAGATAAGCGAAAAGCTCTCGCCATTTGCCCTGCATGGGCGGCGAAGCTTTAAATTCTGCCTTTTTAGTTTTTTTCTGATAGTGCTGTTCGCTGATTACTGCTTTTCTCATTTCAGGAGAAGCTCGTATACTGGTGTTGCCTATTAGACGAGAAACAGCTTCTTTAAAATCGTATCCATCGACCTTGCAAAGCCAATCAATAGCACCTTTTCCGTAAAGATCTCTTGAATACCAGTGCCAGGTATAGCGGTCTGGATTGATCTTAAGACTGTCATGCTCTATCCCTATATACCAACCGCCTGACGATTTAAAGCTGAAACCCTCGTGGCTTTCGAGAAATGTGACCATATCTGTTCGCCGTGCGGCTTCAAGCTCCTCTTTAGAGTACATGACAAAGCTTTTGCCTGATTCGTATCTTCTGTCTATCATATACCCTCACCTCCTCTTAGACGAGAAACAGCTTCTTTAAAATCGTATCCGTCAACCTTGCAGAGCCAGTCAATAGCACCTTTTCCGTAAAGATCTCTTGAATACCAGTGCCAGGTATAGCGGTCTGGATTGATCTTAAGACTGTCATGCTCTATCCCTATATACCAACCGCCTGACGATTTAAAGCTGAAACCCTCGTGGCTTTCGAGAAATGTGACCATATCTGTTCGCCGTGCGGCTTCAAGCTCCTCTTTAGAGTACATGACAAAGCTTTTGCCTGATTCGTATCTTCTGTCTATCATATATCCTCACCTCCTCTCAATGTTTTATAATTTAAGAGCCTTTGGCTTAAGTTTTTCCAGTAAGGAATTATTCTTGCCTGTGTCAATTTTGTCACCGTTAAAAACATAGCTGCGAAACTGGTCGCTTTCTTTTTCAGACAGATTATAGACCTTTGTATCTGACGTAGCGATGAGCTTGCCACCCTTTGATACTACATCACACCATTCTGATTTGTTTTTTGTGCCGATTAATGCCTGATATTTGTTATTATGGAATCTAAATTCCACAGCACTTTCAGGAGCATTATTTATACTCTGAGAATTTCCGCTGAGCTGTGCATTGACATATTCAAGACGTTTTGTCTTTTCGGCTAATTCTTGTCCATGTTCAAATGGTTTGAGCATATTTTGCTGAGCTTCTGAGAGATCTTTGTTTGCTTTTTCAAGCTGTTCTTCAAGAGAACATTGCTTCTGATTTATCTGTATTCCTGCAAGATTTTCAATTCTTCTGACATTTCCCACGCCATTATCTGTGGCAACGTCACATGAATAAGTAAGCTCTCCGTGGAGAACAGCGATACAAGGCGTATCAAGCTCAAAAAATGTATTTGCTGACGGATTTCGTTCTATTGTGACTTTAAAGCCACGATACGTTCCAAGCTCTATAGGCTCACCTGTGGCAGTACATTTTGCCATTGCCACGGCAATTTGTTCTCCTGCATTTTCTCTCTTATCGTATCTGACACCGCCTATTGTCATTTCAAACTCCTTGTTCAACGCCTGATTTTTTTGATATTTAGACATATCGTTCCTAGCTTTTGTGAGAAGTTCAGAGTATTGTGTCATCTGTTTCGGCAAAATTTTCTCTGCCAACTCCTGCATTTTGTAAATTGATTTTTTGTGTTCTGCTTCAAGGGTTTTCAGCATTGCAACATCATTGTCAAGCTGTATTTTCTCTTTTATCATAGGATTACCGCTTGCTATAGCCTGCATTTCGGAGTATGTAAGTACCATTTCGTCAACATCTTCTGAAACTCTTGCAGGGCTTTTTGAGGTCAAGATCTGATTTATGAATTTCGCCTTGTTTGTTATAATGCCCATCATGTATGCGTCAAAGGTTTCCTCTGTAAGATAGTGATATATTCCGACTTGCGAAAATCTGTTGCCTTGCCGTATTCCACGTCCGTCCTGCTGAGTGAGGTCAGAGGGCTTCCATGGTATGTCAAGGTGATGAATTGCGCAGATCCTATCCTGAATATTTGCGCCAGTTCCAAGCTTTGAAGTGCTTGCGATGATAAAACGTTTTTCGCCTTTGCGCAGGCTTTTGAACATTTCGTCCCTAGCCTTGTCTGTCTTTGCGTCGCCTGCAAAGCAGATCTCTTTCTCTGGTATTCCACGCTCCATAAGTGCCTGTTTTATAGCTTTATACACAGAGAAGTGTGTTTCGTCCTCGTTGATAGCGATATCACAGAATACTATTTGAACGCCTTTTTCTGTCATAGTGTTTTTGTAGTTCTTTTCGAGGTTATCGATAAGCTTCATCACTTTGCTGTCTGGTGCAGGCTGAGCGTCTTTGAAAATACATCTAGTGTCAAGACCGAGCAAGCGTGCTTCATGAGTTATTTTCAGCATATTGTCTTGCCGTGGGTCAACTGTGCCGCTGTGTATCGTTTCAGAACGTGTGGCAAGCTCTTTCATGTATGCTTTTTGACGTTCGTCTGGCTTTGAGGTCACTACTATCGGCTTGCCTGTTTCAAGCTTTGGCACAGGAAGTTTCAGCATATCCGCTGTTTGAATATCAGCGAATTCCTTATACATCTGCATAAGCTCAGGTATGTTTACGAATTTGCTGAAACGATTCTTCATTTGAAAGCCGTTTCCTGCAGGCTTTATCTCTAATTGTGATACAACTTCACCAAATGTGCTTGCCCAATCGTCAAAGTTCTGCAATCCTGCTTTTTCGAGAAGATCTGGTCTGAGATAACGCTGCATAACGTAAAATTCCACCATGGAATTGCTTATAGGTGTACCTGTGGCAAAAAGTATATTGTTGCAGCCGTACTTATTGTTGAGATATTGCGTTTTCATCAGCATATCTTCTGACTTTTGTGCTGCTGTTGTTTGTACGCCTGCCACATTTGACATTTTTGTAGAAACAAAGCAGTTCTTATAGTTATGTGCTTCATCGCACACTAGATAGTCAAAGCCAAGCTTTTCAAAACACAATGACGAGTCTTTTGGAGAAGAAAGCAGCTTTTCAAGCCTTTCCTCTATGTTTTTCTTCTGACGTTCAAGGGCTTTTACTGATGATTTATCCTTTCTCCCTGCTTCGGATATCGCACTCATGATATCGTGAAGTTCTTTTTGCATGAACTGCTCTTTGTACTCGTCTGACATAGGTATTCTTTCAAACTGTGTAAATGACATTATCACGGCGTCGTAGTCACCAGTAACACATCTTGCAATAAAACGCTTTCTATTGGCTTTGGTAAAGTCCTCTGGCTTTGCCACAAGCAGTTTTGCATTTGGATAAAGCCGCAGCCACTCACTTGCCATTTGCAGCGTAAGGTGCTTTGGTACAACTACGCAGGCTTTATTTATAAGACCAAGACGTTTCTTTTCCATTACAGTTGCGACCATTTCAAAGCTTTTTCCTGCGCCGACCTCATGTGCGAAAAGTGTGTTTCCGCCAAGCTTTGCACGCATTATGGCGTTTGATTGGTGCTTCCGCAGCGTTATTGATGTGTTCATGCCTGGAAAGGTTTGATGTGAGCCGTCATACTCTCTGCCCCTTATGGAATTGAACAGATAGTTATACTTTGCAACGTATTTTTCACGCCTGCCCATATCTTCCCACAGCCAATTTCTGAACGCTTCTTTCATTAGTCGAGCTTTCTCTTTTGCAAGCTGTGTTTCTTTAGTGTTTATCTCGTACCATACCTTATCGCCCTCCTCTCGTCTGTCACGAACTAAAATATCACGCTGATTAAGAAGATTTTCAAATATCTGATAGCTGTTCATTCTTGATGTTCCGAATGTTTCAGTGGCAGCAACTGAGCGATCAGATGTTTTACCCTCTATTTTGTATTCTCCAAGCTTTGTTCTTGTGACAGGGTAGTAATAGGTGTTTGCGTGTGCATACTCATTTAGAAACTTATTATAATCTGCAACATCGATCCAGTTAGCGCCGATCCTTACGGATATCTCGCTGGCTTCAAGGTCTTTTGGCACAACTTTCATCAGTGCTTCTACGTTTTTGTTGTAGCTGCTGTCGATATGTTCCGCATGATCTCTGGCTATTCTCAGCTTATCACGAATATTGCCTGACAGATATTCAGATGACTCCGTATAGCCTGAATATGGGTCATTGTCTTTAACTTTGGCAGGATCTCTGAATATTTCATTACCAAGGTCAGCAATAACCTTTTCAGGCGTAGTGTCTGTGAGCTGTGACATATAGATAATATCGACCTTGCCCAATCTGTCCATTGACACTTGAAGTGCTTCTAGTGCTGTATCAACTTTTGAAACTGGAATATCTGGAAGTATCGTTCTCTTTGTGAATATTGCAGCCTTTTCAACTGTCTTATTTTCCACGTTGACAACTTCAAGTGCTGCTAAAGTATTGTAGTCATCATCATTAGAAAAGCAGCGTGAATTGGCGCTGTCCGTAATGTTTCCGAACTTTGTTCTGAAATTGTCATATGTGCTGTTGAGCTTCTTCTGAAGCTCTGCAAGCTGTTCATCAGTGCAGCCGTCAGCCTGGGCATTGATAAGCTCCATAGTTGCTTGCCTTAGAGTATGAAGCCCTTTCATGCGTTCAAGCGATTTGCCTGTTTCTGTGACCTTGACCATTACTTCATTTTCACGGAAATAAAGATCTCCGTCAACAATGGTATGAGTGAAGTTCCTGACAGTTGGATCAGCAGGGAGTATCTCAGCTGTCCCATTGTCAAGCTCAGTTTCCACAGTATCAATAACGCCGTCTATTTTTGAAATGGCATTTATGAGCTGCTGTGCAAGGGGAGTGTCACTATTTGCATAGCAGGTCGTTACCTTGCTGTCTGCACCATATTTTCCTCGCATACGCTCGTCCCATGCCATAGTACCAAGTACCATATCAGGGTTATCCACAAAATATTGATTGCAAGGAATGCCGTTGTGTGTTTCTGAAACGTGTACCCAGTCTGGTATAACAGAGGTCATTGTTGTTCTTTTTTTCAGAAAGATAATATCTGTTGTAACGCTATCTGCATCTTTAAACGTTCCAGATGGAAGTCTTACTGCACCTAAAAGGTCACAACGTTCGGCAAGATACTTTCTTGCTTTATCATTTTTCTTATCCATTGTGAATTTTGAAGTCACAATGGCAACAATTCCTCCGGGCTTTACCTTATCTACTGCTTTTGCGGCAAAATAGTCATGAATTTTGAAGTGGTATTTATCGTAGGCTTTGTCTGCAATGCCATAATCTCCAAAAGGTATATTACCTATGACCACGTCAAAGCTGTTATTCTTGAATGTTGTTTTTTCAAACCCTTTTATCTGGATATTATCCTCTGGGTAGAGCTGCTTGGCTATTCGTCCTGAAATGCTGTCAAGCTCAACTCCGTAAAGTTTTGAATCTGCCCTCATTTCATCAGGCATTTTTGCAAAAAAGTTTCCAACGCCCATGCTAGGCTCTAGGATGTTTCCACCCTCAAATTGAAATCTTTCCAAAGCAAGATATACGCTGTCTATGACTTCTGACGGCGTATAGAAGCTTGTCAGTGTTGATGATCTTGCAGCACCATACTCATCAGCGGTCAGAAGCTCTCTTAAGCGAGTCTGCCTTGCTCCCCAACTGTCAGCAGAAACATTCTCATTATCTGCAACAAAAGCTTGAGCAGTTCCGCCCCAACCTGAGTATCTAGCCATTATCTTCTGTTCTTCAGGTGTCGCAAGCCGCTTTTCACTCTCTATTTTCAGCAATGTTTCAATAGCAGCTATATTTGCGTCACAACGAGCAGCAGCTCCGCCCACAACAACATTATCAGGGTCAAAGTGGTATGTGCTTGCTTTGACATTCTTCTTTGGCTTTTCTACCTTTTCAGTTTTGATATCTTCTTGCGGCGTTTCAAAGAGTGATATCTGTTCATCAGATGTAGAAGATATAGGAACGCTTTCAGAAACAGGCGGTGTTGTCTTTTTTTCTTCAGACAGAACATTATCAGCGATTGTAGGCGTTTCATATGGTATAGGTTTTTCGACCTCACCATTTTTTATCGCAAGCATTTTCTTTTCATAATCGTCTATCTGTTCTCTTGTGAAGTAGGCGTTTTCAGGCATTTTCTCATACAGCTCATTGATCTTAGCTATCTGCTTTTCAACTGTTTCTGCCCACAAGTGCTTTTCTGCACCTGTTTTCAGATAGTAATCACAATCAAGCTTAAGCCTGCCCAAAAGCTTGTCTATTTCAGGCTGTGTTTCATTTGTAGGTGTAGGCACTTCATCGACTAGGTTTGCCATATGTGCGGCTTTTGCAGCTTCAAGCTCAGGTACGATCGAGTTGTATATTGAGTATCTTTTCAGAAAATCAATAACGCCGCCGTATCCGTCACCTGCGTCCTGGCGTTCAGTGATCGTTTGTCCGTCAGGCATATTGATAGTAAACTTGACCTTATCATAGCCCATAAACTGTGAGAATTCGTCATCAGCGTCTGCTTCATACCATGCTTTTGCTGAGCCGTATTTCTCTATTGCAGCCTTTGCTTCTGCCACCATTTCACTGTCAGCCTGTTCCATGAGCGTATCAAATTCTGCAACACTGTAGGTCTTGCCGTCCTCAAAGTAATTACTTTCGCTCCATTCACAGGTTATCGTAGGCTCGGACAATGCAGCAGAGGGCTTGACTTCATTATCATTTTGTGATACACTATCGTTAGAGTCGTTCAGAACTGAAAGTGCTAGCTGTTTATCAGTGAACGCTGCGTGTCTGATTGGCTCTTTAGAGTCAAGATTGTTCATCGCCTCAGGCAAATGGAGCCTTTGATACGAGGACAATTCTTGACTTTTTTGTTCACTGTGATTAATGTAAAAATCATTATCATATTGCTTGACAACTCCAACTGAATTTGTGTCAACAGAGTTGTCCTGGACTTCAACCGCTTGAACGTTCTGCTTTGAATGCTCTATTACAGCCTTATCAAGATATATCTGAACATCATGTGGATCTATCTGTCCGTCAACTGCCTGATGAAACATCTCAAAGAATGTTTTTATCTCGTCTACAGTTAGCCGTTCATCGACCTCGTTAAGAACAGTAATAGAAATTCCCTCAGAAAAACCCTGCTGCAGCATGGCTTTTTGTTCATCACTATAATCATGGTGAGAGAACATATCTGACAGCTTCAGCCGACCATTGAGCTCATTTACATATGTATAGTAATCATTGAGTATGCCCTTTGGATCGAGTGTTTGCTCAATGACACTCTGAGCATAGTAATCAGATAATAAAGATGATATATGCCGCAGTTCGTCGGGCGAATATCGGACGCTTACCCAATGCCGTATGTTATGTTCACCATTTTGTGCAGCTGCCACCACAGCCTGTTTTAATGCAAGTATCTGTTCTTGCGAAAACTTAAGCTTTATAAGGTCTTGGAGTATATCATCAACCCTATCAGACGTGCTTTCTTGCTTTGCGGTTTTGGCATTGTCAAGAGCTTCGTTTTTGCGGTCAATTGCGATAACTTCTTTTTCGATTTCAAACAGCGTGTCTTTGGCAGCGTGCTGAACAGCTCTGCTGAAAAGAATCATATCTCTTGCATTTTTGATAAGGTCAAGAGCGCTTACATCAACATCGGCGTGCAGATCTATTTTACCTGAAAGATTACATCTTTGAGAAACAACGAACTGCACCACAGAATCCAGTGAATGGCGGTATATCTCAGCCTGTTTTGTGTCAAGTCCCATTTGAGATATTGCATTTTGTACTGACTCAGCTATAGGCGTAGAATTAAGACTGTTTGCTGTCATTGCTTCGATACATTCTTTGATCGATCCTGCGCTTATATTGTATCGGTTATTAAGCGTATTGAGCAGCTCAGGTGTGTTGCGGTCAGTAAGTGTCCACATCTCAGGCAACTCTTTGCCGCCTGTCTGAGTGACGTCATATAAATATCTGCAAGTGTGATTTTTGCCAAAAACAGCAACGCCGTGAGAGCCACGTCTTACATATCGCCCTAGACGTCCCCATTTCTTATACTCAGCGATCTTTGTTGCGTTTCTATTCTGCTGATATACTAGTACAGCGTCTGAATACGGCTGCTTATACATCTTTGCAGAAAATTTGAGATAATCAATGTATTCCTGCTTATTGTTCCTCAGCTGCTCATTGATTTCAAACCATGCTTGTTTTACAGCTTCATACTTATCGTGCTTATCCATTTAAGTTTCCCCTCTTTTATTTTTCAAGAATATTCAAGAGCCGTTCCAAAAGCTCCTTGTTTTTTCCTGTGTCTGTCATATCCATGATGTTGAGTGCATATCTTACGCCCTCAACAAAGCCCAAATCGTGTGCGTCATCAATGACATTCGCTTGCAGTTCATATTCTTCCTCTTGAAGCTGAATTAATCTCTCTTTCCGCTCTTTGTAGGTTTTCACCCAATGTGTCTGAGCATTGTCTGATTCATAATCATTTTGAAAGTTTATCATTATCTCTTCCAAAATATCGAATTTGCTTTTCTTTGGCGTTTCAGTATTCATGGTGTTTCTCCTTTCGGGTATAAAAAAAGAGCGTATGAATTTCATACGCTCGAACTTTCAATATTAATATTGTGTTTCGTTTTAACATACATCTATTAGGTAGATTAATGATCGTTAAGTTCATATTTCATTTTGGCAATCGTAAATATTGCTGCAAATCTATAATCGTCAACTGGTATTAATGGTTCATTAGTGTGTGCGTTAAACCAATAGCACCCATCAGTCTTTATGTGGGGAAAACAAGCTGTAAGATTAAATTCATCAGCTACAATGCTTCCTTTCCTAAAATAACGACCAGCATTAATAGAGTGATTTCCACAAGTAACATAACATAGATTAATATACGGATAGTAAATTGCAAAGTGATTATTTTTATCATAAACAAAGTCATTCTCCGAAATATTCACCAAACTTTCTCTTGTTCTAACATTGTTCCATGGATGTAAATATATTTTAGTAGAGGATAAATTTACATTCGCTTTTTTTGAACTGTCATTAAATGAAAGCGTGTTCCCTTTTTCATTGTAAAAGCTGCTAAAAAAAGGAATCGGAAAAGAATTTACATTACACAAAGGCTTAAATATAGATTCTGCACAGATATAATCAAGTAATGTATTGATTATGTACTCTAAAATAAGTGGTCTACAACTTAAATTAAACTCATCATGTGATGATAATTCAGTGATCATTTTATCAACACTTTTCATTACTCGATCATACATTTTCTTATTGTTCGCCAATTTTTTTGCATTCAGCGTTTTTTCAATAATATATGCAATCTTTTGTTTAAACACAAATCTTGCCCCTTTCAGCTTATTTTATATAAATATATCATTTTGGACAATATTTGTCAATAGAGTTTCTTTTGCAAAATTTTATGAGTGCTTATTTTCAATAATTCTTATTTCCACGTATCTTCTTACATACTCCGAATTTCTGTTCGGATAATTTTCGCTTTTCTGTAAGAACTCATATCCGTCTTTTTCAAGCTGTTCTGTGAACTTTTCAACTTCTTCTGGCAAGCCCTCTATGCGTACTTTTACCATTTTTATCAGCTCCTATCAAACTTTTATAATAAGGAATGCCACAAAAGTACATATGCAGCTCATCAAATGAGTGTTGCGTATCACTGCAATAGAACTTGTCGGGTATTCTTTATTGTGTGTCATATTGTATATGTTCTTTTTAATGTAGCTTACATTCAGCAGAATAATAACCGCTTTTATCAAAAGCCATATGACAACGATCTTTGTCTTAAGAAGTGTATTGCTTTTAAAATACACTTTAATAAATCCAAGCATTAATGAGTTGATAAACAGTAGGAATATCAGTAGTCTTGCATTTATGGGTGTATAATAATTTCTGTCCATTTTGACTTAGCCCTCATAGTTGCATTTATTTACAGCGCTTGCGCTTTGTAAATAAATATGCTATACTATTTAAAAGTCTGAATTTTTAGCGAGTTAAATTTTTGCCAATAGCCTTTGTAGTTTTTTTTATCATGATTTTTAAAAATTTCTCAAAACGTGCCGTATCTGCGGCTGTGGCTTTGTAGCATTTAGGAACATCACGATATAGTTTAAATGTTCGTCCTTTTCCTTTTTGACCTAGTTCCATAATTATTTCCTTTCTGTATGGAGGTTATATAGATGTTATTTGATTATGTTTCATCTTCAGAATATGATATTGATATAAATGCAATACTGAAATTTTATAACAGTTTTAATTTAATAAAGCCAATTGATGAATTAGTAGCCAATTGGATTGAAGTTATGCGATACGCATATAAAAATAACAGATGTTATTTTTCGTATGACAAAAACAAACCATGTGAATATTATCAACAAATAATAAAAATACCTAGCATTGCACAATTTTATATTCATTTTAATGTTGACAAGGCTGTTGACGTTGCTCAAAATTATGATTTTCAAAGATTAAATGCACGAAGGCTTGTATATAACAATGTTGAATATGAAGTGCAAAATGATATTAAAAAGTATCATTTCTCTTGCGAAACTCCTATTATTGTTATTGATTTTCCATGCAGATTACAATCAGAGAAAATGGTCATTGATGGTAATCATAGGATGACTTCAAAAGTAATAAAAAACCAGGATGTAAATTATGTTAAACTTAGTATTCCTGATACTGTGCCACTGATAACACAAACTTTTGAAAAAGCATGGTATCTTTTTGCAGTAGAATTAAATGCGGCTATACAACTAAAAACATATAATCAAAGAAAAAACTTTCTTGAACATCAATCTATATGCAAAGACTTCTTAATGTATATGAAAAACAGTGATTAATCCTCCCCAGCGCCTGCCCCGTTGCAGGCGCTTTCTTCATGATGTATAGATAAATTGATCCCCTTTACTGTCTTTTTTCAGACGTATCAATTATCTTTCTTTTCTTTTTCTGCTGAACATCACGATAGCAGCTCCTGCGAGTAAAACAACCACACCGCCGAGAACTGTTCTGCCGTCAATGTCATTGTCAGAAACACCAGTGTTAGGCGTGTCAGGCACTTTCTGATTGAACATATCTGTATCAATAGTCTGAGCATATGTTACAGTGACCTGTTTTGAGTCTGCTACCAAATAGCCGTATGGCACTGTTGAGCCGTCCTCAGTGATAGTGTATGTACCGATCGGTACGCCCTCAAACTTCGCTATGCCGTCCTTATCGGTTATCGCAGGAATGTTTATCTCTCTGCCTGTGTCAGATGTTCCCGAAAGAATAAATCTGATACCCTCAATGTTTGTCATTCCATCAGTTTTCTTATGAACCTGAACAGTACCCGTCTGCTCGTTATTGAGTATGGTTTCATCAATTGTCTGAGCGTATTCCACCTTGACTTCCTTTTCGTCAGCCACAAGATATCCATAAGGAACTGTTTCCTCGTCCTCAATTACCATGTAAGTGCCGATTGGAATATTCTCGAATTTGGCTATGCCGTCCTTGTCTGTTTCAGCAGGAATGTTTATTTCCCTACCTGTGTCAGATGTTCCCGAAAGAATAAATCTGATACCCTCAATATTCTTCTGTCCCTCTGTAGTCTTGTGAACAGTGATAGAACCTGTCTTTTCCTCGTTGAGTATCGTTGCGTCTATTGTCTGAGCATACTCGACTTTGACTTCCTTTTCGTCAGCAACGAGATAGCCGTAAGGAACTGTTTCCTCGTCCTCGATAACCATGTATGTGCCGATTGGAATATTTTCAAACTTTGCTATGCCGTCTTTGTCTGTTGTCGCAGGAATGTTTATCTCTCTGCCTGAGTCAGATGTTCCTCTCAGATAGAAAGTGATACCCTCGATATTCTTCTGCCCTTCTGTAGTCTTGTGAACTGTGATAGAGCCTGTCTTTTCCTCGTTCTCAAAAGAAACCTCTGCTGTTTCGTTGTATTCAACTGTTACTTCCTGCTCATCAGCAGTGAGGTAAGCCGCAGGAACTGTTGAGCCGTCCTCTGTGATGACATACTTGCCGATAACAAGCTTATCGAACATTGCAACGCCATTCTCATCAGTATCAGCTTCAAACTTCATGTCCTTGTTTGTGTCTGAAATTCCTGTTGCAAAGAACTTAATGCCCTCAATATTGAGATTGCCTGTTGTAGTCTTTGTGACCTTGATTGAGCCTGTTTTCTTTTTATTGGTCATTTTAGCCTTGACGATATCATCGTTTTCAGTTATCTCAAAAGGATAGGCGCTATCGTCTATCTCGTAAATATCAGGTGCTGAAATCTCACGATAGAAATACTTTCCTATGGCGAGCTGAAAATGTGCAATGCCGTTCTCATCGGTTGTGCCTGTGATGACCTGTTCATTATTCTCATTCAGAATTTCAAAGGTGCAATCAGGGATAAGCTCACCTGTTGAAATGTCTGTTTTGGTTATCTCAAAAGGCTTTGTAATTATTTCGTTGTCAAAATCCACAACAAATTCAGCCTGCTGTTCAACAAGCTTGATAGTCTGTGTTGGTTCATCAGAAATCGAATAGCCCTTTGGTGCTTCAATCTCTGTCACTGTGTAGCTGTAGCCCTTGTAGATAGCCTTTGTTGTTTCAGCTATGCCGTCTGCGCCTGTGGTAATGGTGTCGATAACTGTTCCTTTTGGATATATACAATAGCCATTGCCAACGTAGATATCCTCGGCTGCTGCCACTTCAAACTTTGCGCCTTCGAGGTCAGCTCTTGTTTCAGCGTCACGCTTGTGAATTGTTATCTTGCCCTTGTCAGGAGCAGAAGTCTTGTTGACGAACTCCGTTTTAGCCGTCTTGTCAGCGGTAACAGTGATAGCTTTCTTTGATGAAATCATATATCCGTCTGCCGTGGATATTTCTCTCCACTCATAATCGCCCTCTGGCAGACCTGTTACATCAATATCACCCTTATTGTTTGGCGTAAGGTCTGTAGCCTGTGAAGCGAGGTCAGTGAAGCTGTAGCTTCCGTCCTTTCCAGTTGCCTTTACAAACTTGTAGCTGTCACCGATTTTGCAGACAAGTTGGAACTTAACGGCTTTGTACATATCCGCTGTGGCGGTCTGCTTGTTGCCAAAGTAATCTGTGAAGCTCTTGTCAAGGTGAGCTGAACCTGTGCTTATTTTAAGCTTGATATATGCCTGAACAGGGTCTTTGCCTGATATATATCCAACTTTCGCCTGAGAGCCTGAATCATTTTTGCCCTTGTAAAACAGAGGAACACATTCCTCTATCTTGCCACTGTTCTTTGCTCTTGCCTTTGTCAGAGTGACAGCTTTTGTTCCTGCCTTGATGTTTTCATTGGCGGAAACCTTGATGTTGCTTCCGTCCTTTTTGAATGTAACTCCGTCAACTTTTGAAAAATCGAACTGTGAGATACTGCTGTCAGCCTTGATCGTACCCTCATATTTCTTTGTTGAAGTGTTATACTTCAATTCGTATGTAGGGGCGTTTTTCACAGAGATATCTGTTCCCTTTGGTGTTTTATAGTGGCTAAGTATATCACCTTTCATTTTCTTGTAGCAATCCACAAGGTTTTTATGGTCTGCTGATGAAGGAGCATATATGCGGTTCAAAATCGTATTTTCGTCCGAAGAAAGATTTTCTGATGAACTGTCAAAGAAACCGCCTGATACTGTCCATATCATAGCTTGAGAAGCTACTCTTTCGGTATCTGCATTGTAGCCATACTTAGTTTTACCTTTGTAAGCGTATATTGTAGCAGATTTTAAATAGTTTCGCTGATTTCCGTCCTTGTAATATTGTTTCATCTTATCATCATTAAATGATACAGAACTCATTTCAATGCTGTTATCATGCTCAGTACCAAGCTGAACACAATAGCAATTGTTTCCGCTTTCGTCATTCCAGAAATAGAACTCCTGCGCCCACTTGTAGCGGAATGCGTCATTGGTGTTTCCACCTGTCAATGGGTCATAGGCGTTTTTTAGCCCTGAACCCTCAAAGTTATAGCTCCAATCAAGAACCTTGCTCTGCGTATGCTTTGTGTCAGCCGCAAAGGCAACCAGTCCATTTGAAAAGATTGAGGCTGTAAGGAGAAGCACTGTGAGTAAAGAGCCTATCCTTTTTACGATACTTTTCTTCATTTTTATCTCGCCCTTTCAATTTATTTCTCTATGTCAAATCCTTGCGGATATTATTTTTTTGCATAAAAAAAGACGATTGAAATTTTTATCAATCGTCTTAAACGCTTTATTCAGTTTTTATGCTCTCAGCAAATATGTGTTCCAACAGGAGTGACCATAATAATCTGTTCCTGCTTGAATGATTATTACACTTTGGTGTAGATATTCTTCACTATAAAAATTGTATTCATCTTGAATCTCCTCTTTCAGACTTTGGAGAACATCATTGTATTTTTCGTGAGCGTATATGTTATCTCCAGAAGTCCATGAAGCAGTATTAAGGTTTACATCTGCAAGGTCTGCCATATACTCATCAGCCGAGGAATAACCTCCATTTGTGTATATCTTCTCGACTCTTGGTCTTGCCAATTCATTGCTGTATTCCTGCAATTCTTTCTGAAGTCTGTCTATATCACTCTGAGTAAGGTTTACCTTTGGCTTAGCCGTTGTAGTTGTAGTCGGCTTTGGCTTCGGAGCTTGCGTTTTCTTTGCCGTTGTGGTGGTCTGCTTTTGTGTCTGACGCTCTGTCTGTCTTTCTGTCTGACGTTCCGTCTGCTGTGGCTGATAGCTGTTGTTATTGTTATTGTCATTGCTGTAGCTATTGTTGCCTGAGCCGTTGTTTGAAGTGCTGTGGCTGTAGCTCTGATTATTATTCACTGTGCCGCCATTACTAGCCTTAGAGCTGTTCGCCTTTGCAGTGTTCTTTGGAGCAGTCGATGATTTAGAACTGCTTGTGCTTTTTGTGCTTGCAGACGTTCCCGTTGTGGTAGCCGAAAGGGAAGTTGTTTCCTCACTCTGAGAGGTCAGTGTGGCTTCCGTTGTGGTAGTTGCCGAAGCTTCTGTGCTTGAAGCCGTTGTGGTTGCCTTTGGAGGGGCTGATGATGTGTTGTCTGTGTTGCCACAGGCGGTTATGCTTATCATTGTCGCACTGATGAGCAGGGCGGCTATGGCTTTCATTGTGTTCTTCATATGGTTTTCCTCCTTTTCCAAACTAGATTATATCACAATTGATTTGTGATGTCAAATATTGCTGTTTAATTTTGAGCGGTTATCACGTTTGCGATATCATTGCTCAGGGCTGCTATTCTCCACTGAGTATTTTATGATAAACAAACAATGTTGCAAAACAATCCGCAAGGCTATTATGTGCTTCAATTCCTTTCACGTTCCAATCATAATCATAGTACGCCGCCGCTGTTGTGAGTTTTTGCCATTTATAATTCTCATGATACACACTGTATTCACCGTAAATTTCAGCAAATTGTATCATCACATCTTCAGTACGAAAGGCGTTGCACTCCTCATCTGTTATGATATCGCTTCCCACAAGAAAATTCAAATCAAAATCAACGTTATAGCCGATTATCCAATGTGCCTGCGATAATATCGCATATAGTTCAGCGGCTTTCTCGTTTATATATGGTGCGTCAGCTACCATTTTAGGCGAGATATGATTAACACTTTCTGCTTTTGACCATTCTTTGTGCTTGAGTGGATTGAAGTAGCTGTCAAAAAGAACGTTTCCATCCTCATCAATGATAGATACTTGCAATAGCTCATCACGAAAAGGGTCAAGTCCTGTGGTTTCGGTATCTATCACTATTGTTTGTGGATACTCTTTTTTCGGATAAAGCTCTTTGGTCTTCTCAGTTAATTTCCATATCAATTCTCGATAAGGCAATAAGGCAGCTTCGACCGCTTCATCAAATATCTTCTTCTGTTCCTCTTGGCGTTTCTTTTCCTCGGCTTCTTTACGCCACTTGCGGTTAAGTCTTGCCAGCTTATTTTTTCTGTCCCTCTCAGGCTGAAAAAAATCCTGCAACTCTTTTTCTGTTGCAGGCACTACCTCGTCAGGGCTATAGTACACATATGAAGTTTGACAATTCCTATTTGTCCAAAGCTCAACGCCTTTAGCGTCCTTTTTCGGTAGCTGTCCTAAGAGCGCCCACTGACGTATGGTTTTGTATTCTTCAAATTCAGGACAATAGTTCTTGGCTTTCATACCATTACCTCCTTTTCATTACTTACATGAAAATCTCGTACCTGATTTTGATTGCTTCGAAGTAGTACGGCGTGTAGTTGCAGTTAAAGATGTTGTTGGGCGCATAATACTTGCTTGGTATATATGCTTTCTCTCCATTTTTGTCGATATACGTTTCAGGGGGATCGGAGTCATACACTGAACCGTTCCAAAGGTTGAATGCCAAACGTGTTGTTTTACTGCTTGTGCTTGTCTGAAAAGGCTTGTTCAACCCTTCGAAAATAATAACATCTTTTTTTACGTCATATAGTGCGCCAATATGGTCACGCAAAACAGTGTCCAATGTGAGGAGGTAAGCAAGTGACATATGAAAGTTATCGAGATATGGCATTTCCTTGCACAACTTATTGAACATTTTCTCGTGTTCTTTATCTTGAAAAATCATTTTTCTTTCCTGCCTTTCTTGAAAAGTCTGTATTTCTCAGGAATAAATTCTCTGATTATTCCCCAAATTCCTGTTATACAAAGACTTGCACCCAGTGTAATGTAAAATATTCTTTCCATGGTCTAATTACTCCTTTTTATAAAAAAAGGACACCTGAGATTTCAAGTGTCCTTAAGTTTGTATTTACCTACATCTTAAATGCAGAAATAACGATTTCTGCAAAAAGTCTGCCATATGAAACCTATTCACGGAGCTTATAAACGATCTCCTCCATTACCTGATGTTCAAGCGTCATGAGCCTTTCCTTTTCCCACTTGCGTATAGCATTGAACTCTGTAGGACGTGGGTGATCTTTTCTGTAGATCTCGTCAAGCTCGTTAAACCTCTCCTCAGCTTCGATATCTATTTCTCTCGGAATGATCTGCCAACGGCATTCGCACACGAGAATGTCAACGTCTGCTGGGTATTCTGCTTCCATCCATTTCATCCATGCACGTCCCCATCTGCGGATAGGCTTCTTAAGCAGCTTTTCTTCTTCGGGGTCACTTGTGTATGCTATCTTAGGGACGTATGTACCCTCTGGTGTAAGCTCATACTCAAAAAGATCGCAGCCAACATCTTCTGGTCCTGCCTGCTCGATTTCAAAATCTTCGTTAAAATTCCTGTTTTCGTTCATAATGGTCCTCCTCTTTCAATTACAAACTTTTATGTTTTTGAGTGATGTTATCTGATTGTGTCACCGTGACACATTGTTCTTTGATGTTTTCTTCTGCTTTGGAGCTGTCAAAGCACTTGTGAAGTCTATCACTGTAGCTTTTTGCCTGTGATATGCGGTCAAAGTATTCAATGCTCGAATAGTCTATTACATTGTTTACTTCATCAAGAAACGGCTTCGCAGCCACCGCAAACGTATCATTAAATGCCGCCATTACAGCACAATCATTGTCTATTGATACTATCTCATACAGCCGTTTGTCTTTAGCCATATACAAGGCGGTTTGATGATTGCTGCCAAATGTTTTTATGACACCGCTACTCATTGACCTGCTCCGCCTTTTTCTTGCTGTCAGTTTTTATCTCAGCTGATTTTCTGAGATATTCCTGAACCTTTTTCGGAACGGTCTTGCTGTAAAGCCTGTTCACAACATTTTCTGCGGCTTTGGTTATCTCCTCATTGAGCAACTCTTCGATGTTTCCGTCTGGCATATAGCAGCGGATAGCTTCAACTTTTCTGCGGTCTATGTCTATTTTGAACGTCATGTTCATTACTTTTCCTCCTGTGCTATGATTATATCATATTGTTTTTCATTTGTGGTAACTTTTTTTGTACTCTTGAAATTGTTTTCAAGATATTTATCAAGCAGCTCATACATTATCTTGTCAAGCTCACTCTCGGTCATGTTCTGCATACATAACGGCTTTTTGATATACATCTCATTATATAAGCTGTTCTTGTATGGCTCTTTTTTCTTTTCAGACAGATTTCTTATAGCTTTTATGATATCATAGATATCACTGCTTCTGTTGTCTGTCATTTGCTCTATAACCAATGTCAGCTCTTTTGAACTGAGCCGTTCGTCATAATTGTAATAGTCTGCTATGGCTTTCTGCTGCTCAGGACTGAGCTTTGCAAGCGGCTCAATGAACTTTATCTGAATAGATTTGCTGTCTATAAGCTCTGCTAACCCATTATCAAGATTTGAGATATTTGCATAGCGGTAAATGGTTTTTCTGGATATACCGAACATATTGCTTATCTCATTTACTGTCAGGTCTGCTGAAACGTTTTTCCTCAAACTTAAATATATATTGAGCATTTTTGAAAGCTCGCTTGGACGTGGCTCTTTACGCTGAATGTTTGCCTGGCAGACTATATCGAAAGCCACGTTATCATCAGTGACTTCGATAACAACGGCGTCAATGTCAAGGTACATAAGCTTTTTGCAGGCGGCGTATCTTTTATGACCGCTGAGTATCTGATAGCTGTTGCTGCTAATGCTGCGAACTATTATCGGTGTGATAATTCCACACTTTGAAATAGAGTCGGCAAGTGCAGATATCTCATTTTCATCTATTGCAAAGGGCTGTGGATCACCATTAAAGCTGAATGGCTCAATTTTTGACATAGGCAGTGAAACCACCTTTTGCTTATCCATGAGAAGCTCCTCAAAGTTATTTGAGAAGTTAGCTCTTGGACGATTTGCGGAGCGTTTTATATCTATCATATTGAAACCTCCTTAGTGTGTCACCGTGACACACTCTATTTTGTCAGCTATTACACGATACTCGTCTGCGAGCATATTCTTGTATTTATTTGTGCTGCTGATTTTATAGTTGCAAAGGGCGATTCCCTCACGGCTGCTGTCCTGAGCTGCTTTTGACTTGCTTATGCTGCCAAGGTATTTATCATTGAATGCAGCTTTTATTGACTCAATTACTTCAGCTGACATTGTGTTGTTTTTCTCTGTCCATGTTGCGAATACTCCGAGTATTTCAAGGTCAGGGTTAGCATACTCATGGATATCGTCAATGCTGTCAAGAAGAAGCGGTATTCCGCTCAATGCCATTTCCTGAGCAAGCACAGGTATCAAGACCATATCTGCGGCGGAAAGCGCATTGTAGAGCAAGTTGCTCAGTGACGGAGGGCAATCTATGATGATGTAGTCATAGCAGCCGATGTAATTACTAATGACACGCTTCAGCACCATTTCGCAGCAGCGTGTTCTACACAGGTCAACTTCAATTCCTGAAAGTGTTATAGTCGCAGGAATATAGTCAATGTTGTTCGGCTCGTTGTGGTGTACAGCCTGCTTGAAATCAATGGTTTTCTTATTTATGATAGATGACATAAGCTCGGTGATAGTGATATCGTCAGGGTCATATTCGTACTTCATGCACGATACTGACAAGCTGCTCTGAGGGTCAAGGTCTATCATAAGGACTCTTTTCTCTCGCTGTGCAAGAATAGCGGCAATATTGAATGCCGATGTTGTTTTGGCAACTCCGCCTTTCTGATTTGCCACGGATACGATCTTTGTTTTTGTGTTCTCCATTAAAAACACCCTTTCTGAAAATGTTTAAGTTCTCCGTATTAAGCACAGAAAAAGCGGCAGGGGAGAACGTCCTGCCGCTCAGGGAGCTACCCTGTCTATGCTTGATGATATGTGTAAATATCATCAAAAAAGCTGCCAAAGTCTTAGCAGCAATTTTCATGATATTTTATTTGACTGAAAGAAAATTTGTGGTTTTATTTTTGGATAGAGTGACTGGCTACGAACCAGTAGGTCGGGGGTTCGAGTCCCTTCTGGCGCACCAGCGTATTTACGCACTTTGCGAGCTTGCAGGGTGCGTTTTTTGTTGCCAACTTTGTAATGTAGGGCGAGTCCCTGTGCAAAACACGCTTTACTTAGTGTAAGGCGTGTTTTTTTATTTCTCTCATTGCAAAAGCCTTGCCAATGTGATATAATATGACCATTAGGAGGCATTAACTATGAACACAGAGAAAAAGAAAACCAAGGTAGACCTTGTGACGGGGTTTCTCGGAGCAGGGAAGACCACTTTTATAAAAAAATATGCCCGTTATCTTTTGGATAAGGGCTGTAAAATTGGCGTGTTGGAGAATGATTTCGGTGCAGTGAATGTGGATATGCTTCTTTTGCAGGAGCTTTTGGACGAGAATTGCGACCTTGAAATGGTCTCGGCGGCTGATAAGGATTGCCATAGACGGCGTTTTAAGACCAAGCTTATCGCTATGGGTATGCGTGGCCTTGACAGGGTCATTGTGGAGCCGTCAGGTATCTATGAAGCTGACGAGTTCTTTGACGTGCTCAGAGAAGAACCTCTTGATAATTGGTATGAGATAGGAAGCGTTATAACTATTGCAGATGCCTGCCTTGATACCAACTTGTCGGAAGCTTCTGATTATCTTCTTGCTTCTCAGCTTTCGGAAGCAGGCATAGTTCTCATGAGCAGATGTCAGGAAGCCACAAAACAGGAGCTTGAGGATACTCTAAAACACCTTGAAGCCGTGCAGAAAAAGTTCCATTGCCACAGAATGACTAAGCCTGAGATAATAATGAAAGATTGGTCGGAGCTTACAGACGAGGATATGGAAAGGATAGCCAACAGCGGCTATGAGCCTGATTCCCACGAAAAGCTGTGGTTCGACCAAGATAAAGCTTATACCTCTTTGTATTTTATGAATATGAAGCTTCCTGATAATGCTATGGAAGATGCTGTGAGCAGGCTTATGAGCGACAGCAAGTGCGGAAGAATATTCCGTGTAAAAGGCTTTATGCAAAACGCTGAGGGCAAGTGGCTTGAGCTTAACGCCACCCACAAGAACATCACTGTTAAGCCTATAGAGCGAGGTCAGGCGGTGTTTATCGTCATTGGCGAGGGGCTTGACAAGGAGCATATCGACGGCTATTTTATGCCTGTATAGTGTCAAAATATTGTAAATTAAATGCGGAATGTATTGTATATGAGCTTGGATAGTGATATGATAATTGCAGGTTATAATTACACATTTTAAAGAGCGGTGCAAGTGTATCTCATGCTGCAATGTACGGCGTAAAATGCCCGTCACGTCCCCTTGACATTTCGTCTGCAATCTTATTTATGTTATCCGCACAATGTTGCTCTGCACAAATTCCGGATAATTCAAATCTTGTCGCTTCGAGCGGGCTGTTGAGGGCGCCAGCCCCTACAATAATGTTGTGCGGATATTGAAAATTGTGCAAAAAAGGGGCGACCCAAGGTCGCCCCTCATTTTTATTCAGCGGTGCAAATTTGTATCATATCACAATGTATGGCGTAAAATGCCCGTCACGGCGAGTGACTATTTAACCGTCTTTTCAGTATAAGCACCATAATAGTTCACACCATTGTATTTTCTGTATGCCCTTATTTTGAATGTTTTAGTGCCTGACATATTTTTGGCAGTGTAGCTTTTGCCTGATGTTGTGGCGAGCTTCTTCCAACTGCGTCCTGACTTAACATATATCTCATATCCTGTGGCTTTTGATACCTTGTTCCATGCAAGTGAGATTTTGCTTCCCGAACGCTTTGCCGTTTTGACAGTGACGTTTGCAGGAAGCGTGCAGGTGACCACCTGTGCAGGCTTGCTGTATTGCATAACATTGTCGCTTACATAATATGCCTTTACTCTGTATGTGTACATAGTGCCTGATGACTTGCCTGAGTTGGTGTAGTATGGATAAGCGTTGTCGCCAAGTTTCCTGTAGCTGTCGGTAGTGCCTATCCACTGATAAACGCTGTAGCCTGATACTCCATTCATGCTTTTCCATGTGATAGTGTTGGAGCTTGATGTGTTCGCTGATGAGGAAAGCCTTTCAGGTGTGTTTGCAGGACGAATGGTGATGTCCTTTTCAGTGTAGCCACCGTAGTAGTTTATGTAGTTATAATTTCTTATGGCTCTCACTCTGAAACGATAAGCTGTGTTCTGTGAAAGACCGCTTGCGGTGTAGCTTGTTCCCGAAAGGGTGGAGAGAGTTTTCCATGTTCCGTTTGTGTACATCTCTACCTGATAGCCTGTAGCCTTTGATACCTTGTTCCAGTTGAATGTTATGGAATCAACGTCAGTGGAGCAAAGGGAGAATGATACGTTTGCAGGGAGAGTGCAGGTGGTAAACTCAGAGGAATATGCACCCTCGATACGCTGTCCGTCAACATTGTTGAATGCCCTTACCTTGTATCTGTACATCGTGCCTGAGCTTTTCTTTGAGTTTGTGAACTTTGTGGACGTGGTCGTGCCTATTAGCTTGTAGCTGTCGGTAGTACCTATCCACTGATAGATCTCATAGCCTTCCGCTTTTTTGGAAGCGTTCCATGTTATGGTGTTTGATGTAGAAGTGTTTGAAGTGCTTCTTAGTCCTGTTACTGTACTTGGTATGTCAGTGACCTCAGCGTTTACATATGTGTAGCCACCGTTGTAGTATACGCCACTGTAATTTCTTCTCGCCTTTACCCTGAACATATTAACGCCGTTCTGTGTGATACCATTCACCTTGTATGAAAGGCTTGAAGTTGTGCCGACCTGCTTCCATGTACCGTTCACATAATGCTCCACGATGTAGTCGGTCGCCTTTGAAACTTTGTTCCAGCTAATGGTGACAGAAGTTCCCCTTGCAGAAGCGGATATCTTTGAGATGTTCGCAGGAAGCGTGCAGGTGGTGAAAACATCAGAGTAATCCCCGTAAACACGCTTGCCAGAAGCGTCACTGTAGGCTCTCACCATGTATTTGTACATAGTGCCTGTGGACTTGTTGGAGTTTGTAAAATATGTATTCTTTGTATCCCCTATTTTTTTCTTGTTAGGGTCGCTAGGGCTTGTTCCCTGATAGACCTCATAGCCTGTTGCGTCAGAAGCGCCGTTCCAGGCAAATGTGTTGGAGGTGGAGGTGTTTTTCACTGAGATAAGGTCGGACACATAAAGTGGAAGCTTGCCCGAATACCATACGTTTACGTCAGTGTAGGCTGAAATGCCTGAAACAGTACCGCTCCCTGAATATTGCCACATATCCATGCGCTGGTCATAATTGGTGTTGCTTGTGTAGTGAGCCAGCCATATAGGATATTTCTTGCCAAGCCCTGCTCCGTCAATGTAGTAGTTTAGCCATGTGTAGTTTGCATAAACACCTGCGCTGTAGCCAGACTTTATGATAGTGTCGCAAAAAGCTGTGCAAAGAGCGGTCTTTTGAGCCTTGGAAAGCCCTGCGCTGTCAAGTCTGCCAGTGTCATAGTCAACAGACTCGATATCGTAATAAACAGGCATTTGCAGAGAATATCCCTTTATCCTGTCAAGAACGAACTTAGCTTCTGCCTGAGCCTCGGCTGTGGTTATCGCCTGCGTGTAGAAGTATACGCCAACTTTAAGCCCTGCCTTGGTAGCTCCGTCAAGATAGGTCTTGAACTTAGGGTCTTCCACAAGCGTTCCTGCACTGCCATAGCCACGGTAGCCTACTCTTATGATAACGAACTCAACACCGCTGTTTTTGACCTTTTTCCAATCTATGTTGCCCTGATAATAGGAAACGTCAATGCCATAGACCTTTGAAATACCGCTGAATCTGTTTTGATGAGTAAGGCTGTCAGCCCCCCACAGAGCAGACATTGTCATAATGCCGTATGGATCGTTGTTTTCAAGATATTTATGATACTCAGGGTCGTCCTCAGTGACAGGCTCTAAAAGACCATCAGCCTCCATATTGCCTGTAGCATATTCAGGCTTTGATACCTGGATATCATTTGAAAGCTCACTTGACGCATTGCTTTTCTCTGCCGCATACACGAATGGAACAGACTGAGCCATTATTGCCGCTGACAAAACCACGCCAGTCAGCTTTGGAATAAATTTCATAATTTCCTCCCGTAGATTTGTAGGCAGAGTTAACATTTTTTCTGCCATTTTACACAATAATTTTTACACACCTTTTATTATAGCCCTTTTACAGCACATTGTCAAATTTGCGTTTATACAGATAAATACAATTCAGTAATTTTAAAGTTAAATCATTACACTTATTTTGAGATTTATGTAATAATAAGTAAATAAAGATGTTCATGATACACAAGATTAGGAAAGAAATTTTGTGTATCATGATATGCCTGAAATGGCACTGCAAGGTACAGTTAATGAGAATAATCAGCATTTTAGCTGGCATAATAATGGAGAAAAAAGAAAAGGAGAGCATAAAAAATGGATATATCAAAGCGAAACGCAGTTAGGATAGTGTCTTTCACAGCGGCTGTCGTGGGAGTGCTTGCGGTGAGAAATATACAACTTATGAGCAGTGAAAAAAGGGCGTTGCATAGTGTGAGCTACACCTATTCAAGAGCCATGGGCGACCTGTGCGACGCAGTAGAGAACGTTAGCGACACTCTTGAAAAGGAGCTTTACGCAGGCTCAGGAAAAATGCACCAGTCCCTTGCGGTGAAGCTTTACAGAGAAGCGTCCTCGGCAAAGGCGGCTCTGTCACAGCTTCCCATAGAAGAGCTGCAGCTTGAAAACACCTACAAATTTCTCTCACAGGTAGGAAACTACTCCATGGCAGTGAGCGAGAGGCTCATGAACGGCGAGGAGATAACAGACGAGGAGTATGAGAACATATCCTCGCTCTATGACTTTTCCAAAGAACTTTCCGAGGATATGTGGGAGCTTGAAAGCTCAGTGAACAGCGGTGAGATAGCCCTCACCCAAACAGGTTCACAGCAGAGCGACCCGCCCACAGTGACAGAGGGCTTCTCAGACTTTGAGGGAAGCTTTGAAAGCTATCCAAGCCTTATTTATGACGGCCCATTCTCAGACAATATCATGGAGCGTACCCCACGCATGACGTCTGAGGCAGAGAACGTTTCACAGACCAAAGCACTTGAACGCTGTTCCCTGGGGCTTAACATGAACTCCACAGTGTTCACAGATATCTCAGAGGTAGAGGGCAAAATGCCATGCTGGAGATTTTCAAACGAGGATAAGACGGTGGCTTGCGAGGTGACAAAGCAGGGTGGATATATCTCATATTTCCTCAAAAGCCGTATCAGCGAAAGCACAGAGCTTACAAACGAGCAGGGAGTAAAGGCAGCAGAAGATTTTCTCGATGACCTTGGCATACTGTCCATGAAAACCACCTACTATGAGAATATCGACAACGTTCTCACAGTGAATTTCGCCTACAACGACCTTGACGTGTGCTGTTACACCGACCTTATAAAGGTATCAGTAGCAATGGACGACGGTGAGATATTAGGCTTTGACGCAAAGGGCTTTTTGGTGAACCACTATGACAGAGATATCCCCGAAGCGGATATATCCCAAAGCCGAGCAAAAGAGAGCGTGTCCCCGCGCCTTGAAATAGTATCCGGCAGGCTTGCACTTATCCCTACCGACGGTTTGGAGGAGAAGCTGTGTTATGAGTTCAGGTGCAGGGCGGAAAACGGCAGGAACGTGCTTGTATATATAAATGCACAGACCGCTGAGGAGGAGCAGATACTCATTCTTGTGGAAAGCAAGTCAGGAACACTGACTGTATAAAGTAGGAGGATAAAAAAATGTCAGATTTCAGAAATTCAAAGACAAAGGATAACCTTATGAGAGCCTTTGCAGGGGAAAGTCAGGCACGAAACCGCTACACAATGGCGGAGGAAAAGGCAAGACAGCAGAAGCTTTATGTGCTTGCCGACCTGTTCAAATTCACAGCCGATCAGGAGAAAGTTCACGCAAAGATATTCTATGAGCATCTCAAAGAGCTGTCAGGAGAGAGCGTGTTTGTTGACGGCGGTTATCCTGTGGATATTTCGGAGGATATGTGTACCTTGCTTGGTATGGCAGACCACAACGAGCGTCAGGAATCAGAAGATGTTTACCCTGCGTTTGCTGAGGTCGCAAGGCAAGAGGGCTATGGAAAGATAGCGCAGGACTTTACGAATATCGCCAAGATAGAGAATGTTCACGGCAAGCGTTTTGCGGCATTTGGCAAGCTTATGAAAGAGGGAAAGCTGTTCTCTTCCTCCCAGTCTGAAACGTGGGTATGCTTGAACTGCGGTTATATCGTGGAGGGCACGCAAGCCCCTGAGAGGTGTCCTGTTTGCGGAGAAGCGCAGGGATATTATATCAGACTGTCAATGGCTTCGTGGGGAAGTAATTGTAACTGTGATAAATAGTGCTCTGTGCGGTGCGGCTGAAAATGCCGTGCCGCATTTGTATGTGAACTTGGGGTTTTGGCGAATTGGTTATCACGCAAACCTTGATAACCTTACAAACCTCGGTAGTTCGCCCGTTTCGTTCACCCACTCAACTTTGTAAAAGATCCATACCTTGGAACTTCCCCGAAACGGGACGTCGGAGGCGCCGTCCCCTACATTTTGGCTTCAAGTTCTACTGTCGCAAAATCGCTTCGCTCGGTGTTTTCTCTGCTTTGCATTGGCTTTTTTCTCTGTTCGGCTGTGTCATTCCTCACTCCTCACTTAATACCGCTCCGCTATTTGCATTATTCACAATTATATGTTATAATAAAAATAATTGCGATAAAACATGAAAGGACTTGTGATAATTGATATATCTTGATAATGCCGCCACCACAAAACCTTGTGATGAAGCTAAAGCGGCTGTAATGAAAGGCTTGGAGGTCTTCGGAAACCCCTCTTCTCTGCACAGAGCAGGTCTTGACGCTGAGCTTCTTGTTTCTGACGCTCGTGAGATCATTGCCGACGCTCTCGGTGTTACCCCCGATGAGGTCTATTTCACTTCAGGCGCTACTGAAAGCAACAATACCGCTATTTTCGGGGCTTACAAGGCTCACGGAAAACGTAAAAAGCGTGTTGTCATATCCTCTGTTGAACACCCTGCTGTGAAAAATCCTGCCCAGGAGCTTGAAGATATGGGCTGTGAGGTCATAAAGATATCCCCTGACGAGAACGGCGAGATAAACGCCCGTGATATCTTTGCCGCTGTGAACGAGGACACTTTCCTTGTTAGCTGTATGCTTGTGAACAATGAAAACGGCTACATACTCCCTGTGGAAAAGGCTTTTTCTATGATAAAGAAAAAATATCCTCAGGTGATTACTCATTGCGACTGCGTTCAGGGCTTTATGAAAATTCCTGTGAAAGCCAAAAAGCTGAATGCCGATATGATATCCCTCAGCGGTCATAAAATATACGCTCCAAAGGGCATCGGTGCGCTGTATGTGAAAAAGGGCATTCATATACCGCCTTTTATGCTTGGGGGAGGACAGGAAAAAGGCTTTCGTTCGGGTACTGAGTCAGTGCCGCTCATATGCGGTTTCGGTGCGGCGGTGAAAAAGCTTGTGCCGAATGTTTCTGCGAACTTTGAAAAGGCGGCTGATATCCAAGCCTATCTCATAGAAAAGTGTAACGAAAACGGCGATGTTTTCGTAAATTCACGAAAAGGCGGCTCGCCTTATGTCACAAGCATTGCCGTCAATGGGTTAAAGTCCGAAGTGCTTCTCCACTATCTTGAAAAGCGTGAGATATATGTTTCAAGCGGCTCAGCCTGCTCAAAGGGCAAAAAAAGCTCTGTGCTAAAAGAGTTCAGATATCCCGAGCAGAGCCTTGACTCCACTATCAGGATAAGCTTTAGTATCGACACCACAAAGGCGGATATCGACGCTCTTATGGAGGGCATAAAGTCTGCGCAGAATGACCTGTGCAAGGTAAGGTAAAACACGCAAACAAATGTTTTGTACTATTTATAAAGGGGAACGGCGAAAAAGGTCGCTTTTGACAGGTTTTTGACGAGGACTTTTTTGTGCAGTTTTCGTAAAGAAAGGATAAAATTTATGAAAGAAATCATTCTCTGCAAATATGGCGAGATAGCTCTGAAAGGTCTTAACAAATCAAGCTTCGAGAGCATGATGACAAAGAGCGTAAAAAGAAGACTTAAAAGCTGCGGACAGTTCAGCGTATCAAAGGCGCAGTCCACATTGTATGTTGAGCCACTTAATGATGACAGCGATGTTGACATGGCAGTGGAAAAGCTGTCGAAAATTTTCGGTATCGTTAAGATCTGTCGCTGCTGCGTTTTGGAAAAGGATATGGACGAGATACTCACAAAGTCACTTGACTATATCGAGGACGAAATGGAAACTGCGAGAACTTTCAAGGTGGACGCAAAGCGTTCAGATAAGAAGTTCCCATTCAAGTCCCCTGAGATATGTATAGAAATGGGCGGAAAGATACTTGAAAGATTTCCACACCTTAAAGTTGACGTTCACGATCCTGACGTTGTAGTAACAGTGGAGATAAGAGAAACGAACGCCTATGTTCACGCAGGCTCTATCGAGGGCGCTGGCGGAATACCTGTCGGCTCAAGCGGAAAGGCAATGCTTCTTCTCTCAGGCGGTATAGATTCGCCTGTTGCAGGCTATATGATGGCAAAGCGTGGTGCGATAATATCCGCTATCCACTTTGAAGCTCCACCGTATACTTCCGACAGAGCGAAGATGAAAGTTGAAAAGCTTGCCAAGATAATCACTGCTTACTGCGGTGATATCAACTTCTTCTGCGTGCCTTTTACGGAGATCCAGGAGCTTCTGAGAGATAATTGCCCTGAGGAGCTTTTCACTATCCTGATGAGAAGACTTATGATGGAGATAGCTCAGAGGATATGCGAGAAAGAGGATATACAAGCCCTTGTCACAGGCGAGAGCCTTGGTCAGGTAGCGAGCCAGACTATGTATGCAATGGTCTGCACAGACGCCGCTTGCCGTATGCCTGTATTCAGACCATGCGTTGGTATGGACAAATCTGAGATAGTGGAGATAGCAAGAAAGATAGATACTTTTGATACCTCTATCCTCCCTTATGAGGATTGCTGTACGGTTTTCACGCCAAAGCACCCTAAGACAAGACCAAATCTTGCAGACGTTGAAGCCGCTCAGAACGCTTTCGATTGGGAGCCTTATATCCAGAAAGCTATCGAGGGAACAAAGCCTTATCTTATCAAAAACGCATAGCGTATTTTCATGGCGTACACCCGTTGCATGGTGTCTGTGAAAAGGTTACAAACGGGTTAAAACTGTAACAGCTTGTAGCTTAATTGTACGCTTTTTTGTACCCGAATATTGTGTCTTTCCATGGTGAAAAATGCCGAAAAGCCCCGAATTTTCAGGGCTTTTCTTTGCGTCCGAAAGGGTGCCGAATGGGCTTTTTAATAATGAAAAATCAGTAATTTGGTAACAAAAGTGTAACATATGCTTGCAGAATTTGCTATTTACATTGGTTTTTGAAAATCGTCGAATTAACAAAATGGACAAAAAGAGCCGATTTTTTATGTGCAATATATAACTAAAAGGGGTGATTATTACTATGAAATTTGCTGAAGGTGACAAAGTGGTTACAGATAGTATTGACATAGTTACAAAAAGTGTAGTAAAATATATGATAAAGAGCGGTCGGAAGCTGTGTACTGCGGAAAGCTGTACAGGCGGAATGATAAGCCAGACGATCACTTCCGTTTCGGGAGCGTCGGAAATGTTCCTCGGCGGTGCTTGCACCTATACGGAGGAAATAAAGATGAAGCTTCTGAACGTGAAAAAGGAAACGCTGGAGCAGTATACTGTTTATTCTGAGCAGACAGCCAGTGAGATGAGCAAGGGTGCGCTGAAGCTTTTCGGTGCAGATTGTGCAGTGGCTGTTACCGGTATAGCAGGACCAAGCGGCGGCTCTCAGGAAAAGCCTGTGGGAACTGTGTATGTTTCAGTGAGAAGTCGTCAGAAAGAAATAGTCAGACGGCTGGAGCTTTATAAAGAATATGAGAATTTGGACAGAAGAAAGATCCGTATGCTTACAACAGAAACAGCACTGAGAATGGTGCTTGAGCTGTATGAACAAAAGGCGGAGGCTTGAAATAAATGTCAATGGCTAATGAAACAATGAATCTGTCCGAAAAGGACGATACAAACTTTTTTGTAAGAGTAGTAAGATATTTTATCCCGTGGAAGGGCGACGGAGCAGGAGAAGTGTTCAGAAAGATAGTGTTCATGTTCTCTATCGTGCTTTTCTGTGTTTCTCTTAATGAGCTTTCTGATTTTCTGAAAGCCGATGAGCAGGATCAGAGCTATATTCAGGAGATCGTAAATTACGAGCCTGACTTTAGCGATGACGTTGACCTGAGCAAGAATAACGGCTCAGACGATATTGACGTTTCTGACCCTGAGGCTTCAACGAAGGACAGAGAAGTCCAGGATTGGGCTAAGAAGCTTCTGAAAAGGAACAAGGACGTCGTAGGCTGGATAAAGATCCCCGGCTTTAAAAATTCCGCAGGTGATGAATATATAAACTTCCCTGTTCTTAAAGGCAAGGATAATGAATATTATCTTTACAAGAATATAGACAAGCAGTATTACGAATCGGGAAGCATTTATGCAGACGCTTGGTCTACCATAAATAAGGACGGGCAGTCTGACAATATCACGATATATGGTCATAACATGAGATATGTGGGAACTTCTTTTACTCACCTTACTGAGTATAAAAAGGGAGTGGATTTTCTTAAGAAATATCCTGTTATCGAGTTCAATACTATCTATGACAGCAACTGTAAGTATGTTATCGTGGGTGCGTTCGTGACGGGAATACTTGAAAATCAGGACGACGGAAAGCTCTTCAAATACTGGACTACCAGATATTTTGACGACGCTGACTATAAGTTTGACGATTGGATCTCAGAAGTGAGAAAGCGTTCGTGGTATTCAAACGATATCGAGTGTACAGCAGACGATAAGTATATATCGCTCTCAACTTGTACAAACGAAACTTCAAATCTCAGGTGGGTGATCGTGGCAAAGAAAATGACGGCTGACGATAACCTGGATCTTATAATAGATTCCTATAAGGACAAAGCAAATAAGGATATTTATTTTCCTAAATGCTGGAGAAACGTATACGGAAACAATAAGAAGTATTTCGGCTGGGATTATTGATGTTTATTACACCAAATCGGTGTAAAATAAATTTTAGCTGACGTCAAGCTCACGGACGGCAGTGAAGACGGTTTGCGTGCAGACGGTCGGAAAGGGTAATGTGATTAAAATGAAGCAGAAAAAAACTGAAGACAGCATAAAGCGAACAGCTAAGCCGTCGGTCAGGAAAGTAGGAACAATGCTGGGCAGCGGTGCGCTGGCAGTGCTGATGATAGGTACAGTAAGTATCTTTGCACTTACAAGCGGCAACAACGAGGCTCAGAAGGACACAAAAGCTGCAATAACCAACACTAAGACCACTTCTGTGACAGAAGCAGAAACTGAGAGAGATGAGACCTATACTTCAATGAACACCGTTACATGGAGAAAAGCGGGTATCAGCGAGTATAAAATGGCACAGGCAGAGTCTGAGACAACAACTTCCGCCAAAGCCACTACAACAAAAAAGACAGAAACTACTAAAAATGCAGCAAAAGAAACAAAGGTCAATAACGTAACAATGGTCGCAACTGAGATCGTGAACGTCAGAGAAAAGGCTGACAAGAACTCAGAGATAGAAGCTATCGTTGCAACAGACGAGGAAGTTATCGTTACGGCTGAAACAAGCGACGGTTGGTATAAGGTTACATACGGCGACTACAGCGGATATGTAATGAAGGACTATCTTAAAAAGGCAGAAGTAACAACAACTTCCGCTGCGAAGTCCGAAACTACAACAGCAGCTAAGAAGTCTGAAACAAAAAAGACTACGACAACAAAGGCTAAGACAACAAAGTCTGAAACAAAAAAGACAGAAACAAAGAAAGCAACAACATCAAGCTCAAACAGTTCTGTTATAAGCTATACAGATGAAGAATTTGATATGCTTTGCTACGTTCTTCAGGGCGAGGTAGGAAACTGCTCAGAGCAGAGCAAGATCGCTGTTGCAAATGTTATTATCAACAGAGTGAAAACAGGCAGATTTGGAAGCTCTATAAGCGACGTTCTTACAGCGCCAAATCAGTTCACTGCAATAAACGGCTATTACAGCGGCAGAAACAAGCCAACTCAGAACACTATTGATTGTGCAAAGAGAGCGCTGAACGGCGAGGATAATTCAAACGGTGCAGTTTATTATTACGCTCCACAGTATTGCGGCGGAAGCACAGCGGCTTGGTTTGAATCACTCACATTCTGCATGGAGCTTGATGGTCAGAGATACTTCAAGTAATATTTGAAGTTTTTGGCTAAAATGCTGATATTGTAGATGCAAAATTGTATATTATGCTGAAAAGTCAGGACGAAACTTAGCTTTGTCTTGACTTTTTTTCAGTATTTGATAAACTATTATTTAGGTATGCAGTGAGTATTTTGCTGCCATTGGGAATGTTTTGCGGTGTGACCGCTTGAAGGTAAGGACAGTGTCTTGACGATGAATTTGATGACAAAAAAGATATGTGCAAATGTCTGTGCAGCAGTAATGAGCATAACTGCCGTTGGTATATGCGGTGAGCTGCTGCTGGATAATAAAAGCGTGGGCGCAGAAAAAGCCCCTGCGGTGCAGGTCAAAAACGTTGAAGCTCAAAGCGTTAAGACCACTGCCGCTACTGAGGTCTATGACTTTGTGAAGTTCAAAAAGTCCTCTGTGGATAAGTATGATATGTCTTATGTTCAGCAGAAAAAGCAGGCAAAGACCACAAAGAAAAAGGCTTCAGCCAGTGAGTTTACTGTGGAAATGCCTGAGGATAAGGGCGAGTATTACGATATAAAGAACGACCCTGCTAACTTTACAGATACAAGAAGCGTCGCTGATGAGTATTATACTGTCAACGATATAATCTCAGGAAATATCGTCACTCTTAATGGTCATGAACTGCTCTGTCAGATAGTCAACAGCGAGATAGGCGGTGAGTGGGGCGAGGAAGCCATAAAGGCGCAGGCCGTGGCGGCTTATACATGGGTCAGATTTAACGATTCTATCGGTGCTATACCTACGGTGGGGCTTAAAAGCGGATATTCTTCAAAGATAGAAAGATGTGTAAATGCCGTTGAGGGTCAGACCGTTATGTATAACGGCAATATCATAAATGCAGTTTATTCTGCTTCAACAGCAGGTTATTCTACCACCAGCGAGGATATATGGGGCGTTTCTTACCCGTATCTCAAGCGTGTAAAGAGCGAGTTTGACGATAAAGATCCTAACTGGGGCATTGAAGCTACATATACAAAAGACGAGGTCAAGGAGCGTATCGAGAGCCAAACTGATATAAAGCTTTCCGACGACGTGAAGAACTGGTTTAAAATAGACTCTGCTTTCAGCGGAAAGTATATAAGCGGAGTGACTATCGACGGTCATACGAGCTGTACCTATGATGGCAGTGAAGCTAGGATAACAGGTATCACGCTCTGCAACCTCTTTGATGTGAAATCGAACGCCATGGAGATAAGCTATAAGGACGGTGTGTTCACTTTCAAGTCCTATGGCTGGGGTCACGGCGTTGGAATGTCGCAGTGGGGCGCTTGCTATTATGCCGAGGCTGGCTATACATATGATCAGATACTTACTCACTATTATGTGAATTGCTATCTTGGTCTGTCGGCTGTAAATGACAAAGCTGTAAAGAGAGGTCAGATGTCGCAGGACGAGATAGATAAGGAGATAAAGGATTCAGAGATAGTTGACGAGGGCGGAAACGCTTCAGGCGACAGCAAAGAGGACAGTGAGCCTGCACAGACTCAGCCGACCGAGAACGGCACTGTTACCACCGCTCCTGCTATAGAAGCACCTGATACTACAACAACTTCGCCTGACGTTCAGCCTGAGGATAATACCGCTACAGAGCAAAAAACAGAAGAAATATTATAACCGAAAGGGAGAATAAAAATGGGATTTTTTTCACCTAAGAATACACCTGAAAATGCAGTAAAGGCACAGATAGACGCAAAGCTTGCCTTTATAAACGATAAGTATACTGAGATAGGCAGATATGTCAAGCTCAGAATGGCTGACAAGATAGAAGAGCCGGAGGTGAAAAACCTTATTGCTCAGATAGACGCAACTCTTGAAGAACTGAAAAATCTTAATGAACAGCTTCTTACCATCAGAGGAATGAAACTTTGTTCCGGCTGTGGCCACGAGATACCAGTGAATATGGCGTTCTGCCCTAACTGCGGAACAAAACAGCCTGAAATGGCTCAGCCTGTTTATCAGCAGCCTGCTCATGGCGGTGCAGTTCCAATGGGCGCACAGCCTGTTATACAAAACAGTCAGGGCTATCATAATCACCCTGTTTCACCTGCTTATACTCAGCCACAGTCTAATCCTGTTTATGGCAATCCTGCTCAGCAGAATGTTCAGACAGCCGCTCCTATCCCTGAGCCTGCTGTGGCACAGACTGCTGCACCTATCCCACAGCCTGAAACAGCTCCTCAGCCTGCACCAATGCCACAGCCTGCTCCGGTGATAGCAGAAGCTCCGGTGCAAGAGCCTGCAAACAGCAGTTTTGTATTCTGTTCTCAGTGCGGCCACAAAGAGCCGGCAGGCGTTAAGTTCTGCTCAGAGTGCGGAATGAAGTTGTAATAAAAAAACTAAGGCAGCGCAGGATAATAAGTGCGTTGCCTTTTTGAGTAAGAAGTAAAAGAAGTAAAGGAAGATCTTTATGTCAGTGAATATTTCAAGCGAGCTTATGGATTATGATGTTATACTTGCTTCAGCGTCGCCAAGAAGAAAAGAACTGCTGTCATTGATGTGTGAGAATTTCAGGGTTATCCCCTCTGATTGTGACGAAAAAATACCGGAGGACGTTACACCAGAGCTTGCCCCTGAGTATCTTTCAGGGATAAAATGCAGATGTATCGCTTCGGTCTATGACCTGAGCGTTGTTATCGGCTGTGACACTGTTGTAATATGCGATGGGGAAGTTCTCGGTAAGCCTGTGGACGAAGCTGATGCCATAAGAATGTTAAAAATGCTGTCAGGCAAGACTCATCATGTTGTAACAGGCGTTACCCTTGGCAGAGGCTGTCGTTACAGTAGCTTTTCCGTTGATACCGCAGTGACTTTCAGAGAGCTTTCCGACCAGGAGATAAAAGCCTATGTGAAAAGCGGCGAGCCTATGGATAAGGCGGGGGCTTACGGCATACAAGGGCTTGGAGCACTTCTTGTGGAAAAGATAGACGGGGATTTTTATAACGTTGTTGGTCTGCCTGTGAGCAGGCTTGCAGAGGAGCTGCACGAGTTTTTGAAGAAGGTTCAGTCGAAGTAGATCTTCTTGTTGCTCTCCTGAGTTTTCGGGAACACTGTCACCTTGTCGTTTCCGTCAACTATGCAGAGAAAGACCTTGTCAGGTGATGAACAGCCTTGCTTTCTTATTTCGTTTGTGAGCCATTTTATCTCCTTGCCTGCGTATTTCAGGTTGTCCTCCATAATAACGCCGTCAAGGATAAGGTCGGTGCAAAGCTTTTCGTCCTGCTTCTCATATCCTAAGTCTTTTGGAGTGAGAGGTGCTTCTGTGGCACGTTCCATGAAAGAGATAGTGCCGTTGGTTTCCAGAATAGCGTAGTATATCTTTGAGATGTCGAAATAGCCTGACGTTCTTGCTCTTGAAAGCAGGTCATTCACATCAAGCTTGGCGGTCTTAAGGTTTTCGGGATATATTTTGCCTTTTTCAATAAGCAGGATAGGCTTGCCCGAAAGAAAATGTCGGCAGTGGATAGACTTCATCGTAAGCATAGACAACAGAAAGCCTGTCAGCCCGTAAAGCACCATTGCGATAACAGGCACGATAAGCTCGTCCATTTCCTGCGAAACAGCCATTTCAGAGGCGATAGAGCCTATGGTGATACCGTTGATGTAGTCAAAAAGCGTGAGCTGTGATATCTGCTTGTTGCCAAGAAGCTTTGATATGGCGAACATGACTATTATAGAACCTACAGTGGCAAGAATAGTGTGAGTGATGTTCATAGGTGTTTGACCCCTTTCAGAATATGCCCTTATTATCTGCATATGCGAACGTATTATTCTTCTGCCGCATATTATGACAGAGAAACGTTGTGAGCAGGAAAGGGCGGTATCAGTGGAAAACAGGGGATCGTGCTGCGGTCAGCAGCTTAATATAATGGCTGCGGCATTTGCAAATTATCTTGGCGAGGGTTTGAGCGTTGACCAGCTTGGGCTGCTGTCAGCCTTTTTGCAGTCGGTGGGCGAGTCGCTTGACGTTATCGCCTCCGCAAGGCAGCTTTGTGCAGGAAATGATAATAATATAGCAGATAATTGATACAGGAGCGTAAAATGGGACTTTTCAGAAAAAATAAAGGTACGCCCTTGAAAGAGCTTGAACGCTATCATGGGAAACGAGTTTCCTATGTGGTGGAGCGTGAAGGCGCAGATGAAAATGTTATCGGAAGAACAGGCGGAATATCTGTTGATAGTGAAAAGCTTGTGGTGGTGTGTGACGGACACGAGGTTTTCAGGTGCAGTACCGACGGCATAGTCTGCGCTGAGCTTATGAGCCACAACGGAGCGGATATAAAGGGCAGGGATATGACCACAGGGAAGCTTCGCCATATCGTTGTGCATTACGCAAACAAAAGGTGATATTTTTGCAAATGTACTCTCTTTGCACATAATTCTATCACATTGCAGTGGTAATATTATTACAGTCGGAAAGGAAAGACCGACAGTTAAAAAGACTTCATGATTGTTTTCTTCATATATTTTTTCTATACTTCCTTAATTGATAAAAGCCCGCACCTTGGTGTGGGTTTTTATTCTTGTATAATGTCTTAGAGAAAAATTCATTTTATTGCTGTTGACAATTCATATTTATGGTGATATAATGATTGTATTGAATATCAAAAAGGCTGTGACGAGAAAGGTGACGGTGCGAATACTTCGCAGAGAGCGGACGTTTGGTGAAAGTTCGCAGGGATAACGCCGTCAGGATCATCTCTGAGCTGATCCGCCTAAGCAGATGTGTTAAGCGGATACGGTCTCTCACCGTTAGAAAGAGATATGAGTGGCAGGCTCATTGGTCTGCAATCAGAGTGGTAACACGGAGATATTATGTCTTCGCCTCTAGTCAGGCGGGGGCTTTTTTTATTACATAGAAAAAAGAGGTTGTTTTTTATGCTTACATTGGATAAGGTTTTTGACGCTTCAAACGTGCTTAAAGAGGTCATCAGACCAACAGCGTGTATCCATGCGCCAAAGGTAAACCCTGATTGTGACGTTTATCTGAAAACAGAAAATCTTCAGGTAACAGGTTCTTTCAAGGTAAGAGGAGCTTATTATAAGATATCACAGCTTTCGGACGAGGAAAAGTCGCACGGCGTTATCGCCTGCTCAGCAGGAAACCACGCACAGGGCGTTGCTCTCGCCGCAACAAAGAACGGTATAAAGTCTATCATCTGTCTTCCTGACGGCGCACCTATCTCAAAGGTAGAGGCAACAAAGGGCTATGGCGCTGAGGTATGTCTTGTGCCTGGCGTTTATGATGATGCTTATGCAAAGGCTATCGAGCTTCGTGACGCTAACGGCTATACATTTATTCACCCGTTCGATGACGAGAACGTTATCGCAGGTCAGGGAACTATCGGTCTGGAGATACTAAGTCAGGTGGCTGATGCAGACGTTATCGTTGTTCCGGTTGGCGGCGGCGGACTTATCTCAGGTGTTGCATTCACTGTAAAACAGCTCAAGCCAAGCGTTAGAGTATACGGCGTTCAGGCTGAAGGCGCACCTTCAATGGTAAATTCACTTAAAGACGGCAAGATAGAGTGCCTTGAAAGCGTTCACACTATCGCAGACGGAATCAAGGTAAAAGAGCCCGGCGAGCATACCTTTGAGTATTGCAGCAAGTATGTTGACGGCGTTGTTACAGTTTCAGATGACGAGATATCATCAGCTATCCTCCACCTTATCGAAAAGCAGAAGCTTGTTTCAGAGGGCGCAGGCGCAACACCTGTTGCCGCAGTAATGTTTAATAAGATACCTGACATCAAGGGCAAAAAGGTAGTTTGCCTTGTATCAGGCGGTAATATCGACGTAACTATCCTTTCAAGAGTTATCAAGAGAGGTCTGCTCAAGTCTGGCAGATCTGATACTCTTACTATCCAGCTTGAGGACAGACCTGGTCAGCTGAGAGATGTTTCAGAGATAATCTCAAAGCTCGGCGGAAACGTTGTTTCTGTTCACCACGAGAGAGCAAGCGAGGACAGCGATATCACAGACTGCCTCCTCAGACTTGTTCTTGAAACAAGAAACTTCGATCATATCAGAGAGATAAGACAGGCTCTTACAGCCGCAGGCTTTAAGATAGTCAATAAGTAATTTTAAGACAGGAGTAGATAAAAATGGCAGAAGTTGTTTACACAAAGAACGCACCGGACGCAATCGGTCCATATTCACAGGCAATGAAGGTAGGAAACCTTGTTTTCACATCAGGTCAAATAGCAATTGACCCTGCAACGGGCAACGTTGAGGCAACAACTATCGAGGAGCAGACACATCAGGTTTGCAAGAACCTCACAAACGTTCTTGAAGCCGCAGGAACATCTATCGGCAAGGCAGTAAAGACAGTATGCTTTTTGAAGAATATGTCTGATTTTGCAGCTTTCAACGGCGTTTACGGTGAGTATTTCACATCAAAGCCTGCACGTTCATGCGTTGCCGCAAAAGAGCTTCCAAAGGACGTTCTCGTTGAGGTAGAGGTAATCGCTGAGGTATAATTTAGCATATCATCTTGTAGTGGAACGGCTGAATTTCTGTTTCACAGAAATGCGACGTCCCATTATTGTGGAGCTGTATTTCAAGTATTTCGGGCGGCATATGTCGCCCGTTGTTTTTCTGTAAAAAGGGGTGAGGAAAATAAGCAGTGAGTTTATAAAAAGCAAAATGCGGACGGTGAAAAAATTCTCCATAGCCTTTGCAAAGTGGGTCTTTATCGCCTGCGCAGTGGGTGTAATAGGTGGAATAATCGGCTCGCTGTTCCATATGGCGGTAAACTTTGCCACAGGCTTCCGTGAGGGTCATAGCTGGACATTGTATCTTATGCCGTTGGCAGGTCTGTTTATCATTTTCAGCTATCGTGTCTGCAAGGTGAACGAGGAGACCGGTACAAATCTTATCATAAGCTCTGTTCGTGGAAACATCAAAGTGCCGCTGCTTATGGCGCCTCTCATCTTTCTAGGTACTGTACTCACCCACCTTACGGGAGGTTCGGCAGGACGCGAGGGTGCGGCTTTGCAGCTTGGCGGAAGCATTGGCGCAAAGGCAGGCGAGCTTTTAAAGCTTGACGAAAAAGACTCCAGCCTTGTGATAATGTGCGGAATGAGCGCAGTGTTTGCCGCACTTTTCGGCACGCCTTTGACTGCGACTTTTTTCGCTATGGAAGTAATAAGCGTGGGCGTTATATACTATGTGGGTCTTGTGCCTTGCATAGCTTCCTCTCTTATCGCATATAAAATATCGCTGTTGGCAGGGCTTGCGCCAACAAAGTTCAACATAACAGGCATACCAAGGCTTTCCCTTGTGTCTGTGACCCAGATAGCGGCGCTTGCGGCTCTTTGTGCGGTGATATCCATACTCCTTTGCATGGTAATGGAGTTTTCACATTCAAGATTTCAGATGTATCTGCCTAACACCTATCTCAGGATAGCTGTAGGTGGCGTTGTGATCATTGCATTGACGTTGCTTGTAGGTACAAGGGATTACAACGGAGCGGGCGTAGACGTTATCGTGGCGGCTTTAGAGAAAGGTAAGGCGCACCCAGAAGCCTTTGCCCTGAAAATGCTTTTCACCGCCATAACTATAAATACAGGCTTCAAGGGCGGTGAGATAGTCCCGACCTTCTTTATCGGAGCAACTTTCGGCTGCACAGCCGCAGGCTTTTTGGGGCTTGACCCATCATTCGGTGCGGCTATAGGTCTTGTGGCACTTTTCTGTGGCGTTGTGAACTGCCCTGTGGCTTCCATACTTCTCAGCTATGAGCTTTTCGGTGGAAGCGGGCTTGTGCTTTTTGCGGTTGCCTGCGGAGTAAGCTATATGCTTTCGGGCTATTACGGACTTTATTCCAGCCAGAAAATAATGTACTCAAAGACAAAGCCCGAATATATCAACATAAATGCAAAATAAAAGAGAGCCAAAGCGGCTCTCTTTTTTTGTCTATTCACTCATTGTTATGCTCTCAAATTTGCCCCTTGTGACCTTGATGAGGTCTTTCGGAGAAAGCATTATCTGCGACCCGATACGTCCGCCGCTTATGATTATCTCCTCAAACTGCTCCGCAGAGCTGTCAACTACCGTCATGTACTGTTTTTTCATGCCAAGGGGTGTACAGCCACCACGAATGTAGCCCGTAACAGAGTTTATATCCTTCACATGGAGCATCTCGACCGACTTTTCGCCCACAGACTTTGCCGCCTTTTTCATGTCAAGCTCCTCTGCGATAGGGATAGCGAAAACATAGTAATTTCCGCTTTTTCCCACTGTCACAAGGGTCTTGAACGAGCTTTCATATGGCTGACCGAGCATATCTGCAATGTGTATGCCGTCGATAAATTCGTCGCACTCGTATGTGTTGACCTTGTATTTTACCTTATTTCTGTCAAGAATACGCATGGCATTGGTCTTGACTTCCTTATCCTTTGACATTTTTTATCGCTCCCAATAAAATATTGCCCCTATTTCTCCCTTGAAAGCTTCACAGTGTCAGCAATTATCTCGGCGCACATTTCGTATCCAAGCTTGCCGCTGTCAAGGCACATATCATAGCTTGAAATATCTCCCCACTTTTTGTTTGTGTTGGAGTTGTAATAGTCGGCACGTTTTTTGTCATACTTTTTGAGCCTTGCTTCCACCTCGTCCTCGGAGATGTTGTGCTTCTCTATTGCGCACTCCTGACGCTTCTCAAAGCTTGCATTAATGAAGACATTCAGCGTCTTGACTTTGTTTTTCAGTATAAAATCTGCACATCTGCCCACGATAACGCAGTTTCCCTTTGAAACAAGCTCCATTATTACCTCTGTTTCAGCGGCGAATATCTTCTCTGTTATAGGATACTCTTTCTCCTTTGAAAACAGATTTATCGGTGTTTTGAGAATGCTCAGAGCGGCTTCCTCGTATTTTTGTATCTCGCTCATTGCAATGCCGCTTTTTTGTGCCGCCATGTCGATTATCTCTCTGTCATAGCATGGGATACCAAGCTTTTCAGCAACAAGCTTACCGATAGTCGAACCGCCTGCGCAATAATGTCTGCCGATAGTGATAACTTTTATTTCAGCCATTTTCTGTTTCTCCTTTTGCAGTATTTTTTATTTTTTTGACGGGCTTCTGCCCTTTTATACAGTATAATATATTTGCTTGTTATTGTCAATAACATATTGGTTACACTTTGTTTAAGCTGGAGTAATAAAACTTCTCATAAAACGGAAAAGGACCGACCCTATGGTCAGCCCTCTTTCGTAGTAAGGAAAGTAAAATGAATTAAAACGAAAAATTCCTATTTATCAGCGTTGGCTTCTTTTATTTCGATATAAGCTTTCATAAGCTTGATAGCACCGTCAACGCCTGTTTTGGACGAGTTGATACAAAGGTCATAGTTCTTTGCTTCGCCCCACTTCATGTCGGTGTAATAATTATAGTATGAAGCTCTCCGCTTATCAGTCTTGCGGATAAAGTCCTCAGCTTTGTTTTTTTCAATATCGTATCTCTCAAGGATACGCTTTTTCTTTTCGGCAGTGTTGCCGGAAATGAAGAAGTCGATAATATTAGGCTCATTTTTCAGAACATAGTCAGCACAACGTCCTACAATAACACAAGGACCCTTCTTTGCAATGTTCTTGATAGTTTCAAACTGAGCCAAGAATATCTTGTGATTCAGCGGCATATCAGGATTGATCCTGCCGTCTGCACTTACAGGGTAATTACCCATGACCAGTGAGAAAAGAAAGCTGTTAGTATAGGACTCATCGTTCTTAACAAAAAGCTCTTGACATATACCGCTCTCTTTTGAAGCCATTTCCAAAAGTTCTTTATCATAGAAAGGTATGCCCAGATCATCAGCAAGCTTCTTGCCTATCTCACGTCCTCCGCTGCCAAATTCACGGCTGATAGTAATAATCGATCTCATAAAACATATCTCCCTTCTTTGATATATTCTTTTTAACGTACATTTATTATAGCATATTTTTTGTGATTTGTACATAAAAATCCGTAAAATTCTTGCACAAATTTATGTATTTTATATTGTGCATTTTGCGTACAAATATATTTAACAAATTCGTGACAAATACAAAGGCAATAAAAAAGCGGGACGAATGAACGTCCCGCTTGAAAATACTGAATTATTCAGCAACGTTAGCGTTTGCTTCCTTGATGATGTAATCAACAGCCTTCTGGTTCTCAGCAACGCACTCTGTCCATGTAGTAGCTCCGCCGCCTGTTACCATTGTAGCCTGGTTTACTGTCTGCATAAGTGTTGAAAGCTCAGCAGATACGCCGTCCTGGAAGTCAAATACAGGATTCTGTCTAGCCAGATCGTAAATTGTCTGACGCATCTCGACCATTTGGTCTGTCCAGCCGTAGTCGTTCTTGAGCTGTTCATTTGTGATGTTCTGTACCTCAGAGTTTGCAACCTTGCAGCAGTTTACGAACGCGTTGAAGCCGTCTGGGTTTGGAGCGTTCTTGCAGAGGAGATAGCCGTTTACGCCTGTAGATACATAGTACTTGTCAGAATCGTCCATTCTTGGCATTGGAACGAACATAACCTCGCCGTCCTTGACGCTTCCGAATGTCTTAGTCTTTTCAGGAGTATCCTCGAGAGCCCATGTGCCGATAGGAATGAACAGTGTGAGCTGTGAACCAAGACCTTCACCGTTAGCTCCGTCACCTCTTGTCTTCCAGTTGTTGCTTGATCTGTCGAATACAACGTTGTTCTTCTCAAGGTTGTACATAAGATCCTGAACTGCGCCAACTTCAGCCTTGCCCATGTTGTTTACAAGCTTGCCGTCCTCAAGACCGATAAGTGGATAACCGCAAGTATCGTTAAGAGCCTTGCCGTACCAGTAACCATCAAGAGCATATCTGTCAGCTTCAGAGTCTGCAAAGTCAAGGCACATCTCTGTGAACTTGCTCCATGTCCACTCGTCATTAGCATAAAGCTCAGCAGGATCGTCATAGCCAAAGTCTGATATTGTCTTTGTGTTGTATGCACAAACATACTGTGGTCTTACGTCGATAGCAGCTACATAGTGCTTGCCGTTGAATACGAATGAATCGTTAAGTGTCTGTGATGATGACCAGATGTCTGAGCTGAAATCAACTACATCGTCGATAGGCTCGAACATGGCCTTGATAGCGCCCTTAGGGAATGCGTCCATGTCGTCAGCAGGGAAGAAGTCAGGTGAGTCGTTAGCCATAACTGCCTTAGCAAGATCAGTATATCTGTTGTCCAAAGTTGTCTGAACGTACTCGATCTTTCCACCGTACTTAGTCTGGAAAAGTGAGATAGCAGGTGATTCTGACTTACCATCACTAGGGTTGATGTCATAGTGAGCCATCCACTTGATAGTCTTGTTTGAAAGCTCGATGTCAGGGAGCTTATCCTGAAGTGCATTTACCTGCTCCTTCTGATCATCTGTCATAGCCTTAGCTTCCTTCTTGGAAGATGAGCTGTCACTTGATGAGCTGCCGCAAGCAGCCATGCTGCAAGCCAGTGAAAGCGCACAAGCAGCAGCGAAAATTCTCTTTGCCATTTTCATTATAGTAACCTCCTTGATAATAGACGAATGTTCCTTACCCAAAACGTTCATCTGTTACGATCGACAAGCATTGTTACCCGACAACGCTTACCATAACGCTTATTTTTCGTCCTTACTAATGATAACAAAAAGTTTAAATTTAGTCAATCAGCATTTTGCAATATAAAGCTCAAGCGTTTTTGTTGATTATGACAAAGGTGTGTTGAATTTGTGTGAGTATTCGTTTTCAGAAAACGTTTTCGCAATTTCACTCATACATATTAATAAAAAGTTTACAATTGTTGTATACAGGTTTTACATTACCGTACCACCTGTCTTTTGTCAGCAGGTGAGAGATTGAATGTCCTCTTGCGACAGGGCAGGGTGAACGGCACGGTTTATGCCCATTGCAATGAGCTTTGCACAGTTTTCCGAAAGTTTGTCGGCAGTTTTCGGAGCGACCATGATGTTTTCGGAGCTTTCAGGTGCGGCCTGACCGAAAATGTGCTGTGCGGCAGTGCAAAGGTCTATGACCGTTGGCACGCCTATGGCAATGCACTTTACCCCGAGGGTCGAAAGCGAAAGCTCTTTTCGTGCGTTTTCGACTCCGCTTCCCGGAGAAATGCCGGTGTTGCAAAGCTGTATTGTCCTGCCAAGGTTGGTAAGTTCACTGCAAGCCAGTGCGTCAACTGCAATGACAGCCTGCGGTGTTACACGCTCCGCAATTGCTTTTACCTGCTCTGAGGATTCTATTCCCGTGTTTCCAAGCACTCCTGTCTGTATCACTGTGACCTCGCCCAGATCGTCAGTATCAATCTCTTTTGCAAGGCTTTTTATATGACGGGTAGCGAAGATCTTTTCAGCGGTAAGAGGACCAACAGCGTCAGAAGTCAGGGCATAGTTCCCAAGTCCTACTGCCAAAAAACGTTCACAACCACCGCAAAGCTCCCCTATGGCTTTTGCTATGACTTCTGCACGCTCACGAAAACTGTCGCTGTACATATCGAATGTTGAATCTGTGGCGGTAAGGGTGATGTATCTGCCGACAGGTCTGCCAAGCTTTTCGGCGGCTTCCTGTGTTTCTATGGTGATGTCCGTTACCTCAAGCCTAGCGTTTTCAATAACCTTGTTTTTGACTTTCACTCCCTGAAGCTTTTCCGCACCGCCTGCCTGAGAAAAGCTCTCCGTCGCCATATCCGTTCTAATGCTCATTTTATTCACCTTTCTGTGATATCGTGTAAGTTTTTGTGTGTTCCTACAATTTAGACCGCAAAATTTCTATATTTTTTTCAGTAAACCCCCTTGCAATTTCTTTTGAAATGTGGTAAAATATTTTACAAGGCTTGTTTAAAGGGCTTTCCGCATTTCCTCTCAGTCTGCGGATAGCTTGTGCAAATAAGTGCAAATTTATACAGAATGAGGGAGGTGTCGGTATGCCAAACATTAAATCCGCTAAGAAGAGAGTCAAGGTTATCAACACTAAGACAATGAGAAACAAGGCTGTAAAGTCTGATCTTAAAACTGCACTCAAGAAGGCTGACGCTGCTGTAGCTGAGAACGCAGAAAACAAGGAAGAAGTAGTAAGAGCTGCTATCAAGAAGGTAGATATGGCTTGCACAAAGGGCATTATGCATAAGAATGCTGCTGCAAGAAAGGTATCACAGCTTGCTAAGAAGCTTGGCTAATTTTTCAAAGTAGCTTACAAGACCGTTCCGAATGGGGCGGTCTTTTTTGTGTATTGATCTGTACTATATAAATAGTATACTTTGTTGGTCGTAGTTGACTTTTTGGAGCTGTTATAGTATAATTGAGTTGATAATAATGCAGGGGAGGGATTTTATGACGTATCGAGTTGGGAAATATACGCTGCCTGAATACAGTGTGCTTATGTCGGTGTATGACCGTGAGCTTCCTGAGAACCTTAACGAGAGTCTTGAGTCTATGCTCATGCAGTCATATCCTCCCTCTGACTTCGTGCTTGTGTGCGATGGCAAGCTCACCTGCGAGCTTAATATCATCGTGAAGTCTTTTCAGGACGAGTTCAAGCATATTTTCCATATCGTTCAGATAGACGAGAACGTGGGCGTTGGAAAGGCTTACAACGAGGGCATAAAGGCGTGTAAATGCGATTATATCGTGAAAATGGACAGCGACGATATATCTCTCCCTAACCGCTGCTTGAAGCAGATGACCCTTTTTGCGGTGAAACCTAAGCTTGATATCATCGGCACATATGTGGAGGAGTTCGACACTGACACCGACGAGGTAGTTTCGGTGAAAAAAGTGCCTGTCATGCATAAGGATATCGCTTCATATTCCAAACGACGCAACCCTTTCAACAGGCAGTCTGTGGCTTTTCGCAAGTCCTTTGCGGAAAAGATAGGCGGTTACAGTGACCTTAAAATGTGCGAGGACTATGAGTTTATCGCACGAATGTTACAGTATGGTGCAAAGGGGCAGAATATACCCGAGGTGCTTGTGCGCTACCGCATAGATGAAAATACTGTAGATACACGCAAAAGCTGGGAGCATACAAAGGCTTTCATTCGTGTGAGGTGGATAATACACCGTTCAGGGTATACGGGCTTCCGTGACTTTTTCATGCCATGCGCTCTGCAGCTTGGTTTATTTATTTTTCCCAGAAAATTCACCCGTTGGGTATACAGAACGTTTCTCAGAAAATAATATTTTTTATATATGAAAATATGAACCTAATGCCGTGTGGGTTCATATTTTTTAGTTCAAATAAAAGTAAACGTTATCAATTTTGAACACGATGTTAAACATTAAAAATGGCTATTGACAATGATTTTTTATATGATATATTTAAAAGTATGGAATATAAAGCCTAAAGGCGATAGCTTTGCAAAACTTGGCTTTATAAAAATTTGAATATTTTAATTATTAATGATAAGGAGAACATTATGCGTGAAATAATGAAAAGAACAGTTGCTGCCGCTATGGCAGTGCTTATCGCTTGTGCGGCAGCAGGCTGCAGCAGCACAGGAAACAGCAGCTCAGGCAGCTCGTCAGCAGGTGAGACTACCACTACAACAGCTCCTGTCGTTGAAGATATGGGCAACATCGATCTTTCAGACGTAACAACAGAGTATGACGTTCCTGAGGATTTCAGCTACGAATCCGAGGCGGAAAAGGGAACTCTTTCGGGAGGTGCGGCAGTGCTTGATAAGAATTTTCTTGGTAAGTTTTCTGGCGATGGCTTCGTTTCCATAGGTTCATCGGGAGATATGGTGGAGTTCGAGATAGATTTTCCTGCAAAGGGAAGCTATAATATTACTCTCACAATGGCAGCAGACGGCGAGGGTCAGTCGAATCTTATCACTGTCGACGGTGCGGCACTCACGAACTTCACATCGACCACAACAGAATTTGGCGACACTGTGGCTGAAAACGTGCTTATCGACGAGGGTACTCATAAGATAGGCATAAAGGGCGACAATGGTCATATCTATATCGACAGGATAAAGATAACCCCAGCTCCTGCTATCGACCTTTCACAGTATGAGGTATCAAATCAGCTTTCAAACCCTAACGCTTCTGACGAGGCAAAAAGACTTTATAACTTCCTTACGGACGTTTACGGAAAGTATACTATCTCAGGTCAGTTTTCAGGAGATAACGAGGGCAAGGACTGCCGTGAGTTCAAGGAGATAAAGAAGCACACAGGCAAGACGCCTGCCATACTTGGTCTTGACGTTTCAAACCTTTCAAACAGCGCACTTTCACATGGCGCAGGCGGCGGAGATATGGTGCCTTTGCAGGCTATGGATTGGTACAACAACGAAAACGGAATAGTTTCACTTTGCTGGCATTGGTATGCCCCTGATAAAAACCTGGAAAAGAACGGCGGAGCATGGTGGCAGGGCTTCTATTCTGAATACACAGACTTCGACCTTGCAAAGGCTCTCAGCGGTGAGGACAAAGAGGGCTACGATTCTATCATAGCAGACCTTGACCATATGGCAGGGGTACTTAAAGAGCTTGCAGACGCAAACGTGCCTATACTTTGGCGACCTCTCCACGAGGCGGCAGGCGACCCTAAGTATCCTGGCAACGCATGGTTCTGGTGGGGTTCAGCAGGAAAGGACGCATACATTCAGCTTTGGCAGCTCATGTATGACAAGTTCACAAACGAGTATGGTCTTAACAACCTGATCTGGGTATGGAACGCACAGAATCCTGACTGGTATCCGGGTGATGAGTATGTCGACATCATGGGCTATGACTGTTATCCTGCAGAGCAGGACAGCTCTTCACAGAAGTGGTATTATGACCTTGTGAAGTCAAGCACATCCACAAAAAAGATAATTGCAATGACGGAGAATGGCTCGATGTTCGACCCTGACGGAGCATTCAACGACGGCACACGCTGGGCGTGGTTCAGTACATGGAACGGCGAGTTCTGTATCAAGGATAAACAGCTTTCGGATCAGTACACCACATTTGACGAGTGGAACAAGATCTATAACAGTGAAAGAGTTCTCACCCTTGACGAGCTTCCAAACCTGAAATGCTATCCAATGGATACTGAAAAGTATCTGGAGGAGCATAAGTAAATTCGGATAAAATAAAAACTGCGGACGGCAAAATGCTATCCGCAGTTTTTTGTTGTGTAGAGGACATCTTAATTATTGTTCTGCCCTATATTATTTTTTTATCAGCTATAAATATTCAGTATGCAAGGTGCAATATAGATCACTATCATCACGATAGCTCCCGCGCCGATAACAGCCACAAGTGCAGCGGCTTCCATAGTTTCTCCGAATTTCAGCTTCTTTCTTATAAGGAGATAGCCCACTGTCAGCACAATGCCTGCGATAGTCAGTGCAAGACCTGCATAAAAGCCCTTTGGCACGCTTGTTACAGTTATTGTGTTCTCGCCCTCCTGCAAGTCAAAGCTTACAAGGTCACCGAAAACCTTGTCATATGAAACAGCCTTGCCGTTGACCTTTATTTTCAGACCCTCCTGATATGGTATCTGAAGCACACATTTCTGTCCTGCCTTTGCGTTCACACTTCCTGAAAGCTTGCCGTCACTGTCTGTAAGACCGGCGGTCTTAATCTGTTCAAGTGCCTTTTCAAGCACATTGTGGTGAAGCCCGAAAACGCCATAGGAACGGCAGCCTGTGATGTCTTTCTTCAAGGTCACACGCACGTTGACGTGTTCATTTTCAAATTCCCCAAGCTTCAAAAGCCCGTTGCTTGACTGCGACGGATAATCCATCTGCATTACCTGACCATTCACTGTTACCATGAAGCTTCCGTTTATATCCTCGCTGAGGCTGTTTGAAAGCTTGTCGAAGCAGTCAAAATAAAGTGTCTGCTTGTCTGTCACATCTATGCTGTAGTCCATGTAGGCTACATCGCTAGTAGTAGTGAGGGTGTAGTTCGGCTTAAAGTTACTGTCGTCCTGCACACCATAGATCGTGGTGTATTCGTAGTCTGTGATAAGCTCGTCACCGTTGCCGCCGAAAAGCTGTTCAAAAAGCTTCTTCTGAACGTTGCTTCTTGTGCCTGTGGAAAGCTCCCCGCTGCCGCTCAGGTCAGCGTTGGTCACAATGCCAAGGGGGAGATAGTATTCTGTCGGCACTATCTCGTAGGTATCGTTTGAATATACAGCGTCAGCCGAGCCTGTACTTTTTTCAATAAGATATTTTACTGACAGCAAAGCGTCAGTAAGCTCCGTTCCGCCATATGAGCCTACCTCCATCCAGTAAGAGGAGTAACCAAGCTGTTTCATCATGTACATATAATCACGGCTTGTGAGGGAGGTGTAGTGGCTCAGGGAATTGTAGCCCATTGAGCCGACCAGATTGACCTCGAAAAGCTTGCTTGCGGTCTTTACTCTGTAAAAGCCCTCTGTTTCGTCAAGTCTGTCTGAAAGATCCATTATCTTCTGATGATTAGCCGCACGGAGAGTATTGTTCATGCTTGGGGATACCATATAAATGTTCACGTTTGCGTATGACTCAGCCGCAACAAACATTGCGAGGAAGACAGCAAATATCTTCTTTGATATCCAGCCCTTTTTGTGCAGCAGAACGATAACAGTATAGAAAGCCGCCGCCACAATGAAAAATTCAAGGCAAAGCTCAAAGGCGGTGCTGTCCTGCCAAAGACTTTTGGTGTATTTTGACATTCCGTCACGATTGTTCTCAACAAAGCCCTCAGAGAAGTTGTAAAAGCCGTAGATAAGTGCCGCAAGTATCAGGAAAATAACAAAGTGGTCGCAGTTTTTCTTTCCTTTTGCCACTGCGTTTTCCGATGAAAGAAAATATCCTGCACAGATAAGTGCAAAGAATATGGTAATGAATGCGTATCTGCATGGGAACGACATATAGCTTCCCGTGTGCCACATAAGGTTCGCAGGTTCTATTAAAATAGGTACGAGCATCAAAAAGAGCATTATAAGGTCGGTGTTAAGACGCTTGCTGCGCTTTTTGCCGTCAAGAAGAAACACCGCAACTATCACTATCACCGAAGCCGTTGACAACAGCAGGCAGAATGTGGTGTTGTAGTTTGTGATGAATGAGGCGGTTTCGAGCTGTTGGATAACTGATTTAGAACGTCCGCTTGACAAGAATTGCAGGAAGCATGGTATCCATACCACCGCTGAAAGCAATGCGCCAAGGAGCGAGCCTATAACAAATCTGCATGGAACGTCTTTGTATTTTTCCTCCTTGCGGTAACGCCAGCAGCAAAGAGCCATGAAAAGCAGTATGAATACAACTATCATGTAGCTGATGTAGTAGTTCACTATCATCATAAGTGTGAGCATGACAGTGTATGGGATAATGCGCTTTTTCTCGAAAAGCTCCCTGAATGCCACCATAAGAAGAGGGAAAAGATACATCATGTCAAGCCATATGTTGTTCTGATAATAGAGCATTCCATAGCCGCAGAATGCGTATATGACGCTGAGTACAGCGCCAATGTAAGGATCGAGCTTTTTTTGACAGGAGCGGAAATATATCTGCGCTGTTACAGCCGCTGTCATCATTTTAAGCACTGTGAGAATGTTCACAAGGTAGATGATGTCAGCCTTGTCAACAAAAAGCACAAGCAAGGTGTAGGGGCTTGCGATAAAGAAGAAGAAAACGCCCCACAGGTCCATTCCTCCTGCATTGTGGAAGTTAAGGAACATTCCGTCCTTGCCTGTGAAAATATCCTTGAAGTCGGTGAGCAGAGGTATCACCTGCTGTGACATATCGCACCATGATACAGTGCCGTCACCGAACGGGTAAAGCCCATGCCGATAAAAAGCAAATCCCATTATGAGCAATACAGCCAGAGGCGGGATGATAAAAGGCAGAGCTTTTTTTAACTTATCCATTTTGTTCAGTCCTCCATACATAACATAGTTTTTATATTTTTCTTTAAAAAAACATTATAATTATACTCCATTAAGAGCCAAAAATCAATATTAAATAAGCCAACTTTAGGCTTCGTATGATGAAAATTATGTGAAAAACATGGTCTGATGTTGATTTTTTTGCAGGGAGGTGCTATAATAGGCTAGTGAAAAGGCAGAAATGCCATAATGATGATCGAAAGGACGATAAAAAATGAAACTTAAAAAGCTATTCAGAGCATTGGCTCTTTGCACAGCAGGCGTGCTTGCCTGCGCAATTCTTACCGCTTGCGGAGATAAGGGTGACAGCTCATCACAGACCTCTGCGGCTGACACTGACAAGAAGTTCGTTATCACGCTTTACGCCAATGACGCACCTATCACCTGCGAGAACTTCGAGAAGCTGGTAAAGGAAAAGTTCTATGACGGACTTACTTTCCATAGAGTTGTAGACGGCTTTATGGCACAGGGCGGTGACCCTAACGGTGACGGCACAGGCGGAAGCAAGGAAACTATCAAGGGCGAGTTCTCGGCAAACGGCGTTGAAAACAAGCTGAGCCATACAAGAGGCGTTGTTTCAATGGCAAGAGCCAACGATATGGACAGTGCTTCAAGCCAGTTCTTTATCTGCTACAGTGATAAGGATACCTTCCTTGACGGACAGTATGCGGCTTTCGGCATGGTAACAGAGGGCATGGACGTTGTTGATGACTTTCTTAAAGTTGAGAGAACAACAGGTTCAGACAACGCACAGTCAAAGCCTGTTACGCCTATCACTATCGTAAAGGCTGAAATGATAGATGATGACGCAGACGGCAACCACAGAGTTCAGTTCACAATGGATTTCTAAGCTGATTTTCACAAAGAGGTGTCCCCATTGGGTGGATACCTTTTTTGTTTACTAAAATGGTTTGGCAAAACAAAAAATTCATAATTTATATATCAAATCACTGATAAAAGCTATTGCAAAAAGCCGTGTGTTCAGTTATAATATATGATATAGGTTTATGCACAGTCGGTATCGTAGGGCTGTCGCTATTAATTTTGAAAGGAATGTATGTTATGAAGAAATTTGCAGCAGGACTTATTGCAGTGGCAATGAGCGTTACAATGCTTGCAGGCTGCGGAGTGCCTGCTAATACAGTTCACAGCGTTGACGATCTGGAGGGCAAGACTATCGGTGTTCAGCTTGGAACAACAGGCGACATCTATGCCGAAGACGTTAAGGACGCTAAGGTAGAAAAATACAACAAGGGCGCTGACGCTGTTCAGGCTCTGAAGCAGGGCAAGATAGACGCTGTTATAATCGACGCTGAGCCTGCTAAGGTATTCGTTGAGAAGAATGACGATCTTGAAATACTTGACGAGCCTTTTGCTGAGGAAGAATATGCTATCGCTATGAAGCTTGACAACACTGAGCTTCAGACAGCTGTCAACGGTGCTCTCAAGGAGCTTAAGGCTGACGGAACGCTTGACGCTATCAAGGCAAACTACGTTGGCGAGAACGCTGGCAAGAACCCATACAAGTCCCCTGATAATGTTAGCAGAGATAAGGGTACGCTTGTAATGGCAACAAACGCTGAGTTCCCTCCATACGAGAGCAAAGAGAACGATAAGGTCGTTGGTATCGACGCTGATATGATGCAGGCAGTTTGCGACAAGCTTGGTTATGAGCTTAAGATAGACGATATGGCATTTGATTCTATCATCTCAGCCGTTCAGTCAGGCAAGGCAGACGTTGGCGTTGCAGGCATGACAGTTACACCTGACAGAGAGAAAAACGTTCTTTTCTCTGACACTTACACATCATCAAGTCAGGTAATAATCGTAAGAAAAAAATAATTTTTCACACTTCGGCTGTCGTAGAGCGGCAGCCGAAATTATTTTGATAAAGAACAGGAAGTGCTGAATTGAACAAATTGATCGACGATTTCCAGCAAAATTTTTTGGACGAGAGCCGTTGGCATTATCTAACCAATGGTCTTAAAACAACACTTATCATAACCTTCTTTGCGGTCATACTTGGCTTTGTGTTGGGATTTCTTGTGGCTATAGTCCGCTCTACTCATGATAAGACAGGCAAAATGAAGATACTCAACGCCCTTTGCAGAGTGTATCTTACAGTGATAAGAGGAACTCCTATGGTAGTTCAGCTCCTTATAACATATTTTGTTATTTTCGGAAGCGTGAACATAGACAAGACTCTTGTGGCTGTGCTTGCATTCGGCGTGAACTCAGGTGCATATGTGGCTGAGATAGTCCGTTCAGGTATCATGTCAGTTGATAACGGTCAGTTTGAAGCAGGAAGAAGCCTTGGCCTTAGCTATCGTCAGACAATGATATCAATAGTTCTTCCGCAGGCTTTTAAAACTGTTCTGCCTGCCCTTGCAAACGAGTGCATAGTTTTGCTTAAAGAAACCTCTGTTGCAGGATATATCGCAATTCAGGACCTTACAAAGGGCGGAGATATAATCCGTTCTCAGACGTTCTCGGCATTCATGCCGCTTATAACAGTTGCACTTATTTACCTTATAATGGTAGTTGTGCTTACTCATCTGGTAGGAAAGCTTGAAAGGAGGCTGTCGCAAAGTGATAGACGTTAAACATCTCAGCAAGTCTTTCGGCGAGGTCGAAGTGCTGAAAGATATAAACGAAACTATCGACAAGGGCGAAAAGGTCGTTATCGTTGGTCCGTCAGGCTCAGGAAAGTCCACCTTTCTCCGCTGTCTTAACCTTATGGAAAAGCCGACCTCAGGTGATATATTCTTCGAGGGCGAGAACATCACTCAGGCGAACGAGCATGAAATGAACAAGCTCAGACAGAGAATGGGCATGGTTTTTCAGCATTTCAACCTCTTCCCACATCTTACAATAAAAAAGAATATCACTCTTGCCCCTGTGAAGCTTGGGCTTATGACAGCCGAGGAAGCCGACAAAAAGGCGGAGGAGCTTTTGGAAAGAGTTGGTCTGCCTGATAAGGCTGACGAATATCCTTCAAGGCTCTCAGGCGGTCAGAAGCAGAGAATAGCCATTGCACGTTCACTGGCGATGAACCCTGAAGTAATGCTTTTTGACGAGCCTACTTCTGCACTTGACCCTGAAATGGTGGGCGAGGTGCTGGAGCTTATGAAACAGCTTGCAAACGACGGAATGACAATGGTTGTCGTTACCCACGAAATGGGCTTTGCAAGGGAGGTCGCTTCGAGAGTTCTGTTTATGGCAGACGGAAAAATACTTGAGCAGAACAGGCCGTCAGAGTTCTTTGCACACCCTGAAAATCAGCGTTTGAAAGATTTTCTCTCAAAAATTATATAGAAGTCAACACCGCACAAGGGGCGACTATCGTCTTTGTGCGGTGTTTTTTTGTTTGCAAAGTGCGAAAATGCTTGACATTATGGGCGTTATGGTCTATTATTATTTTATACGACTTTATTTTAATAGGAGATATATAAATGAGTTTAAAAAACGCTTTCACCATTATTTTCGGCAAGCTTATGGTAAAAACTCTGCACCTGCTTGGCAGGGACGCAGGCAACTTTCCGGGGCTTGTGCTGTGGACTATAAATAAAGACTGCCTGAAGGCTTTCAAGGTGGATTGCCCTATCGTCGCTGTCACAGGCACCAACGGCAAGACCTCTGTTACAAACTATCTCAGCCATATTTTTGCAAGCGGTGGAAAGAAGATAATAACAAACCCGGAGGGTAACAATCTCGATACAGGAATATGCTCACTTTTGCTCAATCACTGCGATATGAGGGGCAGAGTCCATGCCGATTATCTCGTGCTTGAAACTGACGAGTCCCACGTTCCTGTGGTCTATTCAAAGCTCAATTTGCAGACCCTTGTTCTGCTGAATTTCTTTCGTGACCAGCTTGACAGAAACGGCGAGGTGGAAACGCTCATACTCAAGGTGAAAAAGTTCCTTGAAACATTTGAGGGCAACGTTGTTCTCAATGCCGATGACCCTAACGTGGCAAGACTTGGGCTTGCTAACCCTAATAACAAGAATATCCACTATTTCAGCGTTGACAGATATCAGGGTGCAACGGACAAGCCTTATGAGGTGGGCGAGGGCAAATTCTGTCCTTTCTGCGATACTGAGCTTGTTTATGACTATTATCAGTATTCACATATCGGCAAGTTCCATTGTCCAAAGTGTGGTTTTGGCAATATCGAGCCTGAGGTGGAGATAAAGAACGTTGACCTGACTGTTCCGTCCTTTGAAGCAGACGGGGAAACATATAAGACCGCTCATAACAGTATCTATTATATGTATAACATGGCGGCTGTCTATACTGCCGCAAAGCTCTATAATTTTGATAAGGCTATATTGCATGACACTTTCGAGCATTTCGAGGTGAATAACGGCAGACTTGAACGCTTTGAGGTTGACGGCTCTAACCTCCTTGTGAATCTTGCCAAAAACCCTGTTGGCGCAAACATGACCCTGCGTGTGATGAACGAGCAGGCAGGCTCAAAGGAACTGCTTTTTGTCCTTAACGATAACCTTGCAGACGGCCATGACGTTTCTTGGATATGGGATATAAACTTCTCCGTGTTCAATAACGTTGACCGAGTTGTGACTTCCGGTACAAGAGCATATGATATCGCCATAAGAATAAAATGCTCAGGCTATGACCCTGACAAGATATTCGTTTATCCTGATCTTGACGAAGCAACAGCGTCACTCTTCTCCACAAAGGGAGATAAGTTCGCCATAGCCAATTATACTGCTATCCAGCCGACAAGAGCCGCAATAAAAAGATATAAGAGTCTGAAAGAAAACGGGGAGGAAAAGTAAAATGGAAAAGCTGAAAATTCTTCATATGTATCCTAATATGCTTGACCTCTATGGCGACAGCGGCAACGTTGAAGTGCTTTCTTACCGCTGTAAAATGCGTGGCATAGAACTTGAAGTTTCAAAGCATCTTATTGGTGACAAGGAAACTGATTTCACCCAGTATGATATCATCTATCTTGGTGGCGGTGCTGACTTTGAACAGCAGATACTTGCCGATGACCTTGTTTCCTGTAAGGACAGTATCATGGAAGCTTATAAGGCAGGAACGTTTTTCCTGATGATATGCGGCGGCTATCAGCTCATGGGTCAGTATTATAAGGACTCAAACGGTGAGAAAGTGCCTGGACTGGGGCTTTTTGATTACTATACTGTGGCGTCTACCGATAAAAGATGCAGATGTATCGGTAATATCGTTATAGAGGCTCAGCTTGACGGAGAAAAATACAAGGTCATAGGCTTTGAAAACCATGGCGGACAGACCACCAACGTCAAGTCGCCCTTCGGAAAAGTCCTTTCAGGCAACGGCAACGAGTTTGAAAGCAGTACCGAGGGCTATATGGAAAAAAGCGTTATCGCAACCTATCTCCATGGTCCGCTTCTGTCAAAAAATCCAAAGGTCAGCGACTATGTTATTTCATACTGCATGAGCCGTAAGCTTGGCGAAAAGTATATCCCTGCACCTATAAACGATAAGCTTGAAGAAGATTGCCGCAAACAGCTTTTTGAGAGGCTTGGTGTGTAAAAATGTTTTCACTGTTCAGAAAGAAGCAGGCTCAGAGCGAGCCGCCTCTGAAAAAGAAAATAAAGGATATGAAGTGCAGAAAAATAAACTACGTTGACGAGGACTTTGATACCCTCGCTTCGGAAATGTCTGCCGACCCGAAAGCTATTCTCAGGCTCAAGCCTGTGAACTATTATGCCATAAAAAATAAATATATTATGGGAAAAGTTTATACGTCTGAGGACTATCAGGAGAACTATGTGCAGTTTTTCAGATACGAGTATGACCACGAGTGCGGAAAAACTGATATCTATCCCCTAAGTGCAGAGCTTATGTCAAAGGCTCTTGCAAAGGTGGGCATAATAATAGACCTGAAAGCCCTTGCCAAAGACCAGTGAGGAAACGAAAATGGCTTCAAAACTTGACGAATTTGATATGAAAGCCCCTGTGGCTGACCTGCTTTATCCCTCTGTGGAAAAGCACAACGCAATGAAAAAAAGAGCTGCCGCCCTTGAAAAGCTCCCCAGAGCGTTTGTTGACAATCTTGAGCTTGAAAAGGTGGCTGATTTTATCACGCCCCATTACCAGTATCGTGTAATGAGGCTTTTTTGTGAGGTTTGCAACGATGAGGAGGTAATAAACTACCGCCTTGATATCCTTGATGATTTCATAAGGCTTCCGTCATTGTCTGCCACCATACGCAAGGTGATAAACGTCATGGTGGAAAATGACAGAAAGAACATCTATAATCTTACTACTCCCGACAGCTTTTCACAGCTTGATGATGCCATAAGCGGTTTTGACGCTTACATACAGTGCATGGAGATAATGCACGATTTTTATGGAAAAATGAAAGACAAGATATGCTCAGAGGGCGTAAAAAAGCTTTTTGCGTTCTTTGAGGAGCATTACGGTGACAAGCATTATATATCCCTGAAGGGTGAGATAGAGAAGCTTAAAAAGGCACTCTATGACCGCATACGAAGCGTTACAGTCGCTATAAACCTTGATGAAAGGCTGGTTCCTGTTTCAGCAGGTATTATAGAGCTTTCAAAAGAGCGTTACGATATAAAGCCGTCCCTTGTTGACAGGATACTTTACCATGGGGCAAAGTTCAACGATAAGGCTGTTGTGAAAAATCTCAGAAAAAAGTATAATGACAGCGAGGTGTCTGACGATAAGCTTATCAACACTGTGGATAAGACCCTTTTTGACGAGCTTAGCGATCTTACTGATACTTTTGTGAAAATGATAGATAAGGTGCTTGCTGAGTATCAGAAAGCAGGCATTGCCGATATGCGCTATATAGACTATCAGCTTGAATACTACATGGGCGCAGTGGCTGTGATAGAAGCCTGCGAAGATCAGGGGCTTAAAATGTGCCGTCCGAAAATTCTTCCTGCAGGTGAGAGAAAAGCCGTCATAAAGGATATCTTTGACCCTGTTTATTTCCGTGAAGCCAGGATATATAATCTTGACCACAAGGAGAAAAAATCCGTTGTCACAAACGATATCACCATGGGAGGTGACAGCGAGGGCTTTTATGTGCTTACGGGTGCAAACAATGGCGGAAAGACCACATTTCTCCGTGCGGTCGGTCTGTGTCAGATAATGGCGCAGACAGGACTTTATGTGCCTGCTTCATACTGTGAAATTTCCCTTGTGGACTATATCTACACTCAGTTTCCACAAGAGGAAAAAACAGGTATTGACACAAGCCGTTTCACCACAGAGATAAAAGAGTTCCGTGAAATAAGCGACACTATCACAGCGAACAGCCTGCTTCTTATGAACGAGTCTATCCAAAGCACAACCCCCAGGGAGTGCGTTGAAGTTGCCTGCGAGCTTTTGAGGATATTCTGCAAAATGGGCGTAAGAGGAGTTTTTGCAACACATCTTGTGGATATCGCATACAAGACCGTGGAGCTTAATAAAGACAGTACCCTCAGAACAAAGCTTGCAAGCATTGTCGCCGACGCAGATGATGAAACAGGAGAGCGAAAGTATAAGATAGTCCGTGGAATGCCCCGTGACAACAGCTTCGCTCAGACTATCCTTAAACAATACGGCATAGATATGGAAACGATAGAAAAGCGTATAAGAGAGAATAAAGCCTGATTATTACAAAATTGTAACCATACTTGAAAATTTCTTTGATGTGTGATATACTGAAACATACAACTATGAAGACAGGAGATAAAACCATGAAAAAGATACATAGAACATTGAGCCTTTTTGCAGTCGCTGCAATGTGCACCGCACTTCTATGCTCATGCGGAGCGGTGTCTGACAGCTCACAGACCGACAGCAGCTCAAAGGCAGCCACAACTACAACAGCCGACACAACGGCTGATACAACCACCGTAGGGGAGGCGAGCAGTACAGCTTCTGCCGCTTCTGCACCTGACAGCAGTGTTTCAGACAGCTCATCAGCGGTAACGGACGATACAAAGACGAACGGCATAACACCTGCTATGTGGAAAGTGACTTCACCTGAGGGCAACACAATGGTAATGCTCGGCTCTTTCCATGCACTGAAAGATGAGTGCTATCCGCTTCCTGAGGCAGTAACGAATGCGTATAATAATGCTGATATACTTGCGGTGGAGTGCGATATAACCTCCACAAGCGAGGACGGCGAGTATATGAAAAATCTTATGAAGCAAATGCTTTATAATGATAACACAAAGCTCAGCCAGCATATTTCCGAGGAAGCATATTCAGCACTGCAAACATATCTCGGCTATTGGGGCATGGATATTTCCGCCCTGGAGGTCTACAGACCATGGGCTGTTTCAAGCACTCTTGATACCCTGCTTATTCAGGATTCCGGCTTTGACACGGAAAAGGGTCTTGATAACTTCCTTCTTACCACCGCCCATGCAGACGGCAAGGAGATATACGAAGTTGAGTCGGTGGATTTCCAGATGAATCTGCTCATAAACTTCTCTGACGATATCTATGACCTTATGTTCAGAAGCTACGAAGGGGAAACTAAGGAGAGCCAGAAGCAGGCCCTTGAAGATCTCTATACCGCATGGAAGTCGGGGGATATCGAAACCTTCCTTGAGGAAGATAACGAGGAGGAGCTTGCAGGCTATACCGAGGAGGACAAAAAGATCGCCGAGGATTATAATAACCAAATGCTCTATGACAGAAACAAGAACATGGCAAAAGCTGCCGAGGATCTTATGTCACAGGGCAAGAACGTGTTCTATGTTGTTGGTGCGGCACACTATGCAGGTGAGGGAGGAATAATCGACCTGCTTGAAAAAGACGGCTACACAGCCGAGCGTGTGCAGTATTGATGGATTTATAGATTTGTATAGGGAAAAGGGGTAAAAAATAAATGCCACATTCATCAGGGGGAGGCTCTCACAGCGGAGGGTCACACAGCGGCTCAGGCTTTTCCAGCTCTTCATCAAGCTCGGGAGGGTCGAGTGCTAAACACATAAAGCACACAAGCTTTCCCGGGGCAAGAAGATACGTATACTATGAGAACTATCGTCCTGTCTATGTCTATGCTGACTATGATATTCGCAAGGGGACCGCTTCAGGTAAGTTTTTCAGTATACTTGGCAGTGCTGTCAGCCTGCTCTTTGGTATCATGCTTCTTGCCATGTGCTATGATAAGCCACAAAAAATGGATACAAGTCCATCTTATCACTGCGAGATAAAGGATACGGCAGGGGTCATTGATGATATGGACAAGGTGCAGAATGCAATTGTTGATTTCTATGACGAAACGGGTATACCTGTTGAGGTAATGACAGTGAACAACGAGGATTGGCAGGGAAGCTATTCAAAGCTGGAGGACTTTGCCTATGATATGTATGTGACAGAATTTGACGACGAGGAGCATTGGCTGGTGGTCTATTCTGAACCTGCATCTCCCGACCCTGATTTTAACGATTGGTACTGGGAGGGTATGCAGGGCGATGATACCGACAATATCATAACTGTAGATGTAGCAGACGATTTCAAAGATCTTATGCAGAAATATCTTACCGCCAACAGCCGTTATGATGTCAGCTCTGCTATAGCAGCGGCTTTTGATGAAACTACGCCAAACGTTATGGACGGTCATGTAGAGTGGCTGTTCGTGATATGGGGACTTCTCTTGTCAGGTATCGGGGCTTATGAGATATATCAGACGCTTATCACGAATAAAAAGGCTTACCGAAGCGCAGTGAAATGTGCAAATGACGCAAAAGAGGATACCTGCGAATACTGCGGAAACGTCTATGTTATCGGCACTTGTCATGAGTGCCCGCACTGCGGAGCACCGCTCAGACCACATAACGTGGAAACAGAACAGCCTGTCGCAGATGCTGCAAAAAAATAAGAAAGGGGTAAAAAATAAATGCCACATTCATCGGGAGGCGGCTCTCACGGAGGAGGGTCACACGGAGGCTCGCATCACAGCAGCCATTCGCACGGAGGCTCAGGAAGAAGCTCACGCCACGTAAGAAGCACCTATTTCCCGGACGCAAGAAGATATGTATATTATGATCATCACAGACCGGTCTATGTCTATGCAGATTATGACATAACCGAAAAAAGAAGTCCTTTGAGATTTCTTATGCTGCTTTTCTATCTGCCGTTTATTTTATTCACATTTTCTATGTTTGCCGAGGCTTATCATCACCCTCATAAGCTTCCCCAGAACTATGATTATAAAATAGTTGTGGAGGATAAAGCAAACGTCCTTGGCAACACCGCAGAGCTTAGGAACTCGCTGGTGGCATTTTATAACCGCACTGGTATCTCACCTGCGGTCATAACAGTGGAAAATTCAGATTGGCAGGGAAATTATTCAGATCTTGAAAACTATGCCTATGATCTGTATGTGAACCACTTTGCGGACGAGAGCCATTGGCTCATAGTTTACTCTACTCCTGACGGCTATTCTTCCTCTGACGGCTTTGAGGATTGGTATTGGGAGGGTATGCAGGGCAATGATACAGATGATGTTCTGACAGAATCAGTAACGAACAGCTTCAATGACGAGCTGCAGAAAAATCTCACAGCGAGAACACGCTATACAGTGTCCTCGGCTATCAGCACATCATTTGACGACCTGACGCCTACCGTAATGAAGAGTAAAGTAAATTGGACTATGCTATTTACTTCGATCGCCATTCTGGCATTTGTGTGTCTGCACGCCTGCCTTATGATAGGCATAAATCCAAAGGCGAGAAAATATGCCAAAGCAAAGCCGTGTTCTGACGCAGCTCAGGAAAAAGCCTGCGAATATTGCGGCTATACCTATGTCGTAGACACTTGTACAGAATGTCCTCATTGCGGAGCGCCTATCCCACCGGAGGATCAGCCTGGGGCACGATTTACTTGATAAAAAATCACCGCCTGAGAAGCTATTTTTCTCAGGCGGTTTTGTTTGTCATTTTTAGCCGTACATCTCTGTCTGCTCAGCGTAGCTGTAGATTATCTCGGAGTCAGGGTCAATGGCAACTCCCTTTGCGTGGAAAAGCTCTGTTATGGTAACGAACTCGTAGCCCTGTTCTTTGAGGGCAGGGATTATCTTATCAAGGGCTGCAACTGTCTGAACGTTTCCGTTCATATCGTGAAGCAGGATAATTCCCCCGTCCCTAGCCTGTGCAAGCACCTTTTCAACACGCTCCTCAACGCCTATGGCATTGTTGTAGTCCTCTGCACCGTATCCGCATATAAACGGCATATCCACAGCGTCAAAGATGGTCTGATTTACCGCAATATATGGCGGACGGAAAAACTGTGGACGTTCGCCAACAGCCTCTTCCACCTTGTCAGAGGTAAAGTCTATTTCGGCCTTTATTTCCTCTGCGGTCATTTTTGTCATGTCAGGGTGGCTCTGAGAGTGGTTTTCAATGTCACAGCCCATGTTGTAAGCACGCTTCATGACCTCTGCACTCTCGTCTGTGATGTTGTTTCCGATAACGAAAAACGAAGCCACAATGCCGTGTTCTTCAAGCTTGTCAAGCACAAGGGGAGTTGTGTCAGTGTTAGGGCCGTCATCAAAAGTGAGGGCTATCACTTTTCCGTAGTCAGACTTGTCACGAAGCTGTCTGCGCTTATTCTGTGAACTGCTGTCCTCAGCCTTTGAGTTTTCTTTTTCCAGACTGCTGTTTTCACCGGTCCCACAGCCCACTCCCATAGCAAGGCTGAAAGCCACAGCACCCATAAGAATAGTTTTAAGCACCTTTTTCATAAGATTTTCTCCTTCATATTTATTATCTCTATGATAGCATATTTCCACTTGATTTTCAATAGAATTTGATGATAAAGCAACAAAAAACGAGCGGTCAAAAACCGCCCGTCAAATGTCTTTTATTTTTCAGAATGTTTCTTGCCCTTGAAGAATTTTCTGTATATTGCCACTGTTATAACAGCATATATCGTTCCCGTTAGAACGCCTGCGATAACGTCGAATGGATAGTGTACACCAACATACAGCCGTGAGAACGCAATGAGTGTTGCCACTATAAGTGCAGGCACGCCATATTTTTTCGGCATCTCCATGAACATTACCACCGCCACTGCAAAGGAAGCTCCCGAATGTCCCGAGGGAAAGGAGAAGTCCGATTGTGCACCTATTATCCTGTTGAGCCCCTCGACCACCTCGTAAGGTCTTGTTCTGGCAATAATGTTTTTCAAAATAATGTTGTTTATAAGAAAAGTCACTGCAAGGGAGCATGAACACACGATGCCTGTTGTTCTAGTCTTTTTCAGTATGAGAAGTAAAACGCATATGCCTATCCATAACGCACCTCCGTTTGCAAGATATGTTATGAACTTCATTATGGGGTCGAGCCACCCTGCACGCAGGTTGTCCTGTATCCATAACAGTATGTCGCCGTCTAGTTTAAGTAAGGTGTCTAACATTTATCCTCCTGCCATTTATGTAAATCTATCCCTTGAATATATTTACACTAAAACTGACAAGCCCGTCAAAAAACGAGCCTGCCATTTGTGTATTAATGCTTTAGTTCATATTTTCGCAAATTAATATTATGATAAGTTCATTTTCGTGTATAAAAAGCTTAAAATCATGTGTCATACTCTTAACAAATTCAATTTGCATAGAAATTTGATTTCCAATTACAGCTTAACAGGCTCTATCTTCCAGATGTTTTCTGCATAGTCCTTGATAGTTCTGTCAGAAGAGAACTTGCCGGCATTTGCAATGTTCAGCCAGCACTTCTTAGCAAATGCAAGCTTGTCCTTGTAGTCAGCGTTGACCTTGAGTTTTGCCTGAACATAACTTTCAAGGTCGCCAAGAACATAGTAGTGGTCAGGAACGTGCCAGCTTGCACCGTCAGTGAGAGCCTTGTAAAGCTCCTTGAAGCTGCCCTCCTCGTTGGACGGAATGCCGCCGTCTGAAAGACTGCCGTCAATAAGCTTGTCAAGAACACGCTTTATCTTGTCGTTTGAGAAAAGTATCTCCCTAGGGTCATACTTTGGCATTATCTCAGCCAGCTCCTCTACTCTTGCACCGAAGATGTAGTTGTTCTCCTCGCCTGCCTCCTGAACGATCTCAACGTTAGCTCCGTCATATGTTCCCAGTGTAACAGCACCGTTGAGCATAAGCTTCATGTTGCCTGTACCGCTTGCTTCAGTGCCTGCCGTAGATATCTGCTCGGAAACATCAGCCGCAGTAACAAGCTTTTCCGCATAGGAAACGTTGTAGTTCTGTACGAAAACCACCTTGATAAGATCCTTTGTGTCAGGATCAGCGTTCACAAGCTTGCTTATCTCACCAATAAGCTTGATGATAGCCTTTGCTCTGCGATATCCCGGTGCAGACTTAGCACCGAAAATAAATGTTGTCGGTGTGAAGTCCTTTATAGAGCCGTCCTTGATGCCATAGTAAATGTAAAGTATAGACAAAGCGTTAAGGAACTGCCTCTTGTATTCGTGCAGACGCTTGATCTGAATGTCAAAAATAGTGTTCGGGTCGATATCAACACCGTCATGCTCCTTTACAAAAGCGGCAAGGCGGTTTTTCTGCGCCTCCTTAACAGCCATGAACTCGTTAAGAACAGCTTCATCATCAGCATATTTTTCAAGCTTTTTAAGCTCGTCCAGGTTCTTCACCCAATCTGCATTGCCTAAAAGCTTTGTGATAAGTGCGGAAAGCTCAGGGTTGCAAAGTGCGAGCCAACGTCTTTGTGTGATACCATTGGTCTTGTTCTGAAATCTCTCAGGATAAAGCTCATACCAATCTTTAAGAGCGTCCTTTTTCAGTATCTCAGTGTGGATAGCCGCAACGCCGTTTATATAGCTTGAAACATAGATAGCCATAAACGCCATTTTTACCATGCCGTCGCCAACAGGAGAAAGCTTAGAGATATACTCTCTGTCCTTTTTGAGAGCGTACATATCCTTTATAAAACGCTCGTTTATCATAAGAATGTAAGTGTAGACCTCAGGCACTACCTTTTCCACAAGTCTGCAATCCCACTTTTCAAGAGCCTCAGCCATGATAGTGTGGTTTGTGTAGTTAAAGACCTTGTGGGCGATCTCAAAAGCCTTGTCAAAGTCATAGCTATGCTCAGCACAAAGCTGTCTTATAAGCTCTGGCACAGCGATAACAGGGTGAGTATCGTTAAGCTGGATAGTAATATAGTCGCCAAGGTTGTCAAGAGTGCCGAATTTAGCCAAATGCTTTTTGAGAATATCCGTCACAGAAGCGGAGGAGAAGAAATATTCCTGCTTGAGCCTGAGTATCTTGCCCTCTTCACAGTTATCGTTAGGGTAAAGCACCTTTGAGATGTTCTCAGCGTCATTTTTAGCCTTTACGGCACCGTCATAGTTACCGCAGTCAAACTGAGCGAAGTCGAAATCCTCCACGCTCTCAGCCTGCCAAAGTCTGAGTGTGCCAACGTTCTTAGTGCCAAAGCCGATAACAGGCATATCATAAGGCACAGCATAAACAGTCTGGTCGCCGTATTTAACGACTACCTTGTCATTTTCGCATCTCTTAGACCAAGGGTCGCCGTACTTAGTCCAGTTGTCAGCTTCTTCTTTCTGGAAGCCGTCAACTATCTTCTGCTTGAAAAGACCGTACTTGTATCTTATTCCGTAGCCGTCCAAAGGCAGGTCATGAGCGGCGGCGGAATCGAGGAAGCAAGCGGCAAGTCTGCCAAGACCGCCGTTGCCGAGGGCAGCGTCCTCTATTTCTTCAAGGTCATTAAGACTTCTGCCGTGAGCCTTCAAAAGCTCGTCCACCTCGTCAGTGATACCAAGGCAAAGGAGATTGTTATAAACGGCTCTGCCCATAAGGAACTCCATAGAGAGATAGCAGGCTCTGCGGCTGTCAAGGTGAGCCTTTCTGCTGTTCTCCCAATCGCTGTCAATAAGCTCCATAACAGTAGCCGACAGGCTTTCGTGGAGCTGCCAAGGCAGAGCTTTTTCAACGCTCGTGCCAAACTTTTTTTTCAGGTCTTTACTAAGTTCGCTGCAAAACAGTTCTTTGTTCATTGGTTTTTATCCTTTCTGATATTTTATGTATTCTATTGTATTTTGTACTTTGTTATTATCCGCACAACGTATGGTATTGGCGAACATTGTTTGCCCGTCGAAGAAACAAACCCACGGCAACAACATTATGGGATAGAACTAAAACCTACCCTATCACACCCGTAGGGGACGACGCCCTCGGCGTCCCGCACCCCTCGCCGTTTCGACTGCAATCTCATTTGTGTTATCCGCATAATGTTGCTCTGCACAAATTCTGGATAATTTAAACCTTGTCACTTCGAGTGGGACGTCGCATTTCTGTGAAACAGAAATTGAGCCGTTTCCCTACAATGCTTTGGTCAACTTTCTTCTGCCGCAAAATCGCTGTCACTCTTTGCGAATCTACGTTGCGCTAAGGGATAGAAAAGCGGTGCAGGTTTATGCTTCGATGTTGGTTTTATTTGATGTTTGGGTTCTATGTGCTTTTTGGATTTGTTCTGCACCGCTTAGTAGGCTTACGCCTATTGAGGCTCTGCCTCAAACTCCGCAGGGGCTTTGCCCCTTGACCCCACAAGCCCTCTAGCGTCGGGCTTGAGCCTGCGCTTTATTGCTCGCTACGCTCGGTGCTTGTGCACAACTCTGACAAGCTATGCACATTCCTCACTCCTCACTCCTCACTTGAGCGTTGCTCTATCTGCCATACACCGCAGTTATCTTCGCCAATCTCTCCGCCAAAGTATCATCAAGCTTATCAAAGCTTTCCAATCTCCACTTCCAATTCGCTCCCACTGTTGATGGTGTATTCATTCTGGCTTTATCGTCAAGGCAAAGTATATCCTGCATTTGTGCGATAGCTGTATCACACACGCTGGACCAACAAAGTCTTACCATTGCCCAAGGCACGAACTCGTCTTTTGTAACTCCAAGATAGTCCTTGCAGTAGCTTCTGGTCTTTTCGTCACAGCTCTTTATCCAGCCAAGTATGGTTTCGTTATCGTGTGTACCTGTATAGCAAATGCTGTTTGTGGTCTTAAAATTGTGGGGCAGATAGCCGTTTGTATTATCAGAATCAAAGCCGAACTCCAGCACCTTCATGCCGGGATATCCGCTTGCGTTGAGCATTTTTACAACGTGCTTTGTAAGGAAGCCCAAGTCCTCTGCGATTATCTTCACGTCCCCAAGCTGTTTTCTCACTTCTTTGAAAAGCCTCATGTCAGGACCTTTTCTCCACTTGCCCTTTTTGGCGTTCTTTGCGCCGTATGGTATGCAGTAATAGCTTTCAAAGCCCCTGAAATGGTCTATTCTCACCACGTCATAGGTGGCAGAAGCCGCCTTTATACGCTCTACCCACCAGCGGAATTTATCTCTCGCTATGTATTCCCAGTTGTAAAGAGGGTTGCCCCAAAGCTGACCGTCTGCCGTGAATGCGTCAGGTGGACATCCTGCCACCTCAACAGGCTTTTTCTCCTTGTCAAGGCTGAAATACTGCGGTGTACTCCACACTTCAACACTGTCATATGCCACATATATGGGGATATCGCCTATTATCTCGATGCCCTTTTCGTTGGCATAAGCCTTGAGCTTTTTCCACTGCTGGAAATATTTATACTGCACAAAGCACCAGAAGTCTATATCATTTGCATATTCTTTTCTGGCACTTTTTATCGCCTTAGGCTTGTACATTTTCAGCGGTTCGTCCCATTCATACCAAGCCTTGCCCTTGTTGGCAAATTTCAGTGACATAAACAAAGCGTAATCGTATATCCAGTCTTTGTTTTCTACCACGAATTTTGAGTATGCCTTTTCAGGCTTCTTGCGAAAACGCTTGTGTGCCGTCCTAAGCACCTTGAAAATGACCTCATATATCCTGCCATAGTCAACAGAACCCTTGTCATCGCCCCATTCAATATCCTTGTATTCCGCAGGTTTCAGATAACCCTCTTTCTCAAGTGCCTCAAGGTCTATAAAGTATGGATTTCCTGCGTGAACAGAAAAGCTCTGATATGGCGAATCACCATAGCTTGTAGGAGATATGGGAAGTATCTGCCAACATTTTTGGTGAGCTTTTTCAAGAAAATCCACAAAAGCATAAGCCTCCTTGCCAAGCTTGCCGATACCATAATCGTTAGGCAGAGAGGATATGTGCATTAAAATACCTGACTTACGCATAAAAATGCTCCTTTCATGTAAAAACCGCACCTATGTGAAAATTTCAGTGCAGTCACATATAATACATCATTATGATTATACTACTTTTCAGCCATTTTTGCAATAGAAAAACCGCCATATATTTCATTTTAGAAATATTTTCTCTAAACAGAAAATCCCGAGGACGCAAACCCTCGGGATGATCTTTTATTCATGTGTTATCATCATAAGCACCGCAAAGTAGTGGAAAACACTTCCCGCAATGGTGAACAAATGCCATATTGAGTGAAAATATTTTTTGTTCTTTTTAACATAGAAAATAACGCCCACAGTGTAGAAAAGTCCGCCTATAAGAATAAACCACAAGGACAGAGGATAAACCTTTTCTATCATAGGCTTGACAGCGATTATAACTACCCAGCCCATTGCGATATAGCATACAACAGAAGGCTTGCGGAACTTTTCAAGGTCAATGGAGTTCAGCACAATGCCAAGAATAGCCGCACCCCAAACGATTCCGAAAAGAACCCAGCCAAACGCACCTCGCAACGGCACAAGAGTGATAGGGGTGTAAGTTCCTGCGATGAGGAAGAAAATGGTGTTGTGATCCATTATCCTGAAAAACTTTTTGGCTTTTGGATTGGTGATAGCGTGATAAAGGGTTGACATGGTGTAAAGTATGATAAGAGAAGCTCCGAAAATAGCGGAGCTTACAACGCCCCAAGCGTTGGAGTAAATGGCAGCGAGAACGATAAGAACGGCAGTGCCGGCAATGGATAGCAGACCGCCTGCACCATGAGAAACGGAGTTGAAGATCTCCTCGCCGAGGGTGTATCTTTTGGTTAGATCCTGAGATTGGATCTCAACAGATTTTGACATAGTATCATTTCCTTTCCGATAGGACCGAGAATTTGCATATAAGTTTTATTACTATAGTATAGTAACATTTTTTTAGACACTTGTCAAGTTTAAATACAGGTGTAAAAAGTGAGGAGTGAGGAATGAGGAATTAGGAATGAGGAATTAGGAATGGGCAAAGCTGACCAGAGTTGTGCCCCAACACCGAGCGAAGCGAGCAAAAGGTCCAGGGGCACGCCCCTGGTCAGGGTCAAGGGGTGAAACCCATTGTGGGGGTCTGGGGGCAAAGCCCCTAGCGGAGCTTGAGGCAGAGCCTCAATAGGCGTAAGCCTACTAAGCGGTGCAGAACAAATCCAAAAAGCACATAGAACCCAAACATCAAATAAAACCAACATAGAAGCATAAACCTGCACCGCTTTTCTATCCCTTAGCACAACGTAAATCCGCAAAGAGCGAAGCGATTTTGCGGCACAGCAAACTCGCCCGAATAATCCGTAGGGGCGAACATCGTTCGCCCGCATGGTATGCAACCAGTACCATGTAAACAAAATACCCCCAATAACTTAAATCAAAAAAATTTTTCAAAACCCCCTTGACAAAACATGAATATATGATATAATAAACATATGAACAGTTATTCATATGATGAATTGAAATGACCCTTATTGAATATACTAAAACAATAATAAGAAAAGGAGAGCGAAAATAAATGAGCGAGAATACAGTAAAGCATGAGCATAAACAGTGCGGAGGAAAGAATATAGAGAAGATGGAGGAAATAGGGAAAACAATGCCCGTTGAGGAGGAGATATATGACGTGGCAGAGCTTTTCAAAGTCCTTGGCGACCAAACAAGAGTGAAAATACTCTTTACCCTTATAAAGGACGAAATGTGCGTGTGCGATATCGCAGAGCTGTTGGAAATGTCACAGTCCGCTATCTCGCATCAGCTCAGAGTGCTGAAACAAGCAAGACTTGTGAAGTATAGACGTGAGGGAAAAACAGTCTATTATTCAGTTTCCGATGAACACGTCGCTGTCATACTCAATATGGGTATCGAGCATATCAGCGAGTAAAGAAAGTGATCTGTTTTTTGTAGTATAGGAGAATGTGAAATGAGTAAAATGACTTTGCTTCTTAAGGAACTCGATTGTCCTCATTGTGCGGAAAAGATCGAGAAACGTGTGGGCGAGCTTTCAGGCGTTAAAAGCTCTAACCTTGACTTTATCAATAAAAAGCTCACAGTTGATTTTGACGGCGATAAAAACGCCCTCTTTACCGAGATAGAAAACGTCGTCCATAAGCTTGAACCTGACGTTAGCGTGAAAGAGCTTGGCGATTGTGCTGAGAAAACTCTCTATCTGAAGCTGGAGGATCTCGATTGCCCTAACTGCGGTGAAAAGATAGCAAACCGTGTGAGTGAGCTTGCAGGCGTTATTTCATCAAACGTTGATTTTATCAGCAAAAAGCTTACTGTCAAAACAGACGGTTCTAACCCTGACCTGCGTATCATGATAGAGGATACCGTCCATCAGCTTGAGCCTGACGTTACTGTTAAGGATTATGGTGCTCAGACAGCAGAGGAAGAGCCTGTGAATGACCATAAGGGCGAGATAGTCAAGCTTTCTGTGGCTATCGTGTTCTTTATCGCATCAATGCTTTTGGATAAGGTTGGAAGCGGCACTGTATGTGAATATCTCAGTGCAGGCCTTGCAATAGCCGCTTACCTTATTGCAGGTCTTGACGTTGTTATCGCCGCTGTAAGAAACCTTGTTAAAGGCGAGGCTTTTGACGAGTCACTGCTCATGACTATCGCAACAGTTGGCGCATTTGCACTTAAAGACTTCCGTGAGGGTGCAGCCGTTATGCTGTTCTTCCAGGTGGGCGAGCTTTTCCAGACTATCGCAGTAGAGAAGTCAAGAAAATCTATCACAAAGCTTATGGAGCTTAAGCCTGAGTCTGTAACAGTTGTAAGAAACGGCAAAACATACGAGCTTCCTCCTGAGGATATCCTCAAGGACGAGATGATCGCCGTAAAAACAGGCGAGAGAATACCTCTTGACGGTATCGTAACAGAAGGAGAATCAGAGCTTGATACATCAGCGCTTACCGGTGAGTTTCTTCCGGTCGAGGTCAAAGCAGGGGACAGCGTCCTCAGTGGCTCAACAAACCTGAGAGGACTTCTCAAAGTTCGGGTCACAAATACCTTCCACGAGTCTGCAGTGTCGAAAATTCTCGATATGGTGCAGAACTCCAGCGAAAGAAAAGCCAAGACCGAAAAGTTCATCACACGTTTTGCAAGAGTTTATACCCCTGCAGTAGTAATTGCTGCACTTGCACTCGTGTTTATACCAAGCTTCATTCTGGGTTTTGACCAGTTCTCAAAATGGCTTTATAGAGGACTTCTGTTCCTTGTAATATCCTGCCCATGCGCACTTGTTATCTCAGTGCCTCTCTCGTTCTTCGCAGGAATAGGCGGAGCTTCTAAAAAGGGTATCCTTATCAAGGGTGCAAAAAATCTTGAAACAATGGCTAAGTGCAAAACTCTCGCAGTTGATAAAACAGGTACGCTCACAAAGGGCAAGTTCACTGTCCTCAGCGTAAACCCACAGGGCGTTTCACAGGATATCCTCCTTGAAGCCGCCGCATATGCAGAAAGTATGTCAACTCACCCTATCGGTATCTCCATAGTGCAGAGATACGGCAAGGAAATAGACGGTGCAAGACTTTCTGATGTTGAAGAGATAGCAGGAAACGGTGTAAGAGCAAAGCTTGACGGCAAGGAGATACTTTGCGGAAAGAAAGCACTTCTTGAAACAAACGGTATCGCCGCACAAAGCTCAGAAGACTCCGCAACGGCAGTTTATGTTGCCCTTGACGGCAAGTTCATAGGCGAGATACTCTTAGGCGACGAGATAAAAGAAACCTCTGCCACAGCCGTTTCAAGACTTAGAGAGCTTGGGGTCGAAACTGTCCTCCTCACAGGCGATAAGAAAGATACCGCCGAAAAGGTGGCAAAGAAAGTGGGCATAAAAACATTCTTCAGTGAGCTTCTCCCTGAAAACAAGGTTGAAAAGGTCGAACAGCTTATAAAAGACCCCGACCGCAGACTTGTTGCATTCGCTGGGGACGGAATAAATGACGCACCTGTTATTGCAAGAGCCGATATCGGTATCGCAATGGGTGGCTTAGGCTCAGATATCGCCATTGAAGCCGCAGACGTTGTGCTTATGAACGACGATCCGTCAAGCATAGCAGACGCAGTAAAGATATCCCGAAAGACTATGACAATAGTAAGAGAGAATATAATTTTTGCCCTTGGAGTAAAAGCCCTTGTGCTTATATTCGGTGCATTGGGACTTGCAGGAATGTGGCTTGCGGTTTTCGCAGACGTTGGCGTAGCCGTAATAGCTATCCTCAACGCCCTAAGAAGCAGCAGAATAAAATAAGGCTATGTGTAGACCTGCAAATGCCCATAAAGACGGCATTGGCTTGTAGGGGCGAACAGTGTTCGCCCGCTTCTCCACAACAACGTAAAAATAAAAAGGCGGACGCTGGAAAAAGCTCCGCCTTTTTTTCTGTCATTGACAATAAGCCTGATATGTACTATAATATTGGTATTGTAAAAATGAACGGAGGTGCAGTCAGGTGGCTAATAAAGACAGACAACAAAACTACACAAACGATAATAAGCCTCAGGACTACTACGAACAGGAATATCAGCGACAGCTTGACGAGTTCAATCGCATAAGCGGTGCGGGCGGACAGCGTGTTCAGCAAATAGACGAGGGCGTGAACGACTTTGACGATTACTATGACGCTGGCTACCCTGATGATCATACACAGGGTACAGCTCAGCCATACGGGCAGGGAAGCCGTTCATCATCAGATCACTCAGGCTCATACAGAGAAAGCACTCCAAGACGGCAGACACAGAGCAGACAAACGTCACGTCCGCAGAACGGGCAGAGCAAGCAGAGAGGTTCTGGCAAGTCAGCAAAAAGCAACAAGACCTCAGCCCAAAGACGAAATAATGACCTGCAATTTGGGAAAAACAATAAAAGCCGTAACGGTCAGACGAACAAAAAAGGTAAAAACAAAGTGGAAAATAAAAAAAGACACCCTATAAAAACCTTTTTCAAGGTGCTTATCATCATACTTTTGGTGGTTTTCATATTGGCGAACGTGCTTATATGGCGATACATAGGCATGGTGAACAAGGTGGAAAGAGGTCAGCGAACGAACACAGATGCTTCCATGAACAGCTCTGATGTACGAAATATCCTGCTTATAGGCTCTGATACAAGAAACGCTGACGAGCGTGGCAGAACAGACTCTATGATACTTCTCTCCATTAACAGCACCACAAAAGAGATAACAATGACCTCTTTCATGCGTGATATGTATGTGAATATCAAGGGCGTTGACGCTGATGGAAATGATATAGACACATGGTCAAAGCTCAATGCGGCATATGTTTACGGCGGTGCAGAGCTTCTTATGGATACCATAGAGTATAATTTTGATATTGCCGTTGACGATTATGTTTATATTGACTTTCTGTCATTCGTTGATATCGTTGACGCAGTTGGCGGTATCGAGCTTGACATTTCCGACGAAGAAGCCGAGGGCATGAAGCCTCCAATGGCAGAGCAAAACAAGCTTCTTGGCAATAAAAAGGGTACAGACTATCTTGATAAGGGCGGAAAGAAGCTCCATGTAAACGGCAATCAGGCACTCGCCTATGCAAGACTTAGATATGTTGGCAACGCAGATTTCCAGCGAACAGAACGTCAGAGAACAGTTATCACAAAGATAATCGAAAAAGCGAAAGGCTCAGATCCGCTGACTATAGACAAATTTGCAAAAGCGTCAATGTCACATCTTACAACCAATATGTCCCAGACACAGCTTTTTGCTCTTACCTATAAGGCGATATTCTCCATGAATTACGAGATAAAGTCCATGAGAATACCTGATGATGATTCCTATTCATATGGCACATCATCTGACGGTCAATCAATTCTCGAAGTGGATTTTGAAGCCTGCAAAGCACTTCTCAGGAAAGAGATATATAACCAGTAAAAAAGAAAAGCTCTGCTTCGGCAGGGCTTTTTTTGTGTGTTAAAAAGTAGGGGAGCGGCGCAATTTCTGCTTTGCAGAAATACGACGACCCGCTTTCGATGCTTTGTTTATGCACGCATTTTCAATATCCGCACATATTCATGCACCAAAAAAACGGCGTACCCCAAAGTGGGATAACGCCGTTTATATTCTTACTATTGTTCAGGTGTCGGTTCAGGCTCAGGCTCAGGAGCAGGCGGATCAGTTTCCGTAACAGGCTCCGTTACTGTTTCTGTAGCAGTTTCCGTGTTCGTTGACACCTCAGTGGTTTCACTTGGCTGTGTCAAAGATGGAGTAGTTTCAGTTGCTTTTTTCGTTTCTGTTGAAGCCGAAGTTGTTGTGGTGGTCTTTGAAGTTGTGGTCGTGGTGATGTAGCTTGTGGTGGTCGTAGTTGTGGTGGTCTCTTCCTCTGATGAGTCCTCCTCCACAGGTGCGTCACCGAATGCTATAACGCCCCATTTTCCAGACTTCATTACCCATGCCTTGCCGTTGTGAGCAGGTCTTGCCTGATCGAACTCGCCTGGCTTTACGATACAGTTGCTGTCTATGTCATAATAACCATATGATGAATCTATGGATACCGGCAGATAATCGTCAGTGAAAAGATAAGGATGAACAGCCATCTCGTCATCTATCACCTTTCCGCAATAGGCACTCATGTCACCATCGCACTTGAAGTCGATTATAGTCTTGCCGTCAGAACCAACATATCCCCACTTGCCTTTATCGTTCTCAAAGGCGATGCAGGTAAGTCCTGCGCCTTTGTATGCAGGGGCATAGAAATCAGTGTACTGCATATCAAGTATAAGCTTGTCCTTTTTAGCCAGCCCGTAAAGCGGTTCACTCACAGGAGAAATGTCATAAAAACCATTGTCAGACTTTTTCACATCAGCTTCACATACCACAACAGCCTTTTTGCCGGTGTATTCTTCGCCCTGTTCTTCGTCAGCGTCCTTTACATAGATCTTTTCCTCATTGCTGTTCCAGTAATATTTTGGTGAGCTGTCATGATGTTCCGCTGCATAGTATACTACCTGATTTGAGCTGTCGATACTGCAATACTCATACTCATCATTCTTTTCATTTATAATATTGAAAAGCGTGACCTCTCCGCACCAGCAGGTGTAGTAATCGTCATATTCCGCAGGCACTACCATGTTTCCGCTGTAGTCTATAATGCCATACTTGCCGCTCTGTCTGATAACAGAATAGTTGGCATAAGCTGTGTTCTTTTCGTTGTTAGGGTCGACCTGACTTCCGTCAAAAGAAATGATATTATCGGCGTTTATAGTCGGCTCTATGAGCCAGCGATAAGCTTGTTTCTGTTCTGAATTTGAGTCAGCCGTATAGGAATAACCGCCGGGGGCAACGTCGTCATCAGCTCCCTTTTCCCAAGGCATGGCACAGCCTGTGAGCATAGCACCTGCAACAACGGCTGTCAGAGCAGAACAAAAGATCTTGTTCATAAGTTTCCTCCTATCATTTTCTGCTTCTTCCTTATCACCCATTATCTGTATTTTTTTATCTTTTAGGGCAATATCTACACATACGATTATTATATACTATAACCCCTTTTATGTCAATAGCACAACTTACAAACAGCACCGCAAAGCTGCAAGGATTTTCAGCGATTTTAACACGAAAATCCCCAAAAAATCGTCGTTTAAAGCTTAAAAGGGACTGTCGCCCTGCAAGCGTCAGTCCCCCATATCTGCATGATTATTTTATGAGCTTCTCTGTCCAATTATGCGCACACATACATCTCCATACAAAAAATAAAGGGTCAAAACAAATTGACCCTTTAAATACCTATTAAAGCGATTTTAGACGGATTCGCAACCCCTATTAAAAGAATAAATCTTTCTAATTCTATTATACCACATTATATGTAAATGTCAATAGTAAAGTGTCAGAAATCTTCCTGATTATTCTTCCTCTTCAACCGGCATATTCTCCCAGTTGTGGTAAACGTTCTGAACGTCGTCATCGTCCTCAAGATGCTCAAGAAGCAGACCCATCTTCTTGATAGCGTCCTCGTCTTCGATAGTTGTGTAGTTTGAAGGAACTTTCTCAGCCTCAGCAGAAAGTACCTTGTAACCCATTCCCTCAAGAGCTTCTCTTACAGAAGAAACCTGATTAGGGTCGCATGATATCTCGATAACATCGTCATCAACGTTGAAATCGTCAGCGCCTGCCTCAAAGCAGTCCTCCATTATCTTGTCCTCGTCAGCACCGTTGTTCTCCATAACAACAGTACCAACGTCAGAGAACATGAAAGATACACAGCCCGATGTACCCATGTTTCCGCCGAACTTGTCGAAGAAGTGACGGATATCGCCTGCTGTTCTGTTCTTGTTGTCTGTAAGGCACTCAACGATAACAGCAACACCGCTTGGACCGTAGCCCTCGTATACCATTGACTCGTAGCTGTTCTTGTCGCCGTCGCCTGCTGCCTTTTTGATAATTCTATCGATATTATCGTTAGGCACGTTGTTTGACTTAGCTTTTGCGATAAGATCTCTCAGCTTTGCGTTACCTGCAGGATCAGCACCGCCCTGCTTAACTACAACAGCGATCTCTCTGCCTATCTTTGTAAATATCTTAGCTCTTGCAGCGTCTGTTGCACCCTTTTTTCTTTTAATGTTTTCCCATTTTGAATGACCTGACATTTGATTCACTCCTTGATGTAATATTATTCATTGATGCTGCCCACAGACCATGCTGCCTCGAACAGTTCACCTATACGTTCCTCACGCCCCGTGAGATATAAAAAACCGAAAAGACATTCCAAACCTGTCGCCATGCGGTATTCCCCCACAGTGGAATGTTTCGGAGCATTTATGCCCTTTGCATTTCTGCCCCTTTTGAAAATATCCATTTCCTGTTCGTTAAGCAGCCCCTCGTCAAGCCACTTGCGAACAGCCTTTGCCTGATATTCCGCACACACCCTCTCAACAGTGAGCTTGTGCAGCTTGTCCGCAGGCATATTAGCTTCAAGGATAAGTTTTTCTCTTACCCTTATCTCGTAAACGCCGTCCCCGATAAAAGCCAGTGCCAGAGGGGAGTATTGCATAGCGTCCATATCAGAAAGCTTTTCCGTGACGCTCCCTCCTATCTGAGATATTCAAACTCAAAGTCGAATATAGAAACAGTGTCGCCCTCTTCGATACCCATTTCTTCCAGCTTGTCGATTATGCCGCTGGTCCTGAGTACGTTCTGGAAATACTGGAGGGAAGAGTAATCGTCCATATTAGCCGTCCTGAGTATGTCAAGAAGCCAATCTGCTTCCACGAAATAAACGCCGTCCTCCACAGTAACACGGAAGTCTTTCTTTGAGATGAGCTTATCGTCAAGCTCCTCCTGAGTGAGCGGCTGAGCTTCAAACTGCTTAACAGGCGGAAGAACAGAAAGTCGCTCCCATACGCCATACATAAGCTCTTTTGTACCCTTTGTGGTAGCGGCAGAGATCTCATAGAACAGAAGTCCCTGATCCTCAACATAGTTTCTCAGTCTTTCTACCTGCTCAGGGGTAGCCATATCGCTCTTGTTTGCGGCAACTATCTGCGGAGCTTCCGCAAGCTCCATTGAAAAGTTTTCAAGCTCGTGATTTATCGCCTTGAAATCCTCGATAGGATCTCTGCCCTCGCTGCCTGAAACGTCGATAACGTGAACGATAAGTCTGCACCTCTCAACGTGTCTGAGAAATTCGTGACCAAGACCAACGCCCTCGCTCGCACCCTCGATAAGACCTGGGATATCTGCCATAACAAAAGATTTTCCCTCTTCTATCTTAACAACGCCAAGCACAGGCGTCAGGGTAGTGAAGTGGTAGTTGGCTATCTTTGGCTTTGCCGCTGATACAACAGAGATAAGTGTGGATTTACCAACGTTCGGGAAGCCCACAAGTCCTACGTCTGCAATAAGCTTGAGTTCAAGCATTACCTCATATTCGTCACCACGGAAACCCGGCTTTGCAAACTTCGGTATCTGCCTTGTGGAAGTGGCAAAATGAGCGTTTCCACGTCCGCCCTTGCCTCCGTGAGCGATAACAGCAGGCTCATCGGTAGAAAGGTCGGCAAGTATCCTGCCGCTCTTTATCTCTCTAACAACAGTGCCTCTAGGAACTTTCACCACAAGGTCGGGAGCATTCCTGCCTGAGCAGTTTTTGCCGCCGCCGTTCTGTCCCTTTTCGGCAACATATTTTCTCTTATATCTGAAATCTATAAGGTTTGAGATATTGTCGTCAACAACGAAAACAATATCTCCGCCCTTACCGCCGTCACCGCCGTCCGGACCGCCTGCCGCAACGTATTTCTCACGGTGGAATGAAACTGCACCGTCACCGCCGTCACCGGCTTTTATATAGATCTTCGCCTGATCGACAAACATGATCAAACCTCCTTATAAATGATATTATGCGTAAATTTAGTTGTCATTAATCAACAAAAGACCCCAAGCCTAAGGCTCAGGGTCATATGTTACAAAATTAAGCCTTGGGATAAACCGAAACCTTCTTGCGGTCTCTACCGAGTCTTTCAAATCTTACAACACCGTCGCTTGTTGCGAACAGAGTATCGTCAGAACCCTTCTTAACGTTCTCGCCTGGGTGAATGTGAGTGCCTCTCTGACGAACGAGGATGTTACCAGCCAGTACGAACTGACCGTCAGCTCTCTTTACGCCAAGTCTCTTTGACTCAGAATCACGTCCGTTCTTTGTAGAACCCATTCCCTTTTTATGAGCGAAAAACTGCATTGAAATCTTAATCATCTAAATTACACCTCCATAAAATGTAATCCGTCCGATCAGTTATCTCTGACCGTGACTTTGATCCTGCCTGAAAATTCCTCAGCTAGAAAATATAAATGAGTGAGAAGCCCTAAAAGTAGCTTGTCCCCCTCCTCTGAGCTGTCATTTTCAAGCCTTAATATTATTTCGTTTTCTTCCACTGCGACATCAGCCTTTATCTTAAAAGCCTCAGTGACAGTGTTAGCCGTCAACATTACAGCAGACGATACGCTTGCACAGCATACGTCCTCGCCATAATCTGCGTAACCTGCGTGACCCGTTATACGAAATCCCACAAGCCTGTCATGCTCATTTCTGAAAAAATCAGCACAGATCATTATGCGTTGATAGCTTCGATCATAACCTTAGTGTAAGGCTGTCTGTGACCGATCTTGGTCTTTTCGCCCTTCTTTGGCTTGTAAGTGAATACAGTCACCTTCTTGGACTTGCCGTTCTTGATGACCTTAGCTGTTACGGAAGCGCCGTCAACATATGGAGCGCCAACCTTGATACCGTCGTCAGCGCCAACAACCATTACCTTATCGAAAGTAACAGCGTCCTCAGCGTTTACGTCCAGCTTTTCTACGAAAACCTCATCACCAGGCTTAACCTGATACTGCTTTCCGCCTGTTTCAATTACTGCGTACATTACGAATGCACCTACCTTTAAATAAACTCGCTACGCACGGTGGTCTGCAAATACAAACACTTATGACCGTGAATATGCGGCTTTAATATCATAACATATCCGCCCCCAAAAGTCAAGCACAGCTCTGTTTCTGCTTGAAAATTTACAGAAATTTAACTTTTAAAAGCTCCTTTCCTGTCCATTGTTGTCCCGCTGTAAACATTTCTCCTTAAACCTATTGTAAACCCGCAAAAAATATGCTATAATAAGTGTGTATACATTATATAATATTACGAAAGAGGTCGAAGAACAATGACAAATTCTTATGAAAGCCCGTTTTGTACCAGATATGCAAGCAAGGAAATGCAGTTTATTTTCTCTGCTGACAAGAAGTTTACTACTTGGAGAAAGCTGTGGGTAGCCCTTGCCCGTGCTGAAATGAAGCTTGGTCTTAATGTTACTCAGGAGCAGGTAGACGAGCTTGAAGCTAACATTGATAATATAGATTATGCCGCTGCCGCTGAGCGTGAAAAGCTTGTTCGCCATGACGTTATGTCACACGTTTATGCTTATGGCCTTGTTTGTCCAAAGGCAGCAGGTATCATTCACCTTGGCGCAACTTCATGCTATGTAGGCGATAACACAGACGTTATCATCATGAGAGATGCACTTAAGGTCGTAAAGAGAAAGCTTGTCAAGGTCATCGACCAGCTTGCAAAGTTTGCCGATAAGTATAAGGCTATGCCTTGCCTTGCTTATACTCACCTCCAGCCTGCACAGCTCACAACAGTGGGCAAAAGAGCTACTCTTTGGTGCAACGAGCTTCTTATGGATCTTGAAGATCTGGATTTCAGACTTGCTAACCTCAAGCTCCTCGGCTCGAAGGGAACTACAGGCACTCAGGCTTCATTTATGGAGCTTTTCCACGGTGATACTGATAAGGTAAAAGAGCTTGAAAAGATGATAGCCGAGGAAATGGGCTTTGACGCTGTTGTTCCGGTTTCAGGTCAGACCTATTCAAGAAAAATGGATTATCAGGTATGCTCTGTTCTTGCCGGTATCGCTCAGTCTGCTATGAAGTTCTCAAACGATATAAGAATTTTGCAGTCATTCAAGGAGATCGAAGAGCCGTTCGAGAAAAATCAGATAGGCTCTTCCGCTATGGCATATAAGAGAAATCCAATGAGAGATGAGAGAATAACATCACTTGCCAGATACGTTATCTGCGACGTTCTCAATCCTGCATTCACAGCAGGTACACAGTGGTTTGAGAGAACTCTCGACGACTCTGCAAACAAGAGAATTTCCGTTGCCGAAGCCTTTCTCGGCGTTGACGCTATACTCAATATCATGCTCAATGTTACAGATCCTGACAACGGTTTGGTAGTATATGACAAGATCATCAGAAGAAGAGTTATGGCAGAGCTTCCTTTCATGGCCACCGAGAACATTATGATGGACGCTGTAGAAAAGGGCGGAAACAGACAGGAACTTCACGAAAGAATAAGAGAATATTCAATGGTAGCAGGCGCAAGAGTTAAGAAAGAGGGACTTGACAATAACCTCTGCGAGCTTATCCTTAACGACCCTATGTTCATGATAACAAAGGAAGAAATGGATAAGATAATGAAGCCTGAAAACTTTATCGGCAGATGCCCACAGCAGGTGGACGAATTTATCGAAAATTGCGTAAAGCCTGTTGTCGAAGCAAACGGCGTGTCTGATGATGTTGCAGAAATAAACGTATAATATCAAAGGATAAAAATTTTTCAGCGGGCTGATAGGTCTTTTCAGATCGTCAAGCCCCTGAATTTTATCTGATAAACATCACACAAAAGAAAGGCGGAAAACACCATGGCAGATTTTTGTACAGGCAAACGCTGTCCAAAATGTGGCGGCAGGAACTGTCAGCTTATAAGCGAAACAGACTACAGAAGCGGCAAATACGGTTTTGGAAAAGGCTGCTGCGGCTATATACTGTTCGGACTGCCAGGGCTTATCTGCGGACTTTGCGGCATGGAAAGCAAGTCAAAAACACGCTCCTATTGGGTCTGTCCTGATTGCGATTATAAGTTCAGAGCATAGCATGAGAATGAGAAAAGACCCATATGCACTGTGGCTTTATCTTATGAAGCTTGGTGCGTCGGCAGGCTGTCACCAACGCCCCGACAGAAGCTTCTTTTTTCATGGCTGGCAGTTTCCGGTGTGCGCAAGATGTACAGGCGTGCTTGCAGGACAGCTTGTAGGCTTTCCGATAGCCATAAAGAAAAACATATCCACCCTCACGGCCGTACTCTGCTGTGAAACTACCATGCTGGATTGGTCATTGCAGTATTCAGGGGTGAAAAAGTCCACCAATAAACGTCGGCTGGTAACAGGTCTGCTTGGTGGCTTTGGGCTTGCGGTGATTTATGTTAATATCATCAGATTTGTGATAAAAAAGATAAAAAGGGGAGCGAAAACGTGAGAAACGGTGATAAAAATGGAACTTGAACAATATAAAAGCAGTGCCTTTGAGATATTCGACAGACTTCTCAGAGCAATGAGAAGCCCCGAGGGCTATGTCCACCCGCAATCCCTTTTGTGCTGTATAGGCTCTCTTGCAGGCTATTCCTGTCAGCAGGACGTGAGAAAGCTTTTCATGACAGAGGGTGTTAAAGAAGAGGACGTTTTCACGGTGTTCACTGATAAGTCGGGCAGAAAGTATTTCTACGGTGATATCATTGACGAAAAGCTTGTGGGCAATAACTACTCAGTGTGGTCTTTTGCCGCAGGAGTGCTTAAAAAATATAACGAGCCTTTTACGGACGTTGGGGAAATGCTCCGCTACACTGCGGCAAACGCAGGGGGCGCAAGCTTTGGCAAAATAAGAAATTGCACCACAGGTGAAACTGTCCAAAGCTATATAAAGCTTCTTTGGCAACCGCTTCTGCCTATAGCGCAGAAGTCAGCAGGCAGGGGAGAGCTTCACATAGTTTTCGGACTTTGCATACAAAAAGCCATGATGACCTGCAAAAGCGCAGTTTCACTTTCAGAGTGTGCAAGAATAATAATGGAAAGCGCCTTGACAGGGGCAAGGGTGGACTTCAAGGACTTGTAAGGTAAACAAAATAAAAAAAATAGGGAGAAACTTAATATGAAAAATAGCAGAAAAACAGCCGTATTGCTGGCGGCGTTGCTATCAGTATCACTTTACGCCTGCGGTCCTGTAGAGGAGACCGCAGACAGCGTTTTGAAAACGGAATATACTACTACCACTACTACGGAAACGGTGGCAGATACGCCTGACAGCGTGGAAGAAAGCTCGCAGGCAGACGACAGTTCGCAGGTGGAAATAATTCGTGACCCTGAGCTTGTTTGTGACCTTAGCGAAATACCATATACAGCAAAATGCACCATAGAGGGCAATTTTGGTGCAGGAGCAAAGCTTTCTGATTATTATGGTATAAACGCAATGATAAATTCTGACGAGCCGCTCCTTAGTATACCTGTCAAGTATACTGACGCTGATTTCGGGGGTGGGGTCATTCGTTTTGAGTTTAGCGACAAAATAAGCGACGAGCAGAAAGCCAGTGCAGTTATAATGCAGTTTGACGAGGATAGCACGTTCACGAAACTTGAAAGTTTCGTTGACGAAAATGGCATTTCTGCGAATATCACCACGGGTGGCGTTTACATGGTCATAGACAGCTATGTTTATGATATGCTTAACGGAGGGTCGGTGGATACAGACCGTTATGATATTGAAAACGGTTTGACCATAGAACTTTCGGATTTTTCTGCCGCTTTAGAGTTGCCTGAGATAGGTGGATTTTCTGCCGCAAAGTTGGAAAAGCATGAGATAACCACAGATGATTTTGACGGCACGAGAGATGTGAAGATTGTCTATGCAAATCTTATTGACGGCAAAGTGGACGAAAAATATGACGGGTTAAATCTGTCATTGTCCTATTATCAGCGGCTTGACAAGACCACGGTCGATGATATGCTAGATATGTATGCAAAGTCGGCTGATATCAGCTCTGATGATAATGTTTGGCTTGATTATCGGGGACTTGACCTTGGCAATGGCAAGCGTGGCTGTGTTATTGCGGCTCTGGGTGAGGATCAAAGTGTGAACGTTCAGGGTATATACGAGTTTTCTGACAGCGAATATATACAATATAATGTGGTGATACCACTAAAGTATGTTTCAATGGGAGAAGATATTTTCGATTCAGCTATGAGTTTTCGCTATGCAGAATAAACGCATTTATAATGTTTGGGCGGTCTTAGGGGACTGCTGTTTTAAACGCTTTTTGAAAAGCTTTTTATATTGGTAAAAATTTAGCGGTATTACCGCATTGAAAGGATTTGATTTGATTGAAGATCGAAACACAATGTTTACACGAGGGTTATACGCCTAAAAACGGAGAGCCGAGAGTAGTGCCTATCGTACAAAGTACAACTTATGTCTATGACTCCTCAAGAGAGATAGCCGAGGTCTTTGACGACCCTACCAAGAGCCTTATCTACTCACGCTTTGAAAACCCTACCACAGACGCGGTTGAAAAGAAAATTGCCGCTCTCGAGGGCGGTGCAGCCGCAATGTGTACATCAAGCGGACAGGCTGCCACACTTTGCTCTATCCTGAACATCTGTCAGGCAGGGGACAGCTTTATAGCTTCCACTTCTATCTATGGCGGCACCATAAACCTTTTCAGCATAACAATGAAAAGACTTGGCATAGAGTGTATCTATGTTGACCCCGACGCTACAGATGATGAGATACAGGCGGCATTCAAGGATAATACAAAGCTTGTTTTCGGTGAAACTATCGCAAACCCTGCGCTGACAGTTTTCGATATCGAGCGTTTTGCAAATATCGCCCATAAGAATGGCGTTCCTCTTATCGTTGATAATACTTTCGCTACTCCATACCTTTGCAGACCTATCGAGTGGGGCGCAGATATCGTTATCCATTCTACATCAAAGTATATGGACGGCCACGCTGTTCAGGTCGGCGGCGTTATCGTTGACAGCGGCAAGTTCGATTGGACTGGCGGAAAGTTCCCTTGCATGACCGAGCCTGACGAAAGCTATCACGGCACTATCTACACTGAAAAATATTCATTCGCACCTTATATCGTAAAAGCAAGAATGCAGCTCATGAGAGATTTCGGCTGCTATCCTGCCGCAAATTCCTCGTTCCTGCTCAATCTGGGACTTGAAACTCTCCCTGTAAGAATGAAGCAGTATTGCGAGAATGCGCTCACAGTGGCAAAATTCCTCGAAAACAATGACAAGGTAGAGTCCGTTGCATATCCTGGACTTGAAAGCGATAAGTATCATAAGCTTGCTGAAAAGTATCTCCCTCTTGGCACAGCAGGCGTTATCTCGTTCGTTATCAAGGGCGGAAGAGATACAGCGGCAAAGTTCATGGACAGCCTTAAGCTTGCTTCCAACGAAGTTCACGTTGCCGATATCCGTACTTGTATCCTACACCCAGCCTCCGCAACACACAGACAGCTTTCAGACGAACAGCTTGTTGCCGCAGGCATAAACGGCGGAATGATAAGACTTTCCGTAGGTCTTGAAAATGTGGAGGATATCATAGACGATCTGAAGCAGGGCTTTGCAGCCATCTAAAATCCACCGAAAGGAGAACAGCTTATGGCTTTGGAAAACAAACTTGGTATAACCGACTCTGCGACCCTTGCCAGAACAGAAGAAAAGCTAAGCAAGGAAAAGGCTGTTAAGCTGTTTGAACATGGCATTTTGGATAAGCAGAAAGCAGGCAGTTTTAAGGCTCTCGCAGAGATACACAAATATCTTTTTGAGGAAATCTATGATTTCGCAGGGAAAATAAGAACTGTGAATATTGCCAAAGGCGGGTTTCGATTTGCCCCTGTTATGTATCTTGAAAGCTCCCTTGAAAATATCGAAAAAATGCCACAAAGCGACTTTGACGCTATAGTTGAAAAGTATGTTGAAATGAATATCGCCCACCCGTTCAGAGAGGGCAATGGCAGGTCAATGCGCATATGGCTGGATATGATGTTCAGAAAAGAGCTTTCTATGGCGGTAGATTGGAGCAGGATAGACAAGGAGGATTATCTCCTTGCCATGGAACGAAGCCCCATTCGTGATATCGAAATAAAGCACCTGCTTAAAAACGCCCTCACAGCGGATATAAATGACCGGGAGCTGTTTATGAAGGGCATAGACCAAAGCTATTATTACGAGGGCTATAACAGCTACAGCATTGATGACCTGAGATAAAAAATCAAGGACGGATATTTCCTGCGAAATACCCGTCCTTTTTATATGCCTATCCATTCTCAGGGAGCGTAACAATAAAATTCGTACCCTTTCCGTATTGTGATTCTACACGGATATTGCCGTTGCACAGCTCCACGATACGCTTAACAAGTGGCAAACCAAGTCCGTTTCCCTCTGAAGCGTGCGCCCTGTCCCCTTGATAAAAACGCTCGAAAATGTGTGATATGGTCTGTTGATCCATTCCGATGCCACGGTCAGTTATCTCAGCCGTTATCACATCACCCTCTTTGAAAAGCTTTACTCTGATAGAGCTTCCCTCTGGGGAGAATTTTATGGCGTTGCCTATTATGTTCACCCACACCTGCGAAAGCATTTCCGCATTGGTGGTGTATTGTATCTCCTGCATATCAATGTCAAAGCTTATGTCCTTAGCCGTCCATTGCTTTTCCAGAAGAAGTATGCAGTCTCTTATCTGCTCGTCAAGGGAAAAGCTTGTCTTGTCAGTGATGATCTGCTGATTTTCAAGCTTTGAAAGCATAAGAATGTTCGATGAAAGATTGGTCAAACGCTTTGATTCGCTGATGATAATGTCAATGTATTCCTGCTTTTTCTCTTCTGACAGATTTTCTTTTTTTAGCTGTTTCGCAAAGCCCTGGATAGAAACGATAGGCGTTTTGAACTCGTGGGAGAAGCTGTTGATAAAATTCTCCCTGAACATCTCGATGCCTCCAAGCTCCTGCGCCATTTTGTTGTAGCTTTCTATAAGCTCGTCTATCTCGCCGTTAAAGCCCGTTACCTCTAACCTTTGAGAGAAATCTCCCTTTTCTACCCTGTGCATTGCCTTTTTTACCTCACGCACAGGTCTTACTATCTTGCTTGCTACAGCGGCAGAAATGCAAGTGCCGATTATTACAGATACCACAAGTCCCACAATAAGGAAAACTAAAGGCATTTGCAAAGGGGATAGAAAATGCAGGCATCTTTTTATGCCTATCATTATAAATCCCGTAAGAAGCCCTGCCCATATCATTATCATAAATACCGCCGAAACTATGCTGGCGTTCATGGTGTAATTTCGCCTGCGCTCTGAGCGAAGAGCAGAGATAAGATGTTTTTTCATGAGCCTATCCTTTCAGCTTGACCGCCTTGTAGCCAAGTCCTCTCACTGTCATTATCTCAAAATCGTGGTTATTCTTCAAATGCTCTCTTATGCGGTTTATGTGTACGTCCACAGTGCGCTCGTCAGTGTCTGAGGTCATATCCCAAAGCTCGTCCATAAGCTGACGGCGGGTGAATATCTTGTCGGGATAGGAAAGAAGCTTGTAAAGAAGCATGAACTCTTTCGGTGGAAGCTCCCTTATGCCCTCAGGGGTCTTGATAGTCAGTGCGTCATAGTCGAGAGTGGTGTCGCCCACAGTTATCTTGTGGTCGCTCACTATCTGTGAACGTCGCAAAAGTGCCTGAATACGCAGAAGCATTTCCTCCTCGTCCACAGGCTTCACCATGTAATCGTCCGTACCTTTTATAAAGCCCTGCCTTTTGTCAAAAGCCGTTTCCTTAGCCGTCACCATTAATATAGGTGTCTGAAACCCAGCCTTGCGGATAGTTTCGCAAAGCTCCAAACCGTCCATGCGAGGCATCATAACGTCCATTATAATAAGGTCAACGTGTTTTTCGTCCATTATTTCGAGAGCCTCTATACCGTCACGAGCCTCGATAGGTGTGTAGCCGTTGTCGCTAAGCACATCACAGGTCAGTTTGCGAGTGTTAGTATCGTCCTCCACCACAAGTATGTGAAACATTTTTACCCCTCCGTTCACTTTGCATTTTTTTATTATATCACCGTTTTATTAACGTGATATTAACGATGTCAAGACACATTTAGTTCAAAATTTCATGTTGATCCTGCACAATTTCAGTGGTATTGCCTTGTGTAAACAAATGATTTATCTTTTAATTTGGCAACATTTCTGCAATTGTTGCATTTTTTATGCAACAAAAGGGGTACTTTTCGGGGATAAGTAGAAAGCGTTTTGATACTTGCGGGCACGTACAAGCCCTGCGACTTAGTGAAACCGAGGTGAGTTTCTGGAACAGGCTGTAGAGTACTTGTGTCAAAGCGTGGGTGTGCATTTGATATTTTGTGTATGCAAAACCTAGGGCTTAATACCCAATGTCACACCCCGAACGCAACTTGAAAATTGAATATAGAAACGGCTAAACCCACAATCTTACGGCAACACAACAACCATGTAGGGGAGCGGCGCAATTT
>ERZ791887.26-NODE-26-length-160897-cov-18.044136_pt1 | contig 160897 bp, 153 predicted proteins | sample MGYA00510157_ERZ791887 | MGnify/ENA primary metagenome ERZ791887 (study PRJEB30046, sample SAMN00792112) | human gut metagenome | study: EMG produced TPA metagenomics assembly of the A metagenome-wide association study of gut microbiota in type 2... | reverse complement strand
TTTAGAGTGTGGCACAAAAAGACTAATTAGCCAAGGCGCAGGATTTGACGTTTACTGATTTTAGAATAGATCTCTTATTCTTTCATCGAGGATTGCAGTGTTTAGTAGCAATTGAATTGAAGATTGGTAAGTTTAAACCAGAATATGTTTCTAAATTGGATTTCTATTTAGAGGCCTTGGATAGACAGGTAAAGAAAGAAAATGAAAATCCAAGTGTTGGATTATTATTGTGTGCAACTAAGAATGATGAAGTCGTTGAATATGCAATGAGTAGGACGATGTCTCCAATGTTGGTTTCAGAGTATAAGCTACAATTGCCGGATAAGAAGGTATTGCAGAAGAAATTGCAAGAGTTGGTAAATATACCGATGATTGAGGAGTAACAAATTTGGAGCTATCAAGAGGATTAGAGTAAAAGCAAAGGAGATGGATATGAAAGACTTTGATATATTTGATCACATGGATGGAATTCCGGATAAAGAATCAGAAAAGGTGAGAGCACAGGAAGTTTATAAAAAAGTACGTAACGAATTTAAGAAAATTTCAAAGGAAGATACTTTGGGATATAGTTTGCAAGCGGTATATATAGCGCATATCATAATAGATAACGAATGCGATTGCAATGAAAAGGTGCCTCCAAGTTATAGACTGTATGCGAATGGTACAAATGATAAAGATTTACAAGTAATATTGGATAAAGCAATACAGAAATTTATTAAAGAAGGAAACTATTTTTTTCATTATTATTGTCATCAATTGGAACGTGAATTTCCAAGGATTATTGATGAGTACTTAAATTATAACAATATAAAAGATGAGTATTGGTGCAAATTATTATCTGATAATGATACGACATTGTCAGGAAAGAAATCCTATAATTTTATTATTTTACATTTTGATAAAGTAGTACTGGAGACAAACATTACATATAAGGGAAAAAGGCATCCATTTTTAGATGCACTCAAGCATGAATGGTCATTTGGTAAAGTTAATGATATAGACAATAGAAAAATAAATTATAACGAATTATTCTGTAGAGCAGCACATAAAGAGAATTCTTTTGTATATTTATATGAAGATATTTTCAATGCTTTGTCTGCATTAAAGTATGAAAGTGGGGAAAATTATGGAAGCATACTAGTTCTTTGTAGAACAAAAGATAAATCGTTTGATGAAGTACAGTCAAATTATAAGATATCTATAAAATTTAAGCATGAAATAGAATTAGAAAATAATTCGTATAAAAAAATTAGAAAATTATTGGAAATGGCAAAGAAGAATATGTCGTTGCTTATGAATGAAGATGGAAAAATATATGCTATGGGTAAGATGATAGACAATCCTTCTTGCGGATATTATGAAATTAGTTTTGATGGTTTTTTCAAATGGACTTTATATAAAAATAAAGAAAAGCTTTTGTGCTATGAAAATATGATTCCTATGATTCCTGATAAGGAAATAGGTATAAGTAATAAGAACTTAGAATTGTTAAAGAGAACATTTGATATTTCTGATACGTCAAAATTCGAAAAAATAATTCAGAAAGCAGTTTCTCAAAAACATGGGACAATAGTTGTATTTGCAGAGAATGCAATGGATGAGGCGAGTCGGTTGGAGGAATCAGGGATAAGTATAACTCCGATAGATATCAGTACAGGAATGTTAGTAGAAGAAATAACCTCTATAGATGGGGCTCTTATTTGTGATGTAGATGGAATATGCTATTCAATTGGAACAATTTTGGATGGAATAAAGTCAGAAAGGACTGATTCATCACGAGGGGCAAGGTATAATTCTGCAATAAGATATATTGAAAAACAGAAGAAAAATCAGAAAAAAACATTTATTGTTGTTGTTTCAGAGGACGGGTATGTAAATTGCTTTTCTTCGGAAGAATAAAATTTTTGTATTGTATATAGGTCAGTAATTGGATATGAGGTAAATTAGGGCATTTGGAGTTAAGAAACATCAATATAGGCATATTCAAAAAATATACATATAGAAGTAAATAATGGTCAAAAAACAATCGACATCCGACCTCCCACACGTTATAATATAGGTAATCTAATAAGAAAATAGTGTTATCATTACCGTATTACTTAGTGAGAATGGTAGCCATAAATATGAATTCGCAGGAACGGAATGGTTGAACCCTCACGGTGACAGTGTCACTCATTTGTCAGCGAGAGGTGCTTAACTTGGATGATTTTCAGTTTTCTCATTTTGACATGGATTTACAGGAAAGTCAGTAAAATCAAGTTGTTGCTTGACTTATGTTGACCAAGAAAAACATAGATTTTCTGTAGTGACTTGAACTCCTAAGCACTAGTTGTGGGTTCGATTCCCGCTGGGAACATTACATTTGCGACAAAGGTTAGAAATAACCTGTTGTCGCATTTTTTGTAGGAAGGAAAAAATTATGGAATATTCAGCAATTCTTCATGATATGGATAAAAGATTCTGCTATGCAATCGATAAGGATTTATTCGTAATACGTGTGCAGGTAAAAAAAGATGATATAAAAGAGATCATGCTTCATTATGAGGATAAGTACATACCACTGGAATGGAAGGATACGCGAAAGACCATACCGATGAAGAAGGTTGCCACATCACAGTTTCATGACTATTATGAAGCACAGCTTCAGATGCATTTGATATGTCTCCGCTATTATTTTAAATTTACGGATATGCAGGGAGAAAAGGTATATTATGGCAACTATGAGTTTAGCAGGGAATGTATTACAAACAGGGACAGAATGTTCGATTGTCCGCAAAACCTTCGTGAGGAAGAAATGTTCGAGGTGCCGGAGTGGGCAGCAAACAAGGTCGTGTATCAGATTTTTCCATCTCGCTTTGCAGCGTCACAGCCAATAGACAAGGAACTGTGGTATAAAGCACCCATTACATCTAAGGATAATCTGCATGGCGATCTCAGAGGAATTATTGATCATTTGGATGATATTCAGAAGCTGGGAATAGATGTTGTGTATTTAACACCTATTTTTAAATCGGATTCCAGCCATAAATATGATACCACTGATTATTATCAGATAGATCCTTCCTTCGGAACAACAGAGGATCTTAAGAAACTGGTGCAAAAAGCGCATGCGTATGGAATGAAAGTAGTGATGGATGCAGTATTCAACCATACAGGAAGGGATTTTTTTGCATTTAAGGATATCATGGAAAAAGAAGAAAAATCCAGATATCTGGACTGGTATTTTATCGAGAGATTTCCGCTGAAGGGTGAAAAGGGAGAAGTTCCTCACTACAAATGTTTTGGATATTATGGCGGAATGCCTAAGTTAAATCTGAAAAATCCGGAGGTTGAAAAATTCGTTACAGATGTTGCATGTTATTGGATTAAGGAATGTGATATCGATGGATGGAGAATGGATGTTGGTGACGAAATCAGTCATTTTTTCTGGAAGCGTTTTAGAAAGGCTGTTAAGACAGTAAAAAAGAATCTGCTGATCATTGGGGAAATCTGGCATTATGCAGGAGATTTTCTTGAGGGAGATGAATGGGATACGGTCATGAATTATCCGTTTTACCTGAATCTCATAGATCTGCTTGCAGATGAAAAAATCAATGTCAGCCAGTTTATACAGAATCTTGGATATTTGAAGGGGCGCTTAAACAAAAAATGCTATCCTTTAATGTGGAATCTGATCGACAGCCATGATACGGCAAGATTTTTACATCTATGTAAGGATAATAAGAAAAAGCAGCATCTGGCAGCAGCTTTTCAATTGTTATTACCGGGAATGCCTATGATTTATTACGGAGATGAATTTGCGATGCCCGGAGCAAATGATCCGGATTGCAGACGTGGCATGTACTGGGATGAAGAATACCAGGATAAAGAGATGTTTGAATGGTACAAGCAGCTGCTGAAGGTGCGAAAAAACCATGCATGTATCGTAGAGGGTGAACCGTTGGAAATAGCTGCAAGGGACGGGGAAGAGACGATCGTCCTGACCAGAAAAAATGACGAAGAGACACTTGCTTTGATCTTCAACTGCAGCAGCAGCGCAAGAGTGTTTCATGAGTATGCACAAAAATATGATTTACTTAGAGAGAAACCCTTTGATGGAAAAATAGAGGGACTTGAAGCCGCTGTAATAGTACTTTAAGCTGTAATGCAGAAGAGGCCATTCGGGCATATGCGGGAGTGATGCTTTTCATTTGCAAAAAAGATGAGGTGTGATAAGATGAGAAAAGTATAGAAACAAATTAAAATATATCACTGGAGAAAATATTATCATGAAGAAAAAAATAAATTATGCAGGAATTCTGAAAGAGACAGGGATCCTGACTGTGGCGGTAGCCATCATCGCGGCAGCAGTCTACTTTTTCCTGGTGCCGAGTCATGCGTCGGTCAGCAGTATTTCCGGTCTCGGCATTGTGCTGTCTAACTTTATACCACTTCCACTGTCGGTCATTACGATGATCATGAATGTAGTGCTTCTGCTCATCGGCTTTGCCACCTGCGGGAAAGAATTCGGGGTAAAGACGGTGTACACCAGTGTGATGCTGCCGGTATTCTTAGGACTTTTCGAGATGCTGTTTCCGAATTTCGGATCCCTGACAGACAGTCAGGAGTTGGACGTGCTCTGCTATATTCTGGTGGTCAGCGTGGGACTGAGCATTCTGTTTAACCGGAATGCGTCTTCCGGAGGATTGGATATTGTGGCGAAGATCATGAACAAATATCTGCATATGGAACTGGGCAAGGCCATGTCCCTGTCCGGGATGTGTGTGGCGTTGTCCGCAGCGTTGGTATATGATAAGAAGACAGTGGTGCTGAGTATTCTGGGTACCTATTTCAACGGAATCATTCTGGATCATTTTATTTTTAACAATAATATCAAGCGGCGTGTCTGCATTATCACGAAGAAAGAGGAAGAACTGCGTCAGTTTATTACAAGAGACCTGCACAGCGGTGCCACGATCTATGAAGCCACCGGTGCCTATCATTTTGAAAAACACAACGAGATCATTACCATTGTGGACAAAAGTGAGTACCAGAAATTAATGAAATTCATCAATGAACTGGACCCCAAGGCGTTTATTACCGTATATAATGTATCGAGTATGAAGTATCAGCCGAAGATTGGGGCCTTTTGACCTTGGCTTTGATGCCTACGGATTGTTCCGTGCTACGTACTCTCACAATCCTCCCCTCTATTCGCATATCGTGGGATTATCATCCCACTTTTATGCTCATATCGGGGCGGGTCCTAAGGTCTTTCACCCACTTATGAGCAAGCTCATGTGGGCTTAGACCTTTTGACCCTGGCATCTTTATAATAATATTATGGAGAAATGCGAAATGAAAAAGGTGCGGAATATCGTAGTGATCGTGTTATCTGTCATATGTGTTGGAATTCTGGTTTTTTTGTTGTGGAATTTAAGAAGTACAGAGGAGTCTGCACAGGAAATAATACCGGAAGTTCAGCCGGAGCCTATGTCGGAACAGAGTGTATCGGATTCTGATGTGAGCGGCAACGGTGCGGAGAACAGTGCAGATCCTACGGAATTGCCGGAGACAGAAGAAAGCGAACCGGTGAAAACGGAAGATCCTGTAGAGCAGAGGGCAGAAGAACTCCTGGCAGGAATGACCTTAGAGGAAAAAGTCGGACAGATGTTCATCGCCCGGTGCCCGGAGACGGATGCAGCATCCAAGGTGACGCAGTATCATCTCGGTGGATATATCTTATTTGCCCGGGATTTTACCGGTAAAACAAAAGAGGAAGTAACGGCATCCATTCAAAGTTACCAGAATGCTGCGGAAATACCTCTGCTGATCGGTGTGGATGAGGAAGGCGGCACGGTAAACCGTGTCAGCAAAAATGCGAACCTGAGGGAAACGCCTTTTGCCTCTCCTCAGGAACTGTATGCTCAGGGAGGATGGGACCTTATTCGGAGTGACACACAGGAAAAATGTCAATTACTGCAGAGCCTGGGAATTAATCTGAATTTTGCTCCGGTATGCGATGTATCACAGGATCCGCAGGATTTTATTTATCCCCGCAGTTTCGGGCAGGATGCGGAACAGACGGCGGTCTATGTGCAAACGGTGGTCGGTGTCATGTCCGAAGAGCACATGGGGAGTGTATTAAAACATTTTCCGGGATATGGCAACAACTCTGATACGCACACCGGTGTTGCTTATGATGAACGTCCTTATGAAACATTTGTAAATTCTGACTTTCTGCCGTTTCAGGCAGGAATCGATGCCGGAGCCGATATGGTACTGGTATCCCACAATGTTGTCTCCTGCATGGATGATCAGGTACCGGCATCTATTTCTCTACCGGTACATAATATTTTGCGTAATGAATTAGGGTTTGACGGCGTGATCATTACCGATGATCTGGTCATGGAAGGAGTACGGCAGTTCGCCGGGGATGCGGAGATTGCCGTAAGGGCGGTACAGGCGGGAAACGATATGCTGTGCTGCACCGATTTTGAAGTACAGGTACCCGCAGTCATCAAGGCGGTCGAAACCGGTGAGATTACCGAGGAACGCCTCAACGAATCGGTCCTGCGTATTTTGAAAATGAAAATAAAGCTGAGCATCATTGCGGACACTGCGGATGCTCAGGACTAGAGAAGGCTCCGCAGTACATCCTCGGGCCGGGGAGTGTGCTGCGGATATTTTTCTCTCAACGGACCGGCAGCTCCGTCCATAATATAGGGATGTCCCACGATATCCAGCATGGATACATCGTTATAATTGTCACCGAAGGCCATGACATCCGCGAGGTCAAAGCCAAGAATTTTACAAATGGATTGCACACCGATGCCTTTGTTGGCAAGGGTGGTATCGATCCAGTAAGGTCCCGCCACTGCACAGTTCGCCTGCTCCCAGCGGGGGACGAAGCGGTCAGCATAAGCTGCTACGCCTTCATGGAGATATACGGAGACCTTTACGATGTCCTCCGGAATTTCGGAAGGATCCTGAATGACCTGATAGTTGTTGCCAATAAACTTTATTCTGTCCAGCATTCCCAGCCCACGTTCCATCAGATAAGCCGTATTCTGTCCGGAGAGCATGACTTCGCCCTGCCCGTCACTCCGGCTCCACAGATCTTCTGCAATCTCTTCCGCCAGGGCACGGGGCATGGGATTTTTCGCAATGCACAGCTCGTCCTTGTAGATCACGCCACCGTTTTCACATAAGAAAATACAGCAATCCGCCACCGGAGCGAACAGCTTCCGCAGACTGGTATACTGTCTTCCAGACGCCGGGCAAAACAGGATCCCCCGGTCATGAAGTGCCCGGATCTGGTCAAAAATCTCGCCTTCCAATTCTTTTTTTCCATATTGTAAAAGTGTACCATCGAGGTCACTGCAGACTAATCTGATTCCCATAGTCGGAATTCCTTTCTCTCAGAATGATAATTTTAAATAGTATATCATAAATTATACATGAATATTTATTTTTATTTAATAGCTGTTTTTCTTGATTACTACAAGATATGTTGAAAAAAATGCGGAAACAAGGAAAGTGATATAAAAATAAAAAAATTGCTAATGATATCCAAAACGAGTAAGATAGTAAGCAAGAGTAAAACAATAATCCTTGACCTAAAGCTGTCTTTAGGTGTTACAATGTCTTCAGAGTGATTTTCAGCATTTAAATAAAGAAAAGGTGTCGATACCGAAAAGCATGGTGGCGGCACCTTTTTGGGCTTTACTTTGCCAAATTCGTTAGATATGATAAAGATAGAAACTGTATTTACCGGCTATATGGGGAGGGCGTATGTACAAAAGAAAGCTTCACAAAGAAATAAGCAGCGGATTACTGGTATTGATCGTGGCATTTTCTCTGACTGGCTGCGGCAGCAGTAGGGACGCTTTGGAAATCTCTGATACCAAATCTGCTCAGGCAGAAGGAATCAGTCAGGAAAGCGATACAGCCACTCCAGCCACCTCACAGACAATCCCGGAGATGACAAGGGAACCTGAGCCGGAGAAACTTACCTGCCAGACCGGACTATATCAGGAGAAAACCCTGGCGGATCAGGTCTCGGTGGATGCTGCCCGGGAACTGCCGGAAGGAGAGTATGGTGTGCTGTCCTATTCCTATGATGAGACAGTCAGTGTCTGGGGCAACGGTGCAGAAGATTGCTTGGTGATTCATGACGGCGACGAGGAATACCGGGTGGAGATCCCCTGGCAAAACATGTATTCGGCACCACCTGCGGTAGAAGCCGCAGATTATGATGGGGATGGCGACAAGGAGTACTATATTTCTACCATACAGGGGACAGGAACCGGTGTCCATGTGGAAGGACTGTATTATGTAGATGTACAGAAAGGAACTCCGAAGGTCTCCGAATATACAAATGTGGTTGAAGATTTTGAAAGCCGAATCCTTGCGGCGGATACGTTAGACGAGAAGTTTCACACACTTCATGTGGATTTCCTGGATAAAAGCGGGGAGTCAGATCCTGAGGAAAGTATAGATCTGAGTCTGGATTCCCTGCTACGGGAATATGAAGGAAATACTTATATGGGTACCGTTCTGGGAGACCAGATCCGGTTTGATTTCCGAGGAGGAACCCCTTTTGCAAGCGTAGTGGTGGGGATACGGCTGTATCAGACAGCAATTCCGCTGTATGATTCCAGCTTTCGTGTAACGGCACCGGTGTCAATGCAAGAGAATGGGAAATTTTTTCTGGGTGATTTTTCGGTAAGCACCAACCCTTATGACGTGAACGTGGAGAACGCAGACGGGGAAGAACAGAATATGACAGAGGTCTATACCGGATATTATGATCTGACCCATAACGGTTACAAGGAAAAGGTCGTAACGAAGGTCTATCTGGAGGAAGAAAACGGGGCTCTCACGGAAGCATTGCGGAAGGCCGGAAACTGGGGAACAGTAGAGGTCTACGAATATCTGGGAGACGGACAATATGGAATCATCCCTCTGTGGTCGCAGGAATTCGCCATTGCCCATGCGGGGAACGTACAGATATTCCTCACAGAAAAAGACGGCTACGATTATCTGGTAGTGACAAGCTTCTGGACAGGGCAGGGTGTCTGCTATTATGACTATAATGTACTGTCTCCGGTGGACTATTCCTTTGACAGATATCATAACGAGCTGAAAGGGGCAGAGCATTACGATCCGCAGTTTTTCACAGGGCTGGAAAACTGGTTGAAGGAGGATTCCCTCCTGCTTGTGGCAACGGATATTAACATGCCGCAGGGACAGGAAGCCATTCTGACAACCGATGAAGAGGTACACTATGCCAGAGAATATTTAACGGTAAAAAAAGAACAACAGCAGCGGATAGAGGAAATAGAGTAAGAACAGGATCAGTATTTCCAGAGAGATACAAAAGTGATAAAATAGGATCAATAAGGATTTTTTCAGTATAAACTTTTCACGCGCAAATTGTGCCTGCACAGTGTACGGAAGTACAGGTTTAAAGCACCGGAAGGCTTGCAGGCTACGGAAAGACAAGAGGGTTAAGAGATGAACGAAATGATCAGAAAAAGAAATGAACAACTGGCAAAAACAGTCATCAAGGGTTTACAGTCCCGCAACATGTCGGGCTACTACGCAGAGGATAAAGAAGCCGCGCTGAAACAGGCACTGGAGCTGATCCCGGAGGGAAGCACCATCGCTATGGGCGGATGCATGAGCGCCGGAGAGATCGGACTGATCTCCGCACTGGAAGCAGGCAATTACCACTATATCGACCGCTCTAAGATGGATGCCAGAGCAGGACTGATGGCAGCATACGATGCGGATATCTTCCTCTCCAGTGCCAATGCCATCACCAGTGACGGCGTCATGGTCAATATCGACGGCAATTCCAACCGTGTCTCCTGCATAGCCCAGGGACCGAGGAAAGTAATCTTCATCGTCGGCATGAACAAGGTCTGCGCAGACTTAGACAGCGCCATGAAGCGTGCGAGAAACGTGGCTGCACCTATCAACGCCCAGAGATTCGACATCAAGACTCCCTGCAAAGAAACCGGAAAATGCTTCGACTGCAAGTCTCCGGATACCATCTGCTGTCAGTTCCTGATCACGAGATATTCCAGACATACGGACAGGATCCATGTGATCCTCGTAAACGACACCATTGGTTATTAGACAATAAAGGGGAAAAGACAATGACATTAGTATTACAAAAAGGAAGACCTGTCGATACCACAGGCAGACTGGACAAAGAGATACGCACCTATGACCTGCTGGATAGCTTAGGTGTGGAATATGACCGTGTGGATCACGCTCCGGCGATGACCATGGAGGACTGTAAGGAAGTGGATGAGATCCTGGAGTCCATAGTCTGTAAGAATCTGTTTCTGTGCAACCGTCAGGAGACCGCCTTTTATCTGCTGATGATCCCGGATACCAAGGTGTTCCATACCAAGGATCTGTCGGCACAGATCGGCTCGGCGAGGCTTTCTTTTGCCAAGCCGGAATACATGGAGAAATTCCTGGATATCACCCCCGGCTCTGTCAGTGTACTCGGTCTGATGAACGATAAGGAACATCAGGTGAAGCTGTTGATCGATGAAGAGGTGCTGGACAGCGAATATTTCGGATGCCACCCCTGCATCAATACCTCCAGCCTCCGCATGCGGACGGCGGATCTGATCGAAAAGGTGCTTCCCGCCATGGGACATGATTTTGTAAAAGTAAAGCTGTAAAAAGTAATAATATAAGCAGATCTGGCCGCCGCCGGAATCCCGGCAGCGAGGATCTGTAAGCTTGGTTTTGCATGGCTCTGAATAGTTACAAGATATTAAAATACCTGTTCGCACTCTTCACACATCAGCAGGAAGGCGCCGACCCCGTGCAGGTCGTTGGCGGATACGGGACGGTGGATATAGTGGTCATAATCACCGACACCGGTTCCGATGCAGACATTACCGATAATGAGGTCATCACCTTCCCAGGTCAGGGAGCGGATCACACCCTCATAACCCTTGCGGGCATATTCCAGATAAGATGCATCCAGCAGACCTTTGCGGATCGCTTTGCACAGGGCGGCAACATACAGGCAGCTGCAGGAATTCTCCAGCCAGTTGGCAGGATCATCGCCCCGGTTGACTACCTGATACCATCTGCCGTCTTCAGACTGGAATGCGAGCAGAGACTTTAACAGATCCACTGCCATTTTTTCCAGTTTTGCTCTGTCCGGATGATCGGCGGGAATGAAATCCAGTTCGTCCAGGAGGGCTACAGGCACCCATCCCATGGCTCTGCCCCAGAATTCGGGGGAGCAGCCGGTCTCTTTGTCAGCCCATTCTACTTTCCTGTCATAAGACCATGCATGATACAGCAGACCGGTCTTGGGGTCACGGGTATGTTTCTGCATGGTCAGAGCCTGGAAGATAACCTCATCAAAATATTCGGGGTGATGGAATTCTGCGCCATACTGCGCGCGCAGCGGACCTTCCATGTACAGACCGTCCAGCCACATTTCTTCCGGCAGATCAGCCTTGTGGAAATAGCCGCCCTCGGGAGTGGTGGGATAATGATCAATGGCAGCCATCAGAGAGTCCAGGGCTTTCTTATATCTGGCATCACCGGTACAATGATAGAGGGGATATAACAGAATACCCGGCTGCATATCGTCGAACTGCCCCATATCAGCCTGTTTGATCACACCGTCTTCGGTGATGACGGCATCCACCCAGGATTTGATGTAATCAAAATATTTTTCCTCTTTGCAAAGTTCATAGCTTTTGTACATTCCGGACAGGAATACTCCCTGATGATAATGAAATCTTCCTTCGGGCGGAAGCTTGGGGGCTTCCCATTTGCGCATCATGGTATCCATGGATGCTTTTGCATAGTCTAAAGGTCTTTTCTCCATAAGTTATCTCCTTCCAATATACTTCACATGGCACAAGATTTATTATATAATCCCATTATAATCTTTTATTTTTAAGATTGTTTAACATATCTTGCGGTAATAAAAAGCAATCGAATGAATCTTGCCGGAATGATTCCGGGAAAGGAAAACTATGCTTCGTACGATTTTTGACCCTTATTCCGATCTGTTTCTGGAATACATAGAGACAACCAAAAAAAATGATATGCAGACCAATCATTATCACGATACTTACGAACTTTTTTTTGTGGTGAAGGGGATACGATACATCTTCCTGGATGGTGTCTGTCATGTGCTGAATCCGGGTGACATCATCCTGATCAAACCCTACCAGACCCATTATATGCAGAGTCTGTCCTCTGATTTCTATGCCCGGTATGTCTTGAATTTTGCACCGGATTATCTGGATGGAATGTTGAAACCTGCGGAGAAGCAGCGGTTTTTGGAGGTCCTGCAGAATGATATTCTGCATCTGACACCGGAACAATCCGGAGAACTGGCAGAGGTCTTCGAACGATTGCGGAAATATTATAACCGCCACGATGCTGTGGCCGAGAAATTAAAGCAAAACTATTGTCTGGAACTGCTGCTACTGTGCAGAGACTACTATACGAGGCAGGAGCGGACACAGATGCCGGAGCTCTCCGCAGCTCCCAGACAGGAGATTCTGGATGCCATCGCCTATATCAATGCCCATTATGCGGAAAAAATAGATCTGGAGACCATCGCATCCCAGATCCATTTAAGTAAATACTATTTTTGCCGTATTTTCCGCGAGGTGACCGGAGCCACCGTTCTGGAATACCTTACCAATGTCCGGCTGACCAGAGCCGGAAGACTTCTGGTGGAATCTTCTCTGGCGATCCAGGAGATAGCGCAGAAGACCGGATTTGCGTCATTGGTGCATTTTTCCAGAACCTACCGCAATGCTTATGGTGTCAGTCCCAGTGATACCAGGCGCCGGCGAAAGGCGTAGAAGCTACTGAATCCCACAGGCGAGACATGCTGACATTTGTGACGCAAAAAGTCAAATCATCCACAAATTGATTTCTCGTTGAGAGTCTTATATAATAAAGTCGAGGTCAAAGGCCCCCGGCTTTGATGCCTACGTGCTACGCACTCCCACAATCCTACCCTCTATTCGCATATCGGGGTGGGTCATATAACAGAAATGGTCTATACCGTAAAAAATGTATGGTAAGAATACGAAAGAGAGAAGAAAATGGTACTACAGATATTAACATATACACATCATACAACGACAATGCTGTTTGGAATCTTCCTGTCGGCATTTTTTCTGGGAGTGAAGCAGGATAAGAAAAATATATTGCAATTGTTGTCATTGGCGGTTGTTTCAGGAATTCTATATGTTCTGTGTGTACTTCTCTTTGGAACAGAAACAGTAGATCAGATTTATCCACTGATCGTGCATGCCCCATTGTTATTTGTACTGGTTTTGCATTATAAATTCCGTATTCTTCCCTCTCTGATTTCTATTTTCACGGCATATCTATGTTGTCAGTGCAGTAACTGGATGGGACTGTTTGCTTTGGCTCTGACAGGACAGGAATGGTGCTATTATGTCTGTCGTATTCTGGTGACGGTGGGAGCTTTCATCCTTTTATGCCGGTATGTATGCCAGACCACAGCCATGCTGTTTGCCAAAACGGACCGGGAACTTCTGATCATTGGAAGCCTGCCGATCATTTATTACATTTTTGACTATGCCACGACCAAATTTTCCAGTCTGTTGTATTCCGGCAATAAGGCGGTGCCGGAGTTCCTGGGCTTTGCCATGTGCCTGACGTATCTGCTTTTTTTACTGGTATATTTCCGGGAGTATGAGCTGAAGAATAAGGCGGAGCAGTACAACGAAATGATCCGGATGCAGTTAAGTTCTCTGCATACGGAAATGGAAAGTACAAGAAAAAGCGAGCAGAGAATGTCCATCTTGCGGCATGATACAAGACATCATCTGTCGGCGATCCGGACACTGATCCAGCAGGGAGAGTCCGACAAGGCGCTGGAATATTTGAACGAAGTGAGCCAGACCTATGACGATACAGTGATCAAGACCTACTGTAAAAATGAAATGGTGAATTCGGTTCTGTCCATCTATAACTCCCGGTTTGAGGAACGGAGGATTCACTGGGAAGTGCAGGTCAGTATCGGGGAGAAGCTTCCCTGTTCGGAAATGATGTTCTGTGCGATTCTGTCCAATGTGCTGGAAAATGCCATGCATGCCGTACAGGAGCTGCCGCAGGATAAACGATACATAGAATTGTCTCTGTCGGAAAAGGTGGGGCATCTTCTTCTGATGGAGAAAAATACAGTGCGTAGTGTTCCCACATTTGCGGATGGCGTTCCGGTGACAGAACGTTCGGGACACGGGCTGGGAGCCAGAAGCATCGTATATTATGTAGAAAAACTTAGCGGACAATATCAGTTTTTTATGGAGGATGGGGATTTTGTGGTTCGGATCATCTTGTAAAATCAATAAAATGTTTTTGAGGCTCTTTCTGTCAGAGAAAGAGCTTTTCTTGTGGATGTATTGGGAAATTAATGCTATTATTAGGATAAAAAATACAGAAATATAGATATAACAGGAAGGGAGCAGACAAGCGCATGAAATACACATTGGATTACAAAAAGTATGCGGAACTGGCCAGACGTGTGGCCGCAGAGGGAAGCGTATTGCTTCGCAACGAGGATGAAGTACTTCCTTTACAAAAAGGACAGAAAGTATCGATCTTCGGAAGGACACAGTTCGAGCATTATAAGAGCGGTACGGGTTCCGGAGGTATGGTCAATGCTCCATATGTGACCAATATTACAGACAGTCTCAAGGAAGACGGCACCGTACAGGTGAATGAGGTACTGGAGGCACAGTACCGGGAATGGCTGAAGGATCATCCTTTTGATATAGGAGAGGGATGGGCCATGGAGCCCTGGAACCAGGAAGAAATGCCCGTCAGCGAAGAACTGGCGAGACAGGCGGCGGAACAGTCGGATCTGGCGATTGTGGTTCTCGGCCGAACCGCAGGAGAAGACAAGGATAATAGTGCTGCGGAAGGCAGTTATCTGCTGACAGCTGCGGAGGAAGAAATTCTTCGTAATGTCTGCAATGCATTTGCCAGGACGATCGTTGTGCTGAATGTGGGTAATATCATGGATATGAAGTGGGTCGACCGGTATCAGCCACAGGCTGTGCTCTATGTATGGCAGGGCGGCCAGGAGGGCGGCAGAGCTACAGTAGATGTCCTGACAGGAAAAGTGAATCCCGGTGGTAAGCTCAGCGATACTATTGCGGAAGATATTGAGGATTATCCTTCCACGGAGAATTTCGGGGATCCGGTGGAGAATTTTTATACCGAGGACATCTATGTAGGTTATCGCTATTTTGAGACCTTTGCCAGAGACAAGGTAAAATATCCCTTTGGCTTTGGACTGTCCTATACCCGGTTCCAGACAGAGAGCATGGGACTGGCAGTGCAGGGTACCGAGGCAACTGTCATTGAGAAAGTGACAAATGTTGGCAGTATGTCCGGCAGAGAGACCATACAGGTCTATGTGGAGGCTCCTCAGGGAAAGCTGGGAAAGCCGCTGCGTCAGCTGGCAGCTTATGCCAAGACGGAAGAACTGAAGCCCGGAGCAAGTGAAGAACTGATCCTGAAAGCAGAACTGACGGAGCTTGCGTCCTATGATGACAGTGGTGTCACTGGACATAAATCCTGCTATGTATTGGAAGCAGGAGACTATATCTTCTATGTCGGTACCGATGTGCGGAGTGCAAGAGAAGTCGGAAGAGTGACATTAGCGGAGCTGCAGGTCGTACAAACCGTTACGGAAGCACTGGCTCCGGTGCAGGCATTTAAACGCTTACGACCGTTCTTCTTCGGAGAAAACAAGCATGCCATCGCCAACTGGGAGGATGTGCCCTTACGGACCATAGATCTGGCGGAACGTATTTTGCGGGAAAGACCCACCCGGAGCGAATATATGGGAGATCAGGGATGGAAGCTGGCAGATGTCTATGACAAAAAGATTACGTTGGAACAGTTCCTGACACAGCTGTCAGACGAAGATCTGATCTGCATGACCAGAGGAGAAGGCATGTGTTCCCCGAAAGTTACCCCCGGAACAGCAGCAGCTTTCGGCGGTGTGACGGATGGACTGCAGCAATTCGGTATTCCGGTGGCCTGCTGTTCCGATGGTCCTTCCGGCATCCGTATGGACTGCGGTACCATGGCCTATGCACTGCCGAACGGTACGTTGCTGGCATGTACCTTTGATCCGGAGTTGGTGGAAGAACTGTATGAGATGGAGGGCATGGAGCTTCGCAAGAACAAGATTGATTCCCTCTTAGGCCCCGGCATCAATATTCACAGAAATCCGTTAAATGGACGTAACTTTGAGTATTTTTCCGAGGATCCGTACCTCACCGGTACCATGGCGGCGGCACAGCTGAAAGGCATGGGAAAATATGGAGTTACCGGAACCATCAAGCATTTTGCATGTAATAATCAGGAATTCAAACGGCATGATGCCAATGCTATTGTATCCGAGAGGGCATTGCGGGAGATCTATCTGAAAGGATTTGAGATCGCCGTAAAACAGGGCGGAGCCTACAGCATCATGTCCACCTATGGCCCGGTGAACGGACTGTGGACCGCAGGCAGCTATGATCTTCTGACAACCATTCTCCGTAAGGAATGGGGCTATCAGGGTATTGTCATGACCGACTGGTGGGCAAAGATCAATGAGGAAGGCGAATCCGGTTCCAAGAGTCAGACGGTACCTATGGTCCGGGCGCAGAATGATATTTACATGGTGACCGCAGACGCAGCATCCAATTCTAATAAGGACAACACTGCGGAAGGACTGGCAGACGGCAGGCTGACCAGAGCGCAGCTTATGCGGAATGCTGCAAACATCTGCTGCTTCCTGTTACGTTCCGTTGCCATGGAGAGGCTGCTTGGCAGAGAGGAAGAGGAGTGTACGGAGCTTCACAGTCCGGTAAGCACCGAAGGAGCCGGAGACAGCGGACAGGTGCTGGCCCGGCTGGAACTGCCGGAGCCGAAGACCGGCGAAGAGATTGAACTTCCGCTGGAGAAGCTGTCCACGAAGAAAGGTACTGGTGCGGTATACCAGCTGCGTTTCACGAAGATCGGACGGTACGAACTGGTATTCCGGATGAGTTCCACGTTGGGCCCGCTGGCGCAGCTGCCTATTTCCGTGTTCCTGAATAATACATTACAGCAGACCGTGACGATTAACGGCACGGAGGGCAAAGTGGTGGAACAGTCCGTCACGCTGGCAATCCGGCAGGACGGTGAGAAGTACATGAAATTGTATTTCGGAGAAAGCGGTATTGATATGCACCGGATGTTCTTGCGGTATGTGGGAAAGAACGATATCGAAAGCTTCCGGAATGAATAAAACAATATAAGCAATAAAAAGGCTCCGAAAGATCGGTATGCAGGCAGGATCTTCCGGAGTTTTTTATGCGTCGCAATTTGTAAAAAACCTTAACGGAATATTTATGCATAGAAACCAAAAGAAGAATTGACTTATGCCGATATTTCGGATAGAATCTACTCTTGTATGTTCTAAAGAAAAATTAGCAAGGAGGCAGGGAAAGTGGTAGCACAAATACTTGCAGTAATCATATTTCTGGCGATGTTTGTACTGATCGTCCTGGAAGTATGGGAGAGACACATTATCACATTGGGCTGCGGTCTGCTGACACTGGTACTGGTATTCGGACTGGGAATGCACAGTATGAGCGCAGTGCTGGAGACTTTGAACTTAGGCAGCTTTTTCACAAGTCATTTCTGGTACACGGCGGGACAGTCCGCAGAGGCTTCCAGTGGTATCAACTGGGAGACCATCGTGTTCGTAGCAGGAATGATGATCATGGTAGAGGGAATGGCCCGGGTGGGATTCTTCCGCTGGCTGTGCATGCGCCTTGCCAAGATGGTCAAGTATAAGGTTGTACCGCTGTTTGTCACCTTTATGGTATTATCCGGTATTCTGGCAATGTTCATTGACAGTATTACCGTAATCCTGTTCCTGGCAGCCGTTACCATTGAATTGTCACAACTGTTGAAATTCAATCCGGTGCCTATGATTCTGGCAGAAGTGTTCTGTGCGAATCTGGGAGGATCCGCTACCATGTGCGGAGATCCCCCCAATATCATCATCGGTACTTCCCTGGGATATTCCTTCACGGATTTCCTGACCAATACCGGTGTGATCGCAGGCGTTTCCCTGGTTGTGGTCGTACTGTATTTCTATCTGGTATTCCACAAGGAACTGCGTGCCAGTGAGGCAGCTGCAGCAGGCAGCAACCAGACCTACCCGGATCCTTCCGAAGCCATTACCGATAAAAAAGGATTTATTATCAGCACTATTATTTTCCTGTGTGCGGTAGTTCTGCTGGTGACCCACGCACAGACTGGACTGACCGTATCCTGCATCGGTGTATTCATCTCCATCGTGACATTGATCGCTGCAGGCAAAGATGCGCTGAAGCTGATCAGACAGATTGATTACAAGACGCTGCTGTTCTTCATCGGACTGTTTATGGTCGTAGGTGGTCTGGAGCAGACAGGTATCCTGAAAGTCATGGCGAACTTCATCGGAGATATCAGTAACGGCAATCTGATGCTGATGATCGCCATTATCCTGTGGATCTCCGCCATCGCCAGCGCATTTGTGGATAATATTCCTTTTGCAGCGACCATGATCCCGATTATCAGCAGTCTGTCTGCTGCCCAGAGCGTGGATCTGTCCATTCTGGCATGGGCATTGGCTATGGGAACCGATATTGGAGGAAGCGCAACTCCCATCGGAGCTTCTGCCAACGTAGTAGGTATCGCCACCGCAGCGAAAGCCGGTCATATGATTAAGTGGGGAAAATATTGCAAAGTTATGGCACCTGCGACTATAATAGTAGTAGGGATCTCTATGCTGATGATCTATGCAAGATATCTGTAAGATGTATTTGCAGAATACGAGTTTAAAAAATTTTGGAAATATATCCAGCCATAAGGAGGGCAGATCCATGAGTGAACAACTGATTATCTCCGTCAGTCGTGAATACGGCAGCGGCGGACATGAGATCGCACAGAAGCTGGCAGAGTATTATAAGCTGCCGATGTACGATCACAACCTGTTAGACGAGGTAGCTGCAAGCATGAACGTAAGCAGCCAGGAGCTGGCAGAGTTCGATGAAACGAGACGTAACAAATTCCTGTACCGCAGTGTAATGGGAATGAACAGCTCTCCGGCAGACAATGTGGCCAGAATGCAGTTCGATTATATTAAGAAAAAGGCGGAAGCAGGGGAATCCTTTGTGATCGTAGGACGCTGTTCCGAGATTGTGCTGAAGGACAATCCGCACCTGATCTCCATCTTCGTATTGGGAGACCGGGAGGCCAAGATCAAACGTGTCATGGAGATCTATGAGCTGGATGCCCGTCATGCGGAAGAGCGTATGATCGAGAAGGACCGTCGCAGAAAGTCTTACCACAATAGTCATTGTAAGGTAAAATGGGGCGATTCCCGTAATTACGATCTGTCTATCAACAGCAGCAAGCTGGGTGTAGAAGAGACGGTGGAATCTCTGAAAAATTACATAGACGCAAGGCTTGCTCATAAATAAAGCAGACATAAGTCAACAAAAATGCAGAGACCATCTGAGGAAAGCATACGAAAGAAAATCGTGTAGCTGCCGCAGATGGTCTTTCTTGTTGGCGTTTCTTAAGAAATACCGGATAACATTTAAACAAATTTTAAGGATTTCTGTCGTGACGAATACAGCAGATTATGGTATTATCCTAGAAGATGAATAGGAATAAAAGAGTGCAAAATCAGGTATGTGGAAGTGAGGTACAGGATGAGCGATAAGGAAAGAGACTCCATTCAGGAGATGGAAGATATACAAAAGGGTCTGGAAGCCTTTTTACAACAGGAGATGCAGGAAATGCAGGCATCCGGGGCGGGAGCCCGCCGCAGTACGGGGCGCCCGGCGGCGAATGCGGGGACACACTCTGCGGAGCGTGAGGCAGCCCGCCCGGCTCCGCAGATGTATGATATGAGGGAAGATGACGAGGAAGAGGAGGAACTGGATGTGATCGGATCCGACAGAAGAGCAGGATCCCGTGAGGACTATGTAGAGGACTGGGATGATCCCACATACCGCAGGAGACAGGCCGCCCGCAGAGAGACGGCACGTAAGACTTCAGAGAGTCGTAACGGTGGCGGCCGTAGCAGTAACGCTGATCACCGCAGACAGGAGACCTCAGGCAGAACCCGCCGCAGCAGACGGGATGACTATGTAGAGGACTATGAGGACGATTATAACGATAGAAAACGCTCCGGAAGAAGATTCGGGAAGCGTGAGGAGATAGACACGAAAGCGGATAAAAGGAACAGAAAAGGAAATAAAAAGGGAGCCGGGAGCGGCAGAAAGAAGAAAAAGTCAGGACTCAAGCGTTTCCTGATCGCAGTGGCGCTGATCCTTGTATTCCTGGCAGCAGGATTGTATGTGCTGGTAGGAAAAGTCTACGGAGAGATGAACTATGAGAAGATCGAGTCGGTAGCGTCCTCTCCCATGAAAGAAGAAGGCGTGACCAATATTCTGCTGATCGGTAACGATTCCCGTGAAAACGGTGAAGACGGCAGATCAGATGCCATGATCCTGCTGTCCATCAGCAACAAGACGAAGAAGATCTACATGACATCCCTGCTCCGTGATATGTATGTGGACATTCCGGGACATAAGGGGAATCGTCTGAATGCGGCATATTCCTATGGCGGCGCAGAACTGCTGATGGAGACTATTGAGCAGAATTTCGATATTCATATCAGCCGCTATGTACTGGTGAACTTTGAAGCATTTGCCAATCTGGTGGATGCAGTGGGCGGTGTGGATCTTGAGCTGACCAGCAAGGAAGTGGAATATGTCAATGGTTATCTGGTGGAATACAACATTCTGCTGGGAAGACCGGAAGGTACCGACTATTTTGAAGATACTTCCGGCGGTATGGTACACCTGAACGGACCGCAGGCACTGGCGTATTGCAGAAACCGTTATATCGGTACGGATTTCGGCAGAACCGAGAGGCAGAGAAAGGTATTGGCAGAGGTGATCCACAAGCTTCCGCAGGGAATGCTGACCAATCCCCAGGAGCTGATCGATGGTCTGATGCCGAATCTGACCACGAATCTGACCCAGACAGAATGCTATCGGCTGAGCCTTATGGCACCTAAGGCCGTGACTTACGATATTATCCAGAACAGCATTCCACTGGAGGGCACCTATAAGGATGCGACCATCCGTAAGATGGCAGTGCTGGAAGTGGATTTCGAAGCCAACAAGAAATTCCTGCAGGAGAATCTGTACGGAGACGGAGACATTACTTCCACATCGGAGGCTTCTGCGGAATGATATTATAATTGACGTATGAGAGTCAATGTGCCAGCAGGATTGACGAACGGCGAATGGGATCATGATAGTTGCGAAGCAACGGTAAGCACCAAAGGTGCGGATCATGCTACGATAATGAGGGAGCAGCTTATGGGGTATCGAAAACAAAGGTTTGCAGCACTGTTCTGTGCAGCGGCAGTCATAATACTTGGTGGATGTGGCGATGACCTGACACAGCAGATCTACATTCCGGGAAGGGAAGATCTGGCGCAGCCTATCGGCGGTTACAATGCAACTACGCAGGCTGGGCAGACGGCAGAAGATTCTGCTACGGGGGCACAGACAGGGACGGCTTCCGGTGGAGAGAACGCAACAACATCGGGATCTTGCCATGACTCCGGTGATTTGACGGGTGAACGTTATACGATCACCATCTCCGCAGCAGGGGATGTAACGTTGGGAAATCATCAGGAACAAGACTACAGTGCCTCCTTCCGTCAGGCCTATGATCAGGCGGAGGACGAAGGTTATTTCTTTGAAAATGTGAGAGACATCTTTGCGGCGGACGATATGACCATCGTGAATCTGGAAGGGCCTCTGACCACATCGGAACAGATGCGGGAGGGACAGACCTACTGCATCAAAGGGGATCCAGCCTATGCTCATCTGCTGACGCTGGGGAGCATTGAGGCCGTCAGCTTCGCCAACAATCACCGCCTGGATTATGGCGAACAGGGAAGCCGGGATACTGTGGTGGCATTAGAGCAGGAAGGGATCATTTATGCTTATGATAAAAATGTGGGTATCTATGAGATCCCGGACAGTGCGGCAGCCCACGGCGGAGAACGGAACCTGAAAATAGGAATAATCTCTGTCAATGAGGTAGAGTGGGGCGCACAGGCGGAAAAGCTGATCCAGAACAATATCGAGACCCTGCGGGAACAGAATGTGGACCTGATCCTGGCCTGTTGTCACTGGGGGATCGAGAAAGATACTTATCCGGAGAATTACCAACAGGTACTTGGCAGAAAATGCATTGACTGGGGTGTGGATCTGGTCATTGGTCATCATCCCCACGTCCTTCAGGGAATCGAAGAATATAAGGGCAGATATATCATCTATAGCCTGGCGAATTTCTGCTTCGGAGCGAACCGGAACCCGGCAGATAAGGATACCATGATCTTCCAGCAGACCTTTACATTCGAAAACGGACAGAAGGTGGAGGACCGGAATGCCAGGATCATTCCCTGCATGGTGAGTTCTGTGTCCACTCGGAATGATTTTAAGCCTACTCCGGCAGCAGGTGAGGATAAGAAGAGAATTTTGCAGCGTATGAATGAATACAGCCGGGATTTCGGTGTCGAATTTGATGAAAACGGCGGGATTCTCGTGAATTAGATGAGAGAGCGGCAACGCGGAAAGGAAACGGTCCGATCATGGAAAAAGCATTTAAACTGGATTTTGTCAATGATAAAACAGGAAGTCTGTATGTGAACTGCTGCGGATGCTCCCAGACGGCACCGCTGCACAGCTTCGGACCGGCCTCCAAGCCACATTACCTGATCCACTATGTCCTGAGTGGTAAGGGACATTTCCGGTTTCACGACAAGGAATACCGGCTGGAGGCGGGTTACGGTTTCCTGATCCAGCCCAATGAACTGGCTTTTTATCAGGCGGATGCGAAGGATCCCTGGAGTTATCTGTGGGTGGGATTTGCCGGAAGCCGGGCAGAAGAATATTTACACAGCATGGGACTGTCAGACAGACACCCTATTTTTTCATGTGATAAATCAGAGGAACTGTATTCCATTGTCCGGGATATGATGGAGCATAATACCTTTGGCATTGCGGATGATCTGCGCCGGAACGGACTGCTGGGAGTATTTCTGTCGGTGATCGCCGACAGCGCCGGTGTGGTGGCAAGAGAGGAAGAGGATAAGGGGAACCAGTATGTGAAAAAAGCGGTTTCCTTTATCCAGAGCAACTACTGTAACCCCATCAAGGTCACGGATGTGGCGGACTATGTGTGTATCAACCGCAGCTATTTATATACGCTGTTCCAGAACTATCTGGGGATGTCTCCCCAGCAGTTCCTTACTACCTTCCGTATTACCAAGGCGAGAGAGCTTCTGGACTCCACGAATTATCCTATCGAGAGTATTGCATTGTCCTGCGGATACAGCGATGCCCTGGTATTTACCAAGGCCTTTCACGCTATGAAGGGAATGTCCCCTTCGAAGTACCGCAAGGAAAGCCACAAGGAGAGCACAAAAGAACAGCTCCAGGAGGTCGAGGGCCTGATCGCCCGGCTCCTGAAGCCATAGATGAAACTATAAAACCAAACAAGAAAGGGTGTCGCACAGCGGCACCCTTTTGTATTTGACTATTTCTTACTTTCCAGATTTTTCTCTACATACTCCAGAATATAGAAATTATCCTCCGGCATCTGGCAGCCTACGATGAACAGACCGTTATCATCGGAGCAGCGGATGATACGTCCTTCCAGCACATTGTGATCCGGGAGGGCGAAATCATGGATAGTGACAGTGATCGAGGCATTCTTGCTCTGGGTGAAGATATTGTCTGTCGCCAGGAAAGCAAAGCCGTTGGCACTGATATTATCCATGGTGGCCGCATATTCCGTATCAGAATTTTTGAACTTGATGGTGCAGGCATTGTTCAGATCCATACGGGGGTATTTACGGCGGTTATTGATCCTGGGTCTGGTATTAATGATGATTTTGAAGGCATGAGCACCCTTTTCAGGAGCGGGAGAGATGACTGCCTTGTCCCAACAATACAGGATGTTGCCTGCGGTGATCTGTAAGGTACAGGAAGCGGTATCTGTGAGTGCTAGCTCCTTCTGACAGGATACCAGCAGACCCTCCGGAATCTGTTCGATCAGTTCTCCAAGGTATTCCGTATCTCCCTGGCCGGCTACTTTCAGATCGATCTTCATACCTGGCTGAATATCTTCGATACCCATGAAGCCGCCGATACCCAGATCACACATCATGTTCTCCATGACATCCTCGATGGTGTTGATATTGGAAGCGGTTTCTTCGTATTTACTGAGCATACGCTCACTGGTCTGGCTGGAGTGTGCAATACAGCCGGTGATAGTCTCCACGATGTTGGATACCTGTTCCATATTGGATACCAGCTGGGTATTGGAGCTTTCGACTTCTTTAATTGCGTTATCAACTACCTGAATATGTCTGCCGAGCTGTGCGGAATCAGATGCGATCTGATTTACATTTTCACCGGTATGTGTTACCTTTTCCAGGGTAACCTGGATCAGCTTCAAGGTCTCTTCAATGGAAGCGGTCATCTTAGCGGAAGTAGCATCCAGACGGGACAGAGCTTCTCTGATCTGTCCGGAGGAAGCGTGGGTTTCAGTACTTAAGGTACGGATCTGATCAGCTACCACTGCGAAGCCCTTGCCTGCTTCACCGGCTCTGGCAGCTTCAATGGAAGCGTTTAAGGCCAGCAGGTTCGTCTGATTTGTAATTTTTTCGATGGTACCGGTCTCCTGCTTCACCATGCCAAATTCCTGCTGGAAATTCTGCAGGACATTTTCCAGCTCCGTAGAAAGCTCTGACATCGTGGTGGCAGTGCTTACCAAACTTTGCAGATCTTTTGCACTGACACTGGAATGGGATTCGGTTTTCCCGACCAGAGATACCATTTCGCTGATGAGTGCCACAACATTTTCCACCTGGGCACGGATGTCGGAAGTCATCTGTGTGGAAGAGGTCGTCCGATCCTGTAGCATATGGTTATTATCCGTCAATTCATTCATACCCAGCATGACCATATCGGAACCGTGCTTGTTCTCAGAAGCCAGTTCTCTGACAACGGTAATGCCGTCCAGAATGGTATTGCTGGATGTCTTGACCTGTTCTACGGTGGTCACCACTCTGTGAAGGTCGGCTTTGATACTGTCGGTCATGGCACCGTCGGACTCGTTCAGATGGCGGATGGACATGACATAGCAGATGTAACACAGGATGATACAGGACAGCTGCAGTTGGTAATTCTTCATATCGGAAGCACTGTTAAAGCCCAGCATGTAGCGGTAGACGGCAGCGCCCACAATGATCAGAGAGTTGACGATACCGCAGTTGATCATGAATTTCCGGTTCTTATACAGGACCAGTAAGCTTGTCACCGGAAGGATGTAAGTGAATGCGATCGGTGACTCTGTGGTGCATATGACAAAGGTATAGAAGATGCCGTAACCGATGACCAGATCGTAGCGGTAGAGTTCCGTTGCCCAGCCCTTTACACGTAACAGCACTTCGCCGAAGATCAGAGGCAGCCAGCACAATGCCAGAAAAATAAGGTAAGAAGTGGTGGGATATAATCCCCCGGACGCATCGGAGCCATAGTTGGCACTCAGTAAAATCGCAAAAACAATCCAAATCTTACGGGCCTTGCGATTGGCCTTTTCTTTGAAGACATTTTCATCGTATGTCATTGAGCATTTCCTCCTTTACAATCTTCCCCGGTGTGTTCAAAAAAGTGAATCAAATGGTGGATCACTTCCCTGCTTTCCGGAAACTCCGGGTAAAAAGCGCTGAACGCATGGGTCAGGCGGGGATCCTTCGGATAGTTGATCAGTTTATGGGGCATCTGATGTCTGCGCAGAGCCTTTTCAAAATTCAGAGTATAACTCTGAAGATTATCGTTGTCACTGGTGATCAGGAGACTGGGTGGCAGGCTGGTCACGATGTCCGGGTGCTCCGGAGATACATAGGGGGCAAAAGCACTTTTTTTATAATGCCGGCCGTAGAGATATCTGGGGAGGAAAAGTCCAATCTGATCCAGGCGGTTCGTATAGAACATACCGCTGACCAGGCCAAGTGCCCGGACTGGCAGGTCAGAAGGGGTTACTCCGGCAGCCTGTGCCAGTGCAGTGCTTCGCTGCATGGCGATTCCATAAGTCAACAGACAGGCACCGCCGCTGTCGCCGCAGGCATATATGTGAGAAATGTCACCGCCGTATTCCGTCAGATGATCCCGGATAAAATCCAGTGCCAGATGCAGGTCAGCCAGCTGATCATAGAAGAGACAGTCCGGTATCAGCCGGTACTCAATGCTGAATACCAGATACCCCGCCTCACAAAGGGAGGCACAAAAGGGACGGTTGAACTCTTTATTTCCCATGAGGAGGCCTCCGCCATGTACATTGATGATGACCGGAAGAATCTCTCCGTCCCGTCCCCTGGGACGGTGGACATCCAGACGATGTGCCGGAACATGCTTCTCGTCATAGAAAATATCCGATTGTAGGAAAACGTCTTCCGGAAGAGGATATTCTTTACCCCTGGAAGCGCAGCTTTGCTCGAATGCCGCCCGCTGCTTATAGAACATTTGACATATAAAGCTTTTCATGTGTACTCCTGATTCTGACTGTATATGCTTCAATAAAAGAAAATATTTGTCGAAAAATAGCAATATGCAGTCTTTAAAAGAATACCACAGAAATGAAAGGATTAAAATAGAAAAATGCAACATTCTATTATGGAATGTTGCATTTTGTCTTGCACTACATATTTCGGCTGACCATGTGAAAACTTTAGTCTTTTTTATAAAAATCGTTATATCGTATTATTCATATCGTCATACTGGTTTAAAGTAACACATATCATAGCTGTATATTGCGGAATACGGCATCTTTGTCATCCTGTTCAATTCCCAGATAATGTTTTGTGATCTGAAAAGAAGAATGATTGTAAATTTCCATTAACAATGCGGGCGGAGTTCCCATTTTCCATGCATGGTAGCCGAAGGTCTTCCGCAGGGAATGGCACCGGATCACGTCTTCGATCCCTACGGCTTCAGCAGCCTTACGGACAATGCGGTAGGCCTGATAACGGGAGAGCGGGGAACCGGTTTTTCTGGGGCTGGGGAAGAGGTAGTCTGTGTCGGCTATGGAAGGCTGTGCTGTCCGGTAGGACAGTAATGTTTCCTGAAGTTCTTTGTTGATCAGGATTCTGGTTTCTTTTTCCGTTTTTTTCTCCGTGATGAGGAGATGGGTGTAAAAGCGGCTGTGTCCTGTGCAATAGACATCTCCCCAGGTGAGATGAAGGATGTCGTTGATGCGGAGAGCAGTGTTCAGACCGATCAGGATGAGAGTGTAATTCCGGGAGTTGGGCTGTTTGGTAAGGTAGTAATCTTTGAAATCGTGTAAAAGCTGTTTGCTGCGGATAGGTTGTGTCGTGCTCATAATGGCCTCCTTGAAAGAATAAATGAATTAGGATAATGCAACATTCCATAATAAAATGTTGCATCAGTGCAAACCAGCAGGCAAGGAAGGCTGAATTAAAACAAGGAGGTTATCAATATGCTGCGTCTGACCGTTAGTCCGGAAGAATACCTGATGATCAATGACAATATCAAGATCGTGTTCCTGGGAGGAACTAAGAATCATCTCCGTATCATGATCGATGCACCGAGAGAGGTGAACATCGTGCGAAGCACGGTATTAGAAAACCAGATCACAGATCCAGAGGAGAGAGCGAAGCTTCCTAAATACTATGCGGAAGAAGAGCACCCGGAGAAGTACCGCAAGAAGTCAAATGTGATCATCACAAAGGGAAATGCGGACAAATAATTTCATATGGTAATAACCGGAGGAAGAGCGGCTCTGTCAGGGCCCGACAGGGAAGCTCCTACTCCGGTTACTATAAAAACTAACAACAAGTATCTGGGAGAAAAGGATTTCTCAATAACAATACAGATACGCACACTGCCGCAAAAGGAATTGGGCAGTAATACAAGGAGGTAAATATTATGGTAGTACAACACAATCTTACAGCTATGAACTCTAACAGAATGTTAGGCTTAACCACCGCTTCTCAGGCAAAGTCCACCGAGAAACTGTCTTCCGGTTACAAGATCAACCGTGCAGCTGATGATGCAGCAGGCCTGTCCATCAGTGAGAAGATGAGAAAGCAGATCAGAGGTCTGACACAGGCTTCCCTGAATGCACAGGATGGTATCAGTGCCGTACAGACCGCTGAAGGCGCCCTGACCGAAGTACATGATATGCTGCAGAGAATGAACGAGCTGGCAGTAAAGTCTGCAAACGGAACTAATTCCGAGGACGATCGTGGATATATTCAGGATGAGATTGATCAGCTGGTAAAGGAAATTGATCGTGTATCTGAGACCACCAAGTTCAATGAGACCTATCTGCTGAAAGGTGTAAAAACAGACGAAGATGTAACTTCTCTTGATAGTGTTTCCATTAAGGCTGGTAAGGAATTTAAGGAATCGTTTACCATTAAAGCCGGAAGTAAATTTTATGCAGTAGATGCAGCTGGAACTCAAAAAACTCTGGACGAGAACACAGCAAAAGATGAGCTCGCAAAGATTATTGATGCAGAAGGAAATGTCAAGGCGGGATACAAGATTTATAAAACAGAGGCTTCCACAGATGAATGGGGAGTTCAGCTGCCCGGTGATATTGCAACTGCAACTGAGATTAAGAATGCGTTAGACGTTACAGCCGAAGGATTGATGGATAGTACTGGTAAGGAAATCAAAGCAGCAGATTTGAAAACCTACTTTGATCAGAATGGTGTATATAAAGGTGGTTTATATTCCAAATTATCTACAGATGGTGCAGATGGTGGTACTGGCAAAAAGGGAGACCTTAAAGAAATCGGTGCGGATAGAATTGATGATTTTGTAACTGTCACAACCAAGACTGGCAAGAAAATTGATGCGCTGAACCTGTCTTTGCACGTCGGCGCAGACGGAGAAGCTAGCAATAAGATAGATCTTTCTATCAAATCTATGAGCGCACAGGGAATTGGAGTATCTGATCTGAAAGTAAATACTGCTGATAGTGCTACAGCAGCTATCGAAACCCTTAAGAATGCCATTCAGACTGTATCCACCCAGCGTTCTGCACTTGGTGCTGTTCAGAACAGACTTGAGCACACCATCAACAACCTGGACAACGTAGTTGAGAATACCACCAGCGCAGAGAGCCAGATCCGTGATACCGATATGGCTACTGAGATGGTTAAGTACTCCAACAACAACATCCTGGCTCAGGCAGGTCAGGCTATGCTGGCTCAGTCCAATCAGGCTAACCAGGGCGTACTGTCTCTGTTACAGTAAGCTTAAGCTGAGATCAGGTTGTTTCCTCAGAGGAACGAACCATATCTGTAAGAGTTATGTAAGAACCAAAGGGCAGTCCATGACGGACTGCCCTTTTTGGGTTCTTATAAGGCCTTTTGATCATCCAAAGATTTCCTTTCCAATTCCTTCGAAAAATTATCATAGTAATCCATGGCTGCCTGTGTAGAAATAGAAAGCTCAGCATCATATTCGAAAAAGTTCATATCAATGTGCCCCTTTTACATAATTTTTTGTGCTTTTGAGAATTCATTTTCAAATTCCTTTGAAAATTTTTCGTAATAGTCAATGGCAGATTGTGTAGGGATTGATAGTAGAGTCTCTAACTTGTGGATTGCATCCTCTTTTGACAAGTTAAAGTCCTTACATGACCGAACAATTTCTTTTGCTCTGCCTTCCTCTACGCCATCCTTATAAATAACTCTCTTTTCCGCCTCAGCGTCATACTCGAAAAACACCATATCAATAACCTCCTTCTTATTCTCAAGCAAAAATTCCTTCAAAATATCCCTCCTGATACATACATCCACGGCCTGAACGATAGCCTGCCGGTTTGGATACACCTTTGCCTGCTCACGGACTTCTGCGACAAACTGGGCGTACTCCTTTAAAATCTGGCAGGCATCCATCAGCTCGGAGTTGAACCCGAGATTGATATTGATTACCTGTACCTGTAATTCAAGCTGAGGAGTCTCTTCCTTATTCCGGTAGGCGCTGGACAGCTTCAGGGTGCTGTATTCCGGGAGAGGATCCGTCCCGTTATAAAACACTACGAAATGCGGAGTATCCAGCATCTGTAACTTGTTGGAATAAAGCAGGTCATCTGAGTTCATCTTTGAATATTCACTTGCCAGATACAGCAAAAAGCGATACGGCATATTGGGATTCAGGGTGGACTGGTGCTCAAAAAACCATAGATCAAAATCCACCACAAATGACAGGTCGTTCTGCAAGCTTAGGTAAACCGCATTTTCCAAAGTTGTAATATGCAGTAGCTCCGGATCTTCATAATGCGAGTGATTCAGCGCATTGTACAGCGAGAGCAGCTTCTCCTTGTCATGAAATATTTTCCGGAACACCAGATCCTTATAATTTCGCTTTCCGGAAGCAGGTATTGCCACAGCCACATTCCCCGGCGCAGCCGCTACCGCATTTCCATATGAAATTTCTTCCGCAACAAATTTTTTCCAGAATCTTGACACAGTATTCATCAAATATTCCTCCGAGAAATAGTTGCCGGTTATATTATTTTGTTTTAACCCCATAAATCTCCTTTCTGTTGCAAAATGAATGTAAAAATAAAATAAAACAATACAAAAAAACAAATATTTTCCATATAAAATAAATAATAAGGGAAAACTTTGACCACTGACGGATCTATAAGAATTTTTGAAAGAAGAAAAATTACTTCCAATACCACCATATCACAAGGTCCTTATAATGACAAGCAGAAAAATGTTACAATTATGCTGTTAAAACGAAAGAAAAATGTTACAGAACGCTTCTAAAGTTTTACTTTCCCGGCATTTTGGGGTAAGATAAGCAGTATAGGTTCGTAAAGACACAGAAAGAGAGGGTTACTATAGTGATGAGATTTCAGGACATGCCTTACGAGAGAATAGATTTTGCCAAAGTGCAGGAAGAGATGGGTGAGCTGATCCGGGAGCTGGATGCGGCGAAGAGCGGGGAGGAGCAGTTCGAGGTGCATCAGAAGTACTATGCGCTGACGGACCGTGTCATGACGCTGATGACGATCGCGAATATCCGCTTCGACATCGATACTTCCGATAAATTCTACGAGGAAGAGCATAAATACTACGATGAGCAGGGGCCGGTATTCAGCAATCTGGTGCTGGCTTATCAGAAGAAATTATATGAATCCCCCTACAGAGCTTATCTGGAGGAGAAGATCGGTCCGGTAGCGTTCAAGAATATGGAGCTGGCACAGAAGTCCATGAGCGAGGCGTTGATCCCGCTGATGCAGGAGGAGAATTCCCTGACTATGGAGTATGATAAGCTCATCGCCGGTGCGAAGATCGACTTTGACGGCAGGGAACTGAATCTGTCCCTGTTACGGCCCTATCTGGTGAATTCCGACCGCAATGTCCGCAGACAGGCATGGGAGAAGATGAGCGTGTTTTTCCTGGAAAATGAGGAAAAGTTGGACAGTATCTACGACAAACTGGTGAAGAACCGTACCGCACAGGCCAGAGCCATGGGTTACGAGAATTACCTGGAGCTGGGATATTACCGCATGAACCGCAACTGCTACGGCAAGGACGAGGTAGAAGCTTTCCGCAGGCAGATCAAGGAGTATTTCGTACCCTTTGCAGAGAAGCTGCATGACCGCAGAAGACAACGTCTGGGTCTGGAGAAGCTCAGTTATATCGATGAGCAGGTATATTTTAAGGACGGCAACCCGGCGCCCACCGGCACCCCGGAAGAGATCATGGCAGCAGGCCAGAAGATGTACCGTGAGCTGTCCCCGGAGACTGCGGAATTTTTTGATTTCATGATGGAGAACCAACTGTTTGACGTATTGGGCCGCAAGACCAAGAAAGCTGGCGGTTACATGACTTATCTGCCTCTGTACCATGCACCGTTTATCTTCGCTAACTTTAACGGTACCAGCGGTGATGTGGACGTCATCACGCATGAGTGTGGTCATGCGTTTCAGGGGTATCTCGCTTCACAGGATCCTATCAGAGAGCATGCGGATATCGGCATGGAGACTGCAGAGATCCATTCCATGTCCATGGAATTTTTCACGGAAAAGTGGATGAACCTGTTCTTCGGCAACAGAGCGCAGGATTACGTGGAAATGCATCTGGAGGATGCGGCTGCGTTTATTCCTTACGGCTGTATGGTGGATGAGTTCCAGCATATCGTCTATGAGCACCCGGAGCTGACCCCGGCCGAGAGAAAGCAGGCATGGAGCCGTCTGGAGCGGGAGTACAAGCCCCACCTGGATTACGAGGGAGATCCTTTCTTCGGACAGGGAGGCTTCTGGCAGAAGCAGCTGCACATTTACGACTACCCTCTGTATTATATCGATTATTGTCTGGCACAGACCTGCGCACTACAGTACAAGGTGAAGATGGATGCCGATTTTACAGAGGCGTGGAAGAGCTATCTGAAGCTGTGCAGGCTGTCCGCCAGTGATTTTTACACTAATATGATCAAAGAAGTCGGACTGGACAGTCCTTTTGAGCCCGGATGTGTGAAAAATATCGTGGAAAAACTTGAAAAATATGTGAAATAGCTTTCTTTTTCCGCAGAAATACGGTAAAATAAGGAGTCATTGGGACTTAAGACACCAGGAAGGAGACATGTAAGCAATGTCTAAGAATGAAAAAGTTACAGAAAATAAAGAACAAACAGAACAGAAGGTCATGACCAAATATGACCGTAAGGTACAGAAGCGTAAAGAGGAGAAGGAAAAGGAGAAAAAGGAAGAGCGCATCAGCACGGCCATCGGCATCGTAGTGCTTGTGGCTCTGGTATGTCTGGTAGCATCTTTCCCCATCCGTACCTATCTGGCAACTCATGAGACCTATGTGGTGGTCAATGGAGAAGCTGTAAACAAGGTAGAGTTCGATTACCAATACAACCTGACCAAGAACAATTATATCACCCAGTACGGCAGCTATCTGACATACTTCGGACTGGATACCAGCAAGGATCTGTCCACCCAGATGTATTCCGATACTCTGACCTGGCAGGACTATTTTGAGCAGAATGCTGTAGAGAGCCTGAAGCAGAATAAGGCGCTGATGGCAGAAGCCAAAGCAGCCGGCTTCACCTACGATACCACGGATGAATACAACACTTTCAAGGAGACCATCAAAACCTCCGCTGCATCCGCAGGCATCTCCGAGAAGGAATATGTACGTTCCATCTACGGAAGCTATGCAACCATGGGCCGTATCGAAGAATATGTGAAGAACGACATGGTAATGAACGCTTATTATCAGAAGCTGCAGGAGGATAATGCTCCCAGTGATGATGAGATCCAGAGCTATTATGAGGAAAATAAGGCAACCTACGATTCCGTAGACTATCGCCTGACGACCATTGAGGCAGAATTGCCTACAGAACCTACCGAACTGGCAGATCCCGTAGAGGAGACTGCTGCAACCACCGATACCACTGCAACAGACGGAACGGCAGCTACAGATGCAACAGCTTCCGACAGCACCGATACCGCTTACCAGCCTTCCGATGCTGAGATCGCCAAGGCAATGGAAGATGCGAAGGTACTGGCAGATGATGCGGAGAAGACCGTGGCAAAAGACGGCGAAGCACACGAGAATGAGAAGAAGTCTTCCGTGAACTACCTGATCTCCGACTGGCTGTTTGATGATGCCAGAAAGGCAGGAGACACCACCGTCATTACTAACGACAACAGCCATTGCTACTATGCCGTGGCATTTGAGAAGAGATATCTGGATGAGACTCCTTCCGCAGATGTACGTGTGATCATTCCCACCGAGGATAAGACCGGTGAAGAGATCCTGGAGGAGTGGAAGAGCGGTGCAGCTACCGAGGACAGCTTCGCAGAATTGTGCAAGAAGTATACACAGGATACTTCTGCAGCAGAAAACGGCGGTCTGTTCGAGCAGGTGACCAAGACTGGTATGACAGAGGAGCTGAGCAACTGGATCTTCGACAACAGCCGTCAGGCAGGAGATACCGTAGCCATCACTGTCAGTGACACCACCTATGTACTTTACTACATCGGACAGGATCAGCCCGAGTGGAAGATCAACATCAAGAATACGCTAGTATCCGATACAATGAGTCAGCATATGCAGGATATTACCGCAGATGTAACAGTAGAGGATCCCAAGGGTAAACTGAATTACCTGAAGGTGCAGGCAGAGGAATCCGCAGCCGCTGAGACCGCGACCGCAGAGACCCAGGAGATCACCGAGGAGCAGACTGCTGCTACCGAAGAGACCGCAACACAGGCACAGTAAAGCTTGCTCAGGAACAGAACATAGACAACAGACAAGTACCTGTTTCACTGCACAAGCAGAAGAGACAGGTACTGTTAGGTTATGAGCAAAAATAGTCGCAAAAGGGCGGGAAACATGATAATGTGACTCTGCCAGTTACGTGAGCTGAACAGAGAATAACTTTGAGAAAGGTATGAATAAACATGCAGGAAAAAGTTCTGGTACTGGATATTGACGGAACATTGACCAATTCAAAAAAAGAGATCACGGAAGCTACCAAACAGGGAATCTGGAATATTTTACAGCATGGTCACAAGGTGATCCTGGCTTCGGGTCGTCCCACCCCCGGCATGCGGAAATGCGAAGAGGAGCTGGAACTGAAAAAATACGGCGGATACCTACTGTCATTTAACGGAGCCCGTATCGTGGAGTGTAAGACAGGAGAAGTGGTCTATCAGAGAACACTGCCCCTGTCCATTGTGCCCGGATTGTACGAATTTGCCAAAGCGAATGGCTGCGGACTGATCACTTATCAGGGTCCTGGCGTCATCTCTGCGTTCGAGCCGGATGACTATGTGCAGCTGGAAGCCAGAATCAACGGAATTCCTATAAAGGTCGTTGACAATTTCGTCGAATATGTGAATTTCGATATTAATAAATGCCTGATGACAGCACCGGAAGAGATCGCACCGGAGCTGGAGAAACAGCTGCAGGAAAAATACAGCGATGTGGCAAGCATCTACCGTTCCGAACCCTATTTCATCGAGATCATGCCGAAAGATGTGAACAAAGCCACCTCTTTGGATCATATGCTGGAAGGCATGGGACTGACCAGAGAGAATGCGATCTGCTGCGGGGACGGTTACAACGACATCTCCATGATCGAATATGCGGGAACCGGCGTAGCAATGGGGAATGCCCAGCCGGCGGTCAAGGATGCGGCGGACTATATCACCGGCACCAACGATGAAGACGGACTGGTGGAAGTCATCGATAAGTTCATCATGAACCCGGAGCAGGCATAGCCTTTCTTAGAAACAAACAATAGACACAAAGCAGTAACAAGCGAAAACTCACAGAGCAATGAGCGTATGTGATTTTTGCAAAAGAGGATATATATGATTCAGATACAAATACCTGAAAAAGCGAAATATATCATAGAAACCATACAGAATGCCGGATTTGAAGCCTATGTGGTAGGCGGCTGCGTGCGGGATTCCATTCTGGGCAGATGCCCGGAGGACTGGGACATTACCACCTCGGCGAGACCGGAGCAGGTGAAAACGCTGTTCCGTCGCACCATCGACACCGGAATCCAGCATGGCACCGTAACCGTCATGCTGGACAAGGAAGGCTTTGAGGTTACGACCTACCGTGTGGATGGAAAATACGAAGACAGCCGACATCCCAAAGAAGTGACGTTTACTCCGAACCTGGAGGAGGACCTGAAACGCCGGGATTTTACCATCAATGCCATGGCTTATAATGAAACGGAAGGCCTGATCGACATTTTCGGCGGATTAAAAGACATCGAGGCGAAGCTGATCCGCTGTGTGGGCAACCCGGAGGAACGATTCGGAGAAGATGCCCTGCGCATCATGCGGGCGATCCGATTTTCCGCACAGCTGGGCTACGAGATCCACGAAGACACCGAGGCGGCAATCCGGAAGCTGGCACCGACCCTGCAGAAGATCAGTGCGGAGCGGATTCAGGTGGAACTGACTAAACTGTTGGTGTCCCCTCATCCCGACACCCTCAGAGAAGCTTATGACATGGGTGTCACCAAGGTGATCCTACCGGAATTCGATGCCATGATGGAGACACCGCAGAAGCACAAGCATCATAAATACAATGTGGGTGAGCATACATTACATGCACTTATGGAGATCGGGCCGGACAAGAATCTGCGTTATGCCATGCTGCTCCATGACATCGGCAAGCCGGCCACACTTACTGTGGATGAAGACGGAATCACTCATTTCTACGGACATCCGGCGGTGGGAGAAGAGATGGCGCGGAAGATTCTGCGGAGACTGCGATTTGATAATGATACCGTTGCGGTGGTCACCCGTCTGGTGAGATACCATGATTATGGCAATGATGTGATACCGGATCTGCGGATTGTCCGCCGGGCGGTGAATAAGATCGGGGAAGATATTTTCCCGTTGTTGTTCCCGGTGAAACGGGCAGATATTCTGGCACAGAGCGATTACCTGAGAACAGAAAAACTGGAGAATCTCGAACTCTGGAAGAAACTGTATCAGGAAATGCTGGAAAAGAAGCAGTGCGTCTCCCTGAAAACACTGGCGGTCACCGGCAGGGACCTGATCGACACCGGTATGAAACCGGGCAGAGAGCTGGGAGAGATGCTGCAACAGCTGCTGGAACTGGTATTGGAACATCCCGAGCAGAATACCAGAGAACAGCTGCTGGAAAAGGTAAAGGAACTGTCGGCAGACAAAGATTGAGCATACTTTACAGGCTTTCCTCATAAGATAGCGTAGGAACCGGAAAACGGTTAAGGACGTATCTTAGGAGGGATTGTAAGTGAATGACAGAGCAGTGGCACTGCTGGAGCAGTATGAGATAGAAGTATTGCGTACCCGAAAAGGAAGGGGAGCGATTCTGTGCGATACACAGCAGGGCTGCCTGATCTTCAAGGAATATACAGGACGCGAGGAACAGCTGCGTCTGCAGGAGCAGGTCCTGAAGCACCTGGAGGAACGGGGAACCGTTCCTGCGGAGCGATTGCTTGCCACAAAGGAAGGTGCGTTATCGGTGACAGACCGGGACGGTGTCAGATATATTCTGAAGACCTGGTGGGAAGGCCGAGAATGTAATATCCGTGACAGGGAAGAATGTATGGAAGCCATGCGGCTTCTGGCGAGACTGCACGGTGATCTGGAATTTACACCTGTATTTCCGGAGACGGAGGAGGCTTCGGCACCGGTCATAGAGAGATATCTCCCCAGCCGGGACTATGAAAAGCATAACCGGGAGCTCAAGAGAGCCCGCAGGTTCTTGAAACAGCGCAGCCAGAAGACCTGGTTCGAGATCCGGTTGTCTGCAGTGATTGATCCTTTTTTAGAGGAAGCAAGACAACTGTGTGAAGAATGGAAAGAGATCGAGCTGGCTGCCTCCGACAGCGGAGAGGAAGTACCGCTGTGTTTCTGCCACGGAGATTACCAATATCATAATATTCTGCGGCAGGACCGTGGATTTTTCCTGGTAAACTTCGAAAAATGTCAGGCAGACGGGCCGGTGAGAGACCTGTATCTGCTGTTGCGAAAGCTTTTGGAAAAAAGTGAATGGGATGCCGAATGGGGCAGAGTGCTTCTGGCGGCTTATGAAAGTGTCAGACCGTTAAAGCCCTATGAGAGACAGGATCTGGTCTACCGCCTGTCCTATCCTGAGAAATTGTGGAAGATCGTAAACTTTTATTATAATTCCGGCAAGGCCTGGATCCCGGAGAAGAATCAGGAGAAACTGGACCGCCTGTTGGAACAGGAAGCGGCCAGAAAGAAATTCCTGAAACTGCTGCAAAGATAAAAGCCGGGCAATGAACGGCAGACAACGGAAGAGACGTTGCGGCAGGATCGCAGCGTCAGAAGACAAAGGAGAAGCAAAACGTTGAAAAGATTCGAAGACAAAAAGTATTCGAAAACGAAACAGACAGTGGTAATCCTTTTGCTTGTGACAGCAATGTCATTTGCTGGATGCGGGCAGACAGAATCCTCCGGGACGGCGGCAACACCTGCGCCAACGGCACAGGCAGAGCGGATAGATACCGGCTTTGTTGTCACCAATCCGGACAGCTATGATTCCGCAGATACGGCGGTACTGGTGGATATCAATAATGTTGACAACACTGTCACACTGTTAAATTTGGATTTAGGCAAACGTTACACGCTGTCCATGGACGGAACAACGCGGTTCGCAGATAAATATGGAAAGGCAATTTCCCTGAGTCAGCTGCAGGAGGGGGACATCGTGGATGTGACTTTTTTGAAAAGTCAGAAGCATTTGACCTCCATGCAGCTGGCGCAGACAGCATGGCAGTATGACGATGTAGAGCACTACGAGATGAATACCGTACGGAATGAGGTGGCCATCGGGGAAGAGGTGTTCCAGCTGTCTAAGGATACCCAGTATTTTTCCCAGGGACACAGCATTGAAAAAATGGATCTGAATCCGGCGGATATCCTGACATTTCACGGCATTGACAGCACAGTGCTCAGCGTAACAGTGGAAAAAGGCCATGGATACCTCAGACTGGTCAACGATGAGAACTTTGTGGGTGGCTGGCTGGAAATCGGCCAGACACAGATCGTGCGGATCACAGAGGACATGCTGGTGACGGTGTCAGAGGGAAGCTATCAGGTAGATATCAGCTATAACGGCGGTGGTGGCACGAAAAATGTCGTGATCAACCGCAACGAGGAAACAACACTGGATATCGGTGATCTGGAAGTGGCAGAGGCACAGTACGGTATGGTGCTGTTTTCGCTGAATCCTTCCGATGCAGAATTGTATATCGATGGAAGTCAGGTGGATGCTTCCCAGCCGGTCACGCTGGAATACGGTATTCATCAGATCATAGCGAAGGCGGACGGCTATAAGTCGCTTACACAGTATCTCAGGGTGGGGCAGGAATCCGCGGGAGTGGATGTCCAGCTGGATAAGGCGGACTCCGACAGTGAAGACAGTACGGAAAGCAGCAGTTCTTCCAGCTCTTCCGCAACGGAATCTACCTCCACCGCAGATACGACTACGACCTATTACCGCGTGCATATTGATGCTCCGGAAAATGTGGAGGTATATCTGGACGGCAACTATGTGGGAATTTCCCCCTGCAGTTTTAAGAAGACCTCAGGAAGTCATGTGATCACCCTGCGAAAATCCGGTTATGAAACCAGAAGTTATACGGTACAGGTGGATGAAGAAGAAAAGGATGTATCCTACTCATTTGTAGACCTGACGGCCAGCTCTTCATCGACAGAATGATCCTTTCCGGGAGGGGAAGAAATGCCGTAAATATGCGGAAAAACCTTGACAAAAGGGATAAAAACAGATATATATATGTATAGACGTTTCAAAAGAACTATTTTCGAGCGTAAAATTAATAACGAAAACTCATTACAGGAGGAGTTCAATATGAACAAAACAGAATTAGTTGCAGCTATGGCTGATCAGGCAGGTCTTTCCAAGAAGGACGCAGAGAAGGCATTAAAGGCATTCACCGATGTTGTTGCTGAAGAGTTAAAGAAGGATGGTAAGGTTCAGTTAGTTGGCTTCGGTACTTTCGAAGTATCCAGCAGAGCAGCTAGAGAGGGTAGAAATCCTCAGAGCGGCGCACCTATGAAGATCGCTGCTTCCAAGGCTCCTAAGTTCAAGGCTGGTAAGGCATTAAAGGATATGCTGAACGCATAATAGAAGCTGAATTTTCAGAGACTCGATAGGACAACCTTTCGGGTCTCTTTTGTTTTTCAGAAACGGATGATCGTGAGGTTAAAAGCATGAGATTAGACAAATATTTGAAGGTATCCCGACTGATCAAGCGCCGTACTGTGGCTAATGAAGCCTGCGACAGCGGCAGAGTGCTGATCAATGATAAGCCGGCAAAGGCATCCGCCAATGTCAAAGAGGGAGATATCATTTCCATCTCTTTTGGCAACAAGGAAGTAAAAGTCGAGGTCCTGGATGTACAGGAGACCGTGAAAAAAGAAGAAGCCAAAGAACTTTTCCGTTATATATAATATCAGGTTCTCTATGTATAAATTTCCACATTTTCCCATACAATACATTGTAAGTCCGGTTCCGGAAGGAGCGGAGGATGGGAGGCTATGGAGAGAATGGAAGATTTAAACGCGACAGGTCGTATGCATAAAGTGACCATGACCAACAGACGGACATGTACCGTGAATGGGGTAAATGACGTCCTTTCCTTTGATCTGCGGGAGATCTTGCTGGAGACGGAACAGGGGATGCTGATGATCCGTGGCAACGAGCTCCATGTGAACCGCCTGACATTAGACAAGGGGGAAGTGGATATTGACGGCCGGATCGACAGCCTTGTATATTCGGATACCGCAGCATCCGGAGAAAAACAGGAATCCTTCCTGGGCAGGCTGTTCCGCTGATGGATGAAAATGTTTTTCTGCTGCATTCCTTTCTGCTGGGTGTGGGGATCACTTTTCTGTATGATATTCTGCGGATCCTGCGAAGAGTGTTTGCTCACAGTACCAGCATGGTATCTCTGGAAGATCTGGCATTCTGGATCTACTGTGCGGGAAAGGTCTTTCTGCTGATGTTTCATGAAAGTAACGGGAACCTGCGATGGTTTGCCGTGCTGGGGGCATTGGCGGGAATGTACCTATATCACAGGACAATCAGTCCCTTTTTTGTAAAGTATGTGGCACTGGGCCTGAATACTCTTCTGCACCCAATCCGGAAAGCCTTGCGGATAACGGGAAATTGGCTGAAAAAGCAGTTGACTATACTTAGGAAAATGCTTAAAATATTCATTAAAAGGAGATGCGCGTATGGCAAGAAGAAAAGCAGCCTACCGCAAGAGACACCAGAACCGGTTCAGTATGTTCCTGGTGACCCTGGTCGTGTTGATGATCATGGTGGTCGTTGCGGTGCGGAGCGTGGAATTACAACAGAAGATTGCGGGCTATGATACCCAGATCGCAAGCCTTGGCGCGCAGATCGAAGCAGAGCAGGCCAGAGCGGAACAGATCGAGGAATTCGGTAAGTACACTCAGACGAAAGCTTATGTGGAAGAGGTGGCGAAGGATAAGCTGGGACTGGTATACGAAGGTGAGATCCTTTTTCAGGAAGACAATTAAGCAGGGAAACTGTTTCTCAACAGTGAACCTGCTTTTTTTGTCGCAAAAAATGAAGTCTCTCCCTCCCTCGATTTGACAAAAGGAAGAGGAAAACTGCCCTATAATCGTGAAAACAGAAAGGGGAGGATGCCATGATCATAGGGAAAAAGGAGCAGGAACGGCTGGAGAGAGAACAGTGTGCACAGATCTCACTGCTGTGCAGACAGAAACTGATGGGATATGCGGAGAGTTTTGAGGAACTGGGGAAGAGCTTTCGGCAGGAGATACAGATTACAGGAGAGGACAGGCAGAATATTCTGGAAAAATGTATGCTGTGGCAGAGCAGACAGATCATGGGAGACCATCTGCAGGAAGTGGCCCGGATCATGGAACGGGTGGCAGGAGAGGAACTGGGGTATTGTCCGCTGGAAGAGAAAAAGAGGAAAAGCCTGGTACAGGCGCTCAAGAGTGAAGGGATCATCGCCAGAGACCTCTGCTATGTGGAGAAGGACGGCAGCAGCTCCGGGACAGAAGCAGGGATCAGTATGACACTGTCCACCGAAAAAAGGCACTATAAGGCGGCACAGGTGGCGGACATGCTGACGGTATTATTGGGAAAAAAGCTGCAGGTTTCTTCAGGAAGCCCTTATCTCGTGGAGCAGGAGCCGCATTGTTTTCTGTTCACAGAGGAACCGAAATACATAGCACTGACGGGGGTGAGCCGGGCGGTAAAAGAAGGGGAGAAAGTCTCGGGGGATCAGTATGCCACCATGGAATCGGAAAAAGGGAAGCTGATCCTGCTGTTGTCTGATGGGACAGGCTCCGGGGAGGATGCCAGCCGGGGCAGCGGCAGAGTCATGGATCTCATGGAAAAAATGCTGGAGGCGGGCTTCGGGACCGAGGCATCTGTGAATCTCCTGAATTCCGCGTTGTATGCGCAAAATGAAGAGGACGATCATCCTACGATAGACCTTTGCAGCCTGGATCTGTATACCGGCGAATGTGAGATCTGCAAGGTGGGCGGTGTTGCCACGTTCTGGAAGACCTCCGGAAGGGTTCTCTGTGTCGGCGGCGAAAGCCTGCCGTTAGGTATTTTTCAAAAAGTGCAGATGGAACGACAGATGTGTCAGATCCGGCCGGGAGATCTGCTGGTCATGATGACGGACGGGGTTCTGGATATGATGGAAGACGGGGAAGAGCGCATGGCACAGGTGCTGGAAGGGCTGCAGGAACAGAACCCGCAGGAGATCGCAGAGAAAATATTGTCCTATGCCATCTGTGCCTCAGAGGGACGGATTCGGGACGATATGACGGTATTTGTGCTCTGCCTGTGGGAAAACACGTGATGCCGCCTTGATTTTTCCCCATAATTAGGATAGAGTAAAAACATGAATACATGGATGGATACGCGAGAAAAAGTATTTGCATATATCAGAGAGCATCACATGCTGCAGGCCGGCGACCGTGTGGTAGCTGGTGTTTCTGGAGGGGCAGACTCGGTTTGCCTCTTATTTTTGTTGCTGGAATGGCAGAAGGAAGTACCTACAGACATTGCCGTAGTGCATGTGGATCACGGCATTCGCGCGGAGGCCGGAGAAGATGCCCGGTATGTGGAGCAGCTCTGCGAGGAGAGAGGAATCCCTTTTTTCCTGACCAGGGCAGAGGTAAGGAACAGAGCCCGCATGGAGAAAATCTCTGAGGAAGAAGCCGGGCGCAGAACGAGATATGAGGCGTTTGAAAAGGCGGCAAAGGAGTGGGGAGCTACGAAGATCGCAGTGGCCCACAACAGCAATGACCGCAGCGAGACCCAGCTGTTCCATTTGTTCCGGGGCAGTGGAATCCGGGGACTGGCCAGCATTTTGCCTGTGAGAGATCGGATTATACGACCGCTCCTATGTCTGGAACGGTGGGAGATCGAGAAGTTTTTACAACAGCGAGGAATTGTCTATTGCAAGGATGCCACCAATGAGGAGGATGACTACACCAGAAATCGTATTCGGCATCATATTTTGCCTTATGCGGAGCAGAATATTGTAAAGGGCTGTGTAGCGCATATGAATCAGACGGCGGAGCTGCTGGCGGAGACGGAGGACTATCTGGAACTGCAGACAAAAGAAGCAGCTGGCCGATGTATCCGGGCAACGGACGGTGACGGAGAGTCCGCAGAGACGGGGGACAGCCGGAACGCGGTGATCTGTATTGCTGTGGAGTCTTTTTTGTCGTTGCATCCTGTGATCCGTAAGCGCCTCTTGTATGAAGAAGTGAAGCAATTGTCTCCCGGGCAGAAAGACATCACTTACCAGCATATTCAGGAGCTGCTGACCTTGTTTACCAGGGAAGGCAACCGACAGATCTGTCTTCCGTTCGGCATCCGGGGTAGACGGCAATATGAGGAAGTCCTGCTGACAGTAGAGAGGACAGACAGGGAGCTTTTGGAGAAGACGGAAGTGGCTGAGAAATATCAACCAACTCTGCAGCTTTCCCCCGGACAGACAGGGACAGTGGAATGTGAAGTGGGAACGGTGGAATACTGTGTGTGTGACCTGGCCGCTGCTCATGAAAAAAACCAAGAAGTTCCCACAAATCAGTATACGAAATGGTTTGATTATGATAAAATAAAAAAATGTCCGGTGATACGGACAAGAAAGCCGGGTGATTATCTGACCATTGCTGACGGCAGAGGCGGGATGATCCATAAATCGCTGAAAAGTTATCTGGTCGATCAAAAGATCCCACAGGCGGAACGCGACAGACTGCCGATCCTGGCAGAGGGAGAGCATGTACTGTGGGTCGTGGGATACCGTATCAGCGAATATTATAAAGTAACGGAGAATACAAAACGTATTTTAAAGGTACAATTAATAAGAAAGGAGTTCGCTTAAAAGCGAAAGGACAAAAGAAAATGGCAGAGCATATCAGAGTACTGTTGACAGAAGAGGAAGTAGATAAGAGAATCCAGGAGATCGGTGAGCAGATCAGCAAGGATTATGCGGGTAAGCAGGTACACCTTGTATGTGTACTGAAGGGTGGCAGCTTTTTCATGTGTGAACTGGCAAAGCGTATCACTGTTCCCGTATCTCTGGACTTTATGTCCGTATCCAGCTATGGCAGCGATACCAAGTCCAGCGGTGTAGTCAAGATCGTGAAGGATCTGGACGAATCTCTGAAAGATAAGGAAGTTATTGTAGTAGAGGATATCGTGGACAGCGGAAGAACCCTGAGCTATCTGCTGGAGATGCTGAAGGACAGAGGTCCGGCTTCTTTACGTCTGTGCACCCTGTTGGACAAACCCGAGAGAAGAGTGATCGATGTCCATGTGGATTATACCGGATTTAATATTCCCGATGAGTTTGTAGTGGGCTATGGTCTGGATTATGATCAGAGATATCGTAATCTGCCTTACATCGGTGTGGTAGAATTCGATTAAGCGATACAAAGATGTAGGAGGCCCGTGAAGTTGAAACAAAACGGCAAAACAATCAATTCATATTTTATATTTATCATACTTCTGCTTCTGGTGATCTTCGGCCTCAACCTGTTGAACAACCGTACAGATGAATACACCAAGGCAGAGTTCATTGCGGATCTGGATGCCGGCAATGTATCGGAAGTCGTGGTGCAGCCCAACGGAGAAGCACCTACCGGATATCTGGAGATCCAGATGAAGAACGGTGTATCTCATAAGCTGTACGCAACGGACATTACAGAACTGGAGACCCTGGTACGTGAGTATGGGTTTGATCCGGTGGTCAATGACATTGAAAGGGAGAACTGGTTCCTGACCTATATGCTGCCGATGCTGGTCGTGCTGGCGGTGGGAATTTTCCTGTTCATGATGATGAATGCCCAACAGGCAGGTGGCGGTAACGGCAAGATGATGAACTTCGGCAAAAGCCGCGCCAAGATGACATTGGGTGACAAGAGTGTCACATTCGCTCAGGTGGCCGGTCTGAAAGAGGAAAAGGAAGAACTGGAGGAGATCGTCGATTTCCTGAAGGAGCCGGGAAAATACACCGGTGTCGGAGCCAGAATCCCCAAGGGTGTCCTGTTGGAGGGCCCTCCCGGAACCGGTAAGACCCTGTTGGCGAAAGCCGTGGCAGGCGAAGCCGGAGTACCTTTTTTCAGCATCTCCGGATCTGATTTCGTGGAAATGTTCGTCGGTGTGGGCGCTTCCCGTGTGCGTGACCTGTTTGAAGAAGCAAAGCATAATGCACCTTGTATCGTATTTATCGATGAGATCGATGCCGTGGCAAGACGGCGTGGTACCGGTATGGGCGGCGGACACGATGAGAGAGAGCAGACCCTGAACCAGTTACTGGTAGAAATGGACGGTTTCGGTGTCAACGAAGGCATTATCGTCATGGCAGCTACGAACCGTGTGGATATTCTCGATCCCGCGATCCTGCGTCCCGGACGATTTGACCGTAAGGTAGCGGTAGGGACTCCGGATGTGGGTGGCAGAGAAGAAATACTGAAGGTACATGCGAAGAATAAGCCCCTGGGAGATGATGTAAATTTACAGCAGCTTGCACAGACTACCGCAGGATTCACCGGAGCGGATCTGGAGAATCTGTTGAACGAGGCAGCGATCATCGCAGCGAAGGAGAATCGCTCCTTTATCGCAAATAAAGATGTTAAGAGGGCGTTTGTCAAAGTAGGAATCGGTGCAGAGAAGAAGAGCCGCATTATTTCCGACAAGGAGAAGAAGATTACGGCATATCACGAGGCAGGTCATGCGATCCTGTTCCATGTGCTGCCGGATGTGGGACCTGTCTACACCGTATCCATTATTCCTACCGGTGTGGGAGCCGCCGGTTATACCATGCCCCTGCCGGAAAAGGATGAGATGTTCGCCACCAAGAGCCGTATGCTCCAGGATATCATGGTATCTCTGGGAGGACGTATTGCGGAGGAGATCATCTTCGGAGATATTACCACCGGAGCATCCAGTGATATTAAGAAAGCCACCAAGACAGCCCGCCGTATGGTAACCCGTTACGGAATGTCTGATAATATCGGTGTCATCTGCTATGACGATGACGATGATGAAGTCTTCATCGGTAAGGATCTGGCACATGCTAAGGCGCACAGTGAGGAGATTTCCGGTGAGATCGATAAGGAAGTCAAGCACATCATAGATGACTGCTATACCAAAGCCAAGGATATTATCTTACAGCATGAGGATGTGCTGCATAGCTGTGCACAGCTGCTGTTGGAAAAAGAAAAGATCAACAGAGACGAGTTTGAAGCATTATTTCAGCCGAAAGCAGATTCCTTTTTGAATACTGAACTTTCGTAAAGGGTCGGGAGTGGAAAAGGTTTTCGCAGGAAAATCAGAGATTTGGTAGTATTGTACAAACTACTTTTGTGAAAAATAGACAAAAACAGATATACGTTTTTGTAATATTTGTGAATTTTGAGAATAGTCAAAAATAGTAGTGCATGCTATTATAATACTCGTAACCCCCCCAATACATTATATAGTTTTTTGCTATACCCCATAAGAAAGAAATACCTTCTCTAAAAAGGGCAGTCCTCCCAAGACTGTCCTTTTTACTGTCTAAAAATCGCTGAATAAAGAGGCGGGCAGTTGTCAGATGTAAGGAAAAAGGGTATAATAAATAGAGCTTTTGAGCTTGGGACATGTCATACTGCCGGAGCGCACAAGACAACAAAGCACTTTGGCAGAAGCAGTGTCATAATATAGATAGTAAGACATTAGTCTCAGAAAGGATAGATACTATGGATCTGGAGCGATTACGTCGAACAGAATATAATCAGCAGTATATTGCTGCCATGAGACCCGTATTTAACAGAAGAGCTCTTTTTACGGATACAAGTGCGGAGTATGTGATTCCGGAAGAGCCGGCCTGTTTTTCCGAAGTGACGATCCGCTTCCGGACCGCCAGAAATAATGTGGACAGAGTGTTCCTGGTATGCGGCGGACAGAAGCATCTTATGGTACGTGTGGAGAGCAAAAATGATTTTGACTATTATGCCTACGTAATGCGTCTGGATGATCAGAAGGTATCTTATTATTTTGAGGTGCAGACCGGCAGAATTACCGGCATCTTTGATATGCGGGGCCTGGTGCAGGAAGTTAATGAATATTATGATTTCATTATCATTCCCGGTTTCCACACCCCCGACTGGGCCAAGGGAGCGGTTATGTACCAGATCTATACGGATCGTTTCTGCAATGGAGATTCTTCCAATGATGTGTTGACCAATGAATATTGCTACATCGGAGAACCGGTACACCGCGTAGAGGACTGGGGACGTTATCCCGCACAGATGGATGTCCGTGAGTTCTATGGCGGCGACTTGCAGGGTGTGTTGGACAAGATGGATTACCTGCAGGATCTGGGCGTAGAGGTCATTTACTTTAACCCACTGTTTGTCTCCCCATCCAATCATAAGTATGATATCCAGGACTATGACTATATTGATCCCCATCTTGGGAAAATCGTCAGTGATGAAGGAGACCTGCTTCCCGACGGACAGCGGGAGAACCGTTTTGCTTCCCGTTATATTGACCGTGTGACTAACAAGGCGAATCTGGAAGCCAGCAACAAGCTGTTTGCTCAGGTGGTGGCAGAGGCACACCGCAGAGGCATGAGAGTCATTCTGGATGGCGTGTTCAATCACTGTGGTTCCTTTAATAAATGGATGGACAGAGAGCGCATTTATGAAAATGCGGAAGGCTATGAGAAAGGCGCTTATGTCAGCGCAGACAGCCCTTACCGGAATTATTTCGATTTCCACAATCCGGCAGCATGGCCGTATAACAATTCCTACGACGGCTGGTGGGGACACGATACCCTGCCGAAGCTGAATTATGAAGGTTCGCAGGAACTGATGGACTATGTCCTTCATGTGGCGAAAAAATGGGTATCTCCGCCTTATAATGTAGACGGATGGAGACTGGATGTGGCTGCTGATCTGGGACACAGCCAGGAGTTCAACCATCATTTCTGGCAGGAATTCCGGAAAGCGGTAAAAGAAGCCAATCCGGATGCTATTATTCTGGCAGAGCACTACGGCAATACCAGAGACTGGCTGCAGGGCAATGAATGGGATACGGTCATGAACTATGATGCGTTTATGGAGCCTGTGACCTGGTTCTTAACCGGAATGGAGAAACACAGTGACGACTACCGTGAGGATCTGTTAGGCAATGCAGAAAGCTTCTGGGGAGCCATGCGGCATCATACCTCCAGTTTTTCCATGCCCAGCTGGCAGGTAGCGATGAACGAACTGTCCAACCATGATCATTCCCGTTTCCTGACGAGAACGAATCATAAGGTGGGACGTACCAATACCTTAGGACCGCAGGCTGCGGAACAGGGCATTAACAAAGCGGTCTTCCGGGAAGGTGTTGTGATCCAGATGACCTGGACGGGAGCACCTACAATCTATTACGGCGACGAGGCAGGTGTCTGCGGATTCACGGATCCCGATAACCGGAGAACTTATCCCTGGGGGCATGAAGATCAGGTACTTTTATCCTTCCACAAAGATATTATCCGCCTGCGTCGTGAAAATGAAGAGCTGCGCAGCGGATCTTTGAAAATGCTGGAAAATGACTACAACTTTATTTCTTACGGACGTTTTAACCGCAAGGGGCAGTGTGCGATCCTGATCAATAATAATTATCACCCTATCACCAAAGAGATTCATGTGTGGGAGATCGGAACCCCTAAGACAGGTAAGATGAAAGTGATCCTGCAGTCCAGGGATGACGGGTATTGCATGGAAGGCGCGGAATATGAGATCAAGGCAGGCAAGATCCTGATCGAGATGCCCCAGACATCCGCAACCATTTTGAAATTTATAGAAGAATAAATATATGTAACTATTCAGAACACCATTCGCAAAACCGCCTCTGCGAGGCTTCCTTTTTGCTCATGGTGGTTACTTCGCCCTATAAATAGTATCAAATGCTCTTACGAATGCAAGCATTCGACGCTCATTCGATACTATTTACATGGCTCTGAATAGTTACAAATACAAAAGACAGAGAGGATATTAGATGTTTACCATCATCATCACCCTGCTGTTGCCGTTGGTACCCATTGTGGTCTGGCGGCAATATGTTTTAAAAAACCATGGAAAAAGCGGACAGACGACTGCGCCCGGAAAAGGAGAATATATATTTCGTTATCTGACATGCCTTATCTGTGTGCTGGTCATTTCTTGGATTATGTTGTCGCTGGCCGGCAATGACGATAATACGATCCTGCGGAAACTGATCGAATCCAGAGAGTATGCGGTGAAAGTTCTCTGTGCGGAAATCTGCATTATGCTGCTTTACGCGATTGCAGAATTATTTGTGGAAGAGGCAAAAGACGGAAAGCACGAGAAGATCCGGAGTGTTTTATACAGCTTTAACGACAGTAAGGTATGGAGTGTTTTCCGCAAGTACATAGGACCGGTAGTTGTAGCGGCATTGGCAATACTGGTAGTGTGTCTGAACTTCAGTATGATGTCCGACCGTGTGCTGTGGGGGGATGAGGCGTTTTCTGCGAATACGGCCCACAAGGATGTGGATGGCATTTTGCAGGTATTGTATTACTGGGACAATCATCCGCCACTGTATTATTACTGGCTGAAATTATTCGGGACCCTGTTCGGATATAAGGTACCGGTATTCCATCTGGCCTCTCTGGTGCCCTTCGTGATCGGAATCGTACTGGCACTGACCGTTGTGCGGAAACATTTCGGGCTGCTTCCGGCAACATTTTTTGTGATGATCTCCGGTCTGGGACAGGCATGTCTGGAGTACAATCTGGAAGTCCGCATGTATGCGCTGGCTTTCCTGTGTGTAATGGGTTGCTTCTATTGTTCCTACAGAGTCATTGCTGACGGCAACAGGAAGACCTGGGCAGGCATGGTGCTGTGGGCACTGGCAGCAGCGTATTCTCACTATTATGCACTGGTGGCTGTGGGAATCATGATGTTTTTCACCGGAGTGGCCGTATGGATCAAATACCGTGGGAAAACCTGGATTAAAGGCGTGCTGGCGATTATCGCATTTTTTATCGGTTATGCGCCATGGTTGTATTTCTTCTATGCCGGATTAAAAAATGTCAGCAGAGGCTGGTGGATGACGGAGATTCTGGGGCTGGATAGGAGTCTGGAGATCGTTATGGGCGGCAGGCGCATGAACGGTATCGTATTTCCGCTGCTGATTCTGTTTCTGGTGATAACATTGGTAGCAGATTCGTCGGTATTTTCCGTGGAAAAGGACGGTATACATCTGCAAAAGCCTTCTGTAAAAAAATGGTCTGATAAGACATACGCAATGGCGGTGGGAGCCTGTACGATCCTTGGAACATTGGTATTCGCCTATTTATTAAGCGTTGTAATGGCGCCGATGCTGGCACAGAGATATCTGTATCCGCTAAGCGCGGTGGCAATTGTAATGCTGGTGATCGGCAGCAGCAGAGTGCTGGAACTGTTGGCTTTATTGGAAAAGCAATCCTGGAAGGGATTAGAACTTTTGGGCAGAGTGATTCTGGTGGTATTCCTAGGAATCATGTTTGGCATGGGAATCCGGAACTACCGGGAATGCTATGACAGCTACGAACAGCAGAAGACAGAGACCGATAAGACACTTGACCTGATCGGAACGCCCACACAGGATACCAAAATGGTCACCAATGGTGTAAAACATCTGGGTTGGACCGTATTGTATTATTACTATCCGGATAACGAAATTGTAAATGGCGACTATAGACAGGCTGAGGCGGACAGCTTCTGGTATTTTACACCGAATGCCATGGGCGGAGATTCTATTGCAGAATTAGAACAGAACGGCTATCAGGTCACAGATTACGGACAGATGCAACTGTCACAGTACCCCTTCTTCTTATATTATATGGAGAAATAACAAAAAACATCTTGCAATTTGTGTGAACATATGCTACAATTTCACATTGTTAAGGCACTTTTGCCTGACATGGATGGATTCCCGAGTGGCCAAAGGGGACAGACTGTAAATCTGCTGCAATTTGCTTCGGTGGTTCGAATCCACCTCCATCCATTTGCGTTGATGAGCTCAATGGAACAGTGCTTAGCGCGTAAGTCCATGCAGTAGAGTATAACGCAATGCGTCCGCTGGTGTGGCGGAATAGGCAGACGCAAGGGACTTAAAATCCCTCGGGGGCAACCCCGTGCCGGTTCAAGTCCGGCCACCAGCATACTTAATTAGTGAGAGGAACACGGTAGAAATGCCGTGTTTCTCTTTTTTGTTGCGGTTGGGTGTGTAAGCAGAAATGCCATAAAAATGCATACACTTTTTTACACTCTTTCAGAAGACTAAACATTAAGTGTTTTTTCCAGTTCCTGCCGTTTCTGTTCGTCTGAATACCGGGAAAAGCAATAGTGATTGATAAAGGTCTTTACATCCCGGTGTCCTGCCCAGTTCATAGCGTCTTTCAGATTGATGTTGGGATTGTCGGCAATCTTTGTTAAAGTGGTCTTACGTGCCTTGTGGTTGCCCTTCTTTTTGATTCCCAGTTCCTTACAGTAACGCTCATAATGGCTGTCGATAGAATTGGCGGTCAGACGGTGCTTGCGGTACATGAAAATATAATCTTCCGGGTCGCATGAATAGCCATTTTGCAGATTTACGTCCCGTACCTTGTTGAACAGCTCCATAGCGGAACTGACAACGTATAAAGTGCGGTAGCCTGCATCGGACTTCGGATGTTCCACAACTTCAAGGTGCTTTTTCCATTTCCCATTATCCAACTTTTCGTATTGCTGTTGCTCCATTCGTCGAATGTGGAGATAGGAATCTCTTAAATCTTTCCATTTCAAGGCAACCAGTTCGCCGACACGGAGACCCAAAGAAAAGTTAATCAGTACGGCAAGGGTGGCTATGCGGTTAGGATGCTCTGTAAACTCTTTCTGTGCCAGTTCTTTTAAACGATGCTCTTCCTCTTCGTTAAAGACCTCAAATTCTGCATCTTTTGATACAGTAGGAGTAAACAAGGATGCCTTGATCTTGAATTCTGCGTAGTGGTTTGTCGGCAGGATCCCAAGCTCTACAAGGTACTCTAAACTCTGCCGAATGATAACAGCCATGTTGTAGTACTGCTTTTTGTTCATTTTGCAGGAAATGATTTTATTGCGTGCCCAGTTTTTCAATTCCAAAGCTGTCAACTCTACTACCGGGCGGTCTATGATCGGATCGTCCACATAGAAGCGGTTCCATTCTCCGTCAATATGTTTCATGTAGTTGGAGTTGTTGGTATCCTGCCATTTGTAAGTGAACCATTCCGGGTAGAATTGCCGTAAAGTGATACGCTTTCGTTTGGTGTCCTCTTCCTGCACTTCGTAGTAGGCTACAATTTCGTCTGCAAGGTCTTCCCATTTCCGTTTTGCAATTGGCTTCTTTTTCCGTGGACTGTTTTCGTCCGGGAGAAAAGAATGCCACCGTCTGTCTGATTCGTAATATTTAGTTGTATACTGCTCCGTATGCTTCTTGATAATATCATCACGATGTTTTTTTGTCATATAATCATTATTTGCCGGAGCACTGACTTGTGAGTTTATATTACCTTCAGAAAGTACTTCCTGCAAGCAGTTTTTGATTGCTTCGGGTGAAAAACGGTATTGTAAGGGAATAAAACATTCCTGCATAACTGATGGCACTATTTCCATGATTGTTCACGCTCCTTTTGTAGTCGTTGCAACTTTTTTGTTTTGTTATAACGGTTGCGAAGAACATTCTTTTTGGCTCCGACTGTGCGCTCTAATTCACGGACGGTATAGTAATCGTTATCAATAAGGTGGCAAAGATAATCGTCGGTCAGTTCGTGGTTATCAATGTAGAAAGTTTTCCGCTTTCGTCCCGGTCGTTTGCTGGCTTTGTCTTCAAGAATACGGATGCGATTCTGCAACTCAATAAGCTCTGCATCCCTGCGACGATCTTTTTCGATTAGGGCAGCAAGCAGGATGTTGAAGTTGTACTTTGGATCAAGTAATGTGTTAAGTTCTTTATCGGTCTTGTCGGTAAGGTTATGGGTGTCCGGCATGGGGTGTAAATAGACCTTGTTATAGTAGTCTTCCATGGTAATTTTCTCCTTTCTGTGAGTTACCGGAAAATGCGGTAATTATTGCAAGTTAATTGTTTACTTGTTTTTTTAAGGTGTTTTTGCGGTAAAAACAGGTTGTTTTACTGCCCTTGAAAAATAAAATGAAAAGACCGGGTCAGGAAAACGGTAATTTAATATAAGCCGCAAAAAATATTTTTGAACAAAAAAAGGCAAAGCGGAGTCTGCGTAATTACTCCAGTTTTGCCTTTAAAAATTCCTTTGTCATTCGGTTATATATTAAGGTTAGCACATATCTGTAAAAAAACAAGGTGGGTTACGGAAAATTTTAGGATGGTATTCCATTTTTGGTGGCTTTGGATATAGAAATTAGAAATTGTGATGAAATGGCGGAAAAATCGATTGTAGGCGTAAAATAGACTAGTGGGAAAGATAAGAGGGATATAAAGCTAACTGTATATTTGTAGAATGAATAGAAAAACGATAATAAAAGACATATTAGGGACTAGTAGGAAAAAACGGAAAAATTAGCCATTGACAGAACAAGTGTTCTGATGTATTGTCATAATTAATAAAAGGATACATTGACGGGGTCAAAATCAAAGGATAAAATATTAATTAATTCATATTATAAATAGTAAATTAATAGTGTCAGAGCGATTTTAAATAGTTAAAAAGAAGGGAGACATTTATGAAGGCAATAGCAATGTTTAACAATAAAGGTGGCGTTGGAAAGACAACCGTTTTATGTAATCTGGCGAGTTGGTTGAGTTTAAATGAGCATAAGAAAGTATTGGTGATAGATGCAGATCCACAATGTAATACAACTACGTATGTACTAGATGATGATGAATTTTTAAATGTATACTATGAAAAAAATACTTTCACCTTAAATGATATTATACTTCCGCTAAAAACTAGAGGAGCATATATTGAAAAGGAGAAAATAGAGGTAGTAAAGTCAAAGGGATTTGGATTTGATGTCGTGGCAGGCAGTCCTAAATTGGCTAGTAGTGAGGATTTTTTATCAGGAGATTGGAAGGATATAAAGGCGCAGGAAATAAGAGGAATACGTTCAAATATGCTTTTTTTTGATTTACTTCGTAAGTGTGACGAGTATGATTTTGTCTTTTTTGATATGGGACCTTCTTTAGGGGCGATAAATAGAGCAATTCTCCTAGCATGTGATTATTTCATTACGCCGATGTCATCTGATTTATTTAGCATTTTAGCATTAGAAAATATAGGTTCATCACTTAGTGAATGGAAGATGACATTTAACAAGGTACTTGCAAATTTGAATTCAGAAGATAGAGAAGGGTTAGAGGGAATGAAACAGGAATGTACAATTAAATTTTTGGGATATATATACCAGCAATATATTACAAAAACATCAGATGGGAACAAGAGAATTGTAAATGCGTATGAAACCATATTAAGACAATTGCCAGCTAAAATAAAAGAGAATTTAGCCGAAAAAATTAATTGTGATTTTTCTGGAAAACAGAATTATGAATTAGGATCTGTTCCTAATTTTTATAGTTTGATTCCTATGTCTCAAAGTGCACATAAGCCTGTTTTTGCATTGACAAATGTAGATGGTGTGGTTGGTGCACATTATCAAAAAGTAAAGGAATACAGTGATATTATAGATACAATTGTTAATGCAATCTACAATAATATGGAGGGAATATTATGATAAACTGGCCAGAAGATGTTGTAGAAGACATTGCGAGAAGAAGATGTGTTTTATATTTAGGATCAGGTGTGTCAGCTAATTCTGTAAATGAAAAAGGAGAAACACCAGCTACATGGGGGGATTTTTTGAATAGTGTTATTGAAAATAAAAAGGGAACTTTAGGAGAACATTATGGCACAATAAAGGAATTAATACGAGAAAAAGATTTTTTATTAGCATGTGAAGTGCTGGTTCAAAAGATCGGAGAAATAGAATTTGGAGAGTGTGCAGAAAACGCATTTAGGAGACCTCAATTTGCGTATACAGATATACATGAAGTAATATATGGATTGGATTCTCGAATTGTGATTACACCAAATATTGATAAAATATATGAGCAGTGCGCCTTAAAAAATTCAAAAGGGTCTGTAGTGATTAAAAAATATTATGATGATATAGCATCATATTTGAGGAAACCGGATTACCTAGTTATTAAAGCACATGGTTGTGTGGATGATACTCAAAAAATTGTATTTACACATGAGCAATACAATAAAGCAAGGTATCAATATGCTTCATTTTATAGACTGTTAGATGCTTTATTATTAACACATACATTTATTTTTATAGGTTGTGGAATAAAGGATCCAGATATTCAGTTGACACTTGAAAATATGAATTTTTCATTTCCAAATTGCAAACCACATTATTTTATTACAGAAGAAGGAAGTATGAAACATGAAGTAATACAAAGCATTTATAGGAATAGAAATATAAAAATTATTACTTATCAAAATAAGGATGGCAAGCATGAAGAATTACTCAAAGGACTAAGAGAATTATCTATTTGTGTAGATAATAAGCGTAAGGAATTGGCAGAAAGAGCAACTTGGTAAAGGAATTAAGTTCCTTTAAAATTAATAGAAATAATAAAAAAATATTTTTAATGAGACAAATTGTGATAGAATATATTTAATACATATTTTTAGTGAAAGGACGAAAAATGGCAGATTATGTATATCCAGAGTTATTAAATAAATATGAGTTTAGAAATTATGGGCATGCTTTAGAAATATTAAGTGAAGTATTTCCTAAAGAGTGGAAAGAAATTCAAGAGTGTTTGGCAAAGTTTGTTATAACAGAGGATGATTTACTAGTAGCCGGGGGAAATGAAAGTCAGATACCTAAAAAGTTTGATGATATATTATATCCATATGGGTGGAAGGAAATAAAAATTTCCGGTGATCTTGAAGTGAAATTATATCAACGATTAAATAAAAAAAGTAAGTCTTTTGCTACTACTCCATTTGATAGCAAAATGATTAAGGGATATATTGATGGGCATAATATTGACTTTGTTAAAGGAAAAGTAGCATTTGATTTGGAATGGAATAGCAAAGATCAAACATTTGATCGTGATCTTTTGGCAATGAGAACATATTTTGAATGCGGAATAATAGATGTAGGAATTATTGTAACCCGATCGACAGAGTTGGTTGATATTTTTAAAAAATTAGATATAAATAAAAAGTATGGACCAAGTACTACTCATATGGATAAATTAATTTATCGACTTGATTCAAGAAGAAACGGTGGTTGTCCTATACTTGCTATAGGTATACGGAAAGCAGTAGTTGAGGAAAAATAAAATGGCGGAATTTGAAAAAACATCAATAGATGAAACTATTAATAATTTTATAAAATATACACAAGGAAAAAAATATAAGACCATCTACGCAGATCCCCCATGGCAATTTCAGAATAGAACGGGGAAGGTAGCTCCAGAACATAAACGTTTAAATAGATATCCAACTATGAAATTAGAGGATATTATGAAGTTACCGGTAGGAGATGTCGCTGATGAAAAAAGCCATTTGTATTTATGGGTGCCGAATGCACTGCTTCCGGAAGGATTGCAGGTAATGGAAGCGTGGGGGTTTGAATATAAGACTAACTTAATTTGGGAAAAAACCCGTAAAGATGGGGAACCTGACGGTAGAGGAGTAGGATTTTATTTTAGAAATGTGACAGAGATTCTTTTATTTGGAATAAAAGGAGAGAAAAATAGAACGTTAGATCCAGGAAGATCACAGGTGAATTTGATCAGAGCAATGAAAAAAGAACATAGTAGAAAACCTGAAGAATTTATTGATTTAATTGAAAAATGCTCAAATGCTCCATATTTGGAAGTATTTGCGAGAGGTAATCGTGATAGTTGGGATATGTGGGGAAATCAAGCAACGGAAGACTACGAGCCAGATTGGAATACCTATTCGAATCATACAATGGCGGTTAAATGTTGAGAAGACTGTTTTTACACTCTGTTTACACACCCCAAGTCAGTACTTCGACAAGCTCCTTTCTATGCGGGTTTGCGGGTATGGGGACTTTGTTCAAGTCCGGCCACCAGCATTTTCACGAAAGGCTTCAAACACTGTGTTTATCAGTGCTTGGAGCTTTTTTATTGTCCGCAGGCGGGGTGATCACTGGTGGTCACCTTCGGAATTACAACATTTAGTTGTGAAGTGGGATAAGCTAGGATATAATTGTAGTAGCAGATCTATACATTTGGACAGAAAAGGGGTTACTTATGAGTGATATTATTTTATCCGGAAAACGTGAGTTTGACTACGATGATGAAGAAAAGTTCTTCCTTACGCTTATGCGAATTATATTTGTCGTTTCCGCACTTCTTTTTGCTTGGGGCGTATATTCTCATTGGAGACAGATTGATTTAATAAAAACAGGTCAATCTGCGGTGGGAACAGTTTCTCGGGATGGAAGGCATGTGAGTTATACTACGGGAGATGGACGGAGTTATTCTGTTAATATAACAGGTATGCTTCTTGATGAACTTGAAGAAACTGTCACAGTATATTATAAAGAAAATCCTGCTGAAGCAGTTCCGCCTACTAGTATTAAATTTTTTCTGGCTATTTATGGAATTGCAGTTTTGGGAATGATTCTTTCATTGTTCTTTATAAGACGGACACGCAAAAGTCTGGAGAAAAATGAACCTGTTACATAAAACTATAATAATTTCATTTCTGCGAAGAGTTTCCAATCTGGTAAATATTAAAGTTAGTAGGGACTTTCATAAAAATCCTTTCATAGAAATTTAATTGCAGTAGAAAATGCAACATGATAATATAAAGACAGGAAGAGGGGAAACAATGGCAGAAGATAAAAACAGCAAGGTTACGCAGAATCAGGACAGGATCAACAAGCTGATCGATGGACTTACTTTATTCGATGATGACCTGATGAGCCGGGTATTTGATAAGAATATAGAAGCAACGGAGCTATTGCTTAGAATTATTTTGGAGAGAAAGATCAAGGTTATCAGTGTAATCGGACAGGAAGAAATGAAAAGCGCTGCAGTCGGGGGACGTAATATCACACTTGATGTACATGCACTGGATGAAAACGGAGAGAAAATGGACATTGAGGTACAGGGAAACTCCGAAGGTGCTCACATAAGGAGAGCAAGATACCATAGCAGTGTCCTTGATTCCCGAATGTTAAAAGAAGGTCAGGAATTTAAGGAAATCAAGGATTCTTATGTAATCTTTATTTATAAGCGTGACAAATTTCAAGAGGGTTTGCCATTGTACCATATTGACCGATATGTAAGAGAGACCGGGAAACTATTTGAGGATGGCTCACATATAATATATGTAAACGGCAACTATAAGGGTGATGATGAAATCGGATATCTTATGCAGGACTTTCATCAGACAGACCCTGATAATATGCATTACAAAGAACTGTCACAGGGAGTAAGACATTTCAAAGAAGTAGAGGAAGGACGTGATACCATGTGTGAAGCAGTACAGGAATATGCAAAGGAATACGCAAATGAATATGCAAATGAAAAGCAGGCAGCTAATGTGAAAAACCTTATGGAAAGTGCTGGTTTTACAATGGAACGAGCATTAGATTCTTTAAAAATCCAGGGTGAAGAAAGAGAAGCAATTATCCAGTTGTTGCAGAAGTAGTAATAAGATAAAGCTTAAATGTATTGTTGATAGCCATTCCTAATATTGAATAAGTTACTGTTAGATAATTTGCTAAACAATGAAAAGTGGCAGAAACAAAGCTGCCGCTTTTTTGTTTATATGGATATATGCTCAGGTGTAAAGCAAGTATTGGTGTTTTGGAGTAAATGACAGAAAAAAGATCTCATGATAATATGTAAAATAGTAGAAAGTTAAGGGGAGATGTGAAATGATCTATATTACCGGAGACTGCCATGGAAACTTTGAAAGATTCAATACCGATATTTTCCCTGAGCAACTGGAGATGAATAAAGAAGACTATGTAATTATATGTGGAGATTTTGGTGGAATCTGGGATAAAAGCGGTGACAGCAAAAAAGAAGCAATGATATTGAATCAGCTCGAATGTAAGTCATATACAACATTATTTGTTGATGGTAATCATGAAAATTTTGACAGACTGTCCGATTATCCGGTAGACACCTGGAATGGAGGTAAAGTACATAAAATCAGACCTTCTGTGATACATCTTATGAGAGGACAGATTTTTGAGATTGATGGTAAAAGTATATTTACCTTCGGCGGTGCAAGCAGTCATGACATAACCGGTGGAATTTTGGATCCGATGGATCCGAAGTATGGCAAAAAGAAAAAGCAATTAAATCGGGATAAAGTGCCTTATCGCATAAACCATGTGAGCTGGTGGGAGGAAGAACTTCCGTCAGAAGAAGAGATGATGGAAGGCTGTAGGAACCTTGAAAAACATGATAATACAGTGGATTATATCGTGACGCATTGCTGTGCATCCAGCACACAGTTATTACTTGGGGGTACAGCATTCAAACCTGACAGAGAAACAGACTACTTTGAAAAGATTCTTCATAAAGTAAAATTTAAGAAATGGTTTTTCGGTCATTATCATAACAATAGAAATGTGAGTGACAGAGAAATCCTATTATATGAGCAGATAATAATAATTTTGTAGAAGGAAAGTTTTTAGCTAAACAGAACAATTATGTTCATAAAAACAATTTAAATTCTGAGGTGATAATTGTGGAGCAGAAAGATTTGATTTTCCTTTTTATATTCGTTCTTTTGTGTTTTGTATTATTACTCGTTGTCATGACAATTATGCGAAATCCGTTTCAATTTCCATACATGACAATTTATATTGATATTTCAGGCAAACGAAATGTGAAAGCCGAAGATTATATTGACCGCTATTTGATCAACAATAAATTTGATTTTATAAAATTACATGAGGAGAAAATAAAAAAATGGAAGAAGGATTGTAATTATACAATACGAAGTTCCATGTTGGAGGAATACAGACAAAAGCAATATAACAAAATTTTGGACGAAGGGAAAACGTATCAGTTTATATTTCAGAGACTGCAAACTCGGTATTATCAGAGGAATTATACAAAAACAGCTTACAAAATCATGAATGAAGATAAAATGTTTTGCTGTAGTTATGATTATCTTCTTGATAGATATCGAAAACTGTCAATGATAGAATTGGCTTGTCCACTATCAGAATATGAATCTAAAAATCAGAGAAAGTTAATGACGAAAGAGTTGCGGAGGCAGATTATGATTCGCGATGATTATACCTGCCAGATTTGTGGAAAATATATGCCAGATGAAGTAGGGTTACAGATAGATCATATCATTCCTGTATCCAAAGGAGGAAAAACAATTCCATCAAATTTACAGACACTGTGTTCTAAATGTAATGGTAAAAAAGCAAATAAATTATAACGGTGTGTCCTTGAAGGGATTGCCTTTGTACCATATCGACCGATATGTAAGAGAGACGGGGAAACTTTTTGAGGACGGATCACATATAATTTATGTAAACGGCAACTATAAGGGCGATGATGAAATCGGACATCTTATGCAGGACTTTCATCAGACAGACCCTGATAATATGCATTACAAAGAACTGTCACAGGAAATAAGACATTTCAAAGAAGTAGAGGAAGGGTTCCGGATGTCCGGGTGGACATCCGTTTAGAATCGACCGGAGTGGAACGGAGATCTTGATACCATGTGTGAAGCAGTACAAAAATATGCAAAGGAATGTGTAAATGAAAAGCAGGCGGCAAATGTGAAAAACATTATGGAAGATACTGGATTTACCGTGAAACAAGCATTAGACGAGGCAGATTGGCTTGCAGAAGATAGTAACGAAAGAATGACACATGAAGAAGTGTTTCGCACGCTGAAGAGCAGAGTAACAATTCCTTTTACACTTCATGGAATAGAAGAAAATCTCACCGTAGAATATACGCAAGGTACAGATCCCAGGGAAATTGGCTATGATGCCCTTCAGGGATTTCCGATAGATAAAATATGTTGCACAGGTTATCCGGTAATGCATGGTTACTTTGAACATATGAATGCGACCGGTTATCGGAGATCCTGTGGGTTCATTCAATTCGTGGAAAGAATTGAAAATTATGGGGAAAACAGAGAGCTTTCCGTAGATGTCAGTGATGAAAATCTGGAAAAAGGGAATCCATATTTTGCGTATGGTTATCCGGCAGAAATATTTGATGCTCCCTGTTGTAATTTGGCTGGGTGTAGACACTTGAAATGGACAGCTTATACCTATCTAGTAGATCTGCCCTCTCGAATGAATAGCAATAAACTGAAATTCCTGGGCGGATACTCCTGGGGATATGAAGAGGATGAGAACGGTCCACAGAGATTACTACCGCTAGAGATATTGACGGAAAATGACTGGGAAAAGCATGCAACGGAAAAAGGAATATTAAAGGTGTTCCCAATATAGGGAGGCTGTACTGTTAAGTTATGAAGAATAGATATAAACGAAAATTGATATTCGTTATTGCAATTTTAAGTTTAAGCTTAGTATGCTGTAAAAGTAAAACAGAGCCAATTAATAATATTGCATCATGGACACTGGATGATGGTTGGACAATAAATGGAAAGGATGAAATATGGTATTTTGGATTTTCTAAGAATAAAGTTTTGTTTTGCGCAAAACTGTTGGATGAAAATGCGGAATCAGAATTTGAAACGACAATGAGAACGCTCAAATTAAATAATGATTAAAGTTCAGATACGCATGATACGAATTACGAAGAAGGTTATTTTGACCGGAAAACTTGTTGTTGAAGGAACGTCGTATGTGTTTGAGTTCAAGACATTTGAAGTTAAAATTCCGGTTGATGAGGAATATCCAGATATTTTGGACTATATGGATTCCATAGAGGTTACTGATTATAGTAAGAATAATTTCCCCGAGATTGGCAGTCGGAAAATAGTGACAAAAAATCACTGGAAAAATGACCATATAAAAACAGCAGATCCCGCCAGATCTGCTGTTTTTCTCTGTGTATATGAGCGTGAAAAACACACTTCTATCATAAAATAAAGGATACTTCGTTACTTAGAACTTTTCAGCGAAGCTCTTGTAATACTCGTCAAAAAACTCGTTAACCTTTTCCATAATCTTCTTCATAATATTCACCCTTAACCTTTCCAAGACAAATGAACTGTTGACTTTGTTGTTACGCTTAAGGGGTCAGGCCTGACTTCCTTTTGATGATTATAATTTACCATATTGCGCTTATAATGTGAAATACATATAATAGAAGTATAATAATACCTAAAAGGTATAATAAAAGAAAATACAACATGTTACAAAATAGAAAGATTAAGTTGGTTTTTGGAAAAAGCATGGAAGGAGGATGCTGGGAAGATGGAATTGCGGCATATCCGGTATTTCAAGGCAGTGGCGGAGGAGAAAAGTTTCACGAAAGCCGCGGAGCAGCTGGCGATTGCGCAGCCGCCCCTGAGCCGTCAGATTCAGGATCTGGAAGCGGAACTGGGGACGACACTGTTCGTCAGAACCCCTCATAAGGTGACCCTGACAGAAGAAGGGGAACTTTTTTTACAGTATGCGAATCAGATTCTGGATCTGGTGAACCGGTCGGAAGAGGATGTGCGGGAGCGCAAGGAAGGATTGCAGGGAACCTTATATATCGCGTCGGTAGAGGGCTGCGGTCCCAGGCTGTTTGCCGAGTGGATCGCCGGATTTCAGCAGAGACACCCACATGTACAATACAACCTATGGAATGGAAACACGGATGACGTGAATACACGCGTGACGAAGGGGCTGTGTGAAATCGCGATGATCACAGCGCCATATAATACCGAGGAATTCCATGTGCTTCCGGTCTATGAGGAGCCATGGGTGGCGGTGATTCCGAAGGGGCACCCTCTGTATGCGGAGGAAAACGATCCGGTGAAGCCGGCGGAATTATTGCCTTATGACCTGTTGATTCCCTCCAGAGAATCCAGAAAAGGTGAAATCGATAAATGGTTCGAGGGAACGGGGCATGCACCGGTGATCCGGGGGCGCATCGCTCATATGATGAATGCTTATGAGCTGAGTCTGCACGGAGTCGGGATCTCTATTTATCCGGCATCCATTTCTTCCCTGATCCGGGACAAGGATGTCTGTGTGCGGGAAGTGGAGCATCCCGATGCCCATGCGTCCTACGCACTGATCTGGAATAAGAAACATACCCTGTCCCATGTGGCTGAAGAATTTATTGCTTACGTAAAAGAAGAATCCGGACAGCAGGTGTACTATGCCTGAATTAACGCAACCGATACGTCATTCACATTTGTGCCGGTAGCTCCTGCCTTGTCAAAAGAAAGGAAAGCCCTTATACTTGGAAGCAGGAGGAAAATACGATGAACATTACAGTATATCTGGGAGCAAATGAAGGAAATGATCCTTCTCTTAGAAAAGCGGTGCGTGAGCTGGGAACCTGGATCGGTGAAAGCGGTAACCGCCTGGTGTACGGTGGATCCAAATCCGGTCTTATGGGAGAGATCGCGGAGAGCGTATTACAGGCAGGCGGCGAGGTGACCGGCGTGGAACCGCAGTTTTTCATTGATATGGAATACCAGTATGATGCCATTACGGAGCTGATCGTCACGAAGGATATGACAGAACGCAAGACGAAAATGATCGAACTGGGAGATGTATTTATTGCCTTTCCCGGCGGAACCGGAACGTTGGAAGAAATCGCGGAGGTGATGTCCAAGGTGTCACTGAAGCATCTGGAGGCACCCTGCATCCTCTATAACCTTAACGGCTATTATGACAGCCTGAAAGCACTGTTATCACATATGACGGAGCTGGGATTGTCCTCCCCGGAGAGACAGGAAGGCATTTATTTTGCCAGGGATCTGTCGGAAATCCGCAAGATCATAGAAAATCAGCGGAGCAATGCAACGATCACTCCGCCGGAAAATACACACGGTATAGGAAATCAGCTAGGCTAACAGGTGAAAACACATAACTGCAATGCCCAGCACCACCAGGATCACACCGGTGACACGGTTCAGGGTCCTGGGGGTTGCCTTGTTGGCGAACAGTGCAGCAATCCGCGCCCAGATCAGGGTAAATACAACGCACAGGATCCATACTGTCCAGTCGGGCATGCCGCCGATGGCAAAATGGGAGGCAGCGCCGGTAAATGCGGTAAATGCCATGATGAAGACGCTGGTTCCTACAGCGGTCTTCAGTTCATAACCCAGGACAGAAGTCAGGATCAGCAGCATCATCATACCGCCGCCGGCGCCGACGAAACCGCAGATGAAGCCGATCATCATGCCGCATACCAGAGACTGGAGGGCTCTTTTCTTTGCGGAGACGCCCTGCATGGCTTCCTTGGTGGTCATTACGGGACGGACAATGAATTTGATACCTAACAGGAAAGTCATGAACACGGAGAAATTCCCCATGGTAGCGGAAGGTACCAGGCTGGATACGTAGCTGCCTACGACGGTAAATGCCAGTACACTTCCCATCATGATCAGGCCGTTTTTGATATCAATGTTTTTATTTTTTGCATAGGTATATGCGGACACTGCGCTGGCCAGCACATCTGAGGAAAGAGCAATGCCTACCGCCAGATACGGATCCATACCTAAGAAGGTGATCAGCATGGGACTGATAACGGCCGCAGCACTCATTCCGGCGAAACCGGTGCCCAGGCCGGCTCCCATGCCGGCGAAAAAGGTGACAAGAATAGTGATCAGAATCTGCATTTATTTATCTCCTTTCAGGATATTGTCCATATTTTCTTCCATGACATGAAGCATGTGGAAAAAGATTTCTTTGCTTGCATCATCAGTGCCATCGAGCAGAGTATCTTTGAAAATGCCCTGTATCATGCGGCCCTTTTCGATGACATCCCGCGCCTTTTCCGTGCAGAACAGCAGTGTCTTGCGGCGGTCATCGGGAGCTTCTCTGCGTTCCAGATAGCCCTCCCGTACCAGTTTGTCTACATTGACGGATACGAGGTTCGCTTTGATCTTGCGGATCTCGACAACATCACTGGCGGTCCGGTACTCGGGATTGTTGCCGAAGAACATGAGAATGTCAAAAGCTGTCTGCGGAAGCTTTAATTGCTGACATAGAGGCTTGCACATGGTGTTGTAAGCCAGATTGAATTTTTGCACGAATTCAATATCGGTATTCATTCGAAGGCTTCCTTTCTTAGCATTATGGTATTATGCGTACATAATAGCTACAAAGAGTAAATCGGTGATATTACAAAAGTGAATAATTCAAATTTGAAATAATTGCTATATCGCATAGTATTACAGATAGTTTTTGAAGTCAAGCATAAGATGTTTTATTTCATAAAAAATTTATATAAATTATACTATCGTAAACATCATTTCGATATGTTATAATTTATTTGATGAAAGGGTCAAAAGGTCTAAGCCCACATGAGCTTGCTCATAAGTGGGTGAAAGACCTTTTGACCCGCCCCGATATGAGCATAAAAGTGGGATGATAATCCCACGATATGCGAATAGAGGATAGGGTGCTATGTGCCAGTGGCACATGTTTAGCACGGACCGAAGCGGAGCGGAGAAGTGAGAGTGCGTAGCACGGAGCAATCCGTAGGCATCAAAGTTGGGGGCTTTTGACCCTGACATCATTTACATTAGGGTGCATACAGAGGCTGTGGACATACAGAAGAAAGTGCCGGGAGGAGACATGAGTATTAATAAATATGACGAACAGAAATTCTGGGAGGAAGTGGATATCCTGTTCCCGGATATTGTAAAAGCCATTACTTCTCTGGCGAAAAAATCCTACATATCCATAACCAACCTGCGGAACGGCGTGACATGGTGGTCCGAGAAGGCGATGGAATATTTTGGTATGCAGGAGAACTATACCATCCGCGGACAAGAAAAATCAAAAAGATCGATTCATTCGGATGATCTGGAGGATTTCCGGAGGGGATTCCAGGAGAGAGTTGCGGGAAAAAATATGGACGAGCCCTGGGAATACCGGGTGCGGGACGGAAGTACCTACAACCGGATCAGTGCCAGGGCGAGAATGCTGAATGATAAGGATGGAAAGCCTTTTGTGATCGTAATACGATATAACAACTACGGTATTTCCGACGAGGTGGATGCAACCACCGGATTGCATACGGAACCGGCGCTGGATCGGGAGATCAGGGAATTCCTGGAGGAAAGCGGACAGGGGACTCTGCTGAAGATCGGACTGGATCAGTTCAGTCATATCAATGTTATGTACGGTGCAGCTTTTTCGGATAAGATTCTGAACTGTGCGGCACAGGAGCTGTTGCGCCTGTTAAAGGGAAAAGGATATGTATACCGGCTCTCCGGTGCGAAATTTGTGATCAGCTTTAAAAAGGTATCCAAAGAGGAGCTGCAGCAGATATATGATGAGATTGTAGAAGTTTTCGAAAATACAGAGGTGGAGGGGAAAAAGATCCCTCTGAAGGTATCTGCCGGTGCAATATTTATGGAACCTTATATGAAGGAGACAAATGCGGTCCGCAGCCGTCTGACCTACGCGTTGAACCATTCCCGGCTTGAGCATCATGGAGAGCTGGTGATTTTTAATGATGAGATCTGTGGCAGTGACGAGAACCAGTTTGAACTGATCGGTGTGATCCATCAGTGTGCTACTCATAACTTTGAAGGCTTCCGGATGTTCTATCAGCCGATTGCTGATACGAAGACAGGCAAGATCCGGGGAATGGAAGCGCTACTCCGTTGGGAACTGGAACCTTACGGGATGGTGTCCCCCGGTGTGTTCATGGAATGGCTGGAACAGGATCCCTGTATTTTTGATCTGGGGAACTGGATCCTTCGGACAGCACTTACGGATGTACAGAAGCTTCGCAAGGAGACGGAAGGCTTTTTCGTTAATGTCAATGTGGCGGCGGCACAGCTGGAGCGCAGAGAGTTCCGCAGTGCGGTTATGAATATTTTAAAAGAGACCGGTGCAAAACCGGAAGAGCTTTGCCTTGAATTGACAGAACGATGCAGAGATCTGGATATTCAATTTCTGCGCAGGGAGGTAGAATTTTTCCATTCCCAGGGGATCAAGATTGCACTGGATGACTTCGGCACAGGCAACAGTTCCTTAAGTCTGGCACTGGAGCTGCCCTTTGATGAACTGAAGGTAGATATGAGCTTCATCCGTGATATTAAACAAAAACCGCAGAATCAGGCCATGGTGCAGTCTATCGTGGATTATGCCAGGAGGACAAACACCGAGACCTGTATTGAGGGTATTGAGAATAAGGAAGTCAGCGACTATATTGAGCAGTTTGGGTCTACCTGGCAGCAGGGATACTACTATTCCAAGCCGGTACCTATCGAACAGTTCGAGGAAGTGCTGCGCAAGAAAGCAACTGAAAAAGAATAAATAGCTATTCTCGAATAGCATTGGGCGCTACACCGTATTTTTTCTTGAATGCGCGGCGGAAGCTGGTCAGATTATTATAGCCTACAGCTACATATAAGTCTGTTATTTTAATATTCGTTGTTTCCAACAGGTGTTTTGCCTGCGTCATGCGGACCTGTTCCAGATACGTAGAGAAGTTTACGCCAACTGTTTTTTTGAAAAGGAAGGAGAAGTAACTCTCGGAGATGTGGAACAGGTCCGATATTCTGCTTAAACATAGGGATGGATCCCCATAATGCTCATCAATATAAGTCTGAATGCGCACGATCAGCTGGTTGTCATTTTCCGGTTGCTTGTTTTTTTCACATAATTCCAGAGCAATCTGCTCGTAATTTTCCAGGGTTGAATCTTCGGACAGACCGGCTAAGCTTGAATCATCGTAAGAGATATCATTATCTCGCACTACTTTCAACAATGTGATTTCAATGTTTTCTAAAAGCCAGTTTACTTGCTTGGAATTCAGCTTTCGTTTCTTGAAATTTTCATCTTTAATAAAATTAAAAATCGCCTTTGTCTGTTTGAAGTTACCGGATTTTACAAAATTATACAGCTGTTCCGCAACCTCATTCGGATAAAAGAAGGAATCCTGACACTCTAGAATCTCACAATATAGGCACAGATAATTAGGGCTGACAACGTGTTTTACAGCTTCTTTGGACTGCCGGTATGACTTCCAGATAGTTGAGATTGCACTGGTAGTACAGCCTAAGCCACCATAAATCCATATATTATATTCCTGCAGTAGTGAGGAATGAATCTGTGCAAACAAATTCTCTGCGTTGTCCAATTCTTCCCTGTTATATAATAAAATAGTGTAAGTACTGTTCCTTTGACCCTGCATGATATAGGAATGTGTAAAATAACTGGATAGGATATCGGAAATGACATCAGCATAATCGGGTGACAGGATATTGATTATTCCCTGTGGACCATTGTTTAATTCCAAAGTATCCAGATAAACATTACAGTATAATATAGCGAAGGAATCGGTGTTATTAGGAATAGAAAGATAATTTTGAGCATATGCAGCCTCTTCCTCACTCAGGATCGTACCATGGATCAGCTGATCAAAATAGTAATTACGGAGTGTGATCTTTTGGGACTCATTTAACCGCATAAGCTCTTCGTGGTTGAAATTCATTTCCTGCAGGCGGTATTCCATGGCCTGATACGGCTTATAGTTTGCCCTGGACAATAAAACAATGATAAAGAAACTGCCGATAACCCCCAGGAAGATAATGAACAAAGATACAAGCAGTAGTTTATTTTCCGGATTTTTCAGAGAAGAAGCAGGGATGATCAAATAATAGTCCAGATTTGGTGTTTGTGCAGAAGCGTGAAGCACAGACACGGAAGTACCTTGAAATACTGTACTACAATAACCCTGCGCATTATAATCCAAAGCAGCAAGTTGTGAACTGTCAATTTTAGACAGTAAATTTTCATTGTTGTTGAATGTCAGCAGTGTTTCTCCATTGCTTTCCTGAATAATAAGGCATCCATTTCTCATCACATCTATAGAATCAGCTATCTGCTGCATAGAATCAGCATTCAGCTCAAAAACAATGTCAGCGTTAATGTTCTTAAAAGTATAATTTTGCAGAGAGACTGTATAACAATAATCATTTTTGTGAGAGGTATAGTCTGTTGAAAAATTGTCAAGAGGCAGAAAATGATTATAATTATCGGAGGATTCCAAGGCTGCTTTCCACTCATCATATTTTGCAGGATCCAGTTTTTGGGTGTTTTTGTAAAAATAATATAGGTTTTCAAAATTATTATAGCTGATCACATAATCGGTATGGCGGAGATGAATATAGTAGGTCTGGATCGGCTGCAGGGAATAATCGTAAATGGAGTACATATCTAGCAGAGTCTGTTTAGTGATATAGGCATTATAATAGAATGCCTGTTCGCCATGATCAGCTTCTGCCAGACGGGATAGACTGGAATTATTTGCCATTTTTTTGGAGATCAGATAGATATTGGCATAACATTCGTTGAATTGCTCTGTAACATTTTGCAGGGAAATCATGTTCTCGTTCAATAATTCCTGTTTCACATTATTTGAGAGAATAAAGTGGAAAACAATTCCCAGAATGAGTACAATTACCAAAAGCAGGCTATAGGATGTTATTAATTTTGTGAAGTAAGTTTTTTTTCTGGTGTTCATAATAAAATCCTCCCGAAAGATATTATTATAGTATCATAAGCGCTGAAAAATACAATAAACCGGAATGCGATAAAGTAAAATGTGCACTGTTGACATAAAAAATGACACCCTATTTTTGAAAAATATGTACATAAAATCACAAAAAATGCAGCTTTGATTTTAGCAAAATAACGGATAAAATAAAACCAGGTTGATACTTCTGGCGCCGAAGTAGCAATGATCAACAAATTGAATAGAGAAAACAGTAAATAAGAAAAACAAGATATTGACGGAGGTTATTTATGGTAAAGAAAAAGTTATTATCAGCTGCACTGGTTTCTATTACAGTGTGTTCCATGATATTTACCGGATGTGGAAGCACTGCAGACAACACAACTTCTGATACACAGATGGGAAATACTGTTGGGAATACTACAGATGATGTAGAAAAACCTGATAAGATTACTATTATGGTAGACGGAACATTTAATACAAAACTGGCAGATGGTCAGGAAGAATGGATTAATAAATGGGAAGAAATGACAGGAATTGAACTGGAAGTTATTCAGCCGGATCACAATGCTTATTATGATGTGCTGGGACAGACATTCGCCAGCGGATCGGAGAACTGGCCTGATGTAGTAATCCTTGGATCTTCTTATTATTCCGGATATGCAGGAGAGGGAGCTCTCTGGGATATGACAGATGCCTGGAACAATTCGGAGCTGAAGAAAAATCCCAATACGGATGTGAGTGTCGTAGAAGGTAATATGCTGGACGGACATCTGTACGGACTTGCGCTGTCTGGCGGTGGTGGTTGTATGACTTTCGTCAGAAAACAGTGGTTGGATAACTGTGGACTGGATATTCCCACAACGTATGAAGAGTACCTGGAAATGCTGGATGCCTTTACTAACGGTGATCCGGATGGAGACGGTATCAATGGCAATACCATTGGCGTATCCGCAGCCGGCTTTGTAGGAAATGAAGCTCCTTATACCAATTATCTGCCGGAATTCTATCAGGATGCATATCCTTCCTTCTATCAGGGAGAGGATGGCGTATGGAAAGATGGCTTTACCGAAGATTCCATGAAGGAAGCTATTAAGAGATTGCAAGATGCTTACAACAAGGGATATATCGACAAGGAATCTCTGACGAATGCGACCAGCAACTGCCGTACCAAATTTACAGAAGGTGAATTCGGAGCATTTACTTACTGGGCAGGCGGCTGGGCGGACACGATGTCTGAAGGACTGGAAGCGAATGGACTGGACGGTGAATTAGTATTTATGCCGCCTATCGCAGAGGTTGGAAAATACTGGCAGAGATGTGCACCGGTATATGCAATTACTTCTTCCTGCAAGAATCCGGAAGGCGTATTTAAATATTTCCTGGAAAGCATTTTTGATGATGGAGATATGGAAACTCTGTGGATCTATGGAGTAGAAGGCGTTCATTGGTCCAGACAGGCAGAAACAGTATGTGGCAATACGTATCAGGATGGAGAATTCCATATGTTGGAGATGCGTTCTCAGCCCGGAATACAGTATACGACCCTTAATATGGGAGATACCAATATCTGCCCTATGACAGAGAAGCTGGTTCCTGTCAAGAAATATAATGAGGAATCGATGGAAATCTTTAATGCCAATAACAAGACAGCACCTCTGCCGGTAACAACAGATATGATGAGTCAGTATAACGGCGATCTGACCAGTCTGAAGAATTCTATCATTGCTGACTGTGTAGTGCAGGGTCTTTCTGTAGAAGAGGGTTACAAGCGTTTTGAACAGGAAGGCGGAGCTGAATGGTCTCAGGCAATCGTAGATTCCTTGAATAAATAATCTGGTAACAGTATAGGAGGTTGCATTATGATAGATAAAATGAGAGAGCTGACAGACAGACAGATGCAGGATTTTGTAAGAGTGTTGGAAAAAAGAAGGGTTCCGCTGCATAGTGTTCTGATAGCGCAGCATGGGAAGCTTATATTTGAAAAATATTATGCACCCTATTGCCGTAATAAACTTCAGAGAATGTTTTCTGTGACTAAGAGCTTTACTTCTCTGGCAATCGGATTGTTGGAGCAGGAGGGGAAGATTTCCCTGCAGGATCATATCTGCGATTATTTCCCGGAATTTCTTCCCGGAGTGGTACATCCCTGGCTGGCAGAGATGACGATTGAAAATATGCTGAAAATGCAGACCTGCCACAATATGACGACTTATAACAAGACCAGCACAACGGAGAACTGGGTGAGGAGCTTTTTCCAGACAGAACCCACCCACAGACCCGGAACGCTCTTTATGTATGATACCTCATCCTCCCATGTACTCTGTGCACTGGTAGAAAAACTGACTGGTAAGAAGATGCTGGATTATATGAAGGATAAGCTGCTGCGCCAGATTGGCTTCAGCGAGGAGTCTTATATCTTAGAGGATCCCTTTGGAACCTCTATGGGAGGGAGTGGCCTGATGGCTACTCCCGAGGATCTGCTGCGTACCGGCTGTATGATGTTAAAGCAGGAAAAAGGTTCCTATGTAGCGAGAGCGACAGAGCCGAGAACAGCAACACAGCTGGATGGAGCTGATGGCTGGTATGGATATATGATTCCAATTCCGATGGAGGGAACTTTTGGAATGATGGGGATGGGCGGACAGATGATGCTGGCATTTCCGGAAATGGATCTCGTCGTTGTAACGACAGCAGATACGCAGGGGATGGTCGGAGTCGAGCAGCTGATGCAAAATGCTGTGACAGAAGTTCTACTGAAGGATTGTTTTCCGGAAAACGATGTGGAGAAAACAACGTTGCCTGTGCTGCGTACAGTGTTTGAAGGAAAACCTTGTGCAGATTATGGGAAAAAATATCCCCTGCTCCGAAACAAGTATGGATTTACATGGTGTGGCGTGACTTTTTCCGAGGAGGATCAAAAAGGAGTGCTCTCGTATGAAATGGAGGGAAGAGAATGTCAGATTCCTTTTGGAATCGGACATCTGGAAGAGGGAGAGTTCCCCATATACAAGGAGAAATGTGCTTCTTCCGGAGCCTGGATAGATCAACATACGCTGTTTATCCTTTGCTGGCTGATTGGAGAAAGTGTTGCGTCCATTCGCTTCCGTCTCTATTTCTCGGAAGATGGACTGACCGTACATATGAATAAAACAGAAGAGACAAAGTACAACGAATATATGGGATTTTTAAATAGCTGATATAGAGCAGCCGGAACGGAGGGTAAACGTTGAATGTGAAAGAAAAAGCAAAAACTTTGCCTAAGAGGACGCCTGGAAGAGCTGTGTTCAAGCACGCTCGTGCATATCGGGGAGTCTATCTGATGGCAACGCCGGTATTGGTGGCAGCATTGATATTTTATTATCTTCCCATGTTCGGTATCCGTTATGCCTTTTTTACCTATAAAGGAATCAATGATCCGATTTTTGTGGGATTGAAGCACTTTGCGAAAATGTTCAGTATGCCGGGATTTTGGAAAGCGTTCAGCAATACACTAGTACTAAGTATTACAAAGCTGATTTTGAATACCGGTGCTGCGGTGATCATTTCCGTACTGTTAAATGAATTAGTTTTTTTAAAACTGAAAAAAGTATTCCAGACAATAGTATACATTCCGCATTTTATGTCCTGGGTAGTGGCAGCATCCATCTTTTCGATGATTCTGTCTCCTACATCTGCAGGATTAGTCAATGATATTTTAATGAAGCTGCATTTGATTTCGGATAATATCTATTTCCTTGGTGATCAAAAGTGGTGGAGATTTTCATATTATTTGATCAATGTCTGGAAGGATACCGGCTGGGGAACAATCATTTTCATGGCGACGCTGGCGGGGATCAGTCCGGAATTGTATGAAGCAGCGTCGATGGATGGGGCAAACCGTTTCCAGAAGATGATCTATATTACCCTGCCTGCGTTGAACAATACAATCGTGACGGTACTTGTATTGAATCTGGCGAAGGTTATGAATTTGTTTGAGTCAGTTTTTGTATTACAGAATGATGCAGTGATCAAAGTGTCAGATGTATTGCAGACTTATATTTATACGCAGACATTTAACTCCGGTGCAATACCGGACTATGGATATACCACAGCGGTCGGTATGTTTTCCTCTATTATAAGCTGTATTCTGGTGCTGGTATGTAACAGGGTAAGCCATAAGACGAGAGGAAGAGGTATTGTATGATGAAAAAGAAAGTGAAGATTTTTGATATCGTATTGATCGTGATATTCACGGTATTTTCACTGGCGATGATCATTCCGGTATATAAAGTACTGGTGGACTCTTTTGATCTGAAGACGGCTTATGGCATGAAGCTGTTTCCAGAGCGTTTCGGACTAGCAGGATATAAGTCGATTTTTACCAATCCGACAATGCTCAGACCGTTTCTGATCTCCTGTTATACTACGGTTATGGGTACGGTCATGGGACTGTTAATCTCTGTGTTGGGAGCGTATGTATTGATCCAGTGGAAGATGCCGGGACGGGCATTTGTTGCCAATGTACTGCTGTTTACCATGATATTTAATGGTGGTATGATCCCGACTTATCTGGTTATGAAGGAGTTCCATCTGACAAATAATCTGTGGGGTGTGATCCTGCTGCCTGCCATAAATGTCTACAATCTGGTGTTGATGAAGAATTTCTTTGAAGGAATTCCTGTGAGCCTGATGGAATCGGCAGAGATTGATGGCTGTTCACATTTCAGAATCTTGTACAAGATTGTATTACCGCTGTCGAAAGCAGCACTTGCATCTATCGGACTTATGTATGCGGTAGGATATTGGAACGATTACACCAATTATAAGCTGTATATCACGAATTCAAATTTGTATAATTTCCAGATGAAGCTACGTGATTTGATCATGGGAAGTGATCTGCCGTCTGCGGTAGAAGGAGCTACGGAAAATACAGTAAAAAATGCAGCAGTTATCGTAGCAATTCTGCCGTTTATGATCATTTATCCATTCTGCCAGAAATATTTTGTACAGGGAGTAAATATCGGGGCTGTAAAAGAATAATAAGTAATAATTATAGAAAGCAAAAATGACATCAGCATACAACTGCCAGATGTCATTTTTTGCGAAATAAAATCTCAAGAAAATCTTAAGAATTTTCGGTGGACAAACATAGGACTTTAGGGATACAATATATTTTAGAGTGCCGGTCGAGAGACCGGATAGAACAAACAGATGAAAGGAAGCATTCATGAAAAAGAAAGTACTTGCAGCAATTTTACTTGCAGTAGGCGTTCTGACCGGCTGTGGAAACAGTGAGCCGATTTCTTCTCCGATCCAGACCGTAGAAGCAGAGCCTATTGCTACCGATACCAAGGAGGTAGAGCAGCCTGCCGCAACTGAGTCTTCCGCGGATGAAGTTGCACCGGAGCACTCCTATCGCAGCGAACTTACCAACGAGTGGATCGATGAGGATCTGAAGGATCAGCGCCCCATCGCAGTAATGGTAGATAACGAGAGAACCGCACTTCCTCATTTCGGTGTGGCAGATGCCGATGTAGTATATGAGATCATGAACAGTACCCTGAACGACAGAATTACCCGTTTCATGGTAGTGGTAAAGGACTGGGATAAGATCGAGCAGCTGGGCAGTATTCGTAGTGCCCGCCCTACCAATTTTATGCTGGCAGCAGAGTGGAATGCAGTTCTGTGTCATGATGGTGGTCCCTTCTTCATCAATGACTGGGTGGCAAAGGATTATTCCGCGAACTTCAGCGGCGGCTTTGCCCGTTACAGCAACGGTAAGGCAGCAGAGTTCACCGAGTATATCACTTATGATAAGTACACCAACACCCAGAAGGGCAAGACCTATGATGGTCTGAAGCAGCGTTTTGCAAATTCCAAGTATACCACTACTTACAATGATTACTATCAGGGACCTCACTTCAAATTTGCAGACGGAGAAGTTACCTTTGATGATAGAAGTGATGCTATCAGCGCTACTACCATTGAGCTTCCTTTCAAGCACAACGGTTCTACTCTGAAGTACAACGAAGAGACCGGAACCTATGATTACTATGAGTATGGTTCTGCACACAAGGATGCTGACAGCAATGCACAGCTCACTTTCGAGAACGTTATTCTGCAGGATACCACTTTTGCAGAACTGGGTGAAGGCTACCTGATCTACAATGCCATCGACTCCGGACGCTCCGGTTACTACATTACTCAGGGTAAGGCTATCGAAGTTACCTGGACCAAGTCTTCCGAGAATGCTATCACACATTACTATGATGCGAAGACCGGTGAGGAGATCCAGATCAATACCGGTAAGACCTATATCTCTCTGATCCCCAGCGATGGTTGGAGCAGCCTTGTAATCAAATAAGTCTGATCATGACCGCAGAATTAAGAATAAGATCCCTTCCGCAGGCAGATGCCGTGGGAGGGATTTTTTGCGTATACGATGAGCCAAGTACTGATTTGTGCCTGCACAAGAATCTGCATTGCCGTCTGGCGATGCGCCTTTCCATGATGTAAATAAAAAAGATAATAAAAAAGTGTTTTAATACATATAACCCTAAAATCTCCGTGGAAACCACTGAAAAATTGACGTATAATACGACTTAGATTTGGAAAGACATAGATAAGAACAACTTAGGAGTGATGGCGATGAAAACGGCTAAAAAATATAATCCGGATCTGATATTGCACGGAAATCTGATCAGAGCGATCCTGTCTCTGGCAATTCCCGTAGTGATCAACAGCTTTTTGCAGACGATGTATAACCTGACGGATACTTACTGGCTGGGAAAAATTGGAACAGAGCAGCTGGCGGCAATCAATCTTGTGACACCGATGCAGAATATTATTACGAATTTCGGCAGCGGCATCACTGTGGCCGGTGCAGTCCTCATTGCGCAGTATATCGGCGCTGGGGAAAAAGAGGATGCCAGATCCATGGCAAACCAGATTTTCGCCTGTGCCATGGGATTTGCGGTGGTCTGTGCTACGCTCTGTTTTCTGGGGACACCGGCGATTGTGAACTGGCTGGGAGCAGACGGAGGAACTGCGTATTATGCAAGAGTCTACCTGCGTGTAGTCATCTGGGATATGCCATTCTTATATATGGTCAACATTTTTTCCGCAGTACATCAGGCACAGGGAGATACGGTACGCCCTATGTTTCTGAATCTGGGTGGCATCACGCTGAATCTGTTCCTAGATCCGTTTTTCATGATCATTCTGAATCTGGGGACTGCAGGAGCGGCACTGGCAACATTGTTGGCAAAAGCGATTCCGGCCATAGTGGCTTTTGGACTTCTGTGCAGACAGGAAAATGATATCTGCCTGAACCGTGCGTACATGCGATTACAGAAGGAAAAACTGGGAATGATCCTTAAGATCGGTCTGCCTACCGCTATCGGCGGAAGTACCATGCAGCTGGGATTTCTGCTGATGAGTAAAAACGTGTTTGTCTACGGGACGGAAGCCATGGCGGCTTATGGCATCGGCAACAAAGTGAATGGACTGATCACGCTGCCCTCCAATGCCATCGGCTCGGCAACGGCCACCATCGTGGGGCAGAACATGGGAGCGAAGCAGCCGGACCGTGCAGAGAAGGGGTATCGTTTTTCCATGTGGATATCGGTTGTATTTTTGTTCATAGGTGGTATGATTTTATCAAGAGATATGATCTCCACGGCTATTGTCAGGATCTTCTCTAAGGATGCGGAAGTCGTGGGCATGGCGGCAGACTTTTTAAGTGTTATGGCATTCTGGTGCTTTACCAATGGTGTGTACAATACGACATCCGGATTGTTCCAGGGAACCGGACACACGGAGGTGACCATGGCTATTGATGTGACCAGATTGTGGGTATTCCGTTTCCTGACGCTATGGTTCTGTGAAAGTGTGCTGCATATGGGTGTACGCAGCGTCTGGTATTCCGTGGTGATCAGTAACAGCATCTCATCCCTGATCCTGTATGTTCTGTACCGCTGTGGTATCTGGAAGAAGACCAGGATCAAGGTGGGAAAAGAGGAAGCCGCTTAAGGAGTACTATGGAGAAAAAGAAATCCCATAAGAAAAGTTTTCGAGTTTATTTAAGCATCGTTGCAGTTCTTTTACTGCTTCAGGTCGTTGCCTGGAGCAGCAGAAGCCTCAGCGATGCTTATATTGATTATATTTTCCCAATCTGGGTCAATACCTACGGAAGGATTACAGGGTTGTTTCCCTTTTCCGTGGGCGAATGGTTGATCGTGGCAGGGATTCTGGTGGTGCTTGCTGCGGTTGTGCTGGGATGCAGTTTGCTGATTCCGGCGTGCAGACATTCGGAAAAGTACTGCCGGGGAGTGAAGGAATATTTTGGTTTTTTTGCTTGGACGTTGCTTGTCGTATTTGCCATTATGACGCTGAATTGTACCATGATCTATCACGGGTCTACATTTTCAGAAAAATATTTCGGTGAGGAGGAAGCGCAGGAGCAGACAACGCAGGAACGGACAGAGGAACTGCTTAGGATTTATAACGATATCGTGTCCCATTGCAATGCACTGAGTATGGAGATGGAGCGGGACAACAGCGGCGCAGTGGTATATTCCGGAGGTGTGGACAGCCGGGGTAATGCGGTGGATATGGAGGATAAAGCCATCGATGTGATGCAAAGCCTGGGGAAAACTTACGACCAGCTGGATGGTTATTACCCCAGACCGAAGCCTATGTTTTTCTCGGATTTCATGTGTCAGATGTATATGTGTGGCTATTATTTCCCGTTTTCCATGGAGGCAAATTACAATGATGTCATGTACATCATGGAAAAACCGGCAACCATGTGTCATGAGCTGGCTCACATCCGGGGGTATATCTATGAGGATGAGGCGAATTTTATTGCATTTCTGGCCTGCGTAGAGTCGGATGACAGTACTTTTCAATATGCGGGTTACTTAAGTGTGCTGAATTATGTGGCAAACGATCTGTATAAGACGAGACTGGCGGATCCGGACAGCTATGCGGCGGCCAGAGAGACGGTACATCCGTTACAGGTATTACAGCAGGTGCAGGAGGACAATATCTTTGTCACAGAAGAGCAATGGGAGAGAATCAACGGAAAAGCTGTGGTGAATACGGAGACGGTGGACAGTGTTTCAGATACCCTGACCAATGCTTCACTGAAATTGAATGGTGTTTCGGATGGCATGATCAGCTACAACCGGGTGGTGGAGCTTTTACTGCAATGGTACGGGGAAAAAGAGGAGTTTTAACCGTATCATTTGTAGGAGATAGAGGAATAATTGCAAAAATTTAAAATTTTTTTGATAAGGTACTTGACATTTGGACGAAATTTGTGTAGACTACGATTGTTGTGACGCAGAGCAGTCATGAGACAAGATTGCAAGTAGGATTAAGTCGCGGGCCCAGATAGCTCAGTTGGTAGAGCAGAGGACTGAAAATCCTCGTGTCACTGGTTCGATTCCGGTTCTGGGCATTTTCGCAGGACACCATTTCTTAAAATGGCCGCCCTGCTTCATATATAAACATGCGGGTGTAGTTCAATGGTAGAACACCAGCCTTCCAAGCTGGATACGTGGGTTCGATTCCCATCACCCGCTCTAAAAACCCTTGATTTTTCAAGGGTTTTAATTTTCATGTTGCATCCATTCCAAAAAGGTACGTCGATTCTCTTTAGTATCCTTTTTATCAAACAAAAGTCTCCAGGCATTATATTTTTCATAATTAAAAACTTGTTCAAGGTGATTTATCGGTTTGCCCGGTAATCAGCGCTGGTGTTGGTGCACTGGGCTGATTTTTTATTTCAATTTTTTCTTTTGCTCTCTCTCTAATTGCTGAATACTTTTTTCCGGTGTAGGCAAATCTTCCGGCATTGTGCCACCAAGATCTTTAATGGTGTCACGCACCTTTTTACCAACCTCAAAGTGGGTTTTATTCGCTTCCTGTTTGCCTTGAATATTTTCACGGCGGAGTTTTGCTTCCGTCTGAGTAGCACGGAAGAGGTTGGCAGCTAATTCTTCATATCCCATGTAATCGAGTATGTCTTGTGATTTCTTTAAGCCTTTACGCTCCTTTATATCGCTAGCCTTTAAACCACCATATAGTCCAATATATCCGTAATTTTGAAATATAGCATAATCCAGGGTAGTTTCAACACCAGCATCCTTGGCAGCAGCTACTAACATTTTATTATGCTCTTTCATTTCCTGCCGGATGGCGATACGTTTTTGATCTTCGGAAAGATTTTCATAATTTTCAATTAGTTCTTGCTGTCTGGTTTTTACTGCAAAGTAGGTTTGTCCAAGTGCAATAACCTTTTTTCGAGGATCACCATTTTGCACAATAAGATAACAAGCATATCGTGAAAGTTGAATATCTCCGATATCCTTACTGGTGGCACCAGCATTTACGATTTTGTTGACGTCAACAAAATGGTCAGATACCGCGTTATTACTACCTCGGCAGGCTTCTTTTGCCTTTTCAATAACCTTGCAAAAGTTTCTCCACTCAGTATATTCCAGAGCGATTTGTAAATCTCTGGCATACCAAAATTCTTGCCCGTATTTATTTACATGACGAATAGATTCAAATAGTGACTCGGTATAATTATTTTTCTCTTCGTCAGAAAGAGCTTTCGAGAGCACGCGGTCGTGCAAAGCATTTAACTGTTTTTCAAATTCTTGTTCGTTCATTACAATTCTCCTTTGTATGTAAAAAGAGCCCTGGAATACAATTCCAAGACTCTTTCGCGACCGGACACCAGTCATTCGCTAATTAGCGGAATAATACCATTATGTGCAAGCCTTGTCAAGTTATTCCTAAAATTTATATTTTTGAAAAATTGCACCGGTGCAACAACATCAGAGTTTCTCGAATACCATAGTAGCCTGGATCCGGTCTCCGCCGCCGAAGCCGGTACTATTGGCAGAAGCGGTGGTAATAGTGTGCAGGCGGTATCCCTTTGCAGCCTGGGCGTTGATCACATCCTCGAGCTCCTTCAGATTCTTGGATGCAGTTCCGATAAGTTTCTCCTTAAGTGTCACTTGTAATACTACATACTGATTCATAGTGATTCCCATTTCTTTTGTGCGCCCCGATCTCGATCATCTCTTTTACAAACTGAATGTCCTCCGGCTTCACTTTCCGTGAGGCATCGAAGAGGACCTTGTATTCCGGATTCTCGAAGAGGAACTGAGCCATGTCACGGGCTTCTGGATTGAGATAATAGCTATCCGGAATAATTTCAGTAGATTCTTTTTTTCCAATAAGGTAATTCATGTCGACATTGAGTAAATCACCCATGAGGTGTCTCCTTCCAATTAAATTAGTAGAGCTGCACTACAATAATTGTAGAAAACATATGTTCCCGTGTCAAGAAAAAAAGTAGCATTTTTTGACCTGGAACAATTACATAAAACCCAAAATTAGGTTTGACTTTCAAGAGATCTTGTCTAAGCAGAATGATGCTTTGTTGATAAGTACGTGAAAGAGCTGTGTGCGGATGACCAATTATAACAAGGTGCCCCGGGAGACTGAATAAAATAGTGAATACCTCCGATATACATGATAGAACAGGTAGACCCGGAAACAGGAACGGAGGGGCTTATGCAGATCGGCGGAGTAGGAAGCGGACATGACACATATTCTCATCAGGTAACGGAATGTCTTCATGAGCATGCGGGTCAGACGGATACAGGCAGCATGGCGAATAAAATGGCAGACAGTCAGACGGTGCAGGTAGCAACGGAAATCCTGCAGGATACTTCCAACGAAAATATGATGTCCTGGGTGCAGAAGATCGGGAATAGCGGAAAGCAGCTCTTACAGAAGATCTGGGGAGAGAGCAAGGAAGCTAATGATGCGATCACTTCACAAAATGGCAGCGAAAATCATATTGCAGGGCAGGAAACGCTGGTCACCGGGAATTCTGTAGGGGTAAAGACCACAATGAACAGGGCAGCAGTGGAGACAGCAGCTACCCATACGTATTTCCGGCCTGTGGAAGCAAAGGATGCCATGCCGGCGAATCCTTTTCAGAAAGTGCGTTATCAGGTACAGAAGGTAGCCAGAAAACTGATGGACCGACTGCCGGGACGATTCCTGGGATCCCATAGCGGAGATTTCCTGCAGACAAAGCAACAGCATACTAAAGAGGATCTGCGGAAGAGAAGCCAGTACAAAGAGGACGATCAGGAGATCGAATGCATTCTTACGGATGAAAGCTACCTGACAGATTCCTATAATCGAAAGGGAGAATACAGCCATCTTACTACGGATAAATAGGATGTGGTGGAATTTTTCGAAAAATTTCAAAAATTTTCTTGACAGTTTGGCATTCATCATGTAATATAGTCTTTGCTGTGAGACACACAGCAGACATTCATCAGATTGCGGATGAATGTCAACACAATTAATTTCATACCTTCAAGATACAGGTTTTGACCTGTACATTATGCGCGAGTGGCTCAGCGGTGGAGCACCTCCTTGCCAAGGAGGGGGTCGCGGGTTCGATCCCCGTCTCGCGCTTGAAAAAAGAACGATACCAAATCGGTATCGTTCTTTTTTTCGAGCCCTGCCAGGGCTCGAAAGTTCGATGTCTACGCTCCGCTCCGGTCAGCACTTCTTTCTAATAAATTCTGTGTTTCACAATACCTGTGTCTGATCGTACAGTGGGTGACATAATATATCGGGGTTTGTATTTTTCTAAAATGATGAATGGGAAAGCCACTGGTGACTTTCCCATTCTATTTTCTATTCTACTATGATATGTAACATGCCATTTTCATCTTCTGTTACTATTGTTCCACCCAATTCACCATTTTCATACATTCTTAATAATATCCTGTTTTCAGCCATACGATATTCCTGATGGTTGGCTCCTGTGAATAGGGAACCATCAGGTAAGTAATCTCCTACGTGGAAGACTTCTCCATATCGTGGGGAGCCTTCTTTCATGTAAACGGCATAGCTTTCTTCGGAACCTGCTCCTTTGCCAGTGTCGTAAACCCAGCACCAACCTATAGTTCCATCTGCTCCTTGAGATTGTGCATATCCCGTCCACGGTTCATAACCACCATATTCTTCTGTCACTTCATTAAATTCTTGTTTTCCAAGGGCAAAGGCGATGTCTCCATCTATGTTGGTTGCCTTGGGATCTACATCCTCCGGATTTACATCAGGATAAATGATGTTCTCGGCAATTTCATCCATTAAACTACCATCACCTGCTACATGATAATACATGAATGACATTGTCGTAAATAATCTGACCGCTTCACCTTTTGTAATTGCTGCATCCCAATCTTCTAAGTCTGATTCTGAAATTAACTCCATATTAGTAGCTATTTCAAATGCTTTATACATATCAGATGGAACTCCCTTACCCGGATCAGAGATTGCCTCTGTAAAGCTGATGTCTCCTGCATCGGATACTGTTGATATTGCTACATCTTCAAGATAGGTGTTATTCTTAAAACCATTGTTATCCATATATGCCTGGTAGTCTTGGCTATAATAGTTTGCTAACAGATAAATGTACTCTCCTCTTGACATTGATGACGTAAAAGTCTCTTCATTTAAACCAGTCGAAGTATTCACATAGGCATATTCATCCATTGGTGCGGCAAAATTGGTATATTGTGTTTCTCCTACTTTTGCTGTGAAGTCACTGTCTGTTTCTGGTGCCTGTGCTTCATTTACCTGAGTCATTGCTCTCATTATTAACGTCATTGCCTGTGCTCTTGAAAGGGGGACATCTCCATCAAACTGTCTTTCTTCTTGGTCTGGAAGCAATTCAAAGTAGGCATTGATAGTTGCATAGGGAGCATTCGCATAATCTGCATCTATATCTGCATAATATTCTATTGCCATTTCACCAAGCTCTAAAACAGATGACACTAGCATCATATAGCCTCGAAAATATTGATTTTTTATTGCTAAAAGTAACGTGATATTCTGGTCTGGCCGTGTTGTTAATGGATTCGTGTATAAGTTACCCTCTTTGTTGCCTGTGGTTCCTGTTACTTCTACATATTCCTCAAAGGCTGCTCTTAACTCCGGATGTGTTTCTAAACTTGAGAGTGGAATCCAGGGGAGTGACTCCGTTTTTGATTCTTCTGTTTCTGCTTTCTCCGGCACTGTGGTTTCTGCCTGTGCGGATTCAACAGTAGCAGTGATGGATTCATTGCCGGATGTGGTTTTCTGCTTGCCACAGGAAGCAAAAGATAAAATACATACGGTTATCAAGGTTAAAATAGTTGTTTTTTTCATGGGTTAATGGTATTGTACCACAGAAGGGGGAATAACGCTATAACGTTTATTATGTGTGATGCACATGACCGCGGGACCAGACTTTACTGGGCTGGGCTTTGTAGGTGGGGCGGCGGAACAGGAGGCTTCGGAGAGCCGGGCCGTTAAAAGGAAAGAGGGGCCAGAAGTAGCTGAAGCCCGCGAAGGTCGGGGTAGTCAAAATAGAGACTGTCACCAGTGTCAGACCGATAAGGAATCCCGGCAATCCCCAGAGCCCTGTTGTGACGACCAAAAGAATACGGTAGATCCGCAGAGCATCAGCAAATTCGATACTGGAGAGGGACAGATTCGCCAGCATGGTGACGGCAGCATAGAAGAGGACTTCCGTGGAGGCCCAGTTAAGACTGACAGCAATGTCACCGATTAATAGTCCGCCGACAATGGACAGAGCACCGGAGACGCGGCTGGAGCTGAGTGCCGCTGAATACTTGAAAAGATCCAGCAGGAACTCCACCGCCAGCACATAGAAAAAAAGGCGGAAGGGTGACAGATCGCTGACGGGTGTGAGCTGCAGCGAGGCAGTAATCTCGGGATAGTAGGCGGAGAGAAGTAAAAATACCGGAAGGAGTAGGAGGCTGACCGGAATGCACAGGAAGCGTATCATGCGGAAATAAGTTCCGGTCAGAGGATTGTTGTAATAGTCCTCCGGACTCTGGGTAAACTGGAAGATCGTACCGGGAAGCAGCAGAACGGCAGGGGAGTTGTCCACGATGAGCAGAATATGCCCTTCGCACAGATAGCTGCAGGCCACATCGGGCCGTTCCGTCAGCTGGATACTGGGCAGAGGATTCCACCAGCGTTTTTTGATCAGGAGTTCTTCCAGACTTTTGCTGCCCATGGTCAGGGAAGTGATCTGTAATTGGGAAAGCTTTTTCTTTAAGGTATCTAATAATTCCTCATTGACCTGATCCGCCAGATAGGCGATAGCTACATCCGTGCGGCTTTCTGCACCCAGAGAACAGATAGAGAATGTCAGTTTCGGAGAACGCACCCTCCGGCGGATCAGATTGGTATTGAACAACAACGTCTCCACAAAACCGTCCCGGGCACCACGGGTGATCCGTTCGGTGTCAGGTTCGGAAATGCTGCGGACAGGATAGGTACGGACATCGATGATCACGGCCTGTGCAAAACCTTCTACCAGAAGGACAGAGGGGCCACTGAGAATGTTTTGCAGAATCGTATCTATAGAGGAAGTCAGTGACACCTGGGCATACCCCAGTTTGCTCTGCACATAGCGAGGGAGATCCCGGATTTCGGAATCCAGTGTATAGAGGGGGTCCTGCAAGTCGGAAAAAATTTGTTGAAGGATCTCCGTCTTACAAAAACCATTGACACCGATCCAGTAAGCCGGCGTATTTCCCAGCTTCAGGTCACGGGTGATCAGGTCAAAACTGTCATCCAGTGGCAGCAGAGCGTGGAAAAGTGCTGTATTTTTGGATAGATTTGTGGATAAGGAGCGTTGTACCATAGTGGGGAATCCTTTCTGATCACTTGCATAGACTGCCAAACAGGTATATGGTATTATTATTCAGATAGATTCCCCAGGTTTTTCGGAACTATACGGATCAGTGGTATAATTGACACAACCCCAGCAGGATCAACAATAAACCTGAGACGGGATCCGTATATTCCCCGATCTGCTGCAGGAAAGCAGACCTGCCCAGACGGCTTCCGAAAGCCAGAAATCCGAAGGAGCAGAAAAAGGTGGACACCGATGCCGGAAGGAAAGGAAGTCCCGTAATACTGGCGGAGAAACCGATGCCGATATTGTTCATGGAAAGGGCACAGCCCAGCGCCAGTATCTGCGACAGGGATAATTCCCGGTGCCCGACAAATTTTTTCTTTTTCTGGCACAGATTATTATCCGGGGAAAAATTGCAGCACCATCTGGAAAGCAGCCATTTTCCCACGTAGTAAAGACCGAAAAGGATCAGTACACTGCTTCCGATCCGGGTACCGATGCCGATGGGAAACAAGGGTAACAACAGGTTGCCAAGACCTATAGAGATCACAGTCCCGATCAGGGTGACTGTGCTGATCAGCAGATTATGTCTGGCAGGCAGAGGGACTTTCTGGAGGCCCAGAGCCATACCTACCAGAAGGGCATCCAGACTGGCTGAGATGCCGAAGAGCAGAGGGGGCAGAATAGACATAACATGCTCCGTAGAAAATATTCTTAATTTTACTATATTCCCCTGAAATTATTTTGTGAGGTTGTGGGGCAAAGGAACAAATGAGTATGGAAGTAAAGAGAAAACTGAGTGAATTCCTAAAAAGAGAGACGGTTCTGACCGTAGCGATCCTGCTGGCAATAGTGTCCGCGGTGATGATTCCGCCGGACAGAGAATATGCAGGATATATTGATTTTCGTACACTTTCGATCCTTTTCTGCCTGATGACGGTGATGGCAGGCTTGCAGAAACTGGGTGTTTTCCGTAATATTGCAAAAACGCTGTTGCGGCATACACAGAATACCATACAGTTGGCAGAGGTATTGGTACTATTGTGTTTCATTTTCAGTATGATCATCACCAATGATGTGTCATTGATCACGTTTGTACCGTTTACCTTCATTGTGCTGCGGCTGACAGGCGAAGAAGCTGTGAAAAAACTGGCAGTACCTGTGATCGTTCTGCAGACGATAGCTGCCAATCTGGGAAGTATGCTGACGCCGATCGGAAATCCGCAGAATCTGTATTTATATGGGAAAACACAGATGTCCGCTGGAACATTTATACTTTTGATGCTGCCTTATTCTCTGATGTCACTGCTTTTACTGATGATCTGTGTGGTAATTGTGGCAAAACGAAGCGGAATCGAAGTCCGGGGAGCAGAAGTTTTGCTGACAGAAGATGAGAAGCTGGAACAAAAGAAATATTTACTTCCGGCATATTTGCTGTTATTTGTGTTGTGTCTGCTGACTGTGGCTCATATGATTCCTTATCCGGTGACATTGGGAACTGTGGCATTGGCGGTTCTCCTTTTAGATCGTGGTACTCTTATAAAAGTGGATTATTCGCTTTTGCTGACGTTTGTGGGCTTCTTTATTTTTATAGGAAATATGGGAAGAATGCCTGCTTTCTGTGATTTCCTGCAGAAGATCATCGGAGGTAGAGAAGTGATGACAGCCGTGATTGCCAGTCAGGTGATCAGTAATGTTCCGGCGGCCCTGCTGTTATCCGGATTTACGGAAAATATAACGGCATTGATCATCGGTACGAATCTGGGAGGGCTGGGGACGCTGATCGCATCCATGGCCAGTCTGATCTCTTATAAACAGGTGGCCAGACAGATTCCGGGAGAGAAAAAGAAGTATTTTGGATGGTTTACCATAGCAAATATCGTTTTTTTAATGATATTGGTATTGGAAAACTGTCTGCTGTAACTATAGAAAGCAGTCTATCTGCCGGGAAAGGCAGAAAAGATGGCAATAACTAAAAAATAATCTGGGAGGTATTCGTCATGACAGAAGATATGACAATCATTGCAGAAGAGGCTTATCTGGCGGCCAAGGAGATCTTGGAAAAGGCGAGGCTGGAGCAGGGAGAGCTGTTTGTGGTAGGCTGTTCTACCAGTGAGGTGGGAGGTGCTACTATTGGTACCTATTCCAGCCCGGAGCTGGCGGAGATGGTCTTCGGCGGTATTTACCAGGCCACGCAGGAAGCCGGGGTATATCTGGCTGCGCAGTGTTGTGAGCATCTGAACCGTGCACTGATTCTGGAAAAAGAGGCTGCGGTAAAATATGGTTATCCCATGGTAAATGTGGTACCTCAGCCTAAGGCAGGCGGATCTTTTGCGACGGCGGCGTATAAAGCCTTCGAGCATCCGGTGGCTGTGGAACATATTCAGGCGGCAGCAGGAATGGATATCGGGGATACGCTGATCGGAATGCATCTGAGAGATGTGGCAGTACCGGTGCGCCTCCGGTCCGGACAGATCGGAGACGCCCATGTGGTATGCGCCCGCACCAGACCGAAATTCATTGGTGGCGGCAGAGCGGTTTATGACGAAGAATTATTGTAAAGAAATGATATGTGGCTATTTCTGTGGCATTCCGCGGAAGTAGTCACGGATCCAGCGTCCGGATTCATTGAAATCATCGTCGGTCCAGTCGGAAAGTGCCGTGCTGGAAGCCTTGAAGACGCTGCTGCTTTCGTCTTTGTTGGCGAGATTCCAGCAACAGAAGCTGATCTGGTACTTGTTCAGCAGATCCAGCCATTTGGTGGTGGAAACAAAATCATTGGCACCATTGCCGGAGGCATCGCACATGCCAAATTCGCTGACAAATACCGGAAGCCCGTTCTGAACACAGGTCTCTAAGCGGTTCCGCAGGTCGTCTTTATGGGTGCCTGCGTAGAAATGCAGCGTATACATTACATTGCTGTCATCCAGCGGAGAAGCGGCAGCCTTGTCGATCTCCTGACTCCAGGTTGGTGTTCCCACGAGAATTACGGCATCCGGCTTCTGCGCCCGGATCACCGGGATGACTTCTTCTGCGTAAGACTTGATGCTGTCCCAGGAAGTACCGCCGTTGGGTTCATTGCAGATTTCATAGAGCACATTGTCGTTGTCGGCAAAAGCTTCCACCATTTCCCGGAAAAAGGCGATCGCCTCATCTTTGTTCTGATTCGGGTCGCAATCACTTAAAATATGCCAGTCTACGATCACGTACATTCCAAGCTCTGTGGCGTAGGATACACCGTCTCTTACCAGCTGCTTCAGCTGTTCCTTATCACCGCCGGCACAATAACCGCCGTATTCCGCTGTATACATGGCGAGGCGGATACAGTTAGTATTCCAGTCGTCCCGCAGGGTACGGAAGGAATCATAATTGATATACTGGGGGAACCAGGCAATACCGTGGGTGGACATACCATAGAGCTGGACAGTGTTCCCGTCTGCATCGGTCAGCTTCCCATTCTCCACATGGAGAGCGCCGTGCTGTCCGAAGGGGGTGGAAGCCTCATCTTTGTCTGCCTCGGAAGTCACATCCGCAGGCTGTGTGGATTGCGTTCCGGGAGCATCGGGGGTGGGTGTCGGTTCGGATGCAGCGGTGCTTTCGCTGACGGTTTCCGTGATGGCAGCAGACATTTCGGGGGAAGCAGATGTTGTGGCTTCATTTGACGTATCCTGCCTGCCACAGCCGGCGAGAGCACAGGTGCCTAAGGCTGCCAGTACCGCACAGCTGAGTGTTTTTCTGAAAATAGACATAAGAACCTCTTTTCTTATTCGAGAATAAACGAATGAAAATACAAACAATGGGTTACCTTTTAAAACTAAAAAACAAGCACTTACAACCAATATTATAATTGTGTCTGTGTAGCTTGGCAAGAAATGATTGCCCGCGGATAGGAGCTGTGATACAGTTAATGGGAACAGAGTCCGGAATAGAGGACAGAGATGGAGGAAACCTATGCTTCCGCAGTCATTTACAGAGAGAATGCAGGGACTTTTGGGATCGGAATATGAAGAGTTCCTGGCAAGCTTTGAGCATGAGAAATATCAGGCATTGCGTCTGAATCCGTTAAAAAAGGATGACATGTCTGTCATAACAGAAAAAGTTAAGCAGACTTTTCAGCTGCAGCCGGTTCCCTGGGCGGAGAACGGATATTACTATACCAAAGAGGACCAGCCGGGAAAACATCCCTGGCATGAAGCGGGACTTTATTATATTCAGGAACCCAGTGCCATGGCACCTGTGACACTACTGTCACCACAGCCCGGAGAGCGGATCCTCGATCTATGTGCTGCTCCCGGAGGGAAAAGTACCCAGATTGCATCGGCTATGGAGGGAGAAGGACTGCTTGTCACGAATGAGATCCACCCGGCGAGGGCGAAAATACTCTCGGAGAACGTGGAGCGCATGGGCATCCGCAACGCCTGTGTATTGAATGAGACGCCGGAGCACCTGGCGGATATTTTCGAGGAATATTTTGACCGGATCCTGGTGGATGCACCCTGCTCCGGAGAGGGAATGTTCCGGAAGAATGAAGTGGCCTGTGAGGAATGGAGCCCGGAGAATGTACAGCTCTGTGCGGACAGACAGGACGGCATTCTGGAATGTGCCGCCCGGATGCTGGTACCCGGCGGCAGACTGGTGTATTCTACCTGCACCTTTGCACCAGCGGAAAATGAGGGAAGTATCAGCCGCTTCCTGGCAAAGCATGAGGAATTCGAGATTGTCCCCATCGATAAAAAGGAACTGGGGATCCCGGAGGGGTGTGACGGTATTCCGGGCTGTGTGGAGAATCCCGCGCCGGGAATCGAAGGTACCTTGCGCCTGTGGCCTCATAAGCTGAAGGGAGAAGGTCATTACGCCGCGGTATTGCAGAAGAAGGGAAAGCTTCCGGAGGGGTATCAGCCGGTGTGCGCAACGGGAACAGAAAAAGGAATCCCCGCAAAGAACCTTGCGAAGGACTGGGCGGAATATTTTGCTTTTGCAAAAGAGACTTTTTCGGAGAAGCTGATGGGGGAAGCGGGATTGTGTACGGCGGGAGAAGGATTTCTGGCGTTCGGTGATAATCTGTACCGTATGCCGGAGAGAATGCCAGGGGTCAAGGGGCTGAAAGTGCTGCGTCCGGGACTGCACCTGGGAACCTTGAAAAAGAATCGTTTCGAACCGGCTCATGCGCTGGCACTGGCGCTGTGCCCGAAGGATGTGAAGCATGTATGGAATCTGTCCGTGGAGGAAGCGGCTGCTTATCTGAAGGGACAGACTTTTTCCGCGGAAGGCGAGAAGGGCTGGTATCTGATCTGCGTGGACGGCATCAGCCTGGGCTGGGGAAAACTGGCCGGAGGCATCATGAAGAACCATTATCCCAAGGGGCTGCGGAAGGGATAACGGATCACGACAATAAGGACAGTTTATATGAGAACAGAAATATTATACGAAGACAAGATCATCATGGTCATCCGCAAACCGGCAGGACTGGCGGTACAGTCCGCCGGGATCGGACAACCGGATGTGGTCAGCGAGTTGAAATCCCATCTTGCAAAGCTTCCCGACACAGGGAGGCTGGGACCGGGAAAAGGAGAGCCATATCTGGGCATAGTCCACAGACTGGATCAGCCGGTGGAGGGCGTGCTGGTATTTGCCAAAGAGAAAAAGGCGGCAGCAGCTCTGACGAAACAGTTATCCGATGGTACACTGAATAAACATTACTATGCAGTACTCTGTGGATATCCTGCTGTTGCAGAAGGGGAGCTTGTGGATTATCTACGGAAAGAGGGCAGCGTGGCAGTGGCAGTCACCGGCAGAGAGAAGAATTTTCCGGACGCAAAGATCGCAAAACTGCATTATAGCATTTTGGAGAAAATTAATCAGCCTATGCCGCTGGCACTGGCAGATGTCTGCATTGAGACCGGACGGTTCCACCAGATCCGCGTGCAGTTTGCCCATGCGGGATGGCCGTTGTTGGGAGATACCAAATACGGGAACACTACAGTCGCCGGAACGGCGGGGAGTCCGGCATATCGCGGCGTGGCACTTTGCGCATATTCTCTGGATTTTACCCATCCCGGCAACGGCAAAAAGATGTCATTCCGGGTGAAACCGCAGAATCCTGCATTTGAAAAATTTACAAAAATTCCTTCGGAGGATATTTTCGAAGGATAAAAAAGCCTGTCCGGCACACACTAATCCCAAAAAGGAAGTGTGCGGCATGGATTGGGGAGAATTTGGCAAAAAAATAATAGGAAAAAAGATGATAGTACTGCTTCTGGTAACGGGGGCAGTCTATTTTTTTCTGCAATATCTGACACCTCTGTCGGCACCGGTACTGTTGGCCATGCTGTTTGTCACAATTTTTGGGCCAATGATGAAGCGGATGAATCAGCGTCTGCATTTTCCCAGACCCCTCAGTGCCATAGTGCTTCTCATCGTGGCAACAGTGTTGTTGGTGGGGTTACTCTGGATTCTGGTGTCCTGGATGCTAGGCAGCCTGCCGGTATGGATCGGCAATCTGGAACTGCGGGAGCAGGAGTGGCTGGAAGCCGTCCGGGGGCTGTGTCGCAGCGTGGGAGAGATTATTGGTGTGGACACTGCGTATCTGGAAAATACGGTCAGTGGCAGACTACAGGAGGGGCTGGATTCACTGGAAGAAAATATTCTGCCGGGAATGCTTTCCCAGTCTATGCAGTATGTGCAGTGGTTCGCGGAGCTGGGAGGATTTCTGGTGACGTTTTTGATCGCTTCGGTGCTGCTGGCGAAAGACTATGACGGTATTATGAACCGTCTGCTGGATCAGGAGGCCTGTCATGTACTTCTGGAGGTGATCTGCGGGATCGTCCGTTATATTGCCACTTTTGTAAAGGCCCAGGGGATCATTATGACCACGATTGCCATGACAGCTGCGGCAACATTAGGAATCGCCGGAATAAATCATGGTATTTTGTGGGGGATCCTGGCGGGGATTTTAGATGCGCTGCCTTTTATCGGAACGGGCATCGTGTTGGTGCCGCTGGGAGTTTTTCAGATTTTGGAAGGAAATTGGGGAAGAGCCATTGTCTGCGGTGTATTGTATTTGGTCTGTATTTTCCTGCGGGAAATCATGGAGCCTCGTCTTATCGGCAGGAAAATAGGAGTGTCACCCATAGCCGTATTGGTGTCACTGTATGCGGGAATCCGGCTGTTCGGCGTCTGGGGGATCATTAAGGGACCCCTGGGATTTGTGCTCATTTATGAGACTTATCACAGTCTCGCCCGGATGTTTGACCGCCAGAGGGAGCAGGAACAACAGGAATGAGAAAAGATTGACGAAAGAAGTGTCGAAAGCTATCATAAAAGTATTAGACAAAGGAAGCTTAGGAGAGACGGATCTATGGCAAAAAAAACAAAAGGGAAAAATTCTGTGGAATCGGTGGCAGAAACGCTATGCAATTTCAGCCGGTTCCTGTGTGATATCGTGATCAGCGTGTATCTGTTTGTGATATTGGCTGTACTGCCGTTGTACAACAGGGGCTATGCCCAGATCGGAACAGACAAGGAGAATTTTTTTATTAAGACTATGACTTATGCGGGGAAATGTCTGCTTCCGGTATTTGTGTTGTGGCTGATCCTTCGCCTCATTGTGGCAAAGCAGAAACAGGAGCTTCCGGAATTTCGGACTATTCCGAAAAGCATCTGGCAGGCTTTGAACACCACGGATAAATTCGCTGCTCTATACGGGATTGCCGTGGTAATGTCCTATGTGTTTACCCGGTATCGGGAGGAGGCACTGTGGGGGACGGCATCCTGGCTGATGGGGATGTGGACCCAGCTGGGAGCGGTCATTGTATATTTTATGATCTCACGGATGTGGCAGAGAAACGACTGGATCGTGATCCTGACATTGCCGGTGTCGACCATTGTTTTTTTCCTCGGATATATGAATAAATTCGGGCTGTGCCTTGTAGATAAGGAGATCATCAATTCCTCCTTTATTTCTACCGTGGGAAATATTAACTGGTATTGCGGTTATCTGGTGACGGTGCTGTTCGGTGGAGTTTATCTGTTATGGTGGATGGGATCGGAGATCACTTGGAAGAGAGCGCTGCTGATGGGGTATGTGACGATCGGTTTTGCTTCTCTGGTAACCCAGGGCAGCAGCAGTGGTGTTGTAACTTTAGCCGTAATGCTGTTTGTACTGTTTGGCATGTCTGTGAAAGATGGCGGAAAAATGGAATGCTTCTGGCAGGAAATGACATTGTTATCGGTGGCATGTCTGATCACATATATTCTGCGGAGCTGCAATGTGCTTTCGCAGGAACTGCCAATAGAAAAAGTGACGGATATCCTGACGTTTTCCGCAATGAGTGTGATTTTGACGATCGTGTCAGTAGTGGTACTGTGGCTGGTACATACCAGCAATAACAGAAATCAATACTGTGGGAAACTTTTTTGGGGCATCTATCGGATATTGTGCGTAGCACTGCCGGTTGTGAGTGTGGCATTATTAGCGTTTATTCTGGCGAATACGCTGTTGGGCGGAAAACTGACGTCCTTTCTGACGGAGACGGCAGGTGACGGGGGCAGCAACTGGCTGATGTTCAGCGCGGCCTGGGGCAGCAACAGGGGAGCCACCTGGTCGGCGGGAGCTAGCTGCTTCTGGGAAGCAGATCTGTTACATAAGATTTTCGGCGTAGGGCCGGATTGCATGTATGCGTTTCTGTCAAATGAGGCCAGCCCGGAGCTGCAAAATATGGTGTATGATTTCTTCTATGGAAACCGCCTCACTAATGCACATAATGAATGGCTGACGATCCTGGTGGATATAGGAGTGCTGGGGCTGGTCAGTTATGCGGGAATGATGATCTCAGTAATCCGTAATTTCCTGCATGCCGGGAAAAAGTCGATGCTGGTGGGAGCCTGCGGGTTCTGTGTGCTGGCCTATACGGTGAACAATATGTTCAGCTTCCAGCAGGTGATGAATATTTCGACGGTGTTTGTGATTATGGGGATTGGAGAGAATTTGCGGCGTTCAGCCCGTGATTGAACCAGCGAAAGTTGAATTTATGGTCTCCGCTTCGGTCGGTCCAGGCCGAGGTCCCCTGGACCTCGTGGACCCTCTGCGCCCGAACGGTGTGTTCGTGTCGACTAGAGGTTATAAGTTAGAACAATGTGGAGACAAAAAGACTCCCTCACACATGTGTGAGGGAGTCTTTTTAGTCGTCGCGACAAGATTCGAACTTGCGACCTCTGCGTCCCGAACGCAGCGCTCTACCAAACTGAGCCACGCGACGATGTGAACATTAATTGCGCCAACATTAAAATAATAAATAAAAAACCATTGATTGTCAAGCAAAAAACGAATATGATAGAAGAAAAAGTTGCAAAAACGATAAAATCACGAAATCAAGAGAGGAAATTCTATGTATAATACAATCGTTACATTGAAAAAAGGAGAGGGCAGAACTCTGAAAGCCGGGGGGATGTGGGTCTTTGACAATGAGATCGCATCCATTATGGGAGATTTTGAGAATGGTGATATTATAGCTATCCATGATTTTGACGGCTACTTCATGGGATATGGCTATATTAACACCAACTCCAAGATCACAATCCGTCTGCTGGCGCGCAGGAAGGATACGGTGATCGATGAGGCATTTTTTGAGCAGAGGGTACGGGATGCCTGGAATTACCGCAAGGAGACTATTGATACCTCCAGCTGTCGTCTGATCTTCGGAGAGGCGGATTTCCTGCCGGGTATTGTCATTGATAAATTCTCGGATGTACTGGTAGTGGAATCTCTGGCATTGGGAATCGATAAGTGGAAGCTTGTGATCATTGATGCTTTGAAGAAAGTACTGGCGGAGGATGGCATTGTGATCCGCGGTGTCTACGAGCGGAGCGATGCCAAGGTACGCTTACAGGAGGGTATGGAGCGTTATAAAGGCTTCATCGGCGAACCGTTTGACACGAAAGTAGAGATCGTGGAGAACGGTGTGCATTACATGGTGGATGTAGAGGACGGACAGAAGACCGGATTTTTCTTGGATCAGAAGAATAACCGTGCCGCCATTCATCGTTTCTGTAAGGATAAAAAGGTGCTGGACTGCTTCACCCATACCGGCTCCTTTGCTTTGAACGCGGGAATCGCCGGAGCGAAGAGTGTTCTGGGTGTGGATGCTTCTCAGCTGGCTGTGGATCAGGCGACGGAAAATGCGAAGCTGAACGGACTGGAAAATACGGTAAGCTTCCGATGTGCAGATGTCTTCGAGTTATTGCCGGAGCTGGAAGCGCAGGGCGAGAAATATGATGTGGTGATCCTGGATCCGCCCGCTTTTACCAAGTCCCGCAATTCCATCAAAAATGCCGTAAAAGGATATCGTGAGATCAATCTTAGGGGCTTAAAGTTGGTGAAAGACGGTGGATTCCTGGTAACTTGTTCCTGCTCCCATTTCATGGATCCGGAGCTTTTTGCCAAAACAATCCGGGAGGCTTCTCATGGTGCGCATAAGCGTCTCCGCCAGGTAGAATTCAAGACACAGGGCCCGGATCATCCGATCCTGTGGGCAGCGGACGAGAGCTATTACCTCAAGTTCTACATCTTTCAGGTCGTTGATGAACGCTAGACATCCGTCTGGAGAAGTAAGCGGCTGAAAGTGGCGGAAATGCTTGATTTACAAGGGTTCGAACGTGTTTGGTGATAAGCTTGCAAACCTCGTAAAGTATTGCAAAATATCGTATCACAGTGGTATAAAGTGGTAAGTCTGAGTGGTAACTATGAAATGATAATGATATCGGAAAAGGTTATATGTTCGATCTTCATTATGTTAAAATGAAACATGAATTAACGGCAGACTAACGACAGACTAACAATGATATAATTGTAATGCCAAAATAGGTGTGATATTATTACTATGGCAATCGAAACAGAGATGTTCCGGTTGCTTTTTTTATGCCATGAAAGGGTGAATTTGATGGAATTATCTATGAGAGAGAAAGAGCTGTTAATTAGTGTCTGCTGATTAAGTATCTATCTGCAGCTTCCAGCTCTTACATCTGTTCCAGTCATGCCAGAAGCGGAACAGATGCAAAAGAGCGTAAAGTATTCGCCGCTGAATCCTGAACAGATTCGTCACGAATACAGATAATGCGATAGAAGTCAACTGCGTTTCTTCCAGTTTTGTGGTAATGCAGCTCATACCATAACAGCGTTTGATCAGACTTAAGGTGCGCTCCACTTCGATTCTATCGGTATTATCCTGATACTCCTGTTTCTTATCAACTTTTGTTGTAGCGCTTGGTCTGCCCAGCTTTGGACCTGATAACCGGATTCCATGTTCCTTGCAATAGCTCCTGTTTTCCCTGGTCCGGTATATCTGATCTGCCAGAACACGTTCCGGATAATAACCGGTACGCTCTCTGAATCGTTCTATTGCTTCAATCAGGCAGGTACTCTCGTTGTATGCCTCGAAAGATATTTTTTCGATACGCCCATAACCTTCGCTGTCAAGACTGAGATCAAATTTTGCACCAAATTCAACAGGTGCTTTGACCTTGTGCTTCCTGCTCTTAGCAAATGCAAGATACTCTTTTCTGGCACGTTTGCGATATCTTCTTGGCAACTTAAGACCATAGCACTTACAAAAACAGTAAATCATGGTCTCCAGTTTTTCTCTTGCTTCATTCAAAAGTGAGATATCCTGCGGATAACGTATGTTTGCAGGCGCACAGGTTGCATCAAAGGCTGGTTGAAATCAAGGAAGGAATGCTGTAAAGTCAGTAAAATCAAGTGTTTGCAACTTAATTGAATAAATTCTATTTGAAATACTTGACAGAAATAGTTAAATGAGTTAGTGTATAACTATAAGTAATGACATTATGATGTAAGTATATAACAACAATATGAAAAAGAAACTTGTGATGGGGTGTTTCGCATCAGATAAAAATGGCAAGTAGATGTGGAGACCAGCGATGAAAAGTCAAGCATAAATTATACAGACCTCCTAGTCGAGGTTAAATTCTACATTGTCGGTCATCATCTTCCAGATGATTCTGACGAGTTTACCGGCGCAGTGCCCAAGGGCATTGCAGTGCACCGTTGATTCAAGACCGATGATGATGTTGTCCTTGTCATCACAGATGGATGTAAGGTTAGATTCCAACAGACTGAATCCATCACCGTCATTTGTAAATTTGAACGGCTCCATGAGAATTACGCCATCTGAGCTGATAGCTGGGGCAAAGTGGTTGAGTTTGGCAATGTCAATGCCTACATAAATCATGAGGTTGTGCCTCCCTTTCATAAAGTCTGATACCATGATATTCACCAGCGATTATCCTCGTAGACTTGATTGAAATAAGTACTTCCGAGCGAGAACCCATTGCAACATCGAGCAGATAAACAATTCAGATAAAGGTAGCGGCAATACGCTCCAGTCGAGTAGTCGAAGCTACAGGAAAAATCAAAAGTCCATAGTATTTGAATGTATTAAACCACGATACAAAAAATATAAAAAGAAGGGAGAATGTGTGATGATTCCCTCTAGGAATTATCATACAAATAAAAAATGAACAGTTTTGTATATGACATACCGGTAAAAGTATATTTTGGAGAAAATCAGCTGAGCCATCTTGGGGAAGAACTGAGTAGATATGGGAAAAGAGTGCTTCTGACTTACGGAGGAGGCTCCATCAAAAAGACAGGGTTATATGACGCAGTTGTTTCGGAAATCAAAAAAGCCGGACTGGAGTTTTATGAACTGTCCGGTATTGCGCCAAATCCGAGGATTGAGTCAGTGCGGGAAGGGGTGGAGATCTGTAAGAGAGAAAACATTGATGTACTGCTTGCCGTAGGCGGCGGTTCTACTCTGGACGCTACTAAATGGATGGCGGCAGGAGCCTGCGTGGAACATGACCCCTGGGAATTTTTTAGCCAATGGGCGCCTGTGGAAAAAGCCCTTCCTGTGCTGACCGTTCCGACCCTTGCGGCTACCGGTTCAGAAATGGATGCGGGAGGCGTGATCAGCAATCCTGAAACGCAGGATAAGATTGGAAGGGTTGCCAAACCGTTGCTCCCAAAAGTATCCTTTCTTGACCCTACAAATACCTATACGGTAAGTCCTTATCAGACGGCCTGCGGCGCTGCTGATATGATGTCACATATCATGGAAGTGTATTTCAATATGGAGACAGACCTGTATATGCTGGACTGCTTTATGGAAGGAATGATGAAAACCATCATCAAGTATGCGCCGATTGCCATGAAAGAGCCGGAGAATTATGAGGCAAGGGCAAACCTGATGTGGACATCCTCCTGGGCGATTAATGGTTTTACACATGGAGGAAAACAGCAGGAGTGGAGCTGCCATCCCATGGAGCATGAGCTGTCTGCAATCTACGATATTACCCATGGCTTGGGACTTGCCATACTGACGCCCCGTTGGATGGAGTATTGCCTGGATGAGACAACGGTTTCTAAATATTATCAGTTCGGCGTGAATGTATTCGGAATTGACGCCTCCTTAGAGCCGATGGCAGTTGCAAAAGAAAGCATAGAATGGCTGTCGAAGTTTTTCTTTGAAACATTAGGATTAAAGAGAACCTTTACGGAAGTGGGGATCGAGAAGAAGAACTTTGCGGTGATGGCGAAAAAAGCTTGCGGAGGAGATGTACTTCTTGGATTTAAACCACTGAGACAGCAGGATATTGAGCAGATTTTTGAGATGTGTCTGTAAAAGTAAAAAGCAGTGGATAGAAGATTTCGGATAAGCTTTGGTTATGGATTTCATTAGCAATCCATTTTGCTTCAGACAGAAAAAAGAAAATAAAACTGTATAAATTTGATTTTATTTGAAATACTTGACAGAAATAGGTAAATGAGTTAGTGTATAACTATAAGTAATGACATTATGATATAAGTATATAACAACAATATGAAAAAGAAACTTGTGATGGGGTGTTTTGCATTAGATAAAAATGACAAGTAGATGTGGAGGGTAGAAATGAAGGCATTAAGTGTAGATCAAAATGGGAAGCTTGAAGTATGTGATGTTCCAAAGCCGGTCTATGGAGATTGCCAGGCTCTTGTGAAAACGTTGAGTTGTGGTGTCTGCAATGGGACAGATATGAAATTAATTCATGGTTCATTTAAAAACATGACGCATTATCCAATGCTTTTAGGACATGAAGCAGTTGGACAAGTTATTGAAAAGGGAAAGTATGTTACAAGCTTTGAAATTGGAGATATTGTGTTGCTCCCATTTTTATATGGTGATGTAGGAAAATATTCTTCAGGATGGGGTGCATATGCAGAGTATGGGATTGTAGGAGATGTAAAGGCCTATATTTCACATGGTATGGGACCTGGAACAAAGGAGTTTGATGACAGCTTTTACGCACAGACAATCATCAAACCAGAGTATGGTCTTACTGCAGTTGAAGCATCTATGATAGTGACTTTCCGAGAGGTGTTAAGTGCCATCAGGAGATTTGGATTTCAAGCTAATCAAGATGTCGTGATTTTTGGTGCTGGACCTGTAGGACTATGTTTTACTCGCTTCTGTAAGTTGCTTGGGATGCGCACAGTAATTACTATTGATATTTCAGACGACAAAACGGAACAAGCGCGTAACATGGGAGCTGATATAGTAATTAATAGTTCTAAAGAAGATGTAGAGGCGATGGTTTTGAAATATTTGCCGGAAGGGGCAGATTATGTAGTAGATGCAGTGGGAATTAACCAATTGCTGAATCAGGGAATGCGACTGATAAAATATAATGGAAAAGTATGCGGATATGGTATTTCTCCAAAACTTGGAATGGATCTGGATTGGAGTGATGCACCTTACAACTGGCAGTTACATTTTGTGCAATTTCCAAGAAAGAAAGAAGAGGCAGAAGCACATTCTCAGATTATGGCCTGGATTGCAGCGGGTGCATTAAAACCAAGTGATTTTATATCAAATGTTTTTGAATTCGACCATATTTTAGATGCATTTGGGCTTGTAGAAAAGCGCTTACCAGATACAAAAAAAGTGGTAATTCGATATTCTTAAACTGGAATTATACTGTCTATTATACAAGAAGAGGAGAAAATGATGAAGATATCAAAATTATTCATGACATTACCTGAAGCATATGCGTGTACACCTGATGGCATGGAAATTGATAGATATGGAAATTTAATATTATCTTGTCCTAATTATGCGGATGAACATATGTCTGGATGTGTGCTTAGAATCACGAAAGATCGACGCGTAGAAAAGTGGTTTGATGTTCCTGTTCATCCGGAAACAGGTGTTGCAAGAAATATGGGGATCGCTTTTGACAGTAATTGGAATATATATTTGTGTGACAATCAGGGATGGTCAGAACGACCTGAGCTTCTTTATAAGGGAAGAGTTTTGAAGTGTGAGGTTGATGACGCGGGAAATATTAAAAAAACAACTGTGATTGCAGATCACATGGAACATCCAAATGGAATCAGAATACGCGGTGAGTATATGTACGTGACGCAAAGTTATCTTCACCCTGTTAAAGATCCATCTGGTAAACTTGTAAGCTGTGTATATCGTTTTCGCCTGGATGAACATGATATTGATATCACAAACACACTTGAAGATCCACATATTTTGACCACCTTTATTACACAAAATCCGGAAACTCAATATGGCGCAGATGGGATTGCTTTTGATAGTGCAGGAAATTTATATGTTGGAAATTTTGGTGATGGGGAGGTATGGAAACTCGTTTTGAATCAAGATGGGTCTCTAAAGGAAAAGAGTCTCTTTGCCAAAAATCCAGAAGAACTCAAAAGCACGGACGGTATGGTGTTTGATGAAAATGGAAATCTCTATATCGCAGATTTCTGTGCAAATGCGATTGTAAAAGTAACAAAGGATGGATATGTTTCACGTCTGGCTCAGAGCCCGGATTGTGATGGGCTGGATGGAGGTCTTGATCAACCTGGGGAGCCGATTATATATGATGGAAAAATTGTAGCATCTTGTTTTGACCTTGTAACAGGACCGGGAAAGGTGAATACAGCACATGAAATGCCGGCAACTTTAGCGGAGGTAGATATTTCGTGAAATATTTGATGGCACATGACTTGGGTACAAGCGGAAATAAAGCAACCCTGTATGATTGTGATGGAGTATTAATAGGCTCCTGCGTGGAGAGTTATGTGGTCAGTTACCCTAAAGATACATGGGCGGAAGTAAATCCAATTGATTTGTGGCGGGCAGTTTGTAATTCAACAAAACAGTTGTTAGAAAAAACAGGTATAAAGGCAGAGGATATTGCTGCAGTTAGTTTTTCTGGACAGATGATGGGATGTCTGGTGGTTGATCAGGACGGAGTGCCGCTCAGACCTATGATGATATGGGCTGATACACGCAGTGTTAAGCAGGAACAATTTATGAAGGATGCCATTGGAGAAAAACGTGGTTATCAAATTACTGGACACCGCTTAAGTGCATCATATAGTGCTGCTAAGCTATTATGGATTAAGGAAAATGAACCGCAGATTTATGATAGAGCATATCGTATGCTTCAAGCAAAAGATTACATTATTTATCGACTGACAGGCCAGTTTGTGACAGACTTAAGTGATGCATCAGGAACAAATTTGTTAGATATTGAAAAACAAACCTGGTCGACTGAATTGATCCAGGCATTTCAAATTCGGGCAGAATTACTTCCTGAATTGCATAGTTCTTCCGATATTGCTGGTACAGTCACAAAACAGGCAGCGAAAGAAACTGGATTGATTGAGGGGATGCCGGTTGTAATTGGTGGCGGAGATGGTTCTTGCGCCTGTGTTGGAGCAGGTGTTGTTCGTAAAGGAAAAATTTATAATGTACTAGGGTCGTCATCTTGGATTAGTATGGCATCTGATCATCCTTTCTATGATGATCAGATGAGAACCTTTAACTGGATACATCTGGATCCAAAATTATATACACCATGCGGGACAATGCAGACTGCTGGAATGTCTTATGCCTGGTATCGAGATGCTTTTTGCCAATTAGAGAGAAAAATTGCTCATGAAGAACAGAAAGATTTTTATATGTTGTTAGAGCAGGGAATTAGTAGTTCGCCTCCGGGTGCAAACGGGTTATTGTATTTGCCATATTTATTGGGAGAGCGTTCTCCAAGATGGAATGTGGATGCTAGAGCGGCATTTATAGGAATTGGAATTTCTACTTCAAAGGAGGATATGTTGCGTTCTGTATTGGAAGGAGTAGGATATAATCTGAGGGTCATTCTTGAACTTTTAGAGCAGATACAGCCTGTGAAAACCATAACAATGATAGGCGGTGGTGTAAAGAGCATGGTCTGGAGACAAATTCTATCGGATATATACGGAAAAAAACTTGAATTTCCACAATATCTGGAGGAAGCTACATCTATGGGGGCTGCAATCTGTGCGGGTGTTGGTATAGGAATATTTGCAGATTATAGTGTTGCTGAAAAGTGGAATATGGTACAATCATATCAAATTCCGAAACAACAAAATGTGCAATTGTATGAGGAACTGTATCGGGTTTTTAACAAAAGCTATGAAAGTCTCAAAGATGTTTTTGGAGAATTGGGAACCTTTAGAAGAAACAACACGAAATAATCAATAATATATAAAAATAAGGATAAGTACATATGGAAGCGGTAAAATTAGATAACTTTTTAAAGGTAGATAAGGGAATACCTGTTCCTCTTTACTATCAGATAAAACAGGGTATACTACAGGCGATTCAGGAGGGTGCTTTAAAAGTAGAGGATATGATTCCGACGGAAGCAGAATTATGTGAAATCTGTGGTATTAGCAGACCGACGATTCGTCAAGCGTTGGGTGAACTGGTAACGGAAGGTTATCTTTACCGACTGAAGGGAAAGGGGACATTTGTTTCCAAGACAAAAATAGATGCAAAATTTCTGAATAAATTGCAGGGATTCAATCAGGAAATGTTGGAAAAAGGTTTGAAACCATCTACTAAGGTGATTAATTTTTTGTGTGTTCCCGGAAGGGAAGATATTAATGCAAAAATGAAGCTTGAAGCAACAGAACCGTTATTTTATCTTGAACGAATCAGATATGCAGATGATGAACCGTTGGTATATGTGGAAAGCTATTTTCCATATCGGCAATTCCAGATGCTGACGAATGTGGATTTTGTTCAGAGTTCTTTGTATCAAAGTATGAGAGATCTTGCACAGGTAGATGTTACAAGAGTACAGCGTGTACTTGAAGCGGTAAATGCTAAAAAACGAGATGAAGATTTACTTGGTATTCCGAAAGGAAAAGCAATGGTAAGAGTGCAAACAGTAGGTTTTACAAAAGAGGGAAGGGCAGTAGAGTATTCCGTGGCAAGATACCGAGGTGACAGAACCAGCTTCAGTATCGAGTTACAGGTATAGATTTCATACGGAATATACGACAGCGTTTTCAAAAATAAAAATAAATGAAAGTGGCTGTCGAAATATTTAATTATATATGTAATGACATAAATACATTAATACAGGAGGAAAGAAGATGGAAAACTTAAAATCAGAAAAGGTTTTAACAGCAAAGGAATTGGCCTCATATTTTGACCATACCCTTTTGCGGGCAAATGCAACAGTTTCAGAGTTTAAGAAGTTGTGTGATGACAGTAAACGATACGGTTTTTGCATGGTAGCTATTAATCCTGCTCCAGTAAAGCTGTGTAAAACGTTTTTAGCGGGCAGCCAGGTTCATGTAGGAGCTGCAATAGCTTTTCCACTTGGACAGACAACTTTGGAAGATAAGCTGTCTGAGACCAGAAATGCGATTAAGAATGGTGCGGATGAAATAGATTATGTTGTGAATCTGACCAAACTGAAAGCAGGTGATACGGCATATATTGAAAGTGAAATGGCAAGAATAACGGATATTTGCAGAGAATTTAGTGTTGTATCTAAGGTGATTTTTGAGAATTGCTATTTAACAGAAGATGAAAAGAAAACACTTTGTCATATTGCCACAAAGGTAAAGCCTGATTTTATTAAAACGTCTACGGGTTTTGGAACCGGAGGTGCAACGTTTGAGGATGTTGCGCTGATGAAACGGGAAACTGAAGGAAGTGGGGTAAAAATCAAGGCAGCCGGAGGGATTCGTACCTTAAAGACAGCGTTAGAAATGATAAATCTTGGAGTAAGTAGAATAGGATCTACTTCAAGTGTTGCCATTATGGAAGAATATATGGCTAATTCGCCATTATTATAAAATACATTAAAAAAGCATTCAAAGGAGGATACTGGTATGAGAAAAAAGTTTTTAGGATGTGCATTAGCGACAGCTCTAAGCGTATTGGGGCTTGTTGGATGTGGTGCAGGTGACACTGAGACCGTTACATCGGCAGATTCGGCAGCTGAGGTGCAGGTATCAGATAAAACCGAAACCGAGGAAACCGATGCAGCACAAAAGGAAATCACTTGGGCAACATGGGGAAATGAAGGAGAACTAAAACGGTTTGAAGCACTAAATGAAGCATTTATGGAAGCAAATCCGGATGTTAAAGTGAATTTTATTCCAATTCCAAATAATGGATATTCAGATAAACTTCTCGCAATGATTGCAAGCGGAACTGAACCGGATCTTTATTATGTTGCGGACGGTAATTATCATAGTCTGGCATTGGGAGGAAAATTAGAACCCTTGGACAGCTATATTGAGAACGACGAAAATATTAATAAAGATAATTTCTTTTCAAATCTGCTGACTTATCTGACAGTTGATGGACAGTTGTATGGCTTGCCGACAGATTGTGCACCTCGGGCATTGTATTATAACAAAACAATGTTAAAAGAGCTTGGATTGGAAGATCCGAATGAACTTGAGGAGCAGGGAAAATGGGATATCAATGCCTTTGAAGAAATGGCAGGCAAGATTAAAGATGCAGGAAAAATTGCGCTGGTGCTGGATAACAATCAGGAATCAAATATTTGCTGGTTTAGATCAAGTGGTGCAACTATGTATGATGAAAATGGAAAATGTATTATTAATAGTCCGGAATCTGTTGCAATCTATACAAAGATGCAGAATATGATCAAAGATGGGAAAGTACAGTGGAATGGCAATTCTAAAATAGATGCCAACGGTTTATTCATGGGACAACAGCTTGCGTTTGTAGAAGCAGGAAGATGGCTGATGCCGCTTTTTAAAGACATAAAGGACTTTGAATTTGATATTTGTCCGATACCTAAAGGTCTTACGGGAGAACGTACAGCATGCCTTAGTTCTATTCCGCTTTGTATGTCATCCAATTCAAAGGATAAAGAAACTGCGTGGAGATTTTTGAGCTATTTCGTTGGAGAAACTGGACAGACATTACGACTGAAGGATTATGGAAACTGCATTCCGTCTATGGATTTGCCAGGTCTGGATGAAGCGACGTTCATGAATGAAGCTTTACCGGAACATAAAGAAGTCTGGCAGAAATATCGTGCAGAGGGTGTGCGTGGATATGTGGAAGATTCCCTGCATCCCGAAACAGCCAATGTACTTTCTGATGCAGAGGATGAGATGTTTGCTAATTTTGCAGATGTACAAACAACCTTACAGAGCCTGCAGGATCAGATAAACCAAATTGTCAGTCAGTAAGAAGAATATACTTGAGTGCCGGAATGCGAAGGATGAGGGAATCATGCTTCGGTTCCGGTACTCAGGGAAAACAGGACTGTTATGAATATCATCAGGGAAGGACTGAGGTCAATATGAGGCAAAAAAAACGCGATGGTATCTGGGGATACATTTTTATTGCACCGCAGGTAATTGGCTTACTACTATTTTCCATTATTCCGATTATTTGTGTTTTCTATTTTAGCTTTTGTAAATGGGATGCAATTTCAGAGCCGGTTTTTGTTGGAATTCAGAATTATATTACAGAATTTCATGACCCGGCATTTTATAAAGCTATTGTAAATACACTGAAATATTCACTCATTTATATACCAGGGAATGTTGTGTTTGCATTGCTGATTGCAACAGCAATTCAGCATATCAAAGGCAAGGTCGGATATAGATTGATTTTCTTTTTGCCAATTGTTGCAAGCTCAGTTGGGGTATCAATGATATGGTTATGGATTCTGGAACCAAATTGTGGAATCCTGAATTATTTTTTGGAATGTATTAAACTTGGACGGGTCAATCTTCTCGGAGATACAAAAACTGTAATGTTAACAATTGGATTAATAGGAATCTGGTGCAATCTTGGATATAATGTTGTCATTTATATTGCTGGACTGGAAGGAGTGTCACGTGTATATTATGAGGCAGCCATGGTTGATGGCGCAAGTGCGTGGACAAGATTTATTCGAATTACACTTCCGATGATGTCTCCCACCATATTCTTTACATTTATTATGACAATGATTGCAAGTTTTAAAGTGTTTGATTTGGCATATGTAATGACAGAAGGAGGACCAGCAAAGGCGAGCTATGTGTTTGTAATGCACATTTATGATTACGGGTTCAAATTATTTAAAATGGGCCAAAGTTGTACTGCGGCAGTTATATTTTTCATGGCATTGCTTGGAATGACAGTATTCCAAAATGTTGTTTCAAAAAGGTGGGTGAACTATGAAAGCTAAAAGTAAAAAAGTGTTTTCGATTATAAAACATATAATACTTATTACAATTTGTATTATAATGATATTCCCGTTTTATTGGATGATAGCAACTGCATTTAAAGATACCTATGCGGTATATGAGTATCCACCCAAAATTTTCCCGAATCCATTGGTGGTTTCCAATTTTGGAAAGGTTTGGGAATTACTTCCGTTTGGACAGGCATTTGTGAATAGCATAAAAATTGTATTGACTGTAGTGGTGATTCAACTTTTAACAGCTTCAATGGCTGCCTTTGCGTTTGCAAAGTTGCAATTTAAATTCCGTGAACTGATTTTCCTTTTAGTGCTTGCAACGATGATGATTCCCGAACAGGTAATTATGATTCCACTGTTCCAGATGTTTCAAAAAGTAGGTTTGATAGATACTCATCTGGGTCTGATTCTTCCGACGGCATTCTGTTACCCTTTTGGTATATTTATGCTTAGACAGTTTATTATGGGCTTGCCGGATTCAATTATGGAGGCTGGAAAAATAGATGGATGTTCATATCCTGGAATCTTTTTCAAATTGACTCTTCCTTTGATTAAACCTGCGCTGAGTTCTCTGTTTATCTTTTCGTTTTTGCAGAATTGGAACAGTTTTTTGTATCCTATGTTATTTTTAAATTCACAGGAGAAGTTTACCCTTCCCTTGATGCTGAATACGTTTAAAGGATTATATTTTACGGATTGGCCGGTGCTTATGGCAGCGTGCAGTATCGTAATATTGCCAGTTGTACTGGTGTATTTATCTGCGCAGAAATATATTATAGAAGGAATAGCAATGACAGGTATCAAAGGCTGATTATATCATTTTGGAAGCTTTGAACAGTATAAGCTGCAAAATTATTTTTGATATGTTTAGAAAGAAGGAAATGAATGGAAATAAACAGAAGACCTAAAAGCCTGAATTTTGCAGATGCAGCAGAACCATGTTTGCGGCATATGACACTCAATTATGATGCGGATCATGATTATGTTCCTTATGTAGGAGTAACACTTGGAGAGAAAAAACCGCATTTTGTTCATCATCGCCTAGATTGGAGTGAGGTATTGCCCTATGCGATTTATGGAGAAATATGTGCTCGCGATCTCTGTGGAAGTCAGGAGGGATTAGAAATAGAAAAAAAGCAACGTGAACTGTTTTTACGTCAGATATCACCGTTGGATTTCCTGATTCACAGCAGTTCTTCCCCATGGAGCCAGTCTTATAAAATGTGCCTGTGGGAGCAGTCGAGAGCTTTACATGCACTTTTATATTGGTATATGGAAGAACAAGATGAGCGATTGGTTCATATCATGAAAAAAATGGTCGATACTTTATTCCATATGTCCCATCAATTTGGAAATCAGCGGATGTTTGCCCCTGAGGTTATTCGTGATATCGGAATGGGAGCGATTGCCTTGGGAGAAATCATAGATCCTTTACTCAAATTTGATGAACTGTTTGGAGATGAAAATGCAAGGACGCTTGGTGTGGGGCTTGCTTATTACTGTACAGACTTATCAACTGGTTTTTTTGATGAGAATGGAGATGTTGTTGGAAATCAGTTGTATCGATCTGGTATCTCAATATTGAGTGGGGTTTTACGAGCTGCAAGGCTTACGCAGGACGCTTCGTTATTTGCAAGAGGAAAGCAAATACATGATCGATTGTCCTCTTATGTAACGAGATATGGTTCAACACCATGTACAGAGCCGGCGTGCAGCAATATGGAATTGATATACAGTGCAATTCACCTTGCAGAAACAGTGGATGCCTCATATTATGAGCAGATTGATCGTTATGTCAGAAATCAGACAAAAGAAGCACAATTCCTGACAAAAAGTGAGTGGCATCGTGAACTAGCCCATGAAGGAAGGATTACAGGCGAGGAATTCCGCTGGGTTTTCGGAAATTATTCAGATACATTAGATACCTTACCATATGACTATTATGGTGATGATGTGCTCGATAAGAGTGAAGGAGGCTTCCTGTGGACAGATTTTTCTGAACATCGTTTTGTTCCGGCCTCTTTGATGCTGTGCTGTTCTGGTCATGCAATGCGAAGTTTCCATTTGGTAGCAGAAAAAATGATTCATCCTACCATTCAGGGCTTTGATGTTAATTTTCATTATTCATTTGAAAATGAGTATGCGGAGTTGATTAGTTATGAACCGTTTGAAGGAAAATTTGTAGTTATTCCTAAAAAATGTACGCAGAAAATACGGGTGCGTATTCCAGAATATTGGGAAAAAACAAAATTACAGATATTTTCTGAAGGTGCGGAGATACTATTTAAAATAGAAGGAAACTATGTGGTCATTCAGAATGCAGAGGCAGGACAGGAGATTCAATTTAAATATCCGTTGGAAAGTTATATTACCGAAGAGAATGTTTACCGAAATATAAATTCTATTCCTTGTTTTCAGTTCAAGGTACGAGTTGAATGGAAGGGAAATACAGTAATTCGATTGTTGGATCACTGCTCTGAGAATCCTAAAATGATTTATAAACATGTATCCAATGATTACATATACGGTGGGAAACCATTAAAAGTTTCCGGGCATATAAATTGGTAAAAAATTAGATTCATATTCAAAAGGAGAATAATATCCAAACAGAATGGAACGATTTCGGATCAATCATCGAAGGAGGAAACTCCGCAGCACCTTCCGATAGCGGAACTGATGTGTGAAGCAGCCGAAAAATTTGAAAAAAAATAGGAAAATATTGAAATGAAAAAAATGACAGACACATTTAAGCTGAATAATGGGTATGAGATACCCTGTGTGGGTTTTGGCACATGGCAGACGCCAGACGGGGACACAGCCATAAAAGCAGTCAGCGAAGCAATCAGGGCAGGATACTGTCATATTGATACGGCGGCCTGCTATGGAAACGAAACCAGTGTTGGAAAAGGGATTAAAGTTTCCGGTGTGGAACGAAGCCGTCTTTTTGTTACAGGCAAGGTTTGGAATTCCGACAGAGGTTACGGGAAAACGATGGTTGCTTTTGAAAAAACGATGGCTGACCTTGAACTGGATTATCTGGATTTGTATTTGATCCACTGGCCGGCTTCTTCCACACAGTTTGAGGATTGGGAACAGATCAATCTTGAAACGTGGAGAGCCATGACAGAGCTATATAAAGCGGGACGAATTAAGGCAATCGGCGTATGTAATTTCTTGCCGCATCATTTAAAGGCGCTTATGGAAACGGAAGTTCAGCCGATGGTAAACCAGATTGAATTCCATCCGGGACAGATGCAGGAGGAAACGGTTTCTTACTGCAAAGATCATAACATCATTGTTGAGGCATGGAGCCCTCTTGGAACAGGGCGGATGTTAAGCAATGAGATGCTGAAAAGTATTGCTGCGAAATATGGCAAATCTGCAGCACAGCTTTGTATCCGCTGGTGCCTGCAAAACGGCATCCTGCCGCTTCCAAAGTCTGTGACTCCGTCCCGAATCATCGAAAATGCGGATGTGTTTGATTTTGAGATTACAAACGAGGATATGGAAGCAATAAACGGGATGGAATACTGCGGAGGCTCCGGCCTGCATCCGGACAAGGTCGATTTCTAAAACTATGGGCGGGCTTGATTTTACAATTTACACAAAAGAAGATTTGAAGGAAGCGGTTCAGGCATTGGGCTTTCTCCCTCTTTTTGCGAATGAAATTCAGGACTTTTCCATAGAAGAACACACGGTTCCGAAAGCCTGGTTTTCGGAGGAACCGGGCGTATGGGAATGGAAGGGACCTGTTATCAGGGAAAGCGGGTGCGCCTATGGAAAATTCTTTGGAAAAAAGCCGCTTTTATCAGCGCACAGTGGTTTTCGGACTTTGCAAATTTCCGTAGGGATGGGTATGATTTCGATGCACTGTATGATGATGGGCTTGCCAATTACCGGGATAAGGAACTATATGAGCTTCTGGAAAGGGAATCCCCTATCCTGTCAGGAGAGCTGAAAAGGAAAGGAAATTATAGGAAGCTTCCTGTATACTTTAAAGAGTAAAGGGAATTGCCCCAAAAGAATACCTCAAGTAAATTTAGATTATTACTGACCGGCCAGTTAGTAAAATCTAAAAACACAAGAGGTATTCAAGATGAATGTTAAATCAAGAAGAACAAAAAAAGTAAATGTAGAAAATCAGGCAATTAATCTTTTGTCAAAAGAAGAACTGGACAAGAAAATAGAGGTGGTAGAAAAAGAACTGAGATCCTATACATGGCGAGAATTGGAAGCAAACGGTAAATTTGCCAAGAACGATAAACTCTCTTTCATTACGGATGACATGCTTATAGTAGGATGCGATATAGGCAGTGAGACTCATTATATCAGGGCAATTGATGTCCGAGGAAGGGAGTTAAGTCGAGGAGCATTTGAATTCAGCAATACTTCAGAAGGTTTTGAGAATGCCAAGGCATGGGTGATGGCACTTGCGGCAAAACGCGATAAAAAACAGATAGTACTTGGTCTTGAACCAACAGGTCACTACTGGTTTGCATTGGCTGCATGGATGATTTCAAACGGAATCAGCGTTGGGCAGGTAAATCCATATGCCGTAAAGCAGAGCAAAGAAATCGAAGATAATAGCCAACTCAAGCAGTAAAGCATGAGTCTTTCCGCAAGATGCACAACGAACTCTGCAGATACGGAATCCCAGCCTGTCACCCGGCACTTTGATGTGGCGGTGATAATAAGCATGAACAGACAGGCATCCTGCCTGACCGCAGGAGCATCTGAGCCGATGAAACTGGAGATTTGCGATTACATTATTATAAAAATCTGGAGTTATAGGATTGTTTTCTTCGACGTAAAGAGTTATCATAGTCTTGCTTTAAACACACGGGCATTGCCGGTGCGTTGAGGGTTGAGGCAGGAAACCAAACTTTGGTCGGGGCGGTTCCTGCTTCTTTTGGCTCAATAGTTGCAAGGCTATGATAATACAAGAAAACACTGTGCTATTTGCCAAACAACGGAAAAGCGATATACGAATTTCATCCACCAAAAAGCAAAGCAGGTAAAGGAAGTATTGCAGGAGCAAAGAATATGGCATGAGGATGTGACAACAAGATTTCAACCACAACAGGGATTTGAGGATTTGGTGTTTACAAGTAAGACAAACCGCCCTATCCATGAAAGCAATATCCGAAGTTCAATTGAATATATAGTTGACCGTATCAATGCTCAAAACCCGACAGAAAAATTTGAGAGATTTACACCACATTGTTTAAGACATACTTTTGCAACAAATTGTATTGCAAAGGGTATGCGTCCAAAGACTTTGCAGAAATTACTCGGTCATAATTCGTTACAAATGACAATGGACTTGTACTGTCATGTACTGGATGAAACACTCAAAGAGGAGATGTCTATCATAGCAGAAATGGTGTAAAAATGGTGTAGTAAGTTATAGAGTGGGCTTGAAAATCCTTTAAATACAGGCTTTTCAGCCCTCACATATGAAGTTCTATATTTTTCAGGTGGTGGATGAAAAGTAAGTGGCTGAAAGTGGCGGAAATGCTTGATTTACAAGGGCTCGAACGTGTTTGGTGATAAGCTTGCAAACTATGTTCGCTCTTCATAATACGGAAATTTGTAGTATAGATGTAGCGTTTTGTGGTATACTATAGAAGAACAAATACCTTTCTGTGAAAGGGAAAGGGGAAAGGATACGCGTATGATAGTTGATAGAAGAGTAAGCAGTATTGAATCCAGTTTCAAAATGGAAAGCATGCCATTTGATGCAGAATGTCGTCAAAGAGTAAGAAATGTCTTAACCAAGAAAGTTTCTGCTACAGATGCAATTTCAGAATTAAATAAGAAATACAGAGTATCCAAGAAGCAGGTTGAAGGATCAAGAGTATGATTATTTCTATGAGGATGAACAGGATGCCAAGTACTGTTATCCGGGAACAAATGTATTAAAGAATAAACTGGATATAAGAGATTTAGATACATTGCATGAGGCTGAAAGAGATTATTCAGCGGTGCGTCAGGCAGAACTTGTAGGTCAAGGCGTTACTGGAGATTTCTCTTTTAAGCATCTTTGTTCTATAACATAGGCATTTATTCAGTGATGTATACTCTTGGGCGGGCAAGACGAGAACGGTTGATATTTCCAAAGGAACCGTTTTCTGTTTGGTGCAGTTTATCGAAAGCCAGTTTGATGATTTGTATCGTAAGCTGAAAAAGGAAAATTTCTTAGCTGACATAACCGATAAGGAAGAAATGAGCGAGAGACTAGCCTATTACCTGGGTGAGATTAATATGATCCATCCGTTTAGAGAAGGTAATGGAAGGACTCAGAGAATATACATTGAGCAGTTATGCTTGAACAATGGTAGATTTGAAATTGATTTTACCGATGTTTCAAAAGAAGAGATGATAGCCGCCAGTGTCAGATCGGCAAATGCCAGCAACGATATGCTGGAAAAACTTATTAGTAATTGCCTTGTTGAAAAATAGTTTTAGAGAAGAATGTACGTTCCGCTTTGAGTGTAAAAACTGATCTTTGAACTGACCATAGGCTAACGATAGACTAACAGCGTACTAACGAGGAACTAACAAATTTACGTATAAAACTAGTAAAAAACTAATATATAGTCATTTTTATTTTTATTGTGGTTGTGGTAAGATTATCATGGCAATCGAAACAGAGATGTTCCGGTTGCTTTTTTTATGCCATGGAAAGGGGGGATTTGATGGAATAAGCTATACAACAACATAAGTGATAGCCAATACATACGTATGTACTGGCGTACACGAGCAGAACTGTCTGGCATTCGGTATTCCGGGGATGCAGCATGAATTATTTAAGGATTCATGATATGTACAAAAGTTGTTGAAGTAAAGGTGTAGTATGAGACTTTTTATGATTATTGATTTATATGTGGGCTACAAGGAAGCATGTTGCTATGGTGTAGAAAAGGTGGAAAATAGTACAATTATTGTAATGGAGAGTGAAGTATGATATTTTATAAGAAATCAACAAATCGTAATTTGCACAATTCTTGAACCCAACACAAACTGCCATCAGTGTTGTTCCGTTGCCCGTTCTTTGCTGGTAGAATAAAACCATCAAATGAAGGAGGCAACAAGCCATGAATACAGATAAAATCTATGCAGAACAACTCGCAAACGAATATGCACTCAAGGACACCTCCAAGGTGATCGCTCTTCGCAAGCTGGATGCAAAAGCCAAGCTTCCCGCAACCGTTTTTACCTATACCTTCGGCATTATCACTGCGCTGGTAGCCGGTGTTGGAATGTGCCTTTCCATGAAGGTCATCGGCAGCGGTAGCACCACTATGTTTGTCCTCGGCGTGATTGTCGGCATTATTGGGCTACTGGGCATGGGCGTTAATTACCCCATCTACAAAAAATTGCTGGCACAGGGCAAGCAGAAATACGCTTTTGAAATCATGGAACTGGCAAAAGAAATCAGCGAGATGTAAACAACAACACGAAAGAAGGTGAGAACGATTGAATAGATCGGAAAGCAGATATTTTGCTACCGCAGCCAGAATGGACGAAGCCTTTCTGACCCTTCTGGCAAAAAAGGATTTTGAGTATATTACAATCAAAGAAATCTGTGAAGTAGCAGGGGTCAATCGTTCCACCTTCTATCTGCATTATGAAACGATGTCAGACCTGCTCTCGGAGAGTGTCGGTCGTATGAACAAGCAATTTCTTGCTTCTATGGAGAAAGATTCGGATGCCTTTTCTACAAAGCTGCGGAATTGCCCGAGGGATGAATTATATCTAATTACGCCGGATTATTTAACACCTTACCTCAGCTACATTAAGAATAACAAGCGACTGTTCCGCACAGCAACAGAAAATGCGGCGGTGTTGGGGATGGATAAAAGCTATGATAGGATGTTCCGTCATGTGTTTACGCCGATTCTCGACCGCTACGGTGTACTACAGCAAGATCGACCTTATATCATGGCCTTTTATATTCGGGGACTAATGGCAATTATCTCAGAATGGCTCAAGAACGACTGCACCGATTCCATTACGTATGTTACAGGTGTGATTCAGCAGTGTGTAAAAATGCCACAAAGCGAAACAACGAACGCTGTTTGACAACTTCCCGTTTATTGGGAAGTCGCAGAGAATGAAAAATCGAAGTTTGTGGAGGGTGAAGTTATGGGATTACTTGATAGGTTAAAACTGAATAAAACCAAAGATTTCTTTGAATGGTTAGATTTGATTTTGAAGAATGAATTGAATAGTGAAATAAAAGCAATTAACTTTAATTTATATGAAGATACAGATAATAAATGGTCTGTTGAATTGGTCGGCACATTTTCATTCGATAAGGATAATGATGATTGGGCTTGTGATGAAGTCTTTACTACAAGAGATCATCCTTTCGTAATAGAGTGTGAAAGTGATTGGAAATTAGTGGAAACCTTTTTTATTGGTTTAGTGAATGAATACCTTTCTTCTGGAAAATATGCTGGAAAATTAAAAGAATATCAAGCAATAGGCATTGGATTTGTTGACGGAGATTTACAGATTTTATATGCAAGATAATGTCTGTTTGTAAGCAATAAAAATTCCATTTGTATATGAGATTAACAGATAATGAAAAATAGTGTAAACTAGTGAAATAATAATGGAATCCCAAAATAATAATGAAACCCGGATCTAAAGCGTTAAATTTCTGGGCCTAAATAAAAGATACTATACGGGAGGTGTTATTTATGAAAATTGTAATAATCAATGGCAGTGCCAGAAAAGGAAATGTTTTAACGGCGATTGATGCGTTTCAGAAGGGAGCAGCTGCAGGGAATGATATAGAAATCATTCAACCGGATCAGTTACATATAGCTCCGTGCAAAGGATGTGGTGCTTGTCAATGCTATAAAGGCTGTGTAGATAAGGATGACACAAATGCCACAATCGATCAGATCGTATCGGCAGATATGATAGTATTTGCCACACCGGTATATTGGTGGGGAATGTCTGCCCAGTTAAAGCAGGTTATAGATAAATGTTATTGCCGCGGAATGCAGTTGAAAGGGAAAAAGACAGGACTGATCGTTGTAGGAGGTTCTCCCGTAGATAATATACAGTATGAACTGATCAGAAAGCAGTTTGATTGTATGGCAGATTATTTGTCGTGGGATATGCTTTTTCAAAAATCATATTATGCAACGGCAAGGGATGATCTGCAGAAAAATATGGAAGCGCTGGAAGAATTGGAGAATATAGGAAGTTGTTAAGTTAATCGTGCCATAAGGGGGCAAAATGAATTACTTATTAGAAATCGTTATTTTTAATGTCGTCATTTTTACAATTAGCGGCATCATTATGGCAAAGAAGGGGAAGCTTGGCATGATACAGGAATACCCAAAGGCGATACAGGACCGATGCAGAGAGCTTGGATTGATTCAGGAAAGCTCCGCGAAACTTACAAAGAAAGCAACGATAGGAAAACTGGGACTTTTTATCGGATACATATTTTTGCAGACGGTATTGGCGTACTATATCGGCGGTGCACGCACGTTCTTTGAAGGATGGTTTCACGGATATATTATGTGGGTAGCTGAGATCTGGTTTGATGCGTTAGTAGTGGATTGTCTGTGGTTTTGCCATAGTAAGAAGATGATAATTCCGGGAACTGAGGATTTGGTGGATGCTTACCATGATTATTGGCATCATATTAAATATGCAGTGATAGGAATGTTCAGCCAGGCGGTGATTGCTTTGCCGGTAGGACTTTTGGTGATGTGGCAATGATTATTCAGACAGGGATGAGAACAGATATTCCGGCATTTTATTCGGAATGGCTGATGAACAGAATACAGGAAGGCTTTGTGTTAGTGAGGAATCCCTATAATCCTACACAGGTAACAAAGTACAGTCTCTCGCCTGAGGTTGTGGATCTGATTGCATTTTGCACGAAGAATCCGGCGCCAATGCTTCCTTTTATGGAGCAATTAACACCGTATGGGCAGTACTGGTTTGTCACGATCACGCCATATGGACGAGACATTGAGCCAAATGTTCCAGATACGGGAACGGTAATGGATCACTTTAAAATATTATCGGATATCGTAGGCGTGGACAGCATCGGTTGGCGATATGATCCAATCCTGGTAGATGCCACGCATACGGTAGAATGGCATATATCTGAGTTTGAAAAAATGGCGGCGGTACTGCATGGGTATACCGAAACCTGTGTAATCAGCTTTATAGATATTTATAAAAAAGTGGAACGGAATTTCCCGGAAGCGAAAGCGGTAAGCCGTCGGGATAGAATTACAATCGGTAAGGCATTGATAGAGATTGCTACAAAATACGGAATGACGGTAAGACCTTGTGCTGAGGGTAATGATCTGGCCGCGTATGGTGCGGATTGCTCCGGATGTATGACGGTGGCTACTTTTGAAAAGGCACTTCATAACAGATTAGAGATTCCGAAGAGAAAGATCAATCAAAGGAACGGTGCCTGCGCCTGCGTGCTTGGCGTGGACATAGGCGCATATGATACATGTGGACATTTATGCAAATATTGTTATGCCAATGCAGATGTAAACTTAGTGAAAGAAAACAGGAAAAAACATAATCCCAAATCTCCGTTTCTGATCGGTGAAAGTATGTCGGGAGATGTTATACATGAAGCGGAGCAGAAGAACTGGATTGACAGACAGCTTCGGTTTGATTTTTTCTAATTAGAAGGTATCACAGAAATCAACAAATCGGAAGTTGTGGGGTGGTGAATATGAAAAAGAAAATTTTAAAAGCAGTTTTAGGTATTCTTATTTGTTGGGGGATTTTTGTTGCTATTGAGGGATTTCGTTTGATTGGAAGCACTGACCCAGGAAAATGTCCGCTTATAACACTTGGAAGCACACAAACTGCGGATGAAATTGCTGATTATGGAAGTTTAGGATTTTCACAAACATATCATCTGACAAACGGCGATGCATTTGTATATGGTGAATTTCGAGTTTTGGGAATCAGAATTGCAAGATGGGAGAGTTAAATTCCAGTTTGTAGAGATGATAGAATAATTATTTTGGAATAAAAAGGTATGAAGCACCATAGAAGTAATACAATTATGGTCAAAAGGATAAATTATTGATATAATATACGTAGCCATGAAGATCACAATCCACCACATTTTCATGCAGAATATAATGGAAATAAAGCGATTGTAGATATTATCGAAGCAAGAGTAATAAAAGGGGCTTTACCATCCAGGCAGTTAAAACTCATATTAGCATGGTGTGTGATACATCAGGATGAACTGATGCAAAACTGGGAGCTGTCCAAAGATGGACTTCCGCTTAATAGGATTAATCCATTAGTGTAGGAGGCAGATATGTTTTATGATATTGTGCAGGTAATTCCTAATGAAGACTATACCGTATATGTATATTTTGAAGATGGAAAGATTGTATGCTATGATGCTAAAACGTTATTGAAAAAGAAAGTTTTTGAACCATTGAAAGATATTAAATTTTTTATGAATGCGTGCACCATTTTGAATGGGACATTGGCATGGGATGTTACTGGAACCAGAGATTGCAGTAAGTGTCTGGATATAGATCCAGAGATGTTGTATGGGTTGGAAAATGTAAGTGAAAAGATTGCATAAGTATTGCCTGTCTTGTTATTATATTTGTATACGGAATTATAATGAAAGGGTCGCCATTACAGCTTATACTTATATTTCTGCCAGTTATTTACGCTATGCTTTCAACCAGAGAGTGATTAAGAAACAATAAAATTAAAACAGCAGGATTGCAAAGCGTGATATACTCAGCAATCCTGCTACTTTTATATTCTTTAATTTACCACCATTTCTCACGGTAAGAATATTCTCCGCGGTAATTAGAAGCATTATAATCAGGATACTTGAAAGGTGCATATACATCATCCTTAGGTGCATCATCCTGTGTATATATGTACATTGAATCATAATCCCATGTGACAATCTCATCACGGGTATCGCCGCAGAGGTTTACAGCTTCAGCACACATGGTAGGATGACCATCATCAGGGAATTTAACAACCTGGATACCATTGCCATCAATCATTCCTCCGCGCTCTACATCAGCATTAAGAAGGATGAAGTCCTGACCGTCACCAGTCCAGTTTACAGGAGTTAAGAGATTACCATTAAGCTCGTTCTCCATTTCCCATAACTGATTACCCTCGCTGTCATAGAAATATATAATTCCCTGATGTCCCCAGAAATTAACAACAACTATTTCATAGCCTGGGCGGTTAGGAAGATAATTAGCAAGACTGACACGCTGGGCATGGCCTATGCCATCCTTTTTAAGAAGTTTTCCGTTAAAATCAGATATCAGGAAGCCTTCCTTTCCTGCAACACAGGCAAAGAATTTAGTACCTTTGTGTGGTCCTGACTCAAATCTGCCTGGAACAATTTCATCAATATGGTCTTCATTAACAGGCATAGTCCACATTTTATTACCGTTGTAGTCAAGCATGTTATAACCAACTAAAAGTTCATCATGTCCATCCCCGTTAATATCAATTGCAAAAGGAAAATGTCCGGTATTCTTATCACTCTGGAAATGCCACATAACCTCAAGGTCATCGTTAAGTGCATACACCCTGCAATAACGGTCCTTAATGAGAATATCGCGTGGCTTTTCAAGACCACGGAAATTACATATACGCATACCATCAGGATTAATTCTGTCAAATGCGTAGATTTTATCAGGAACACCGATAATAGTTCCGTCCTCTTCTGGTGTAGAGAAAGGTGTTTTGGCACGTTTCTTCACTTCACCTGTTCTGCCATCAAGAACCAGCACTTCAAAATTCTTGGCTGTAATAACCTCATCAAAGCCATCACCGTCAATATCATATATCTGCATAGGCATATCTGCTGATATAGTTCCAATGTCGTGATTATCAGTAGGTTCACCATGCTGCCATAATATATTGCCATCAAGGTCAAATGCGGTGAGACAGCTGATTGTTCCATAAGCATCACGGTTTACTCTTTTCTGGCACTGAGCCATAACCATCTGATACTCGCTATTGCCGAGCAGATGACCGAAACGAAGCTGTCTTCCGGTGCCGCAGCCTTTAAGGTCAATTTTCTTAAGAAGCTTCATCTTAGGATAATGTGCCTGTGCATCTTCACATTCAGCTTTATAAGCATTTCTTGCAGCATCAATAGAAGCAGCAGTACTTTCAGAAGTAGTAACATTTACAAAACCGAACTGTGTTGGGATAGTTGCAGTAATGGCAACCTTGCCCCCCTGCCTTGCATATTCAGTGTCAAGGTCAAAATAAACCTTATCATCAACGCTGCAAATAACATGGCTGCCTTTAATCTCAGCCTTAAGTACATAAGTATCATCACAATTATAATCAAAAGGTGCAGATTCAATAATACTAACCTCTTCCTTATGACGATACTCAAGTCTTAACTCATGCTCTTCAAAAACAAGGACAAGAAGATTAGCAGAGTTCTGACAACAAAAACCAATGCCGGCATTGCCCCATTTGGTAGTAAACATACGCACACTTGCAGTTATAGTATAATCGCGCCAGAATCTGTCACCGCTTGTGAGCATAGGAAATGTGCGGTGTGGCTTGTCATTGCGGATACGCATCTGCTCCATAAAATGTTTTCCATTATATTCAGAAATAATCCAGGAAGCCCCCTGACCGTTATAAGTGTGGTTGCATACTGGGTCATACCATTTACCATAATATCCAGGATAATGGATAAAATGATACTCACCCATTGCTGAATGATTCTTATCATAAGGAAATTCACCAATAGGAAAATCAGAGAAATTTTCATCAAGTAAAATAAAATCTGCCATAATAACCTCCATTCTAAAATAAAAAAATATAATTAATGGCTCTTTCTGTAGCTTCTGGGCGCTTCGCCAATGATTTTTTAAATGTGCCGCCCATAGTATTACGGTCGGCGAAACCGCATTTGTCAGCAATCCAGTCTAATTCTTCATTGTTAAAATATAGCACATCCAGATGATTTATGACAAGACATATCAGGTACTAGCAGATGGCAACTATGGACTGGCAGTGTCAGAGGACAGCTTTGTCGGTGCACACACATGCTACTACGATCTTTTCAGAGTTGAGAATGGAAAAATCGCAGAGCACTGGGATATAATGGAGCCTATCGCTGATAAGTCAGCATGGCAGAACCAGAACGGAAAATTTTAAGAAGTATTTATACATAAACTTAGTAAAAAGACCGAAATTCATTTTGTGTTATACTGTGTTATATGATTTTGTTGGTCTCAGCTGCCGCTTCGGTCGGTACAGAGCAGATGTCCACCGGACATCTTGTGCCCTTGCTTTTTCCCTTACCGGAGTCCGTAAACGCTGGTGGGACGATATAACACAAGGGAATATGTAAGGGAAAGCTCACCTGTCACAAATGTAGTGTTTTCAATAGTTTGTGAGAAATTTGATAACAAAATATAACAGTTATTAAACTTCTTAGAACAGGTGAAATCTCAATCGGAATTTATCAGAAAATGAGGAAGAGTTGAAATGGAGGCGCTATAATAACATGAAGATTGAAGGGAACCAGAAAGAACTGGATGCAATGGTAGAATTTCATAAGGGAAACCGTGTCGAGGGACTGAGACTGCAAGAAGAATTTGCAGCGGAATTTCGTAAGGAGTATAAAGACAAAGATCACTGTCCTTGCCTGAAAGCCTGTCGTTATCACGGAAACTGTAAGGAATGTGTAGCAATCCACAGAGCGCATCAGGAACATGTTCCTAATTGTATGCGACCATTGATTAATAAAAAATTGAAATTGATGTCAGAATTAACAGAGCATACCTTGGCAAATGAAATAGAAGCTCCACATGAGATTTTAAGAAAATAGGCAAGTCAAATTCCTGTTTTGAGAATTGAGAAAATCGATACTTGTAGATGGAGGTAATCAAAATGAAAGAATATCAATATTTGATTGGAAAAATTATTGTCGCAGTGGCAATTATAGTTGCCGCAATCATTATAGCACAGGCTATTGGTGGAGCTGGAGAAAGTATCCGTAGTAGCTTGTTGCAATTAAGGGATGCTCTTCGATAACTTCCTATTTGTCGGAGAGCAAATAGAACAATAACTCAGGATCTATAGTACTGTTAGAGTATTGATAAAAGAGATTATTCATGATACAATATCCGAAAAATCGGAAACGGGAAGGTTGGGAAAAGGATATTGCGCCATGAAGATATATGAGAAAATATTTGCAAGACTTGAAGAATTACATATGAGCCAGACGGAACTGTCCAGAAGAACAGGTATCGCAACCAGTACGATCAGTGACTGGCGAAAGAAACAAATCAATCCACAGGCGGATAAACTGGTGTCTATATGCAAGGCACTAGATATGACGCTTGTGGAATTGCTTTGTGTAGAAGAAAATGAAGAACAGACCGCAACCAACGATTATGTGTCAGAAGAAAATTATATGATTGAACTGTTTCGGCAATCTGATACACAGAGTAGACGAAGAATCATCAGTTACCTAGCACTTTTTGATGTTTGTAAACAAATCAACGATAGTAACCAGTCACAACAGAGGAATGTTTCGGTTGTTCAGGATATTGATGGGAATAGTATTGTGGTGATTAATGATATCCGGTTTAAAGGAAAACGTTCCATCGATTGGAAGGAAGTGAGGGCATATTTGAAAGAATATGTCGGCGATTTTTATAAGGTGGCGTCTACCGGTGATGTTATATATATCGGATCTGATCTGCCAAGTGAATATTCGGGATCAGTATATACCAAAAGGCTGAATGGAGCAGTTGCAAAGGCTAAAGCGAATGCAACACAGGGAATTCCTGAAATGATAGAAATTTCAACAGGCAGATATTTTAGAGAAAATAATAAGGGGAAACATAATTGGAATGCAAGGAATGGCTGGTATAGATATGATACTTATTTTGCATTACCGGTATATGGTGATAATGAAGATATTGAAAGATATAACGTATTTCATGCATCTTTGATAATAAGGCATGCAAATGATGGAAAAATGTATTTGTATGATATTCTGGATATAAAAAAAGAAACGAGCACCCCGTTGGAGCCATAAGGCTTTACTTGGCACAAAACCCATTTCTTTTATGAATAGATAATATAATATGGTAGAAGAAATGTCAATCCGAATATTCGAAAATTAAGACGTTAAGATGGTGTTTATGTATAATATAAGTAGCATAATTGCAACTTGCAATATATTGGATTAGATTCCCCGTTGGTGCACGATGATTCTGGAGGTGGTCAAGAATGATTTTTCGGAAAAACTACAGTTGATTCGTAAAAATAAAGGGTTAACGCAAGAAGAACTGGCAGAAAAATTATCAGTATCAAGGCAAGCTGTGGCAAAATGGAAATCGGGACAGGTATATCCTGAGATTACTAATCTTATTCAGATCAGCAATTTATTGGATGCCGGAAGTGCGGAAGTGTTCTGCACGATACTGCATTGGTGTTTTCCCGGTCTTTTCCCGAAATACAGAGGTGAAATAACTTTGACTGGGAAACGCCAGGGTAGTAGAAATTACAGAGATCGCATAATCGGAATGGCAAAGCATATTCTGAGCGGTCTCTATTTTTTTGCTCTGTATATAGGAACTGACAGAAATTCCCATCTCTTTTGCGAACAGGTGACTTAAATAACCGGGAGATATGCCGGCATGAGCGGCGAGCGTCGGGACAGTGATACGATTATGTAAATGATCATAGATATATTCCAGACACTGGGCAACCGGACGGGAGCAGGCATGATTTCTATGCATTTTTTCCATACGAGTAGTGTAGTCCAGACACATCTGCGGGTGCAGGGCGGAAATTTCTTTTTTTGATTTCATTAGATCCGCTTTATGAATGTAGTAGTCGCTGAGATCATAAGCCTCTGTGACTTCCATACCTCCTTCGATGCAGTATCTTGCCAGCATAGCAGCAGTGATGGCAAAGTGGTATTTCAGATTTTGCAGAGGAGAATCCGAGAGGACACCCAGGCCTTTCTTTTCCTGAAAAGATTCACGGCATAATTCTTTTACTTTTTCGGTATTTCCCTGCCTGACATAGCTGTAGAATTCCGCTTCCGGATCATAAGGGGCGCGATAAGTTTCTAATTCTCTGCGGACATATTGTTGATAGAGAAGTTCCTGAGGAATGTTCATATGGACACCTTTCTGAAATTATGAAAATGCTTTTCAAAACTGCTATGCGGTTCTTTCTCTTGTGGAGTGAAGATAGTGGCACGCTGATAGCTATCTATAATATAGCATAAAAACGATAAAAATAATATAGAAACGATATATAAATGATGTTTGAAATTATAGGATAGAGAAAAGAAGAATTGCAGGATTATTAATTTTCCGTTGCGAAGGATCAGGAGGGCAAGAGCATGAAATTAGAGAGAGGTATTAATTTAGGTGGTTATTTATCTCAGTGTGTGCATAGCACAGAACATTACGATGCATTTATTCAGGAGGAAGACATTCGTAAGATTGCTTCCATGGGATTTGACCATGTACGTCTGGCAATTGATTATGAAGTACTGGAAGATGAATATGGCAGAACCAGAGAAGAGGGCTTTGCCTATGTGACCAGAGTGGTGGAATGGTGTAAACGGCAGGAATTGAACATTGTACTGGATCTGCATAAAGCGTATGGCTATGATTTTAATAATGCCGGGGATCAGAAAAAGAATATTCTGTTTACAAATAAAATGGTGCAGAAGCGTTTTGTAAATCTGTGGATCAAGATTGCAGAGCATTATGCGAACGAGACACATGTTGCATTTGAACTGCTGAATGAAGTGGTAGAGCAGGAAAATGCGGAAGCGTGGAATCTGCTCATTGCGGAAACGGTGGACGCTATTCGCCGAATAGCCAGAGACACCATTATTATATACGGCGGAATTCAATGGAACAGTGTGAAGACATTGAAGCTGTTAGAGAAGCCCAAGGATGAAAATATATTGTTCACGTTCCATTTCTATGAGCCGTTGCTGTTTACCCATCAGAAAGCACACTGGGTACCGACCATTAGCCAGACCGAAGATATCTATTATCCGGAAGCAATGGACTATTATCGTACAAAGTCGCTGCCCATCGGATATCAGGGAGAAGTAGTCTGCAAGGCACAGTCACAGACTATGGGAACCGAATTTATCACGGAAATGGTAATGGAAGCGGTTACTGCTGCAAAAAATGCCGGAGTGACATTGTACTGTGGAGAATTCGGTGTTATTGATCAGGCTCCCGTAGAAGATACCCTGCGCTGGTTCACGGATGTGGATACCGTATTCCGGCAGTTTGGTATCGGCTGTGCTGTCTGGACTTATAAGGAGATGGATTTCGGACTTATTGGGGAACATTATGCACCGATCCGCGAACAATTGCTGACGCTTTGGAACCGGAAGTAGAACTGAGTAAAAAGACCGAAATTCATATTTGATGAAATTCGGTCTTAAGTTTATTTAATGTCAGTTTCATTTTGTGTTATACTGTGTTATATGATTTGTTGGTCTCCGCTGCCGCTTCGGTCGGCACAGAGCAGATGTCCACCGGACATCTTGTGTCCTTGCTTTTCCCTTACCAGAGTCCGTAAACACTGGTGGAATGATATAACACAAGGGAACATATAAGGGAAAACTCACCTGTCACAAACGTAGTGTTTTCAATAGTTTGCGAGAAATTTGATAACAAAATATAACAATTATTAAATTCCTTAATAAAACAGGTGAAATCTCAATCGGAATTTATAGGAGGTAAATCTGCATGAAATGTCCATATTGTGGTGAAGAAATGATAAGAGGATACCTAATGAGCTCACGAGACATTACTTTTGTAGTTGATAATCCGACAAAAGTTTTTCGCATTAAAAAATCGGACGATCTGGAATTGAGTAAAGGTTCAGAAGGAATCCCTCATTGTGAAGCTTATCGTTGCAGTAGTTGCAAAAAGATTTTGATTGATTATGCAAATAGATAAATCGTGAACTTGTATGTATTTTCCCTTGTTTTTGCCCTTATGGGTAACTTACAAGGGAAATCTTTGTTTATTGCCCTGCAACCTTATCCAGAAGTCTTGCGAAATTTCGCTTTGCTTCCCTCGTTGCGTGAGCGTAAACATTCATTGTGGTACTAACATCGGAATGTCCCAACAACTCTTGGACATCCTTTGGCTGTGCTCCGTTTGACAGAAGATTGGTGGTGTAGGTATGCCTTAATGTGTGGAAGTGAAAGAGAAGCTGATTAGCAGCATACACAAAGGAATTACCATAGCAGAGATAAAGGGGCGAGATAAGTCGCCCTTTTTTCGTCGGATAATTCATTTCTTTACGTTTCTATACTCTGTAGGAGTTAAGGAATACATTCTCTTAAATGTTTTACAGAAATAATCTGTATTACTGAATCCAGTTTCTATTGAAATGGCACTTACTTTTTTTTCTGTATTGGTAAGAAGTAATGCTGCCTTCCTTAACCTGTAGCATATCAGATAGTTGACAGGAGATGTATTCAGTACATTACGAAACAAATTCAAGGCAGTACTGATACTCACTTCCCCAACTTTGGCAATATCCAAAAGAGAAATGCTTTCAGGGTAATTCGAATGTATAAACTGCATCATCATTTGTAACCGTGCAAGTGAGGAAGAATTCACATTTTGAGTTTCTGGGTAACAAATAACATTTGAAGTTATGAGTGCCCATATCTTTTGTAATTGAACAGATATTTGTAGTTCATTTATTTCACCTCTGCTAAACTGTATAAGCTTTTGCATTTCAGACAAAATTTCTTTCTGCCATTCCTGTGAAGAAGAAAAAATGTAATAATCCAAAGATGAGTTCAGAAAGGGTAACACAAATTTCTGATAGATTAAACTTTCTTTCGGAGCAATCAGAGACGGAAGAAAGAGAAAATTTGGAATTACAGCGTCATTTTCGGAATGCATTTTATGAACAACTTTGGAATTAATAAATATTCCCTGTCCCTCGGACATGTCAAAATTATCTTCTCCTACATTAAAGTGAACTATACCGGATTCGATATATACAAATTCAAATTCGGTATGCCAATGCCAGTCAATACAGTTAAAATCATAATCGGTTATGTTATCATCATAGAGTTTGTATGGAAAAAGATGAGTCCCATGTAAAGCAGTTTCCATCAGTGTATCATCGGTTTTTATACTTACAAGCTTTTTCTTTTCTTTCTGCGACATGGCAGTCCCCTCCTGAACAATCTGTTTTACGATATTATACAGCATAATTGCGATATTATATAGTGAAAAATAAACAAAATTGCTATATAGTTCTATTTAGCCGTAAGGAGAAGATAAATGTTTGCACAGGTTGAATTTGGTTTATGTGATGAAAAAGAATGTATTTCTATCATTTTAGATAATGAGGAACAGGTAAATGAATTTATGTTAATGCTTATTGAAAAGTCATTTATAGTGAATTGTGAACCAAGATACTTAGGTGCGTTCTATGAGGGAAGTGTTTGGTGTGGAGATGAGCATTATCTAAGAATAACAACAAAGAGAGTTTAGGAAAAATGATGAAGAATTATAAAAAGACAAAATTGGCGTGTTATTTGGGATTTATTACGCAGGCAGTTGCTGCGAATTTTGCACCTTTACTATTTCTGAAATTTCATACAGATTACAATATTTCACTTGGAAACATTGCTATGATATCAACATCCTTTTTCTTTACACAGCTTTTGGTAGATTTGTTTTGTGCCAAGTACGTGGACAAAATTGGATATAGAGTATGCATTGTTGTTTCTGAAGTATGTTCGGCTGCAGGCCTTGTAGGTTTGGCATTTTTACCGGAAATAATTCCATCTCCGTTTATTGGTATTATTATAAGTGTCATTTTGTATGCGATTGGAAGTGGCTTAATCGAGGTTTTAGGAAGTCCTATTGTGGAAGCATGTCCGTTTGAGAACAAGGAGGCTACTATGAGCCTTCTGCATTCCTTTTACTGTTGGGGAGCAGTTGGAACTATACTTGTTTCGACCGTTTTCTTTCTGCTATTTGGAATTGGCAGCTGGAAATGGCTTGCTGTTATTTTTGCATTAATTCCTGCTATCAATATTATTAATTTTGCAACTTGTCCGATTGAATCATTAGTAGAGGAAGGACAGGGAATGGAAATCAGAAAATTATTTTCAAATCCCATGTTCCTGATTGCCATTGTGATGATGGTCTGTTCCGGGGCATCGGAGCTTGCAATGGCACAATGGGCATCTGCGTACGCAGAATCAGCCCTAGGCTTTTCAAAGGCAGTGGGAGATATTGCCGGACCTTGTATGTTTGCTGTGACGATGGGAATTTCACGAGTGTTGTTTGGAAAAGCCGGTGATAAAATGAAACTAAACAGATTTATGATTGGTTCCGGTATCTTATGTTTTGTATGTTATTTATTAGCGTCATTTTCAGAAAATCCGATCATTGGACTTGCTGGATGTATTGTATGTGGGTTTTCTGTAGGAATCATGTGGCCCGGTACAATCAGCATCTCTTCCAAGGCATTTCCAACAGGAGGAACTGCAATGTTTGCACTTTTAGCAATGGCAGGTGATCTTGGAGGAAGCATAGGTCCAGCCATTGTAGGAAGGGTTGCGGACATGTTTGGAGGTAGTATTCATGTGGGCATGCGCATTGGACTCCTGTTTCCGATTACGTTGTGTTTTATGCTATTTTTATTCAATATAATGAACCACAATGCGAATAAGCAGAAATAGCTGTTATGTTCATGTGACAGTTAAATGTTGCCAGATGAAAGAACACTATGGGGAGAAAAATGCCCCTTAAAGAAACCAACGAATCTTCCGCATCTATCCACATCTGTATAGTACCGTCAAGATAAAGTCGAGCATACTTCACAGGATTGTCTATTGCCAAAGCATTCAAGGCACACTCTGAATTAGGTGTTGTCTTTAATCCTTCCTCTGCCTTTGCATAATCAATCCTCTTTTCTGTAAAATTCAAAAAGCATTTCAAGCAGTTCACACAGTCCGTTCATATTATGCTATAATGTGTTATGCGATTTTGCTTCCCTTATTTTTTCCCTTACGAGGGTTCGTAAAGCCTTGTGAAACGATATAACACAAGGGAATACCTAAGGGAAAGCTCACCTACAGAAAAGTTAGTGTTTATAAGGGTTAGCGGGGAGTTTATTAATAAAATATAACAGCTAATGAAACCCTTAAATTAAGTCATTATACAATCGGGATTGCCCGAGTTCTTTGAGTGAGATACACTTCTTGGGCGAAGGGAAGGAAGAAGGAAAAGTACTTTAGAGGTATTATGGAATGAGTAATAAATTGGTTGAGCACAAAGAATCAAAAGAAATATTAACTGGAAATCAAAAGAAAATTTTGTTTTGGATTTGTTTCATTATTTTAAGTATAGTTTTCATTACAGTCTTGATAAATATACTTTTGACATCTAAAGCATTTAATACACAAATGGAAGAGATGGTACTGGGAGAAGATTACTATATAGAGGATATTGTGATTACAGGTAAAAGGGTTGAAGATGCTTCGGCTGATACGATATCTCAGAATTATTTCTTCTACTACAACAATGGAAAAGTGAATGATTATCACAAGCGAATGCAAGTACCGGAATTTGTATATTCGGAATATGATGTAGGAGATTCCATAGCTGCATATACCACAGACCATGTTAGTTATTCTTATTACAAGTATGGGATTCTTCCGGATACAGAGTATACAAACAATGAATTAATGAAAGTGGCTGGCGTATTGCTTGGAATTGGAATATTTTTATTGGCTTTGTTTGGGGTATTAAGTAAGAAAATGAATTACAAGAAGTAACCAACTTCCCGTTTATTGGGAAGGCGCAGAGAACGAAAAATCGGGATTTAAAGAGGTGTTGAGTATGAAAAGGTGGTTATCTATTTTAACAGTATTGGGCTGTATAGTAGCGTTGTCTGGATGTAAAAATGAAGCAGAACAAGCATATTTTAATGCAAAAGTTTTGGAAGTAAATAAAGAATATGTTGATGTTAGGTGTATAGAAGCATTTAATAGTGGGATTTCTGTTGATGAGGAATTTTCTGTTACAAAAGATGTAGTATCAGCAGGAGGAGCACCAGAATTGAATGTAGATGATAATATCCGTGTTGTATTTAATGGTGATGTAATGGAAAGTGATCCATTGCAGATAGGAACGGTTTATGCAATCTATCTTTTAGATGAAAATGGAGAAGTGATTCCAAACAACTAACAACTTCCAGTTTTTGAAACTGAGAAATCGAAGTTTGTGGAGGGTGAAGTTATGGGATTACTTGAAAGGTTAAAACTGAATAAAACCAAGGATTTCTTTGAATGGTTAGATTTAATTTTGAAGAATGAATTGAATAGTGAAATAAAAGCAATTAACTTTAATTTATATGAAGATACAGATAATAAATGGTCTGTTGAATTGGTCGGCACATTTTCATTCGATAAGGATAATGATGATTGGGCTTGTGATGAAGTCTTTACTACAAGAGATCATCCTTTCGTAATAGAGTGTGAAAGTGATTGGAAATTAGTGGAAACCTTTTTTATTGGTTTAGTGAATGAATACCTTTCTTCTGGAAAATATGCTGGAAAATTAAAAGAATATCAAGCAATAGGCATTGGATTTGTTGACGGAGATTTACATATTTTATATGCAAGATAATGTCTGTTTGTAAGCAATAAAATTTTTGCTTATCCAAGCAGTGTCATTCGCATTTCGCTACGCTTCATGCTCATGTCGCGCTGGCGCGCTATATAAATGCAAATGAATGTGTCCGAATGTGAGCAAGCTCCCATCAGCCAATTCATTGCATTTATGCACCGCTTGTAGAAACGCGCAACTTCAAGTTTGTTTGTGCATTGATGGTTATCTTGAGCTTAGGAGGCGTTTAATGAAAACTGTTTTTTTACATGGGTTGGGACAAACTGCACAGGACTGGAAAGAAGTAGCCCAACAACTATCAATTTCTGATGTCGATTGCCCAGAACTTTTTTCTTCAACAGAAGATGAAATATCCTATTCGCAGATTTTGGGTGATTTAGAACAGCGGTATTCAGAAGTAAAAGAGCCGCTTCGTATCTGCGGTCTTTCGTTAGGTGCGCTTCTTGCGATTGATTTTGCTATTCGACATGAGGAAAAAGTGGATTCGCTGGTTTTGATTGGCGCACAATATAAAGTTCCAAGTTTACTGATAGATTTTCAAAATCTTATCTTCCGTTGTATGCCAAACAAGGTTTTTGAAAGTATGGGACTATCAAAAAGCAGCACCATAAAATTGGCTCACTCTATGCGGTCATTGGATTTTACTTTGCAATTAAATAATATTCGTTGTCCAGTAACAATTTTGTGTGGCAAAAAGGATACTGCCAATCTAAAGGCTTCTAAAAGGCTAAAAGAATTGCTACCCCAAGCTACTTTGCACATCGTTCCAAATGCAGGACATGAACTCAATAAATATGCACCAAACACGATTGCAGAGATATTAAATCAGTAAATTTATCGTGCAAAAAATATAGTAAGATAAATTGTCTGACAGGTAAGCGATCTCTCTCACTTTCATCACAACATCCCACTGTCCTTAGAGAGATGGACGAAGTATAATGTAAGCAACAATCGAAGTTTCAGGAGGAAAATCATGAGCAGTAGGGGAATTTTTATTTTAGCGATTACATGGATTGTTATGTCACCGTTTTGGTTCTGGGCAGAAAATATTGCGTTAGGTATCATATGGCTATGTGGCGGAGTTATTGAACTATTTATCGCATTAGTGAGACGCAGCAAAGAGAAGAAAAGCAAGTAAATTCCAGTTTATAGGGATGATACAACAATTATTATTGCATGGAAAAAAGAATTCGACGAGAAAGAAAAAAATACCTTTGGAATGGTAAATTGAATAAAACGGGGCAAAATATTACAAATCATATTGAAAAAACGGGGCAAAAGAGATACTGTTAAAAAGGGAGGAGGGAATTTATGTATAGAAAAGACTCTATTATCATAGAAGAATGGTTGAAAAGATCGGATAAAGCATTATTGGTAACAGGCGCCAGACAGATTGGAAAGACCTGGCTGATAAGAGAGGAAATTGCCAAAAGCGGATATCGTAAGTTTGAAGTTAATTTTATAGATCAGCCGGATTTGGTGGATTATCTCAATGTAAAAATGAGTGCGAATGAGTTTCTGGTGAAATTAAAAATGATTATGCCGGAGGATTGTAAGCCGCAGGAAACGGTCGTCTTTTTTGATGAGATACAGAAATGTCCGGAAATAGTGACAAAAATAAAATTCCTTGTAGAAGAAGGCAGCTTCAAATATGTAATGAGCGGATCCTTATTAGGAGTAGAGCTTAAGGGAATAACGTCGGTTCCGGTTGGATATTTAACTGTTTTGACAATGTATCCGATGGATTTTGAAGAATTCATGATAGCAAATAATGTGTCAAAAACAACTTTGGAAATGTTGAAAGCGAAATTTGAAACATGTCAGCCCGTGGATGAATTCATACATCAGAAGCTATTGTCGCTGTTTTTTATCTATCTAATTGTCGGAGGCATGCCGGATGCGGTAAAAATCTATATTGCTACAAAAGATATCCGGGAAGTGGATAAGGTACAACGGGATATCGTTGCGCTATATAAAGAGGATTTCTCTCAATATGAGAGTGAAGATAAAAAACTGAAATTGATATCTATTTATGATATCATTCCGGCAGAATTGAATAAACAGAATAAAAAATTTGTATTTACAATGCTGAATAAAGAGTTAAAGTTTGACAGATATGAAAACAGCTTTTTATGGCTGAAAGATGCCGGAGTTGCGTTACCGGTGTATAACGTGGAAGCTCCTGTTATTCCTCTCAAAGCGAGCAAGAGCAGTAATGTGTTCCGACTTTTTTCCAATGACACCGGTTTGCTTACCAGTGCATATCCGGCGGAAACCAAACTGGAACTGATCAATAAAAACAGCGAAGTAAATAACGGTGCTCACTTTGAAAATGCTGTGGCACAGCAATTAACGGCCAATGGTTTGGAACCTTATTTCTGTAAAAAGAAAAATATAGGGGAACTGGATGTTTTGGTCGAAATGGATGGGAAAGTGGTTCCCATTGAGGTGAAATCCGGGAAAGCTTACAAGGCACACAAATCCTTGGATAACTTTATGAAAATTTCTGATTATCATATTGAGAAAGCATATGTTTTATCGGTAGCAAATATGGAACAGGAGGGAGCCGTGGTATATCTTCCTATCTATATGTGCTATCTTTTAAAAGAACGGAAAATTGGAAAGTTAATCGTGGATCTAGACATGGAAGGGTTATAACACTGGGAGAAGTAATAAAACGGGATTTGTCGAATAAAGGAGCGAAATAGAAATGAAGATTCGCAAGGCAGAAAAAAAGGACATTCCAAGAATTCTTGCACTGTTGGGGCAGGTATTACAGATACATGCAGAGATCCGTCCGGATATTTTTATACCGGGTACTACGAAATACACCCCCTGCGAGCTGGCAGAGCTATTGGAACAGGAGGATCACCCTATCTATGTTGCCGTAGACGAGGACGATCTGTGCATGGGCTACGCATTCTGCCAACTCAGGGAGCAGCCCTTTTCCACTAATATGGTGCCCTTTAAATCATTGTTTATCGATGACCTTTGCGTTGACAAGCAGACACGGGGGCAGCATATCGGGGAAAGCCTGTTTGAATATGTGAAACAGCAGGCAAAAGAACTGGGCTGCTATGAAGTAACCCTGAACGTCTGGGCAGGCAACACTTCGGCAGAGCACTTTTATGAAAAGATGGGAATGAAGACAAAAGAACGGCAGATGGAATATATCCTGTGAGCCGGACGGAGGTGGCAAGCATGATTAAAATTGCATTTTTTGATGTCGATGGGACACTTTTGAAGATGGGTCATAAAGAATTAAGTGAGCGGACGCTGCATGCATTAATTTCTCTTCATCGGAATGGGGTGAAGCTGTGTATGGCGACCGGAAGAGGATATCTGTCGGCGCCGCGTTTTCCGGGGATTGATTTCGATGCTCTTCTGACCTTTAACGGTTCTTATGTAACAGTAGGAGACGAGATTATTTTTAAGTGCCCGCTTGATCGGATGGACAAGCTTCAGATCCTTCAGAATCTGAAAGACATGCATAGGGCGGTAGCGATAAGTAACGAACATTTTATCATCACCAACGGTACAGATCCGGATCTGGAGCAGTATTTCAGATTCGGTAATGAGATGCTGAAAATCGATAAACAATTCGATGAACGGGTTCGTGAGGATATCTATCAGATGATGTGTGCCTGCCGGGAAGAAGAGTATGAGCGGATTCTCTATGGTACGCACCATACACAGATTACAGCGTGGTGGGACAGAGCGGCTGATATCATTCCTCTGGAATGTGGGAAGGGAAACGCTGTGCGCGCGGTACTTCAGCATTTTGGCTTTACAAAGGAGGAAGCCATCGCTTTTGGAGATGGCTTCAATGATATCGAGATGCTGGAAGCAGTCGGCACCGGTGTGGCCATGGGGAATGCGAAGGATGAGATCAAAGCCCACGCCACCTGCACGTGCAAATCGGTGGAAGAAGACGGAGTCTACGATTTTTGCTTAGAACATGGGCTGATTACAATATAGGCATTGCTGCCCGCATCTCTGCCACTTTCCCGGCATCTACTGCTTCATATGCATTCTTTCGGTTTCTATCATAAGAGAAGTCCACGTCCTGCAGGGAGGCGGTCGCATCCGGCTGCCAGCTTCTGCAGGATGTATGAACCTGCTCTATGCTCGTATATTCCATCAGAGCGTTTACGTTTTGTGCATTCACGCCGCTTCCGGCTAAAAATGTGATATCCTTACCATACTGGCTTTGCAGCTTTTGCAATTGCGTTCTGCCCGACCATACATCGGGTGCACCACCACTGGTGAGGATCCGGTCCGCACCAAGTAAGATCAATGCTTCCGCTGCACGTTCCTGTTGTGCAATACAATCAAACGCCCGGTGAAATACAGCTTCTTTTCCGGCGCTATGGATGAGGTCGATCATTTCCTGTGTCCGGTTCCTATGGATGGCATGATCCTCTGTCAGGAAGCCGAAAGCAATACCGTCAGCTCCGTGCTCTAAAAGGATGCGGGCATCTAAGAGCATGGTCTCGTATTCATCCTGTGAATAGCAGAATCCGCCTCCTCTTGGGCGGACCATTGTTACAATAGGGATGCTGCACTGTTCTTTTGCACAGATCAGATTGGCCGTAGAAGGTGTGAGACCACCCAGATACAGTGCACTGTTAAGCTCTACCCGGTCAGCACCATTTTGCCAGGCGGTTTTCACATCTTCGAAGCTGCCGCAGCAGATTTCCAATAATCCTTTCAAAATAATCCCCTCAATCAATACATGACATTATTGCGTATGACTCTTGTTTGCGGCTTCATTGATCAGCAACATGATTGTGTTGATCGCATCCATCTGGTGGCTGCGGCTCATGGCTTCTACATAATTCTGGCGGTTGAAGTACAGCTCATGTACCTTATCCACCAGCAGATTCGTCGTAATATCATCCTCATTCAGCACAATGGAATAACCCTGCGCTTCGAAGGAAGCGGCATTCAACAGCTGGTCTCCGCGGCTGCTGGCGGCAGGCAGGGGGATCAGAATGTTGGGCTTTTTCAGCGCCAGAAGTTCACAGATGGCATTGGCTCCGGCACGGGAAATCACCACGTCTGCCATGGCGAAAATATCCTTTAGTTCCGCCTTGATATATTCAAACTGTTTATATCCGGGTGTATTTAACAACAGGTTGTCGATTTTGTCCTTACCGCAGAGATGTACTACCTGGAAATCCTCCAGAAGCTTCGGCAATGCATCGCGGACAGCCTTGTTCACGTTAGCTGCACCCAGACTTCCGCCAATGACCATGATGACAGGTTTATTGGCAGTAAAGCCGCACATGTTCAGTCCGGCCAGCCGGCTGCCCTGTGCCAGCTCCGCACGAATGGGAGAACCGGTCAGGACAGCCTTGTCGGCAGGGATATTTTTCATAGTCTCCGGGAAATTGCAGCATACCTTTTCTGCTACGGGAATGCACAGCTTGTTGGCCAGTCCCGGTGTCATATCCGATTCGTGGATGATACAGGGAATATGTAAGGAAGCTGCAGCGCGGACGACCGGGACGCTTACGAAGCCCCCCTTGGAGAAGACTACATCCGGCTGGTAATTTTTCAGGTAATTTCTCGCTTCCACAAATCCCTTCATGACACGGAACGGATCGGAGAAGTTCTTCGGATCCAGGTATCTGCGGAATTTGCCCGTAGAAATGCCTGTGTAGGGAATGTTGAAATCCGCAATCAGCTTTTTCTCAATGCCTTCATAAGATCCCACATAGGCAATTTCATAGCCGGCCGCCTGCAGCGCCGGTAATAAAGCAATATTTGGGGTTACATGTCCGGCAGTTCCGCCGCCGGTCAATACGATTTTTTTCATAATAAAATCCTTCTTGTCGGTGAGATTACTGTGCGATCATTTCTTCCAGGGCATGAGCCAGCTGGTCAGGACAGGAGGTAGGCTTGAAACCGCAGCGGATCCCCTTGAGACGGCTGATTGCTTCTTCCGGCTTCATTCCTTTTACCAGAGCACTGATTCCCTGCAGATTACCGTTGCATCCACCGGTGAATTTTACGGAATCAATAACACCATCCTTTAATTCTACATCGATCGAAGTGGAACAGGTACCTTTTGTCTTGTATATCATATGTAAAACCATCCTTTTCAAACTGAATTTCTAAGGAGTGATTATAGCAGATTTTCGGCATTTATACAACAATATGTACAAGGTTTTCTTTTCACGAAAAATGTAAAAGAAATACTTTTTCTGTTCGGCAACGTAGAAGAATGACGATGAAAAAACGTACAAAACAAGCCTCTAATACGTTATACTCTAAGGAAGCGATAGAAAGGAGCGCAGGTTATGTTTACGATTTTCAAAGAAGAAAAAGTGATCACAACCGGAATTCTGGTATTTCTGGGACTTAGTATTCTGGTGCGTCTGCTTCTGGCAGGATTTTACCATACGATGATAAAAGAGACAGATAATATGGCAACGACGAATAACCGCCTGTTGAAACAGTGTAAAGTAAAATTTGCAAATTGTTACCAGTTAAATGGTGGAGTATCAAACATTCCGGTGTTTGTGGACAAGTTCCTCAACCGGCTGGCGTTTGGACACCTATCCTTTGATGCCTGGTATCATTTGTCCGGCCAGTGCATGCTGTTTTCCATTGTGTTTGCCGGTGTCGGGATCTGCAAGGGGATCATGGGCGGAAGGATGCTGGGGGAAATCCTGCCTTTTTACATAGTAAGTTTTTTAGGGATGTATCTGTATTTTTCTCTGTCGGCCATGATGGATATCAAGGGGAAACGCAGGGTTCTGAAGACGAATCTCATAGATTATCTGGAAAATCATCTGTCGGGCCGGATCCCCGTTACGGAGCAGGATTATGAGAGACTCTACGGCCCGGGAAGTCTGGTGGAGGAGATCGCAACCAGCGGAAAGGCGGGAAGAAGGCAGCGTACTTCCGGCAGACGGACGGTGGAACTGATGCCGATCCGCAGCAGAGCGGTGCAGCCGGAGGAGACGTCAGATCGTCTGGACAGAGAAGTATTTTCCACGGAAAATGCAACGCCCGAAAAGGCGGAAGGCAAGGCGATAACAGAACGGCCGGAGGATCCCGCCAGAGTCACGGAGGAAGAATTACAGGCATTGCTTCAGGAATTACTTACAGTATAGCGGAAAATGTCAGACGTCCGAAAGAATTCAGAAAACATTCCCCGGATCTATAGATATGTCTTGAAAATGAGATGTAACTTTGTTAAAATAAAAACGGATTTTTTAAGTAAGTAACGCAAGAATGCGTGATATATCTGCAAGATATAAGGAGGAGCATTATGAGCAGACAAGTTACATTTGATTATTCCAAGGCCGGCTCTTTTATTTCTGAAGAAGAGATCGGTTACATGAAGAAGCTTACCCTGGATGCGAAGGAGACCCTGGTATCCAAGACCGGCGCAGGCAATGATTTCCTGGGATGGATCGATCTTCCCGTAGATTACGATAAGGAAGAGTTCGCCCGCATCAAGGCAGCAGCGAAGAAGATCCAGAGTGATTCCGACGTTCTGCTGGTTATCGGTATCGGTGGTTCTTATCTGGGAGCCAGAGCGGCTATCGAGTTCTTAAGCCACAGCTTCTACAATGTACTGGATAAGAGTGTACGTAAGACTCCGGAGATCTACTTCTGTGGTAACTCCATCAGCTCCACCTATCTGAAGCACCTGATGGATGTAGTAGGCGACAGAGATTTCTCCATCAACATGATCTCCAAGTCCGGTACCACCACAGAGCCCGCTATTGCTTTCCGTGTATTCAAGGAGAAGCTGGAAGCTAAATACGGCAAGAAGGGCGCGGCAGAGAGAATTTATGCTACCACCGATAAGGCGAAGGGAAGCTTAAAGCATCTGTCCGATGAGGAAGGTTACGAGACCTTCGTAGTACCCGATGATGTAGGAGGACGTTTCTCCGTACTGACCGCTGTAGGTCTGTTACCGATCGCTGTCAGTGGTGCTGATATCGACAAGCTGATGGAAGGTGCAGCCAGCGGAAGAAAGCGTGCCCTGGAGAATGATTTCGAAGAGAACGATGCTTTACAGTATGCGGCTCTGCGTAACATCTTACTGCGCAAGGGCAAGAGTGTTGAGATCCTGGCGAACTATGAGCCCGCTGTTCACTATGTAAGTGAGTGGTGGAAGCAGCTGTTCGGTGAGAGCGAAGGTAAGGACAACAAGGGTCTGTTCCCCGCAAGCGTGGACCTGACCACCGATCTGCATTCCATGGGTCAGTTCATTCAGGACGGTTCCCGTGTAATGTTTGAGACCGTGATCAATATCGACACTCCGAGAGAGGAGCTTACGATCGGCGAGGAGCCTGTAGATCTGGATGGTCTGAACTATCTGGCAGGCAAGACCGTTGATTTCGTCAATAAGAGCGCTATGAACGGAACCATTCTGGCACATACCGACGGTCAGGTTCCCAACTTCATGGTAACCGTTCCCGAGGTAAATGAGTTCTATCTTGGCGAGCTGTTCTACTTCTTCGAGTTCGCATGTGGTGTCAGCGGATACCTGCTGGGTGTAAATCCTTTCAACCAGCCCGGTGTAGAGAGCTACAAGAAGAATATGTTCGCTCTGCTTGGCAAGCCCGGTTATGAGGCACAGAGAGAAGAACTGCTGAAGAGATTGTAAGCCACAGAGGCGGGATCACTCCGGCAGTAATATGTTTCAAAAGAAGAAAAGGACAGCGTAATGAATTGATTTCATTACGCTGTTGCTGTATGATGGAATAAGTAAGTAGGGCGATAGCCCGGAGAAATCGTTTATTCTACTATGTTATTATGCTATTACGAAAAGAAAACAAAAGACAGGAGAAATTGCAAGAGATGAAGATTGTTTTACTGGAGAGAAACAGCGCCGGCACGGATGTGCCGGTGGACTGCTTTAATGAATTGGGAGAAGTGACCAGTTACCCGAATACCGTTACTGCACAGGAAGTGGCAGAGCGTGTGGGCGATGCGGATGTCATTGTCTGCAACAAGGCTCCCATGAAAGAGGAATCCCTGAAGGATTGCCCCAATGTGAAGCTGATCTGTGAGCTTGCCACCGGATACGACAACTGTGATCTGGCATATTGCAAGTCCAGAGGCATCAAGGTGGCAAATGTGGTGGACTATTCCACAGCCATGGTGGCACAGCATACTTTTACTCTGGCGCTGGCATTGAGCCAGAAGCTGCCCTACTATGATGAATATGTAAAATCCGGCGCTTACAGTGCACAGGATCGTTTTTCTAATTTTGACAGACCTTTTTATGAATTAGAAGGTAAGACATGGGGCATTGTAGGAATGGGGAATATCGGCAGGAGAGCCGCAGCGATCGCTGCCGCTTTCGGCTGTAAGGTAATCTTTTATTCCATCACGGGCAAGAGCACCTGTACGGATTATCCGCAGGTGGACAAGGATACCCTGTTAAAAGAGAGCGATTTCCTGTCCCTGCATTGTCCGTTAAGTGACTTATCCCGTAATTTCATTGATAAGGAAGCCCTTCGTAAGATGAAAAAGACAGCAATCCTCATCAATGTGGCAAGAGGCTCCGTGGTAAATAACGCTGATCTCTATGAAGCACTGGTGGCCGGAGAGATTCAGGCAGCAGGTCTGGATGTCCTGGAAAAGGAGCCTTTGGAGTTATCTAATCCTTTAAGCCAGTTAAAAGACAGTAACAAGCTGATCATCACACCGCACCTGGCATGGGCCAGCGTGGAGGCACGTACCCGTTGCGTACAGGGCGTCTACGAGAACATTAAGGCATTTATGCGTGGTGAGAATCGTAACGTGGTAAATTTATAAGCCATACGGTGGTATAGAATTTCATAAACAGTGATTAAGATATACACAAATGTCTTTGGAATGCTTGCATTTAAGGGGATATTTGTGTATATTTGTTATTTGTAGTTAACTATTTATAGGGCGAAGTAACCACATGAGCAAAAAGAAAGCCTCGTAGAGGCGATTTTGCGAATGGGGTTCTGAATAGTTTTGTTAACCTTAGCACAGAGAAATGAGGAACAATATGGTAGAAAAAATAAAGGCACTTTGGATCAAGTATGAAGAGATCATTGCATACCTGATCGTAGGCGGACTGACCACGGTCGTATCCTGGGCAGCAAAATTCCTGGCAAACTTCCTGTTATTTGACAACACAATGTATCCAACACCCTTTCAGAATGTTGTATTAAGTGTTATCAACTGGACGGCGGGTGTCATTTTCGCATATTTTACCAACCGTAAGTTTGTATTCAAGAGCAATGCTCCGATGCTGTCCGAAGCACCGAAATTCGTACTTTCCAGAGTATCCACGCTGATCCTGGATATGGTAGTGATGCAGGTACTGACCGCAATCGGTGTAAATCTGCTGGTGGCAACCCTGATCTCCGCAGTTCTGGTCATCATCGGCAACTATGTATTCAGCAAGCTGTTCGTATTCAACAAGAAAAAAGACGGCGGAGCAGAAGAGGCAAAATAAATATATTAACTTGCAAGAGTATTATAAAAGCAGTCCGGAACTGGCAGAAGATAGAAAATCTGCTGGTCTCCGGACTGCTTTTTATGTGCAATTTATATTTGGAGTTATGCCAGATAAGCCTTCAACAATTCCAGCGTTGCGGCAACTGCATCCTTGTGGGAACGCTCGTAGCCGTGGGAAGCGTAGACACCTGGGCCGATGAGTCCGTGTCTGGCATCAATACCGGCGCTTAATGCGGCATCAGCATCGGAGCCGTAGTAGGGGTAAACATCTGCGGCGTAGTCGATATGATTGTCTTTTGCAGCCTGGATCAGCCCTTTGACCACATCATAATGATAAGGTCCGTGGCCGTCCTTGACGCAGATGGATACCTGACGATCCGTGCATTCCAGACCCTCTCCGACGCAACCCATATCTACGGACAGCAGTTCCTCCACATCTTCCGGAGCGGAAGCGCAGGCACCGTGACCCACTTCCTCGAAGACCGTGATATGTTGGTAGACCTTACGGGACAGCTTCAGATCCTCGTCTTTTACATATTTTGCGAAGCCAAGCAGAATAGCGGTGCTGAGCTTGTCATCCAGAAAACGGCTCTTGATGTAACCGGACTCCGTGATGCGGGTCCGGGGATCCATGCAGACGAAGGAACCGTTCTCAATACCCAGTGCCTTGACATCTTCCCTGGAAGATACCTTTTCATCCAGCAGGACTTCCACGGAATCGAAGGTACGCTCGGACCTCTGGTAATCGCCGTTGACATGGATGGAAGCATCCGTCAGCTGTACGGTGCCTTCGTATACTTTGCCGTCCAGCGTATAGATACGGCAGTTCTCGGTCTCGATATTGTTGGCGTTTAAGCCGCCGACCTTAGTCAGACGGAGACGGCCGTTGCTCTTGATCTCTGCCACCATGCCGCCCAGCGTGTCTACATGGGCCATGGTCAGAACTGCGTTGTCTTTACCGCCGATCTCTACGAGAACGCCGCCCTTTTTGGTCTTGACCGGTTTGTAGCCGAGGCGCTTGTACTCTTCACAGAGGTAATCCGTTACTTTTTCCGTGAAGCCGGAAGGGCTGTCGATAGCCAGCAGGGCTTCGGCCTGTTTTAAGATATATTCAATGTATTTCTTTTCTTTTTTCATGTTAATATGCATGCCTTTCTATTGCCTGCAAAGTCTGTGCAGCAGGCATTGTTTTCGATCCACAGGACAGCCGCCCGGATCAGATCCGGGGCATCATAGCCTCTACCAGCTTGGCGGAGTGGAGCGCTGCGGCCTTTTCAAAGGTAGGATAATCCATCTCGGCACTGTCATCCGCCTTGTCGGAAATGGCACGGATGATGACAAAGGGAATACCGTTCAGGTAAGCACCGTGGGCAATGGAAGCCCCCTCCATCTCGGCACAGTCCCCCTGAAATTCTTTGATCAGTCGGTCCTTGACTTCTTTGCTGGAAATGAACTGATCTCCGCTGACTACACGCCCGGTATGAACGTGAATGTCCGGATTGACCTCCTGACAGGTGCTGGCAGCAACCTCGATAAGATGCTCATCTGCAAGGAATTCCCGACATCCCAGCTGGGGAACTTCCCCAGGCTTGTAACCGAAAATGGTGGCATCTACATCATGGTGCAGGGCATCCTTGGAGATCAGAATATCTCCGATGTCCAGAGCGGCATTCAGGGATCCTGCCACACCGGTGTTGATGATGGCAGTGACCTGAAAAAGGTCTGCCAGAATCTGTACGCAGAGAGCGGCATTGACTTTGCCGACACCACTGCGGACGATGACTACGGGAGTACCGTTCAGGGTACCCTCGTGAAATTCCATATTTGCTTTGGTCGTGATATTAGTGGTGGTCATGTGAGCCTTGAGAGTTTCCACTTCCAGCTCCATGGCACCGATGATTCCGATTTTTTTCATGTGTGTTTCCTGTTCTTTCTTAAATAATTGTAATCACTCCGGATATACCAGACGGCTGTCGTCAATGCCGTACAGCACATTATCCAGATAGCGTTTTGCCAGATAGTTGGCCATACCCAGATTCATATCCAGATAGTTGCCGCAGTCTTTGGGAGAAGCACCGGGTACCTCACCCTTGTAATCGCGGATGAATTCAAACATTTCCACCATCAGAGGAACAATATCCTTAGAAGAGAGATCTCCGGCCAGCAGCAGATAGAAGCCGGTACGGCATCCCATGGGGCCGAAGTAGACGGTCTTGTCCTTGTATTCCGGATGATTGCGCAGGAAAGTTGCACCCAGATGCTCGATGGTGTGTACTTCTGCGGTATTCATCACAGGCTCTTCGTTGGGACTGGTCATACGCAGATCGAAGGTGGTGATGACCTCTGCACCGATGTGATCCTTGCGGGATACATAGACACCGGGCTGAAGCTTGATATGGTCAATGGTGAAGCTTGCTATTTTTTCCATGATATTCTCCATTCCGCACAATCTTTCAGGTTAATAATTGCGCTTTTTCTCTGCATAGTATACACTAATTCAGTAGAAAAGAAAATAGCCGGAGGGATAAGAGTATGAAGCATTCAGCGGAATATTATATAGAGCATCTGGAAATGGAGCCCCATGTGGAGGGCGGTTATTTCAAGGAATGCCTGCTGGAAAAAGAAGAGAGGAACCTGTGGAGCAGCATTTATTTTATGCTGGCAAAGGGGGAAGTGTCCCATTTTCATCGCCTGAAGTCGGATGAGGTATGGTATTATCATGACGGCAATGCGTTGACGATTTATATGATCGATGAGGCCGGAAAACTCACAGCGGCGAAACTTGGGCTGGACCTGGAAAAGGGAGAAGTCCCGCAGGTACTGGTTCCGAAGGGAATGATCTTCGGGTCTGCCATGGAGGAAGAGGGTTTCAGTCTGGTGGGCTGTATGGTTTCACCCTGTTTTAAATATGAAGAATTTGAACTGTTTGAACGGAAAAAACTATTGGAAAAATATCCGGAACACAGCGATGTGATCCTGCGTCTGACCCGTGAGTAAGCACTTACATTCGCAAAGTAGCGCAATAAAGCGTTGCATTCTGCCATTTTGTGTGTTATACTAGCTTCGCGTGCAGATGACTGCATGCACAATAAGGGTTATGAGAGGGAGAAAGAAAATGAAAAAATTTGTTGGAATTATTGTAGCAACTGTACTGGCATTTAGTCTGGTAGGATGTGGTCCTGTAGACAGCGCAATTCAGAATATTGCAAGTTCCGGATCCAATACCAGCAGCAAGAGTGGTGTGGTAACCGCAGATGATGACGGCTATGCAGAAGGACGTATGGGAGATGTAATGAGAACTTACTTCTTCGATTACACTGTAAACAGCGCATATACCTGCAATGACTATGAAGGATATACCCCTTCCGAGGGAAATAAGCTGTTAGTAGCAGAAGTAACCGTTAAGAACACCGATCGTTCTACCGTTACCATGTATGACACCGATTTCCAGATCCAGTGGGGCGATGATGATAACGATGACGCATACGCTGCACCTATCACCTACTATGGTAACACTGTAAGTGACGAACAGCTGCCGGAAGAGTATGATCTGGGTGTTAACGAAGAGAAAACCGGTCTGCTGGTATATGAAGTACCGGAAGATTCCAAGGATTATTCCATTTCTTATCTGGAGCAGTTCTCCAATGACACTGAGGGAGATGTATTCTTCGTATTCTTTACTGCAAAGGATAAGTAAGAGAAAACAAATAAGTAAGACTGGCGGTTTTGCCTGTAAAAAAGAACCGGAGTACTGTGGATCACAGTGTTCTGGTTCTTTTTTGCAGTTTATTTTTAATTTATAATTATATAATTTTTCCTTAATTGACATACTTATATATGCGTGTTATAGTACAAATAGAACAAGGGAGAGGAAGAAAGATCAAGAGATTGATCGAAGATCCTCTGACAGGTTCCGAAATTCTCCGGTGGTTGCCGGAGGACAAAAGGTAAGAGGTATCGAAAGACACCGACATATGTTTAATAGAAAAGGAGAGATGACTTATGTTATTACCTAGCATTTTTGGAGAGAACTTATTTGATGACTTTTTTGATGATGTACCTTTCTTTGACAACAGAGCAGAGAATCAGATAGAGAAGAAACTGTATGGCAGACATGCACATAATGTAATGAAGACCGATATCAAGGAGACCGATGACAACTATGAGTTGATCGTTGATCTGCCCGGCTTCAAGAAAGATGAGATCAAGGTTTCTCTGGAGGATGGTTATCTGACCATTGAGGCTGCCAAAGGTCTGGATGAGGATGAGCAGGAGAAGAAGACCGGTAAATACATCCGCAAGGAGCGTTATGCCGGAGCTTGCCAGCGTAGCTTCTATGTTGGTGACAACCTGACTCAGGAGGATATCAAGGGCGAGTTCAAACATGGTATCTTGACTTTGAATGTTCCTAAGAAGGAAGCAAAGCCTGCGGTAGAGACCAATAAATACATCGCAATCGAAGGATAATCCTTTAAATAAAAAAACCGTTGCCCCGTGAGGGACAGCGGTTTTTTGCGTTATACGAAATAGTTGCGTAGAATCTCAGGATGACTGTCTTTTCCGTAAGACAGCCCGTTCTTTTTTTATAATATATTGTTCCAGTCCCGGAACCGGATTGTTGAGACGGCAGCCGTAGAGAAACAGCCCGTTTTCCAGTTCCTGTATCCGTGCAACCAGTCCATAGAGATGGAAATTGAAGTTTTCGGCGGTTTCATCCATATGATCATTCAAGACGGCATGGACGGTCTGATTGACCTCCAGTTTTAAATCTTCTTTGCTGACCACGGAAAAGCCGTTGTAGCTGATGTCCTTGATGATGGCATCGTGGGCGGCACGGTTCAGACCACATTGTACGGCAGTCTCAATGCCAATATAGCATCGGTAGCTTTGTCGTCGGTTATAGGTCTTGCTTCCGGCAATGGAGGAGACAGTATAGCACAGTGTTCCATCGGAAAGCTTTACTACATTGGTAGTAACGTTTTTGAACAGCTGCGGTTTATCCTCCGGAAGTGTGACAATGAGATCTACAATCAGGCCTTTTCCACGGAAAGAGATAATTTTATCATCAGTAAACACACCCTGCGCCAGCAAAGTGTGCCTGTGAGGATATACCTCCAGAATTTTGGATTCAAATTGAAGCTGCTCGGTATTAAGATTGATCAAAAAGCTAAGGGATAACCCTGCTGTCAAGTCATCGATCTGCATAAGTCTGGTGGTCTCCCATCTTTACAAAATTATTTAATTCACCATTTTTGCATTGGGATAGATGCGTTCCATCCGTGCATCCGGGTAATGGGTGTCTAAAAATTGTTCCAGTCCGTTAAGCTCTGTAGTTTCCACGGAATAGGAAGCGCCGTTGCGCTCCGTATATCTGGCCAGCGCCAGTGCGGAGATCAGCATATTGACAATCATAAATACTATCAAAATATTGCAGACAATTGTGCCGGTTCTTTTCGGAATCTTTTCAATACAGCCGGAAAGCTTCGGATAGATCAGTTTCAGCCATACCACAGCGGCAATTCCCCAAAAGAAGCAGTACAAGAGGTTGATACGGCCGCCTAAGTTAAAGGCAAATCCGCTGTAGTCCCAGAAAATCGTGCCAAAGACCATTTCCGTGAAGACGCTGCAGATATATTCGTAAGCACCGCCCAGCAGGGTACCTGCCAGAAAAATAGTACTGTCGCTCTTGTTGCGGTAACGGTAGAGCAGCAGGGTAAGGAAGGCACAGCCCAAACCCCAGACAATACTGAAAGGCCCGTAGACGACACTGCTGCGGCTCATCCAGACACCTGCGGTGATGCGGCAGAAGATCGTTTCCGTAATGTCACCTAACAATGCACCGATGAAGAAGAGGGAAAACAGTTTGTAAAAGCAGCAGCCCTCGGCAAAGACGGTGGATTTTTTATGTTCTTCTCTGGCTTTTACCAGAGCATCCAGGCTGATAGAAGGATATGATTTCTGCAGTCGCTTCTGTATATGTCTTGTCAGGGCATTTTCCAGAAAACGGGAAGTCTGGCCCAGCCCTTCTGTAATCTGATCCAGGCGGGCGGTCTGCTTTTCCAGAGAGGCCTCCACCCGGTGCTTTGCCTGTACCTGTAGGCTTAAAGTAGATAAAGCGGAACCAACGGTGTCCAACAGGAGCAGCCCGCCCAGCACCAACAGAAGTACAACGGAAAGCAAGTGCGGAATGCGGTCAAAAAGTCCGCATAATAACGGATCTGCAAACATTACCGTCACAACACTTAAAGCACCCCACAGCAGGGAAAAAGGCAGGCAGATGTAGCCACCTACGTTGTAGCGGAAACGGGAGTAATCCCACAGCTTTTTCTTATAGACCTTTTCGAAGAACATGCCGGTGGAATATTCCAACAGGGAAGCCAGTACAAAGCCACCCAGGAACAGGAAAAACGGGTCTTCCGTTAGTTCCGGCAGGAAAATCTCGAACAATATGGCACCAAAACCGTAGATCGGGCATAGGGGACCCGCTACGAATCCGCGGTTAACGAATTTCCGATGCTGCACCGCAGCAGCACATACCTCAATACACCATCCAATAAAGGAATAGAAGAAAAACAACCAGAACAGGCATAACCAGGTTATTGTCATAGGGGCACCTCTTTCGTCGAAGATTGTCGAACACTGTTTTGTTCCATCATATCACAACGAAAGAGGTTGTGCTATCATTAATGTAAATAAGAGATTTTGTAATGAGAAAGTTCTCTATTACAGAACAAGAAGTTAATTATAGACAAAAGATGTAAGACGAATTTATCAAAATGTGCTATTGCTTTTTTAACTTTAAAAATTATATAATGTGGTTACGAAATGAAGAACACAATTACCAAATGGAGAACGCAAGATGGTAAATGAGGCAGAAATAAAAGTAAAGAGTCTGCAAAAAGCTCTTGAAATTTTGAACTGCTTTACGAAAAAAAGCAGTTGGGGTGTGACAGAGATCAGCGAACAGCTGGATCTGAATAAAAGTAACGTACATAATATTTTGTCTACGTTCAAGGCAATGGGGTATCTGGATCAGGATGATGAGAGTGGCAGATACAAGCTAGGACTCAGTGTGTACTCCTTGTGTTATTCTCTGGGACAGAACTTAAGCATCGGTAGTGTGGCAGCTCCGTATTTACAGGAGCTTGCAGATATGGCAGGCGAGCGAGTCTATCTTGCAATCCCACATGAACAGGAGATTATCTACGTGACTTCTGCGTATCCGAAGACCTCCATTGACCTTATGCGGCCGATCATGGGTGAACATGCACAGATGCATTGTACCGGGCTGGGCAAGGCAATGTTGGCGTATCTTCCGGAGGAGAAACAGCGGGCCTACGCAGCCAGGAAGCTGGAAGCCTATACCGATTATACGATCACGGATGGAGATGTACTGTTGAAGGAACTCCGGGAGATCCGGCAGCGTGGTTACGCAATAGACAATATGGAACATGAATTTGGTGTAAAATGTGTGGCGGTTCCGGTACTTGGCAGAAACGGCCAGGTGGTGGCAGGAGTGAGTATCACAGGACCTTCCCTGAGATTCTATGACGAACGGATCCAGTCACTGGCAAAGGAATTACAAAATAAAATACGGGAATTACAAAACATTCTTTATTAAGTTAAAAATGTGAAAAAGGGGATTGAGAAATCAATCCTTTTCAAAAAGATATTTTAGAGAACAGAGTTCTCTAATACAGAACACAAGAAACAATGATTGCACAGAAGGAGAGATAACATGAAAACATCGCCGTGGAAGAAGATCAAGAAATGCAAATATCTGTACATTATGATGTTACTTCCGATCATCTATTACATCCTGTTCCATTATCTGCCTTTGTACGGGGTACTGATCGCATTCAAGGATTACAAGATTGCGAAGGGTGTATGGGGAAGCTCCTGGGTGGGCTTTAAATGGTTCCAGAAGTTCCTGATGGATCCTTATTTCTGGAAACTGGTGAAAAATACATTACTGTTAAATATCTATGGACTGCTGTGGGGCTTCCCGGTACCGATTCTCCTGGCACTGATGTTGAACGAAGTAACAAATGCCAAGTTCAAGAGAGTGATCCAGACCGTCAGCTATCTGCCCCATTTCATTTCCACTGTGGTTGTCTGTGGTATGGTAATGAACTTCCTGTCTCTGGACGGAATCATCAATCAGCTTATCGCGGCATTCGGTTTTGATAAGATCCAGTTCATGGTATTGCCCGAATGGTTCCGTACCATATTTACGGCATCCGGTATCTGGCAGACCTGTGGATGGACTTCCATTATTTATCTGTCGGCACTGACCTCTGTGGACCAGGAGATTCTGGAGGCGGCAATGATTGACGGAGCAAACCGTTTCCAGAGAATTAAGTCGGTAACGCTTCCCTCTATTGCACCGACCATCTCCATTATGCTGATCATGCAGATCGGACGATTGATGTCCCTGGGATATGAGAAAATAATCCTGTTGTATAACGGATCTACTTATGAGACTGCGGATGTTATTTCCACTTATGTATACAGACGAGGTATTCTGAGTGCAGACTTCAGTTATTCTACAGCGGTGGGTCTGTTCCAGTCAGTAATCGGTGTGATCCTGTTGGTAGCATCCAACCAGATATCGAAAAAACTCAGTGACAGCAGCTTGTGGTAGGAGGACAGAAATGGCTAAGAAAGTAAAAATAAAAAGCAAAAAACCGCAGGGAATCGGCAGCAAAATATTTGATGTTGTGAATTACCTTCTGCTGGCGATCCTCGGATTCATTATGTTCTACCCGATGTTTTATGTATTTATTGTGTCTATCAGTTCTTCGCAGTATATCAACCAGGGACTGGTAACACTGTTCCCCAGAGGAATTAATTTCGATGCCTACAAGGCGGTATTCGAGAACCAGAGAATCTGGAGCGGATATAAGAACACTTTTTTATACACAGGTCTGGGAACCCTGATCTGTCTGGTGCTCACCGCAATGTGTGCATATCCTCTTTCCAGAAAGGATTTTTACGGACGTAAGGTATTTACCGTGCTGATCATGATCACAATGTTCGTAAACGGCGGTATGATCCCTACCTATCTGGTGATCAATAAGCTTCATATGATCAACACTATGTGGGCCATCGTTCTGCCGCCCGCCATCAGTACCTATAATATGATCGTCATGAGGACTTCCTTCCAGGCGATCCCGGATTCCCTGGTAGAATCCGCATATCTGGACGGTGCAAATGACATTACGATCTTCAGTAAGATCGTCCTGCCGCTGTCCAAACCGATCATCGCAACCATGACTTTATACTATGCCGTGTACCATTGGAACAGCTACTTCCCTTCCATGCTGTACCTGAATGATCAGAAAAAATATCCTGTACAGGTTGTCATGCGTGACATCGTAATACAGGGTGACACCTCCGAGATCACGGGAAGTGTCAACATCATCGCAACCAACTATAAATATGCGGTGATCATTATTTCCATCGTACCTATTCTGCTTGTATACCCTCTGTTACAGAAGTACTTCACAAAGGGTGTTATGGTCGGAGCAGTTAAGGGATAAAGAAACAAACTATAAAGTAAGAATGTATTTAAGAAAAGGAGAGGTTAAATGAAAAAGAAAGCATTCCAAAAACTGACAGCCTTATTGGCAGTAACAGCAATGAGCGTATCGCTGTTGACAGGATGTGGTTCCGATGCTTCCGGCAGCAATGATGCCGCAACAAACAATGCACAGGAGAGCGCTACAAGTGCGGGGACACAGGAAGCAAACAGCGAGCATCCTTCTTGGATCAGCGAGGATCCTCTGGAGATCAGCATTATGGTCATGGACTCTAGCCAGCAGCCCATGGCACAGGACAGCAAGTCCCACGAGGCAATTTTTGAAGCAACCAATGTAAAGCTGGATTTCCAGATCGTACCTTCTAGCAGCTATGATGAGAAGAAAAACATTGCGCTGTCTACACAGAATTTCCCGGATATCATTTATCTGAGAAGCGCAAGTGATATTTCCGATTTCGCATCCGAGGGTATTTTTGAGCCTCTGAGCCAGTATATCAACGAAGAGACCATGCCGAACTTCTACAAGTTCTGGCAGCAGTATCCCGAAATGCAGAGATACATGGTAGACGGCGAAATGTATGTATTCCCTGTAGTACTTTGTGATGAGTGGGCCAACGGCTTCGGCCCCGTAATCCGTACCGACCTTTTGGAAGAGAACGGCATCGCAACTCCTTCCACATGGGATGAAGTACTGGATGCACTGGCACAGTTAAAAGAGATTTATCCTGACAGTACTCCCTGGGCAATCAGAAAGGGAACTGCAAACCTGTTAAAGACCACTTCCTACATGTTAGGTTCCGGCTTCGGTTCTGTATCCGCAAGCTCCGGTATGTACTGGGATGAGGATCTGGGCAAGTATGTATACGGTCCCGCAGATACCAATTTCAAAGAAGTTCTGAAGTTCCTGAACAAGGCATATACCACCGGCGTTCTGGATCAGGAATATGCAACAACCGATTCTGATTCCATGACAACCAAGTGCAGCAGCGGTCAGTCCTTCTTCTTCGTAGATAACAGTGGATTCGGTCAGAACTACACCAACGAACTGCGTAAGATCGACGGTAACGAGAATGCTACCTTTCAGGTACTGCCGATTCCCGAGAACAGTCTGGGTGAGAGACGTGCCGTGTCCTACGATACAAGATTCGGTAAGCTGTATGCAATCAATGCAAATGCCAAGAATAAAGATCAGATCATTAAATTCATCGATTGGATGTACTCCATGGAGGCTTCCGACATTACCAACTACGGTATCGAGGGTGAGACCTTCCAGTACAACGCAGACGGCGAGGCAGAATATATTTCCGATTATGTAATGCAGTTCAAGGATGCATCTCCTTCTGACTACTATGCATGCTGGACAGATATTGGTGCAGGCAAGCTGGACTTCTCCATGTATGCATGCAACATTAAGACCCAGCGTGAGATCCAGATGATCACCGGAAGCTGGTCCGATCTGACAGAAGATTACTGGAAGATCATCAATGAGGATGACGCTTATGTACAGCCTCACATTGCACCTTCCTTTACTACCGAAGAGGCAGACCGTGTGAAAGAACTGACCACTGATCTGGATACCTTCTTCACACAGGAATACGATAAGTACATTACCGGCAAGGAATCCATCGACAACTGGGATGCACTGATCAAGAAAGCTGAGGATATGGGCGTAAGAGAACTGGAGCAGCTGTGGAATGACGCAGAAGCCCGTGCCGTAGCAGAAACCAAATAGGTCATCGGACAAAGGAAAGTAACAGAACATAACAGAACATAACACAGAGTGAACGGGCAGGTTACCCGTTCATTCTGCTAAAAAGAGAGAATCAGGCAATGGAAGGTGTGACTGACAGTATGAAGATTACAAATTATACACAGGAATTTATCACGGATGATAACAAACCCTTTGACAGTGCCCATGCCTCAACACTGCTGGAATTAAAGGACGGCGGCATTCTGGCGGCATGGTTTGGCGGTGCATGGGAAAAGAACCCGGACGTAGCGATCTGGACAGCAATACGTGATAAGGACGGCTGGGGACAACCGGTAAAGGCAGCGGATGTAAGAGGAGTTGCCATGTGGAATCCCGTACTTTTCCGTAAGGAGGATGGAAAAATTATCCTTTTCTATAAGGTCGGCAAGCTGATCTCGGAATGGGTGACCTGGTATATGGAAAGCGAAGATGAAGGACACACCTTTTCAGAGCCGCAGGAACTGGTACCCGGAGATATCGGAGGAAGAGGCCCTGTCAAGAATAAACCTATCCGGTTAAGTGACGGCACCGTACTGGCTCCCGGATCTCTGGAAGGGGAATTGTGGGACGGATTCGTGGATATCTCCAAAGATGACTGCCGCACCTGGGAGAGAAGCGATCTGGTGCCGCTGCACAGACTGGCGATCACAGATAAGGGCGTTCATAATGTGCAGGTGATCGACAGACCTTATGACAGACACTATATCTACGGAAAAGGGATTATTCAGCCTACCCTCTGGGAGGATCGGGACGGAAAAGTACATATGCTCTGCCGCAGCAGCAGCTCCCGTATCATCCGCAGCGATTCCGAGGACGGCGGAAGAACATGGTGTCTGGCATATGATACCGGGCTTCCCAACAATAACAGCGGTATCGATCTGGCCAAATTAAAGAACGGCGATCTGGTGCTGGTCTACAATCCCAGAGAGAATCTGCCCGGCTATTACAAGGGACCGAGAACACCGCTTAGCGTTGCATTGTCCAGAGACAACGGAGAGACCTTTGAGATCCTCTGTACGTTAGAGGATCAGAGAGGCGATTATTGTTATCCTTCCGTAATCTGCAACGACAACAATAAGATTATGATCACTTATACCTGGAAACGGGAAAAGATTGTGTATGTGAGCTTTACATTAGAGGACTGATTATGAAAGACAGCAACAGGACAAAGGAAGACATCTACAGAAAATTTCAGAATCCGGCAAAAGAATACCGGGGAACTCCTTTCTGGTCCTGGAATGCGGAAATGACCCCGGAAGAAGTCAGACGTCAGGTAAGAGAGCTTTATGGGCAGGGAGTCGGAGGATTCTTTATTCACTCCCGGGATGGTCTGGAGACTCCCTATCTGGGCAGAGAATGGATGGACTGCGTGGAGGCGGCGGTGGATGAAGCAAAACAACTGGGCATAACGGCCTGGCTGTACGATGATGACCGCTGGCCCTCCGGCAATGCCGGAGGAATGGTGGCAGCCGGAGGAGATGCCTATCGTCTGAAAGGACTGACCCTGCAGGTATGCGACACCTGTGACTCTGCGGTATGGAAGGAAGAACATCTTATTGCCGTATTTACCGCATTGGTACAGGGAGATGCCATTTATTTTCTGAAGCGGCTGGAAAATGCCATGACAGAAGTTCCGGAGCCGGAAGAGAAAAAACAGCATCCCGGATGCAGACAGGTGTTTCTCGTTCTGCGCCTGGAAATATCGGCAAAAAGTGAATGGTTCAACGGGGAAACACCGGTGGACAATCTGAATCCGGATACGGTACAGAGATTTCTGCATCTGACCCATGATAAATATCTGGAACGGTTTGGAGAGGAATTCGGCAAAACAATTCCCGGAATTTTTACAGATGAACCCAGTCTGGCGGACACACATTCCGCCTTTGGGGCAGACCGGAGCTGGATTCCCTGGACTTACGGATTCGCAGAGTATTTCCGGGAGAAGAACGGCTATGATCCTGTTGACAAAATTCCTTTATTCTTTTTTGAAGGAGAAGGCAGTGCGAAAATACGGCATGATTATTGGCATGCGATTACATTACGTTTTAGTGAAAACTATTCCAAACAGATTGCTGTATGGTGCAGAGAGCATCATTTGATTATGACAGGTCATTTCCTTCAGGAAGATAAACTTGGGCTATCTACCAGAGTCAGCGGAGCGACCATGCCACTGTATGAATATGAGGATATTCCGGGAGTGGATATCCTTCAGGATAAGACGGACGAATTTCTTACCGTGAAGCAATGTGTCAGCGTGGCACACCAGATGGGGAAAAAGAATGTCATCTCCGAGACCTATGGCGTGACCGGATGGGATTTTACCTTCGAAGGACAGCGGCATATCGGAGACTGGCAATACGCATTGGGCGTGAATAAGCGATGCCAGCATCTGGCGTTATATTCCCTGACGGGCGGCAGGAAGAGAGACTGTCCTCCGGGCTTCGGCTACAATATCCCCTGGTGGAGTAAAGATCATGTGGTGGAGGATTATTTCGGGCGGCTGAGTGCCGTGCTGGAAGAAGGTTCTCCCAGCCAGCAGTATCTGTTGCTGCATCCGGCGACTACGGCATGGAGCATGATGGGGGCCAGTCCCTATGGCAATCCTGTGCGCCGCAAGGAACGGGATCTGCAGAAGGTCAACGAATACGGATGGGAATATAATACGCTGCTGGAAAAGCTTTGCAATCATCATCTGGATCCCGATCTGGGGGATGAGATTCTGTTGGCTAGGCACGGATCTGTAGAACAGGGCAGACTGATCCTGGGGAAAATGCAGTACCGGACAGTGGTTCTGCCGAAAATCCGTACTATGCTGGGCAGTACCTGCCGGCTTCTGAAAGAATTTGTGGAACAGGGCGGTCAGTTGATCGTGACCGATCCGGAATCGGTCCTGCTGGATGCCATGGAAAGCGACCTTCCGGCAGAACTGTTTACCGCTAAAAATTGTGTGGCGGTACACAGTGATGAAGAACTTATAAAAGCACTGGAAGACGCAGGAGTGCGGACAGTAAGCATCCGGAACGGAGACAGGGAAGAAACCCACTGTATCGCCTTGCAGAAATTTCTGGAAAAGGGACAGCTTCTGTTCGTGACAAACTATCACCGGACGGAAGACTGTGAGGTAGAGATTCACGTACCCTTGGAAGCTTCTGTAGAAGAGTGGGACGCACTCACCGGAACTCATAATACGGTGGAAGCTGTCACCGGACAGGGGCAGACTGTTTTTCCGACACGGTTGGAAGCACAGACTTCGCGCCTGTTTTTCCTGGAGAAAATGGAGAAAAACGCCGAAAAATCAGCTGGCGCAAGCGTAGTGCCTGCAGAGGCTGACGAAACAGAACTTCAGGTGCTGCCGGAACGGACAGTGATCCGTCTGACCGATCCCAACCTGTATACTCTGGATAGCTGCAGATACCGCATACAGGAGGGGCACTGGTCAGAACCTATGCAGGTCTGGGAAGCACAGGAACAGATCCGCACCGGATTGGAAATGTGCTCCATAGCAGCCCTTGGAAAAGAACAGCGTTACCGTTGGGTAAGAGAACCTCATCCTGCGGACGGAACGGAAGTCTCACTGGAATTTACATTTGAGACGGTGAAAAAAATTACAGGCTACACGGAACTTGCAATCGAACATCCGGAAAATTTTCAGATCTATCTGAACGGACAGCCGGTGGAACAGCGGATCACGGGATGCCTGTATGACAGAGGGATCAAGAGGATTCCGCTTCCGGGCTGGGCAGAAGGAGAGAACAGGCTGCGGCTGATCTGCCGTTATCGTAATTCCATGGAACTGGAAAACTGTTATCTCTGCGGAGAGTTCGGCGTAAATACGGAACGGAAGATTACAGAACAGCCGACAGCACTGCTGATCGGAGACTGGACGGCTCAGGGATTGTACCATTATGCAGGCAGCGTCAAATATCTGTATGATTTTCGATGGAATCCACGCTGTAAAAGGAGAGCGGACAGCCGGATCTATTTGAAATTGAAAGATTTCAAGGGTACTTGCGCTACGGTCAGACTGGGAATGGCTTCCTATGAAGTTCCCTGGAGAGCAGCGGGAATGATCGACATTACAGAGGCATTAGAAGAAGGTGACAATCACCTTGAGATAGAAATTTACAGTTCTTTGCGGAATGTATTCGGTCCTTTTCATCTCGCGGGAGGCAGACCGGAAGTGACGAACGATTCTGTATTTCGTACCAGCGGTGAAAAATATACACCGGAATATAAGGTGGAACCCTACGGAATCCTTAAGGCACCGGTACTGATGGAAAGGTAAGATACAAATAAAAAAGTCCGCAGGGCGGGCAGATGGGAGCAATAATGAAAAACGAATTTCCTAATGGAGTATGGCCGGTGATGCTGACTCCTTATACGGAGGATAATAAAATTGACTATCCGGCGTTGGAGAAACTGACCGAATGGTATTTTGAAAATGACTGTGACGGACTGTTTGCGGTATGCCAATCCAGTGAAATGTTCCAGCTGACACTGGAAGAACGCTGTAAAATCGCAGCAGCAGTAAAGAAGTATGCCAACGGGAAACCGGTGATTGCATCCGGGCATATTTCTGATTCCATGGAGGATCAGGCGGAAGAACTGAAACGCATGGCAGATACCGGAATCGACGCGCTGATCCTGATCTCTAACAGGCCTGCTGCACAGCAGGAATCCGATCAGGTGATGATCGAAAGGCTGCAGACATTGATGGAACAGCTTCCGAAGGATCTGCCGCTTGGATTTTATGAATGTCCTTATCCCTACAAGAGAGTACTGAGCAGAGAAGTGGTGAAGTTTCTGGTAGACAGTGAGAGATTCTATTTTCTGAAGGATACCAGCTGTGATATGGCAAGCATGAGCGAAAAATTGCAGCTGATCCAGGGAAGCAATCTGAAGCTTTACAATGCCAATACTGCGACCTTACTGGAATCATTGCAGGAGGGAGCCGCCGGCTACAGTGGAGTCATGGCGAATTTCCATCCGAGACTGTACAGTTGGTTATGCAAAAACTATGCCGCACAGCCTGAGAAAGCCCGGAAAGTGACAGATCTGCTGACCATGTGCTCCCTGATCGAGAGCAGCAGCTATCCCGTGAACGCCAAATATGCATTACAGAAGATGGGAGTTCCCATGACGCTGCACAGCAGAAGATTAGACTGGAAGAAACTGACGGTCGCACAGCGGATGGAAGCAGAGCAGCTCATTCGTCTGTCCGCAGAGGTAGAGATTGAACTGGGAATTGCCCGCTAGGAGATCTCAGGACTGCACCGGCGCTGCTACCGCAGTCCCATGGCAGAGGCAGAACAACGAAATGAAAAAGAAAGAGGCAGCGCAGAAAAGAGGACAATATGGCTGAAAACAGATACATAGGAAAATACCCGGTGATCGGAATCCGTCCCGTGATCGATGCGAGACGTGGTTATCTGAATGTAAGAGGCTCACTGGAAGAACAGACCATGAATATGGCTTCTTCTGCCAAAAAGCTGTTCGAAGAAAATCTTCGTTACAGCAACGGAGAGCCGGTAAAGGTAGTGATCTCACCTACCACCATCGGACGCGTGGCAGAAGCGGCAGAATGTGCGGACTTTTTTGAATCGGAAGGCGTTGCCATTACTCTGACCGTGACCCCCTGCTGGTGTTACGGAGCGGAGACCATGGATATGTCTCCCAATACGATTAAGGGTGTCTGGGGATTTAACGGTACGGAGAGACCCGGTGCCGTATACCTTGCATCCGTATTGGCAACCCATGCCCAGAAGGGACTGCCTGCGTTCGGCATCTATGGACATGATGTGCAGGAAGCGGATGCTACAGAGATTCCGGAAGATGTGCAGGAGAAGCTGCTGCGCTTCGGCCGGGCAGCCGTGGCCGTAGCTACCATGAGAGGCAAATCCTATCTGCAGATCGGTTCTATCTGTATGGGTATCGGTGGATCCATTATTGATCCTGCATTCATTGAGGAATATCTGGGAATGCGTGTGGAATCCGTGGATGAAGTGGAGATTCTGCGCCGTATCCAGCAGGATATTTATGACAAGGATGAATTTGAGAAGGCTTATAAGTGGACGAGGGAGCATTGTCCGGACGGACTGGACAAGAATCCTGTGGAGATCCGGAAGTCTCCCGAAGAGAAGGAAGAGGACTGGAAATTCGTTGTAAAGACCATGTGCATCATCAAGGATCTGATGAACGGTAATGACAGATTACCCGCCGGAAGAGAAGAGGAAATGGTGGGACACAATGCCATTGCTGCAGGCTTCCAGGGACAGAGACAGTGGACGGATTACTATCCCAATACGGATTTTGCCGAGGCAATGCTGAATACTACTTTTGACTGGAACGGCGCAAGAGAGTCTTATATTCTCGCAACGGAAAACGATGTATTAAACGGATTGGGAATGCTGTTTTTGAAGCTTCTGACCAACCGTGCACAGATCTTTGCGGATGTCCGTACTTACTGGAGCCCGGAGGCTGTGAAGAAGGCAGCCGGCTACGAAGTCGAAGGAGTGGCGAAGGAAGCAGGCGGCTTTATCCATCTGATCAATTCCGGTGCGGCATGTCTGGATGCCAGCGGACAAGCCAGGGATGCAGAGGGTAACTCTGTCATGAAGCCCTGGTACGAGGTGACGGAAGAAGATCAGAAGGCAATGCTGGAGGCAACGACTTGGAGTGAGGCAGACTTCGGCTATTTCCGCGGAGGCGGTTATTCCTCCCGCTTCGTGACAGAGGCACAGATGCCTGTGACCATGATCCGTCTGAATCTGGTCAAAGGCATCGGCCCCACCTTACAGATCGCAGAAGGCTGGACGGTGAAGCTGCCGGAAGAAGTGACAGATATCTTATGGAAGCGTACCGATTACACCTGGCCCTGCACCTGGTTTGCACCCAGATGCAACGGAAAAGAGGGACCCTTCAAGAGTGCCTATGATGTTATGAACAACTGGGGAGCCAACCATGGAGCCATCAGCTATGGGCATGTGGGTGCCGATCTGATTACCTTGTGTTCCATGCTGCGTATTCCGGTCAGCATGCACAATGTACCGGAGGAGAAAATTTTCCGCCCGGCATCCTGGAATGCCTTCGGAATGGACAAAGAGGGACAGGATTATCGTGCCTGTGCCGCATACGGTCCCATGTACAAATAATACCGCCGGAAGGATACACAATGGTCAAAGGATATATGGACGCTCTGCCGCAGTATTCCCAGGTCGGAATACCGGCAGAGTGCATAGAGAAGGTAAGCGAATATGTAAACTCCCGGGATCTGGCGGCGCAGCCCTGCGGAAAATATGAGATCGACGGGGAACAGATCTATGTCAGCATCCAGGAGTACGAGACAAAGTCCTACATGGACTGCCGCTTTGAAACACATAAAAGATATGCGGATATCCAGTGTATTCTGCAGGGAAAGGAACAGATCTGGGTAACAGAGCAGCCACTTCCCACACCGGACACCAAGTACGATCCTAAGGCAGATATCCGGTTCTGGAAGGATGGCAAAGCATCTCTGTTGGATCTGCACGCAGGAGAACTGGTCATACTCCTTCCGGGAGAGGCACACAAGCCCTGTGTCCGGTCGGGCGGTGTCGGTAAAGTGAAGAAAGCGGTATTCAAGATTGCATTATAGCAAGGACGGAAAACAGAAACAGGACAGGCATTTGCCTGTTCTACTCAATTGAAAAAGTAACTTCCAGTTACTAAGGTTTTTATATTTTATAAAACAGAAATAAGTCATACAAACATGAAGATGGAAGATAGTCTTGTAAATAGATGATCTTCCTTTTCTTTTTTGTGTAATAATGGTAATCACTTCAGTAGTGTCAGGAGATGGCAGCAAGACTAAGGAGGATAAATACATGTCATCCTATAAATATAAGCATCTGACACTGGATGATCGCATTACCATACAGAAAGCTTTAAAAGAGGGGCAGACGTTCGTTGAAATAGGCGCTCTGATAGGCAAGGATCCATCAACTGTTTCTAAAGAAGTGAAAGCCCATCTTGATTATCGAAATACTGGTACGCGTTCCAGAGGCTATAATCCATGCAGACACAGAAAGAGATGCACTAAGCAGTATATCTGTGGCGAAGATATGCCGACATATCTTAGGGAAGCGAATACAGCCAAGTCGGTAACAGAAGCGGTGAACCATCT